>ERZ761609.1107-NODE-1107-length-25878-cov-49.906634_pt1 | contig 25878 bp, 24 predicted proteins | sample MGYA00511163_ERZ761609 | MGnify/ENA primary metagenome ERZ761609 (study PRJEB28899, sample SAMN02445070) | bioreactor sludge metagenome | biome: EBPR sludge | place: Australia: Brisbane, Thorneside Wastewater Treatment Plant | collected 2011-12-16 ... | reverse complement strand
ACGAGATTGGTCAGTGACTGGAGTTCAGACGTGTGCTCTTCCGATCTGCTTGCTCCTCTCCGCCACGTCGATCCTGTAGGCTGGCCGGAGAGGAGCAAGCGCGATGGACCGCCGATCTTTTCTGATGACGCCCGGGTTGTTCACGGCCCGGGAAGCGATGTCGTGGCAAGGGGCCAACGACCGGATCAACCTGGCCGTGGTGGGGGTGCGCGGCCGCGGCCGTGACCATATCGCCGGTTTCGTTCAGGCGCCCAACACCCAGGTGCGGGCGGTGTGCGACATCGACCAGGCGAACGTGGAACGCGCGCAGGCTCATGCGCAGAAGCTGGGCGGCACGGCGCCGGCGGGTTTCGCGGACTACCGGAAGCTGCTGGAGGACAAGTCGATTCACGCGGTTTCGCTGGCGACGCCGAACCACTGGCACGCGCTGGGCGCGGTGTGGGCGATTCAGGCGGGCAAGGACGTGTACGCGGAGAAGCCGGTGTCGCACAACGTGCGCGAGGGGCGCGTGCTGGTGGAGGCGGCGCGGAAGTACAAGAGGATCGTGCAGGCGGGGCACCAGTCCCGCTCGACGCCGCACAAGATCGAGGCGATGCGGCTGTTGCGCGAAGGCATCATCGGGCGCGTGTATGTGGCCAAGGGCTATTGCTACAAGCGGCGGCTGTCGATCGGCCACTCGCCGGACGGGCCGGTGCCGGTGGGCGTGGATTACGATGCCTGGCTGGGTCCGGCGCCGCAGCGGCCTTTCAACCCGAACCGCTTCCATTACAACTGGCACTGGTTCTGGGACTACGGCAACGGCGACATCGGCAATCAGGGCGTGCATGAGATGGACATCTGCCGCTGGGGTCTGAATCTGGACGGGCTGCCGAGGCGGGTGTCGTCGAGCGGCGGGAAGTTCGTCTACCAGGACGACCAGGAGACGCCCAACACGCAGACGGCGGTGTTCGACTATGGGGCGGTGCAGATCCAGTTTGAGGTGCGCGGGCTGATCACGCACCCCGACGGGGCGCTGGCATTGCGCGGCAACAACACGATCGGCAATACGTTTTATGGCGCCGATGGGTATCTGAGCATCGACGCGAACGGCTACCAGGTGTTCGCGGGCGAGAAGCAGGAACTGGTGAAAGAGGTGAAGCTGAGCGAGGGCATCTGGGACACGCAGCCGCACTTCAACAACTTCATCGCGGCCGTGCGGTCGCGGCGGGTGGAGGATCTGACCTGCGACATCGAGCAGGGCCACCTTTCGGCGGCGCTGTGCCATCTGGCCAACATCAGCTACCGCACGGGGCGGACTTTGCGCTTTGACCCGGCGAAGGAGACCTTCCCCGGCGAGGAGGCGGCGAACAAGCTGCTGACGCGCGAGTACCGGGCGCCGTACACGCTGCCGGACCCGGCCTGAGGCGGGCCGCGCGCGCGGGGTGGGGCATACTGGGGATAAGCACGTCCAGTGTGCCCTGCCGGAGTGGAACCCCATGCTGCCGCGTCCCGTCTTTCGACTACTGCCGTTGCTGCTTTTGCTGGCGCCGGGCTGTGCCGGTCAAGCCGAGGCGCCGACGCCCGCGCGAGCGGCCCAGGGCAGGGAACTGCTGGAGCTGCTGCAGCAGGCGGTTCAGGAAAAGCGGCGCAAGGACGTGCATTCGCTGTTGCGGCAGGCGCGCGCGCTTGCCGACGGCGGCGCCGATCCGAATGTGAAGGGCGAGCAGGGGCGGACGCCGCTGCACTGGATTGTCATCGGGACGGCGCAGTTCACCAGCCGGAAAGTGCACCGGGAATACCGGGAGTTGGCGGAGATCCTGATCGACAACGGGGCCGACGTGAATGCGGAGGACGATCACGGGAACACGCCGCTGGACTGGGAGGAGGCCAACCCCGAAGAGTCGCTGCGGTACGTTTTGGAGCAGGCTGGGGCGAGTCACGGCACGAGCCACAACGACACGCAGCGGATCGTGGCCTATCTGAACAACCTGCGGGAACTGGCCGCAAAAGACGACCTGGCGGGCATCAAGCGGGCGCTGAATGCGGGCGTGCCCGAAGGGACTGAAATCCGGGTCCGATTGACGGAGCCGCTGCATACGAAACGCGCGCGGAGCGGGGACCGGATTGCAGGCGTAGTGATCGCGCCGGTGCGCGTGAATGGCCGGGTGGTGCTGGAAGCGCACACGAAGGTGGAAGGGACGCTGCTGATGGCACGCGCGGCGCGCAACCGTTTCACCCGCGCCGAAGCCTCGCTCGACTTCACCAATTTCCATCACGCCGATGGGAGCGTGACCCGCATGGCGACGCGCGTGGTGGAAGTGGATAATGCGCGCGAGACCGTGAACTATGGGCGAATCCTGGGCGTGCCCTTTCCCAACGAAGCGGTAGGGCGATGGACGATGGGCATTCGCGGCCTGGGGTTCGTGTTGCCGGGCGTGTCGGAGGGGTTGCGCTGGTCCACCGAAGCCTACAACCGGACGCTGGGCCGCGAGATCGATTATCCGCCGGGGACGGAGCTGATCCTGCGCGTCGCGGTGCCGGAAAGCCTGAAGACCACGGTGCCGCAGAAGAACTGGAACGAGGTGAAGCCCGCGCCAGAACTGATTCAACTGGTGCGGGCGCAGCCCCATCGCGTGAAGACGCCCACGGGCGAGGATTCCGACATCATCAATCTCATGTTCATCGGCCATTCCGAGGACCTGGAGGCGGGCTTCCGCGAGGCAGGCTGGACGGAGGCGAAGAACCTGGGGCTGAGGACCGGGGCGCGCACCGTCTTCGCCGCTCTGCGCAAGAGCGGCTACGAGCAGGCGCCGTTTTCCCGGCTGCAACTGGATGGCAAGGATCCGGACTACGAGTATCAGAAGGATCTCAATACGGTGGCCAAGCGCCACCATTTCCGCGTGTACCGGCGGCCGGAGACCTATGGCGGGCAAGCGGTGTGGGTCGCCTCCTCCACGCACGACATCGGGATTGGCGTGGGCCGTTTCGGGACGCAGTGGTATCACCTGATCGACCCGGAAATCGACCGGGAGCGCCAGAAGGTGGCCGACGACCTGCTGTTTTCGGGCGCCGCGACCGGCTATTCGCTGGTGGAACGGCCCGAAGCGCCCCGCACGGCGCGCAATGCCACGGGCGACGAGTTGCGCACGGACGGCCACATGCTGGTGCTGTACCTGACCGCCCCGCGCAAGCCGGCTCAGTCTACGCCCAAGGGAGCAGCCCGGAGGGCCAGGTAGGGCCCAAGCGGGCGGCCGCTGGCGATGCCGGCGGCGCGGCCGGGCCTTTCGACCAGCAGGTGAGTGGCGCTGCCGGAGTCGAGCTGGCCGCCCCATTCGACGCCGAGCCGGATGGCATCGTGCATCATCTCAACCGGCGTGGCGGATTCCCAGGCCAACAGGTAGAGACGCCGGGAGCCGGAATGAAAGCCGATGAAGGTGCGCGACTCGACTCGATCCAGTTGGTCAGCAGCCTGGGGCCGGGGCTGGCCGGCGCCCACCTGAATGCCCTGGACGCCGATGCCCCAGCGGGCGGCGGCGATGCTGGCCTGGGGCGGCGGCTTGGTGGTTTCGAGGTGCGGGGTGTTGTCACGGCCGGCCCAGAGCAGATAGGAGTGTTCCCAGAGGTGTTCGGCCCGGCCGTTGATGACGATGGTGTCCACGGTGCGGACGAGGCGGCCCGGATAGCTGGTCCACTTCCGGGCCGGCTGGTAGAGGGCGGAGTTCATCAGGACCTGATAGCCGTGGCGCCAGCGCTCGAAGCCGGCCATGGCCAGCCGGTACTGGCCGGGACCGTCATCACCCGGGCGCAGCACGATCTCCAGCGAGGGCTCATCCAGGGCAAGCCGCAGGGCGAGCAGGCGCGGGCCGCCGGGGGTGGCGTGTTCACACCGCATCTCGACGCCGCGGAAGACGGGCGTCCAGTCCATGGGCGCGGGGCTGGCGGGGACGAGCGTCCACCAGGCGAGGGCACCCGCGCCGGCGGCAATAGCGAACAGGAGGGCGAAGACTTTGCGGACTGAAGGTCGGATCGTCATGGCGGCTGGCCAATAGCCTCCATGGTCTCATTCCGAAGCCGCATTGGGAAATTCCCGGTCAATTAATTGGAAATTGCGCGGCGAATGAGACTGCGTCACGAAAAAGTTGAGGCAGGGCCGCGTTTTGCGTTTGAGGGCGGGCGGTTCGGGCTACACTGGGATCAGTGGGGTTCTTCGGCGGGGCGGGCCCGCGGACATCCGGTGTAAGAGAGATATGGAATCGCTCCAGGAACAGCAGGACCGGCAGGATCTAAGGCGGCAGCGTAGCGCCGTGGGGGTGCTCGCGTCCCTGATCCTGATTGTGATTCTGCTGTATGTGGGGCGGCTGTTTTTCATCACGCTGGTGACGAGCGTGCTGCTGGCCTTCATTCTGGAGCCGCTGGTGGGTGCGTTCATGCGGCTGAAGGTGCCGCGCGGGGGAGCCAGTTTTCTTGCATGCAGCGTGATGTTGGTATCGCTGTACCTGGCGGGATTGGGTGCGTGGTCGCAGACGGTGGGGTTTCTGGAGGCGTTGCCGACCTATACCCAGCGGATCACCGATCTGGTGGATTCGGCGACGGTGAGGCTGGAGGCGATCGAGCGGGCCGCCCGGGAGTTGCTGGTGCCGCAGCGGGTGCGCGACGCCGAGCAGGCCGCCCGCAAAGCCCGCGAAGAAGCTGAGGAGGCGAGGAGGGCCAACGCGAAGAGACGGAGGCCGGTGGTGGATCCGCCCATGCCTCTGCCCGAGGAGCCGGCAGTGCAGGAGGTGCGCATCCGGCCGGAGAAGTCGGCCTTCGTCAACGCGGTTTACGGCTACTTGCGGGGGTTTTACGACGTCCTGCTGATGGCCTCGTTTGTGCCGTTTCTGGTCTATTTCTTCCTGAGCTGGCGCGACCATTTCCGGCGCAGCGTGATGAACCTGGTGGAGGGCGAGAAGCGGGATATGATTCAGCGCGCCTGGGAGGGAATGGCGAACGTGGCGCGCGCCTACGTGGTGGGCAATTTTCTGCTGGGGTTGATGTTGTCGGCGGTGAGCGCGCTGTTCTTCTGGTTCGTCAACATTCCTTACTGGCAGGTGATGGGTCCGTTGAGCGGGTTCCTGAGCCTGATTCCGTATTTGGGCTTGCCGCTGGCGATCCTGCCGCCGGTGATCGCGGCGCTGCCGGTGTATTCGGGCTGGCCGCCGTATCTGGTGATTGGCACTGTGGTGGCGCTGTTGCACATGATTGCGCTGAATCTGTTGTATCCGAAGCTGGTGGGCGGCCGGGTGCACCTGAACCCGCTGGTGGTGACCGTGGCCCTGATGCTGTGGTACCTGATTTGGGGCGGGGCCGGGCTGGTGCTGGCTATTCCGATCACGGCGGGGATGAAGGCTGTGTTCGACAGCATCCCGAGCCTGCGCGGCTATGGGCGTCTGTTGGGCGAAGGCGACTAGCGCGGCGGGCCTGTTACACTGGCGGGAACCGATATGCAGCGCCGCCATTTCCTCGCCTCGACTCTTGCCTTGCCTGCCGCCCTCGCCGCCGCTCCGGCGCGCGGGATCAACTGGTCGCGGCTGAGTCTGTTGACCGATGAGATCGCCCGCACGCCCGAGGAAGCGATTCGCTTTGCCCAGCAGTATCAAGTGGGCTGGGTTGAACTGCGCGGGGTTCCTGGCGGGAAGAGTTCGTATTGGGAGATGGAGCCCGAGGAACTGCGCACGGCCGTCCGGACGTTCAAGGAAGCGGGCCTGCGCGTCTCCTTTTTGAATACCTCGATGCTGAAGTACGACCTGCCGGGTTCGCAGCCCGAGCTGCGTGGGAATCCTTCGCCGGAGGCGATCGAGCGACGGCGCCTGAACGGCGAGTTCCGCTTCCACAACCGCATGAACGAACTCCGCAAGGCGATCCGCGCGGCCCATGCCTTCGAGGTGGACAAGATCCGCGTCTTCACCTATACGCGCACCGCGGACCCGGATGCGCTGTTTCCGCGCATTGCCGACACCCTGGGCGACATGACGAAGCTGGCCGAAGCTGAAGGCGTGCAGCTGCTGGTTGAGAATGAAGGCTCCTGCAATGTCTGCCACTGCAGTGAGCTTGCGGCGCTGTGCAAGCTGGTTCCCTCCCGCGCTTTCGGCATCAACTGGGATCCGGTGAACGAGATGAACCGCAAGGGCCAGCCGTTTCCGGAGGGCTACTCGCTGTTGCCGAAGGACCGGCTTCACAATGTGCAGATGAAGGCGCGCGCGCTGGTGATCGGCCCCGACTATCTGGACTGGGCGGCCATATTCCGGGCGCTGGAGGCGGATGGGTATGCGGGCAAGGTCGGACTGGAGACGCATGTGTTCGACGGCACGCTGATCGAGAAGTCTCATCTGTGCATGGCCAAACTGAAGGAGTTGCTGGCATGACGCTGGGCCGGTATATCGCGATCGGGCTGACGCTGGTGACCGCGCTGGTGGGAATCGTCCTGTTTGTGAACAGCCGGACGTTGGCCCGGCTGGAGGGGCACATCGTTCAGGTGCGTAGCGTGGCCACCGATACGCGGGCGAATGTGGTGATTCTGGAGGTGCGGATGACGAATCCGGGGCGGACGCTTTTCATGGTGAAAGAGGTGTCGGTCCTGATTGAGACCGCGGACGGGCAGTTGCTGGAGGCGGAAGCCGCGCCGGAACCGGACATCGACCGGCTGTTGAGCTATCACAAGCTGATCGGCCCGCGCTATAACCCGACGTTGAAATCACGGCAGCGCATCGACCCGGGCGTCACCGGTGACTACACGATTGCGGGCGCCTTCGCCCTGACAGAGGAGGAACTCGCCAGCCGCAAGGCGCTCCGGGTGAAAATCACGGATGTGGACGGGGCGGTGGTAGAGATTGGGCAGCGACGTTAGACTTCGGGGGTGAGAAAGATTGCGTGTGCCGTATCGGGGGGGACGCCGCCGCGGGATTTTCTCAACCGTTTGTTGACGTACATTCGCTGGTCGCTGCGGGCGAGAAGTTCGTCTGGGGAGAGGCCGTCGGCGGGGGAAAACGCCGCGCCCACGCTGAGCGAGATGGCCGCATGGCCGCAGACCTGAATGCCCGCTTCGCGGACCGCGGCGGAGAAGTTCTGGATGCGGTCGTCAATGGGGTCGTCGCCCAGGCCGGGCAGCAGGATGACGAACTCATCGCCGCCCATTCGCGCCACGAAGTCGTATTCGCGGCACAGGCCGCGGAGGCCGGCGGCGACGAGTTGCAGCACCTGATTGCCGGCCAGATGGCCATGGATATCATTCACTCCCTTGAAGCCATCGAGGTCGCAAACCAGAACAGCCAGCCGCTTGCCAGCCCGATTGTTGCGGGCGATTTCCTGCTGGAGCTGGAGATAGAGGGTGGCGGCGTTGGGCAGGCCGGTCAAGGCATCGTGGGAGGCCTGTTCCTCGGCTTTCTGGTAGCGGCGCGCCGAGTCCAGCCAGGATACGAAGCGCGGAGCGAACGCGGATAATACCCGGGCGTGCCGGGTGTGGAACTGGCATTGCGGGCCGCCATAGACGCTGAACACGCCAGCCACGCCCTTCTCGGTGACAAACGGCACGGCCAGCAGTATCCAGTCCGGTCTTTCCACGCCTGAACCGGCGGCAAGGCGGACTTCTTCGGCGGCTGCCTCTCCGGCGAGCACGACCCGTGCGGCAGCGGAGCGGCCGGTTGCGCCCGCGCCCGCAGGGAGACGGCGGCCATCGAAGAGCGGCCGCTCGCGGCCGATTGCCTCGATTGCGACCAACCCCTCCTGGTCCTCCAGCCAAACCACCGCCACCTCGTGTGGGACCAGCCGCCGCAAGTGATCTTCGATGATCCCCAGGGTCTTTTCCAAGTCGAGGGATGCGCTGAGGTGCTGCAACAAGCCTTGAATCTGCTGCTCCTCCCGGTGGGCGTCGGCAATCGCGGCAACAAAGCCGGGCGGATCCGCCAAGCTGGTCTCGGTGGATTTGAGCAATCGCTCCAACTCGGTGGCGCGTGAGCGGAGTGCGTCGACGATGGCCGGGTCGTAGGCGGCGCCCGCATCCCGCGCGATCGCTTCAATGGCGCGGCGCAGCGGCAGCGCCCGGCGGTATTTTCGTTCGCTCAATAGCGCATCGAGGGCGTCCACGACCGCCAGGATTCTTGCCCCGCGGGGGATGCGGGACCCGGAAAGTCCATCCGGATACCCTGCTCCGTCCCAGCGCTCATGATGGGCGCGAATCATTGGGGCCACGGCAAAGCCGATCTGTGCGCGTTCGACGATTTCGGCGGCAATGATCGGATGGAGTTTGAGACGGTCGAACTCCTCGGGCTGAAGGCGGCCTGGTTTGGTCAGGATGTAGTCGGGCACCGCCAACTTGCCCATGTCATGCAGGATGGCCGCCACTTCGAGTGCGCGCAGTTCTTCCTCCGGGAGTTTCAGAGCTTCGCCCAGCAGGCGGGCCGTGGCGCCCATCCGGTGCAGATTGGGTTGCCCGCCGCTCTCCCGGGCTTCCACGGCCATGGCGAGCGCCTCCAGCATGCCCACGTTCAGGGCGGTCACTTCGGCGGCGCGCTTTCGCTCCTTTTCCACGCTGCCCAGGTAGGCACGGAAGGACCGGAAGAGAAGTGCAATGACCAGGAGGCCGGCCAGCGCGGCGACCCAGGGCGGCAGGGCCGCCAGGGTCAGCGCCAAGCCCGCCAGCGCCGCCCCCGCGAGGTGGTAAGGGGCCATCCACAAGGACTCCTCGCGCCAGATCTCCAACAGCCGCCGCCCCTCCACCAGCGCCATGGCAGAGGCCCGCGGCAGTTCCAGGCAGGCGAACACGGCCATCGCGGCGAGAGGCAGGCTCGCCGCCAGCCCTGCAGGAGCCATGTGCTCCCGCATCAGCAGCAACACCTCTTCGCCGCCGCGTACGGCCAGTACGTTTACGGCGAGAACGAATATCAAGTGAATCCGGAAGAAGAGCCCCGTACATTCGCGTTCCAGGTACCGCCGGTATTGTTTCAATCCAACCGCCAGAATCGCGATGATCACCGCCGCCTTTCCTCCCAGCGAGGCAAGCGCAGCGAGCACGCACACCCACTCCAGGGAGAAGGTGCCTTGAGGCGAGGGGAACCCCATCCGGAACCAGGCCACCACCATCGCCAGCAGCGCCCATGACAGCAGAGGCCCCCATGACAAAGGCTCGCTCCGCAGCAGGTACGTCAGGCCCGCGCCCGCCCCGAGTCCAATGAAGAGGGCTTCGTAGACAAGCGCCAACGGCGACAGGCGAGGCAAGGCTGCTTCGGTCTGGTTCATGCGCGCAATTGCGGGATGCACTCGGAGGCCCAAACGGACTATCGGCGGAATGTGCAAGAACTTGAGCCATTTGGGTGAAGGTCACAAGAAGGGATTGAGTCAGGCTGGCCTGGCTGGGCCAGATTGTCCTGCCCTACAATGGAAGCGCAGAACTCATCTACAGATGGTCGATCTTCACTGCCATTTTCTGCCTGGAATCGACGACGGCGCGCGTGATGAGGGGGAGTGTGCCGCCATGCTTGAACTTGCGGCCGCCTCGGGGACCACTCATCTGGTGGCCACGCCCCACGCCGATACGCGCTTCCGGTTCGAGTCCGCGGCCGCTGGGCACTTGCTGGAAAAGGTCCGTTCCACTGCGCCACCGGGCTTGAGTCTCTACCTCGGCTGCGACTTCCACCTCATGCACGACAACATCGTCGATGCCCTCGTCCACCCTCGGCGGTACACTCTCAATGGTTCACGTTACCTGCTGGTTGAACTCTCGAATCAGGTAATACTGCCCAATACGGGAGAGATGTTCGACCGGCTTGAACAAGCCGGGCTGCGCATCATCATTTCCCATCCCGAGCGGAATCCCATTCTCCACCAACGTCCTGAACTGATCGACCAGTGGGTCGACCAGGGACGTTACCTCCAGGTCACCGCCGCGGCTCTCACAGGGCTTTGGGGGCGGAAAGTGCAGAGCTTTGCTCAGCGTCTACTGGATGGTGGGATGGTTCATTTTGTGGCAAGCGACGGCCATGGCCCGAACGTGCGCCCCCCGCGGTTGGATCAAGCCCGCGTGCGGGTCGAAGGCCGCTACGGCTCTGATTTTGCTACTCTCCTGTTTGTTGAGAATCCGCTTGCCGTGATCGAAGATCGACCCCTGGCCGAGCCCCAAGTTATTGTCCGCAAATCGTTTGCAAGTAGGGTGGGTGCTCTGCGCCGTGTTTTCCGGCCAGGTCGTTCGGTGTCATGAGGATTCGATTACACTTCAAAAACCTGATTCCCCAAGACTTCGTCACTCATCCATGTACTAGCCCTGATTTGCCCGCCAGACCGACTCCCGATAGAATAGTGCTAATTACAACCAACTAGGATTGTTCGTGCAGACCGAATCGACCCCTAACCCTTACCGCCTCTCCAATGTCAACTGGGTGACCACTATCGCCCTCGTCATGTTCCATGTGGGAGCTATCGCCTCCCTGTTCTTCGTCACCTGGCAAGCCGTTGCCGTCGCGGCTTTCCTCTATTGGCTTTGTATCGGCTGTGGCATAGGCATGGGCTATCACCGCCTCCACACGCATCGCTCTTATAAAGTGCCGAAGTGGCTCGAGTACTTCCTGGCCATCTGCGGAACCATGACCTTGGAGGGTGGGCCGATTTTCTGGGTGGCTACGCATCGTATTCATCATCAGCGTTCCGACCAGGAAGGAGATCCTCATTCGCCAAATGATGGGGCTTGGTGGGCCCACATGAATTGGATCATCTTCGGGCAAGCGAAACACAATGACACGGCTTCCATGGCCAAGTATGCGCCGGACCTCGCCCGCCAGCCCTTCTACCGTTGGTTGAACACGTACCACTATGTCCCTCTCACCATCCTGGGGCTGATTTTGCTTTACTTCGGTGGATTGCCCATGATGCTTTGGGGGATTTGCACTCGTGTCGTTCTTGGTCTCCACGCCACGTGGCTAGTGAACTCAGCAACCCACATGTGGGGGGCCCGCCGCTTCGAGACTCGCGATATGAGCCGGAACAATTGGTGGGTGGCTTTGCTGACTTTTGGGGAGGGCTGGCACAACAATCACCATGCTCATCCAGCCTCCTCCAGGCATGGACTCGCATGGTACGAGTTTGACCCCACCTGGCTCCAGATCCGTTTTCTCAAAGGTATCGGTTTGGCCAAGAATCTGGTCGTGGCTAAATTGCCAAGCAAGACAGATCCTGAAGCAACGCGCGAAGCCGCCTGATTTGTTGGCGTGATCAGAGACGGATGGTGACAGTTAAGTTCCTGCCCGGCCGAGATCCGAGAGTAAGAGGTACGGAGATCACATCTACAGTCAGTTCCGAGCCCGCTTTCAAGGGTGGTAGATCAACCCCACTTACTATGTTGGAGGTTCGATTTCCTGCCCCGATGCTCAGGTCACAATAGTGTTGACCATCAACCCTTAACCTGATCATCAACGCTCCGCCAACCGGCGCTTCACCAACAGTCGCGAAAACGTCACCCAGAACCTGAGTCTCTTCGATCACCAGAGGCGGAGCCACGGATTTCTCGATCGCAGGCTCACCTGGAATCTGGATCGTGTACTGCCCTCCAGAAAACGATCTCAAACCTCCTTCTGGCAGCATGGCAAAGCAAATGCTCGACACCGGGCTATCCCCCCTGGTATTTGTGACATGAAACTGAGCTGCGGCCACCCGGGCGTTGGGGAAGGGAATCGACAGGGAATAACTTCCGCTCGCCGGTGTTCCAAAGAACTGCCTGGGAAATGGAGTGATAACCACATGCTTTTGGAGAAACCAGACCGGCCTGCTCGGCGCGTGTGCCTCCTGGTAAGACTCCAGAACTCCGCGCTCCACTTCCACCACATTCCCGGTGCTGTCTCCCCGCACCCGGAGGAGTTCCTGATCAACCTGCAGCAATTGCCCGTCGCTCAAGTAAGCCGGTGAATGAAGAAATAGTTGCATGGAAGTGGCATCCAATTGATCGGCGAGTTGATGAGGCGTGGGACCCTGCAACTCGTCCCAGTAGTAAAGTGTCAGAGTCCCTGACGAAACACCCCCCGTATTCTCCAGAGTGGGAAACCCGATTCCCACAAGGTCGAGCCGACCTCGCCTACCGGCGCCCAGGGCAAAAAATGGTTTGGGTGGAATGTCCGCGTCCACTTCAGCGCCCGAACTGCCCCCAATCAGGTGGCGATGCAGCACCGAAAGTTCGCTCGGCGACTCCTGGTCAAGAGAGTTTGCCGAGCGCCCGCTGACTTGAACGAATGTTCCACTCCGGTTAAGGATTTCAAAGGTGATCTCCTCGGAACGGGTCGAACCGCCAAACCTCCAATTGCTCTCTGCGATAACATACCAACTCGTTGCATCAGGAAGCGTCGTCCATGGAGTTGCGAGACTTAGGCTTGTTTCGTCATTATCCATCACTACTCTCTCCTGCCCGCGTCCGCGCCCGCGGACGATTCTAACGATCGCACCGCGGTACTCGTGTTCGAGCATGGCCGCACTTGGGTTTCCTATCATTCTTGGCCCACAAAAAATGGCCTGCGTCTCGGGCAGCAATTCCTGCCGCCAATAGAAGTTGGCGTGATCGTATGCTGGATCGGGAGGCAGTGTGAAGTGCGGAATCAAGCCATGGTCTGAGAATTGGTTTACTGGTGAATCCACTTGCTGAATCAGCATCAACTCTGTGGGGCTGGGTCCCCGATATACTCGAATGCCGCGCGAGCCCGCAGAAAGGCTAATGCCAGTTAGGGTCACTCGGTTGGTATTGGTGACCGGTGGCAGGGTGGCTCTCACAACGAAGGAGAGATCCGACTCCTCCCCTGCTTCATTGATCGCGCTGACCGCGTAATACCAATTGTCGCCACCAGGTAGTGTTCCCCCAATTGTATCGATGATGGGTGAGAGTCCAAGGATCGGCGAACCCAGCCCTGCGGCCTTCGGCTGACTTGGTGCGGTAAAGCGTACCTTCAGCTGCACTGCGGCTGTCCCGTCAGTCTGCTCCACCGATCCTTCCGCTACCTCGAAAGTTTGCTCGCCATCCGGGAGCCAGCGGAGGCCCGCAATGGGTCTTGGGATCCCGCCCTGGCGCCGGTTCTGGCGGGTCATGGTGCTATCCATGCCCTCCGAGCCGACCAGCAGGTCGTACCAGCCTTCAATATGCCGTTGGGCCGTGATTTTGACAGTTTCGTAGTTTGTGCTCGGCGCAAGCCGTATGATGCGGAAGGGGGCCCGGTCGAGTCCTTCCTTCTGACAAGTCAGCGTAATCAAGTCGCCCGGCCTCAGCCCGAGGGCCACTACGCTGCTCTCAAATTCGACGAATTCGTTGCCCTGAAGTCCTTTCATCAGATGGAAACGAGTCACTCGCGACGCTTGGTCGAGGTTTGGCAGGCCAAGTGCCGGCAGAGTTGCACTCAATTCCTGGCCGGTAATCGTCAGGTCATCCAGATCGACAAGCGAAATACAATCGTGCTGGTATTCGTTGAAAGCATTCTGGAACTCGACGGTCAGCCGATTGACGCATTCTCCCGTACTCCTGGACCACCAGCGAAGCGTAGGCTCACCGGTCTCACGGCGCAAAACGCCACTGAACCCGTTCGATCCATCGCCAAACTCGTAGGCTGGCCAACCTCCGTTCCATGACTCCCTGCTGTTGCTGCCCTCAAGCTTGTCCGGTTGCTGTTCCGACATTCTGGCTTCCCTGCGCAACTGCAGCTTGCCCTCGCCGTTGAAAGTGAGCATCAGAGCTGTCCCCAACCGGACTCCGCGTACCAGGTCCGCCGCGCTGCGACGTTGGGTTACTGCCAAATTGCATTCGAAGCGCTTCGTGAGAATAGGGTTCGCATTCGCGTCCTTCCCTTGGATATCCTCATCGCAGGACTGAGCAGTCTCGGAAAAACTCTGCAAGTCGATCTCTTCCATCTCCCAGCCGCTCCTACGCATTAGGTCCAGAATGATCCACGCAGGATTTCTAGTGAATGCGGGTCCAAGTGATTCGCCGGTTTCGCCAAACCGCTCCAACTTCAGCCCGTCGAGCAGGACCTCGATCTTGGGTATGGAAGTGCCGTCGTTCAATCGATTCGGAACAGCGATTGCCATGATTGCAATGCCGCCGTGTGGGTCGCCGAGCGGATTTCCACCCTGGTCTCGGAAATTGAGGTTGAAACCGCCGTTCCGGGTTCCGAGGCTGACTACGTTGTACCAACCGGTCGCAGTCATATCTCTTCCCGCCACCCCCAAAGGGATTTCCACCCCGCTCACGACGACTCTGTGGACTCCTTCCATGGGCCCAAGGCCCAAAAGGACCTCGCAATGAGTCAAATTGCCATCGTTTCTGGAAAATACGACCGGTGGTTGAATCCAGGCCGTGCCATACACCATGGGTACGACATCATTCGCGCGTGCACGGTTGTCTTGGATCTCGCTTTGCCTCGATTCCTTGCTCCCGTGTGTTCTCACCAGTACACTGGCCGGAAGGAACTGAAATCCCCCAAAGCGGCCTGTAGGCCGCCCGCTTGCATCGGTATCGTACATGCCTCTGGCAAGGCAGTCGCTCTTACTGTAATTGCAATTCGCGTAAGCAGCCCCTTGAGCGTCCAGATTGCCCGAACCACCATCAATGTCGGCCGAATATCCGCAGTTGTAAAACTTCGAGTAAACACCCTCCTTGCCACCATCTAATGCCTCCTGTCTCTGCTCATTCGTTTTGGGAAACATCCAGGGACAACGAGGCTGCACTCTCACTGTCGGCAGCATCACCCTTTGGAGACTGAGGCGATTCGCGAAGCTCAGGCGGATGTACTTTTCAGTCACCTCCTCCGGCGGGTTGCCCGTGCCAAGAAAGACAGCGATCGGGTCACTGGCTGGAACCCCGTTTCTGAGGTCATAGAACAGGAAGCTGACACGTAGGCGTGCACCCTTCCACCCAGAGGTCCGCTCTATTTGCGAATACTTGGAATCTACATTAGCTAGAGTGACGGCAAAGCGCCCCGAGGCGTCGATCCCATCCTCGGAAGCGAGTCGTAGATCAAACTGATTGTGCTTCAAAACCCGTGGCTCATAGCGTTCGCCACCCACAATGACATCGTGACTGCACCATCTCTCTGTCCGTCCATCCCTCAGCCGGCACTCCATGATCAACAATGGTGTTGGCAAGGTTGTTTCATGCTTTATTTGGTAAATAGTAGGCATTGTTGAACCATCTCTTAACTGACAATCGTGATGCTCGTACGATATTGATTTGGACCATCAACAGTCCAGCGTAGGCTGTCTATGTTGAATCTCGCATTCATGTGGACACCTGAAGTTCCGCCGGTCCGCTGGTATGCTGATGCCGCAAGTTGGGCTTCAACCTGCGGGCCAAACAACTCCACCACACCACCCGGCTCAGTTTCAATTGCGAACCTGATAGGAGACTCAGCACTCACCAGTGCGGAGAATTGGTGCCTCCGCCAGTTACCGTCCATAGCAAAGGCGCTTGTTTGTTCAGCAATCGTAAGATACACCTTGGCCCCGGCCGCACTTCTCATCCACGCGCTAAGTACGTAACGGTAGTTTGCTGGGGCGGATACCCATTGGGCGATTCCTTGTCTTATCGGTCCCCCGTTAGTGATCAAAAACCCCTCATTGCCACCATTTGGATCATTTCCTCCACTAACCGTAGACATGACTGAATTCCAAACGGCCGCTTTCAGGTCGCCACTCCAGAGAAGCAGATTCGCCGTGGGGTCCACGAAAACAAAGGTGTGGAGTCTCCCCTCGGTCTTGTCAAAGAAGTCCTGCAATACAGTTGCTTCCGCTTCGGAAAGCCCCTGGTAGAAGAGTGTCCACTGCGTTCGGTCAGCGCCCGGATCGTATAGGGTGTGCCAGGCTCCACCCGGCGTCCTCACTCCCAAGTTGCGCCGCACGATGCTTTTTTCAAGCGGATACTGTGCTACCCCGCTCTCGGTGATTTGTGGAAATACCAGCATCTAGGTCCGCACCTCCACGATCTCCAGAATCGCCTCTCCCTGATGCAGGCCGCTCTGTTTGAGTGCGATAACATCGGAACCCAGACGGCACCGCTGATGCTCAATCCCTGAGTCTGGATCTTCGAACACAAACTCCTGTGTCTGGCCCTGTAAGGCTTCAAAAAATGCTTCCAAGTCCGCCAATTCGCCCTCATCCAGTTGTGTCAGCACAACCCACCAGCGACGCTCCGGAAACCCAAGCGTGCGAAATCTCTGTTCGCTTCCATCCATGAAGCGCAACACCCTATTGGCGTATGACGAACTCTTGTGTCCTCCGTACTGCATGATTGCGCTGGTCTTTAGCCGTGGAAAGTGCATATCCGCGCCTACCTTTCGTTCAAGATGTCCCCGAGACTATGTGATTCCAGCAACGCCTGCCGCACGGCTGCGGCGATTTCATCCCGGTGATCCAGAAACGATCTCGTGTCTAGGGCTTGTACCTGAATGGTTACCGGAGGAGTTGTTCTCCCCTCTTCGCCTAGTTGCCTTGCTGACCAGCCAGCGCCATAGTCGACGCCCCTTAACGTCCAGCCATTTTCGCCGCTAATTCCAGCCAGAACGTTTTGTCTCGCCGGCAATGAAAACCTCGGCAACTCCGGTAATTCAGGTTTCTCGGCTCGCCTGAACAACCTCATCAGACCAAGCACGGGGTTCAGGTTCGTGAGCCAATCCAGCACACCTCCTTGGCTGCCACCGGCGGGTGCCAGACCTGGCAGCAGGCTGCTCGCAAGGTTGACTGCGGAGCGTGAAGATGATCCAGTATCCAAAGTGGTCACGACTGATTGACCAACCTTCTTTAAAGCCGCCTCAATTATTGAGGCGCTAGACGCCGTGTCGTGGGTCACATTAGAAGAACTTTGCACTCCACGGACTGCGGATACAACTTGCTCAGCTACTTCGCGCCAATCCTTCACTTGTTGTTCCTCGTCTTGACTCTGCATTGTGTCGCTCCTTTTCCCACTCATTCTCCAAAAAGGCAAGTGCTTCCGCATCTTTTGCTGCGAGCCGCCAGGCATCTCCCCCGCCGAGTCGCTTCCATATTGCGAACATTTCTAACCAGCTGTGACTTTGCGCTGTGATTGATGTTTTCGGGCATGATTCGGACATCGCTGGGCCGCGCGCCCAGACAATGCGAATGGGCCCCTTCTTGGACTCTTCCAGCCATCCGCAACGCCTTTTCGCCGGCAGGCCGTTTCTCCTGCACGATTCGCAATCCCACCCGGCCTGCTCATTAATAGTGAAGTGGAACGCGAGTTTCAGTTTTTTCTTTCAGCCTCGGTAATCATCAACTCTTCGCGGACTGCTGATGCCATTTCCCTGCTTAAGGTCTCTGGTCCCTGGTCAAGGGCACTATTGACGGTCGCCGGTTCGCCATCAATCTCCAATCCGACAATCTCGATTACGCCCCACTCCACATAGAGCCTGTCGATAGCCAGCTCCAACTCGGTGGCCAATAGGCGATCCTCCAGTGTTTCTCCTGCATTCCTGAAGGCCAATTGCTCGATCTTGCCCCGCACCAATCTCGTCAATTCTGCACGCTTTGCGAGTGATGGCCGCCGTACCAGATAGCGCACTCCCGGAAGTGACTTGGCCTCTCGCCAGGACGAGCTCTCCCAATTCACGTGCTCACCCGAATGAAACCCAAAGTTCATCATTGGAACCTCCTTGAGCGCGCGATGCCGCAAACTTCCACCGAAGCCGTGTTTCGGTATCGAGAAACTCTGGGGTCTCGGGGATGAAGCTCTTCATCCAAACCCCGCACATCTGACCCTCCTGGTCCCCGAGCTGAAGAAAAAGGGATACAGGTTGCCGCCAGCGCGCTGCTTGATACAACTCGGCGTACGCTGTCTGGTCCTGGCTATAGAGTTCGAACTCCGCCAGGACTTCCCTTTCGCCGGGCACCATACACCTTGGGAAGAGTGATCCGTATTCACGAGTGCGACTTTCGATATTGTTTCTGACTTTCAGCACAGCGCTCGTGACTGTATGGATCTGCGCCGGGTTGAGTCCAATCCACATCTGGCCAAGATGGCCTAGAACTGGCATGTCATTCGACTCTGCCACGAGAGGTTCTTCGGGGAATGAAGCCCCTTGGGTCGTACTATCGAGAAGCTCTGCGGCTGGCCCAGCGAACGTAAACTCGTGGAAGTCCCCATTCACGACGATCTGCATTTCGTTGACCACCGCACCCCTCAACATTCGCTGAACCGCGGTATCAGGGCTCCAATAGTCGTATAGAGTCACGCTAGGTAATTGGTCGCTTAGTCCGAAAGTCACCGTTCCTCCAACCGTGGAGGTGCCCATCCAAGTAGTGAAGGGCGCGTTGAGTACAATCGTCTGACTGTCGACCACGCCGGACACCATCCGCAACTCTCCGCCGGCGGTCAGTCCCATCCCCTCGGTGAGGCCGTGCCCGGATTGGAATGTAACCAGGTTTCCATTTATCGTGGCAACCCCACCGCCTGACGGTCTCATGCCGGCGCCCAACGCAGATTCAAGCAGAGCTGCATGCTGTGGAGCCTCGGCTCCCGAAGCGCGTCCCGTTAAATAACTCTCGACCTCAAATGTTGTTACGCGCCGTAATGTCCCTGGTACACCTTGATACGTTCGCGTTCCGGTCTTGTCTCTTCTACGCCCAGTCTCCACTTGTTCCCGAATCCCGAGTTTCTTGGCTGCGAAGCGGTGTTGCGGTGAGATGGGTGCGATTTGGCCATATGTTGCTTCACGGGCAGCATAGTATCTGTTGTTGTTCGATGCAATGTAGCAAGCCATTATTCAGTCCTCTTCAGTTTCGACTTAGGTGCATTTCGCAGCGGACACGCGCTATCTGTTGGTAGTTCAAGCCACCCTTCCTCACTGGCTCAAACTTCACTTCATAGGTGCCGCTCAGTGTCATTCCCTCTCCTAAGGAGCCCCGATGTCGTTCCACAACATCCGTGACCGCGTCCGCGTAAAAGTGGAGTTCGCTCGCTAGGCCATCAATGCGGTCTTGCGAGACGGTGATCTCCGTTACAATTTCTACTGCTCCCGAAAAGCGGCGGAACTTCTCTTCAAGCCTGTTTTGAATTCTCTCAACGTAAATCTCAAATGACGGATTTGCGTAGCCGCCCCTCTCTTTAAGCTCGGCAGGGGCATGAATTCGGCCAATCAGATGTGTAGCGTCCGTCGGCCAGAAGGGTTCAATTCCTGGCCGCATTGTCGTCACACTCTGTCGGAGACCAGCCTCCCCCAGGAGGAGTTCGCGAAACCGCCCAATTGCCCGTTGTGTCGGTGTGGGCATGTCACCACCTCCTCAGCAGACGCTTCTGTGTTACATACTTTTCGGGATGCTGTCCCGAGCTTGGCTCAGGACCATCGTTGAGCGTTCCCTCGGGGGCCACCCACTCCTCTCCCAGTCCCATTGGAAGCTCTGTTTGACGCGCTAGACGATTTGTGCTGAAGCCCGCATAGAGATGCCAGCCCTGGAGGCCCTGGCTCAGCCCCACCGGTTTCACCGAGAGACTGTGCGGGCTCTGCGCCTCCACTACCGCCAGTGGACTGGGGGCACTCTCCTCTCCCCGGTTGTTCACCCACGCCACCCGAATGTAGTACGCGCGCGGCCCAATGGAACCCATTCCCAACGCTGACTCCACTCCAAGGGGCCGCCGGATCGGCGCTGTCGTCAGACCCACTCCACCTTCCAGGACCTTCCTTCCCGCCTCCTGGGCTTCATCCTGGTAAGCGCGCCATCGCCCGCCGAATCTGTCATTCAACTGGCTGAAATAGGCGTCGCGGTATACCATCGCCAAGGTCAACAACGTGTGCCATCTGCTCATTGCCCGAGTCACTACTACCTCCTCCAGGCTTCCCGCATCCGTGCGCCGAAGCAGTGCTTCGACTTCGATTTCCAATTCACGTTGCGCCAAGTCAAGCTTTCGGTTGAGATCAATCCCCTCGCCGTGCGCTATCTGCAGAACTCCGCTGTCTTGCGCTTCCAAGTCCGCAACTGTGCTCAATTCTCCATCAACAAGTAAAGCCATTGTGCACTCCCATGCGAATCAGCTGCGCCGCGAATTCCTGCTCCGTGCAGCTTTCTCCAGGCCGGCAATTAATTGAAGGTGAAACTGCTCCGCCTTTTGCGACGCAATCCATGACTCGCGAGCCTGTCGCTGCTCATTCTCAAAGGCTTCTCTCTCCTCCACGTTTGCAAGGCGGGCTCGCCGTTCCACCAGCAAGCGGCAAGCTATTTCACGTGGCACAATTGTCACAACGCCAGCTTGCCCGCCATCTTGCGTGGCCTCACTCACAACGGCCACATCAGCTTCCGGCAACTCCGCGGCTCGCTCCTTCAGTTTTCGGTAATAGCCTTTAACGTCCATTTCTTCTTCCTTTCCCTTTAAGCAATATGAATGCCCAGTGGTGCCGATCGATTCCTGCACCTGGAGACTCTGACTCAAGTTCGTCTTGCCGTGTTGCGATTCTTGGCCCGAGGGGAGCCTCCCGTCGCGGTGGCCCCCCTCGCCAGTACCGCTAACTCCGGACCTGAATGCCGTGCGGATTCCGCAGAACGCCCACGCCGTATAGCATGTCAACCGTGAACTGCTGGGCCAGGGTATTCGGCTGATAGCTCATTACCACCCGCATGCCGAAGTTGCCGAGTTCGGCGTACTCCGCGATCCCCCCGGTGCCAGGAAGGGGCTTGGGCAATCGGCGGATCGCCAAGCCAATCGCGCTTTTCGCAAAACCAAGGTTGTGGACCGTTGGGGGATTGGTCCCCGTCTTCGGCACAAAGTGTGAACGGAACACATAGAAGTCCTTGAGTTTGCCGATCGATCCGTCAATGAGAGTCCGCAAACCTGCCTCGCCGGCCGAGTTGTACTCGCTGAAACGCGGAATCTGCCGGAGCTGCGAATAAGTGCTGCCATCAACAACCAGATATTTCTGTTCGCTGGCCGGGACCTTGGCATTGAACAGAGCGGTTTCTGCTTGGTCAAGCACGCTTTCGGTAAGCGCCGTCCCGCCGGTGCCGATTGGCGAATTCGCAGTGAACTGACTGTACAAACCCAACAAATCGCTCTCGACTCGCTCGGCCAGGGCGACCATGGCCGGCTGCATGTACAGCCGCAGCAGATCGGGCACCGCAATCACCTTGGTCACATCCGGAATCTGAAACGTTGCTTCCACATGCGAATTTAGGACGATTTGCGCATTGCCGAGATTCGGATTCTGGGTGACAACCGTTCCGCCTTCGGCCAGGTTATTCGCCTGCATCACGGGCGGAATCGGAACGTTCACCGTGTCACCTGCTTGGGCGAGCATTGGCTCGAAATCCCGATTCACGAGGTTGCCCATCACCAGGTGACCCATCAACGCCGGGAGCGCATCCACCGCTACCAGCTTCACAATCGCATTCGCCAGATTGGCTGAAGTAATCGCTGCCATGTTCTTCTCCTTAGTTCCCTACAGTCTTTTCTTCACTCTCCTCGCAGGCTCTCCTTCGCAACCTGCGAGATCCGCTCCCGAACCATCTGCAATTCCTCCGCACTCATGCCCGGACGAATCCGCTCCAGTTCGATTGCATAACCACCACCTCCGGACATGCGCGTGCCTGGCGTCACACCCGACCCACCGGCAATGCGCGCCGGCAGAAACTCGGGATTCTCCTTCACCCAAGCCGACAAATACTCGCGTATCCCAAGCTCGCCGCCTTCCGTCCGCGCCAACAAACGTCCATCTTCTGTCCGGACGATGTCGTCCTTGATAACTTGAAACGCGAGGTCCACCTTCGACACGCCGAGTCGCTGCAACTCATTGCGGATCTTTGCGCTCCGCTCTGTTTCCTCAGCTCGGCGCTGCGTTCGGCGGTTCTCTTCCACCAGCTCGTTGACCCTCCGCTCAAGCGTCTCCCTTCGACGACGTTCCTCCTGCAGCTCTGCCTTGTACGCCGGCTCGGCCCGAGAGCGCTCAGACGTCAAAAACTCATCAATTACGCCCCGCATGAGGCGCCGCAGATCCTGATTGTCCTGATCCATCGATTCAATGTCCTTTCCAATAAAAAAAGGCAGCGTGTGCTGCCTTTGACCGATTCCTGAGTGTTGCTAAAAACGCCTGTATGACAAGCAATGCGCCAAACTTCAGCTCAAAGACGATTCAGCTGAGTGGGCATCCTTGTAGACGCGCCACTTATGCCGCGTCAATTTCTTTGGCGATCTGATCCTTGATCTCCTGTCTCGCATCACAGAGAAATTTCATCGCAAGTTTCTTTTGAATCTGTTTTCGCAAAGTCTCGGATGCGATTCCCAGACTCAGTAGCCGCTCCGCATCGGCGAGTTCTCCCGAGAAATCTCCGATGTCGAATTCATCAAGTCCGGACACATCGATCCCCAGCGAGTCCTTCCGTGCTTCCAGGATCATCCTCAGCACCCGCTTAATCGTGTCCTTCACTGTATCGCCGTACGCGCGCAATACTTCTTGAGTGACCGTGTAGTCGCGCTCCTTGCTGTATCCGCTTAACGAGGAGTTCTTGGACAGGGAGCCTCCAGCCTGACTCATCAGGTAACAGACACGATAAATTTCCTCTTTGAGCCGATCCAGATTCCGAAGGGCAATTTCGTACACGTGCCCCTCCGGCTCCGTCCAGCCGAACTTGTCGTCCTGTCCTAATTGCAGGTAGTAACTCTCGCCCACCATCTGCTCAACCTGCCGATCCGAGTACACCACCGGCATGGCGAACAGGCCCATCGTCAATGCCCAGCTAAGTCCGTTGGACTTGTTGAAATGCTCGAGTTGCAGTGAAGCCGCCTTATTCATCAGCCACAGCCCTTCACTCACGCTGAATTCCACAACTGGAACACGCCGCTGCCCCGCCAGTCCATGGCGCCCAGCGTCCGCAAGAGTGACTCCACCTTTGCGGTCCCGCGACACCCGCTGCCGGTGAACCTGAAATTCTTCGCGGTCATAGCGAATCCACTGGGTTTCGACTGCCGGCTCACCGTCCGGTTCCATCACCGTGCGTTCGCTTCTCAGCACTGCCCACTCGAACTCCCCCTGCTGGTCCAGTTCCCAGTTAATCAGGCTCGCCGCCGGGTATTCGCACAAGTAGGCGCGCGACATTCCTAATTCGTCTTCCTCTGCCCGCGTTGCCGCCGTCCGTGCAATTCTCGGGAAATCCACCACGATGTAGCTCTTTCCCATAACGAGTGCCCCCACCACTTGGCGCCGGAAGAAGTCGCTCAAGGTAGATCCTCGTAGATCGCAGTCTTCTGCAAATTCGTTGTAGAACGCCCGGCCTCCATCGTCGTTGCCTTCGAAGACGAGTACGGGCTCCCGGCGGAACAGCGTGGAGGCGTACCAATCAATAATCGAGCCAATGTAATTCTCATAAAACGCCCGTTTCAGACGTTCTCCATATACGTCCCCAGGCTCGCTCTGCCGAGCGACAAGATAGCGATCCGCATTACGGATCAATTGCTCGCCCCCAACGTAAAGATCTCGGTATTTCGGCCACACTCCGCTTACTGCCCGGTAATCTGGATGCTCTCGATTGATGTCCAACACCTTACTCTCCTTCTCGTCACTGCTAAATCAGCCGTTTGCTCTTGTATCCAACTGTCGCCACTACCCGGTTGTACTCTTCCCACACCAGGTATCCAAGTGCATCGGATAAATGCGTCCGAAGACTGTCAGCCTGCTTGTCTATTTCGTACGTCCCTTCCACCCAGGCCACGCATTCAAAATCCTGAATGAGTTCTTTGCACCGGGGATTCACTACCAGCTCAACTTCCCCTGCTGCATTGTGTAACCTGCCGTTGACTAATTCCACGCGCCTTCTGACTGGCGGATTGCACTTCGGGATCCTGAAGGAAACCTTAATTCCAAGGTTCGCGAAACAGTCCTGCAGAACTTCCCTGTCCGACCAGCCCGACGTCCGTCCTTGGTGTGCCGAGGCATCCGCGTAGACCACCAACCCATGTGAGATGTTCGGATATCTGCGGACTAATTCTTCGCAAGCGTCCCTCGTTCCCGATCGCCGAATTACAATCTCATCTACCACCCGCAGTCCTTCACTGTCGCCCTGGACTACTAACGATGACATCGGGTCGACATTGAAGTCCAATGCCCAAAGCAGAGGACGATCGGGATCCCATTCTACGTTCTCTAGATTTCGGCCCCTGTCGAACTGGGAATAAACCAATCCTGCCTTGGGTGCAAGATACTGACCGAGAACCTCCTGGGCAAAGAAATCGCTCGTGTAACTGCGCTTTAGCTGTTCATAGTAATCTGGCGTTGTCTCGAGAATGTAGTTGTTTTCGTACGGTTCCGCGCAGATCAGTTCGTAGCCTTCAATCCGGTCGCCGACGAACCTGCGCCAGACCCAGTCATAGCCTCTCGGCGTCCAGACCGCAAACCCTCCCAACCAAGTCGCCTCGGGGTCGCGCAACCTCGCTTCCAGTCTGAGCCAGGATTCTTCACTGGCATACGTCAGTTCATCAACGCCAAACCACGCGAGATTCGTTCCTCGGAGTCGGTCTGGGTCGTCGAGGCTTCGAAGAAGGATGATAGACTCGAAGACCTTCAGTACTATCTTGCCTTCGCTCTTGTTGTATTCGTATTCGTATTGTCCTCTTGAGAGGGCAGACTCTAAAGCCGGCAGGGTTGCGTCTCGCAGCATGTTAAATGTGGGAGCTGCGAGGACCCCAGTGCGCCCCGGATTCCGCAGGGCCATCAGCAAGGCTTCATGGCAAAGCGCCGCACTCTTGCCCGATCCAACCGGACCAGAAAAGCCCTTGAACCTGGCCTTGCTGGAGTGAAATCTGAATTGAGATCTTAACGGCGCATAGGGTGGTTCTAGTCTTCCGGACGCCACGGCTTCCCTGTCCTCGGATCTATCCATTCCACCGTGATCTTCGAAGGCTTCTCCTCCCCATACTCCTTTTCGAGGGCCAGCAAGCGGATGAAATCGCTCATAGTTGGTTTGCCCGCGTCCTTTCGCAGTGCCTCTGCAGACCTCGCTATGAGCGACCGGATCAGCTTGCGCTTGTCATCGGCGGTCAGGGGCTCTGTCGCGGTCTCTTCAGTGCTCCCAGCAGAGTCTGTTTCTGCAGGGTCCATCTTCGATTTCATGCACGTGGAGTTCTGGTTAATCGGGCTTTGCACTTCAAGGGAAGTTCTGTGATCCTCGGAGCTAGCATTCGTTTTTCTGCCTCTGCTTCTCATTTGTCGGCGCACTCCTCATCGCCAACTCCAAGGTAAGAGGCCGACCCTTTGTCCAGAACTATCAATTTCTGTAAGTGGTTGAAAAGAAACAAAATATAATTTTTAAAATCGCGTGAACGCCTCACAGAACTCAACCGAAAGTGGCCTGACAGGGGTGTGGCCGGTGCGTGTTCGGGGTTCTCGGCATGGAGCGAATAGTGAGGGTGCGGAGGGCGGTTTTCGGGCCGCAATTGGGCGCCGCTCCGCCTGATTTGCCCGAAGCGGAGTGATTTTCCGGCTATCCGGTTTCAGACGAGCAGGTCGTGTGACCGGCAAACTTCATCCACGGGGCTAGCGTCAGCGCCAGCACCCCGTAGATCAGGGGTACCCCCACTTTGGCCGACCCGCGGACCCGGATCTGGCTGGCTCCGAACTCGTCTTTCAAGCTCGCGTTGACTCGCTCGCTCATCGTGCGTTCCTGGTAGCGCCGCTGATGGGCCCAGGTGAACTCGGGGTGTGTTTGGGCGGACGGGCTTTGGTGAGCGACGAGGGCCTTTTCATCCCGCGCCGGCCGTGCCCGGCGAGGAGGGCGGCGTGGAATTGCTGGGGCAACCGGGAGTGGGCGAACAGGGCGAAGGCGCAGGAGAATTCGGATTCGCGGGGCAGGGCGGCGGGGCTGTTCCGCCACACAGGCCGCGGCGGGCCAGATCGGAAGAGCACACGTCTGAACTCCAGT
>ERZ761609.1106-NODE-1106-length-25896-cov-45.202701_pt1 | contig 25896 bp, 18 predicted proteins | sample MGYA00511163_ERZ761609 | MGnify/ENA primary metagenome ERZ761609 (study PRJEB28899, sample SAMN02445070) | bioreactor sludge metagenome | biome: EBPR sludge | place: Australia: Brisbane, Thorneside Wastewater Treatment Plant | collected 2011-12-16 ... | reverse complement strand
CGACCACCGAGATCTACACTCTTTCCCTACACGACGCTCTTCCGATCTATCCGGACCTGCCGGGGCTGGGCGCGGAGGCCGGGAGCGGCAGCCAGGGCGGCAAGCAGCGAGCGGCGCGGGAGTTGCATGATAAGTCCTATTCTTTCAGTTGGATAAGCGATGTCTGGGTTCGTTTTGCAGACCGTCGAAAAATCGATCTCGCCGGCGGCGGGGGGCAGACGGGCCAAAGCGGGAAGGCCGGGTGCAGGGTGCGTTTGCAGAACGAACCCAGACCCGGCCTAAGCCTATCATTCCAAATAAGATATTCGTGATTGCCTGAAAAGAGTGCGCGTGCTGGTCCATCCCGCTCTCTATTGTAGCTCCGCCGAACGACGAAGCCCGGCGGCAGAACGGCGGACGATTCTGTCAAGAATCAGAAAAACAACAACTTAGCGCGCAAACATTTTCTTGCGGAACTTGTGAACGACCCGCGGCGGCGGGGCGATTTCGGCGATGACGGGCAAGTCAGGAGACTGCTGGCGGGCCAGAGTCAGGGTGAGCGCCCGTTCGATGCGGCGGATCTCGCTGCGCTGTTCGCGGGTGGCGAAGGTGGAGGCGACGCCGCGGCGTCCGGCGCGTCCAGTGCGGCCGACGCGGTGGATGAAGTCCTCGGGCGCCTGGGGCAGATCGAAGTTCACCACATGGGCGATGCCATCGACGTGGATGCCGCGGGCGGCGACGTCAGTGGCCACCAGGACGCGGTAGGCCCCATCCTGGAAGCCGCGCAGGGCGCGGTTGCGCTGATTCTGGGTCCGGTCGCCGTGGATGGCGGCGGCTTTCACGCCTTCGAGCGCCAGGCGGCGGGCCAGGCGGTCGGCGCCATGCTTGGTGCGGGCGAAGACCAGGAACGAGCCCATTTCGCGCCGGAGCAGGGCGTGCAGCAGGTGGTGTTTGCGGGGCTGGTCCACTTCGTAGAGGTGGAGATCGACGCCCTCGGCGGGTTTGGTGACGGAATCCACCGAAATGCGGACCGGATCCTTCAGATGGCGGTCGATCAGGTGGGCGACCGTCTTTTCGATGGTGGCCGAGAAGAACAGGGTCTGCCGGGCTTCGGGCGTGGCGTCGATGATGCGCGTGATGGCGGGCAAAAAGCCCATGTCGAGCATGCGGTCGGCCTCGTCGAGCACCAGCAGGTGAACTTTAGCGAGCTTCACCAGGCGGCGGTCGAGAAAATCATTCAACCGGCCAGGGGTGGCGATCAGCACCTGCGCGCCGCGGCGAATGCTTTGGAGCTGGGTGTTTTCATTCAGCCCGCCAACGACGACGGCGGCGCGCACCTGGGTGTGCCCGGCGAGTTTGACGAAGGTTTCGTGGATCTGAATGGCGAGTTCGCGGGTGGGCGACAGGATCACGGCCTGGATGCCTTCAGCCACTGGCGGCTCGGAGAGTTGCGAGAGCAGGGGCAGCAGGAAGGCAAGCGTCTTGCCGCTGCCGGTTTGCGAGGTGGCGACAACGTCGCGGCGCTCGAGCGCCGGGGGGATCGCCTGGGCCTGCACGGGGGTAGGTTTCACAAAGCCGTGGGAGGCGAGGTTCCGCTTCAACACAGCAGACAAAGAGAGGTCAGAGAATTGGTTCATGCAGAATTGTCAGAGGGGAAGGGGAATCAGCGGACCGGCTTAGTGAAAAGGTGGGTGGCGGACTTCTTCCAGTGCTTTCCCACTATAGCGCACTTTCCGTGGGCCGTGGTACGTTCGGCTCAGGGAGTATGGACTACTACGATCACGGTCCGTGGATCTTCCTGGTGGCGGTGCCGATCTTCGTGATCTTCGGCTTCCGTTCGTTCCTGCTGTTCACTCGCGGGAAGCGGAAGCGGGACGGCCGTTGAGGAAGCGCCAGCGTCCGGAGCCTACTTCATGGCGGACGGCCTCGCCGCGCTCGCCGCGGAGCACCACCTCGGCGCTGACGTTGGCCGGGATCTCGACCAGAACTTCCAGTCCTTCGCCTGTCCTGCGCCATTGGGAGCGGATGCGCCCGCGCGGGGAATCGTAGGCGGCGCGGACCCAATCGAGTGTGCCGCCGGGGCGCGGCTCGATTCGCAGCCGGCCGTGGCCAGGCCCGGCGGTGTCGATGCCGGCGAGGCGGCGGAACAGCCACTCGCTGACGGCGCCGAAGGCGTAATGCGAGAACGAGTTCATCGAGGCGTTCTGGAAACCCTGGTCCTTCGTGTAGCTGTCCCAGCGCTCCCAGATGGTGGTGGCGCCGTTCTCGATCTCGTAGCCCCAGCTCGGGAATTCTCGCGACTGGACGAGCCGCGCGGCAAGCTCATGATGGCCGTTTTCCGTGAGCACGTGCGGGAGCGGATAGGTGCCGAGGAAGCCCGTGGCCATGCGGCCGCCGGCCTCCTGGATGCGGCGGGCGAGAGCATCGGCGATGGGCTGGCGGCAGCGCTCACCGGTCAGGTCGAACTGGAGCGCGAGGGCGTGGGCGGATTGGGTTTGAACGCTCAGAGCGCAATCGGTGTCGATGAACCGGCGGGCGAAGTTGCGCTGGACGACGGTCCAGCGGTCGCGCAGGCGCTGCGCCTCCTCGTCGCGGCCGATGGCGGCGGCCATTTCGGCGCCCTTTGCGAGTGAACCGGCGTGGTAGGCGAGATCGATGAGCGGCAGCGGCGTCTGCTCCTTGAGCGAGAGCCAGTCGCCCCAGTTGTTGCCTTCGTCCAGGCCTTCGAGCTTCTGGTCGCGGTCGAGGCGGAAGTCGAGGAAACGCGAGATGGCGGGCCAGTGGCGTTCGAGCAGGCGGATGTCGCCATAGACGCGCCACTGCGTCCAGGGGACGATGACGCCGGCGTCCATCCACGCCGTGCCCCAACTTACTTTGCGCGGGCCGTGGGTCATGGGGTAGGGTGCGTAGTCAGTGAAAGCGCCATAGGCGTTTTGGGCCTCGGTGAGGTCGTCGAGCCACTTGGTCATGAAGGCGGCGGTGTCGGCATTGAAGGAGGCGGCGCGGGCGTAGATCTGGGCGTCGCCGGTCCAGCCGAGGCGTTCGTCGCGCTGGGGGCAATCGGTGGGCACTTCGACGAAGTTGCCGCGCTGCGTCCAGACGATGTTCTTGTGGAGTTGGGTGAGCAGCGGGTCGGAGGCTTCGAACTCGGACGTCAGCGGCGTGTCGGAGTGGAGGACGATGCCGGTGATGGTTTCGGCGGTGGGCGGCGCGGGCAGGCCAGAGACCTCGACGTAGCGGAAGGCGTGATAGGTGAAGCGCGGGGTCCACTGCTCGGGCGCACCCGTGCCGGCGAGGATATAGGTGTCGGTGGCGCGGGCCTTGCGCAGGTTCTCGGTCATGAGGCGGCCATCGGGGTGGAGCATCTCGCCGAAGCGGAGTTGGACGCGCGTGCCCGCCGGGCCCTCAACGCGCAGGCGCGCGACGCCCGCGATGTTCTGGCCGAGGTCGAAGATCCACACGCCGGGCGCCTGCTCTTTGAACGACACGGGGCGGATCTCCTCGGTAGCGCGGATGGGCGGCGCGGGGTAGGGCTGGATGACCGGCGGGGCCTGGAAGCCGAGGTCGATTTCGCGCTCGCCGGCGGCGTCAAAGAAGGGGGCCTTCAGCGCGGGCAGCGCGGAGGCGCGGATGGCGGAGGGCCAGGCGGAGTCGTCGAAATCCGGCTCGGCCCAGCCGTTCAGCGCGAGGCGGGCGTCGTAGGTCTCGCCCATCAGCATGTCGGCTTCGAGTTCGGGCCCGGTGGCGACGCGCCAGGCGGGCGTGGTGCCGAAGATGTGGCGCTCGCCACTCGCGAGTTCCACGGCAAGCTGCATACGCAGGGCGGGTGTCTTGCCGTACAGGAAGCGGCCGAGTTTGTGGGGTCCGTAGCCCACCAGCAGGCCGTAGCCGAGATAGCCGCTGTACCAGCCATCGGCGACCACGGCGCCGAGCGCGTTCGGGCCTTCGCGGACCAGCGCCGTGACGTCGAACGCGCGGCTGTAGGCGCGCTGGTGATAGTCCGACCAGCCGGGCAGGAACACCGCATCGGTGACGCGGCGGCCGTTGATATAAGGGTCCGCGAGGCCCAGCGCCGTAACGTGCAGCACCGCGCGCCGGATGGGGCCGCTGACGTGCGCCGTGCCGCGGTAGTAGCGCGGTGGGGGCAGATGGAGCGGCTCGCGCGCCGTGGGCAGAGCGGTTTCGTCGTGGTGGCTGATCCAATCCGTGTTCCAGTCCGCGAGATCAAGCAGCCCGATGGAGAAGTGCGCGGGTTCGCTCCAGGCCGATTCGCGGTCCTGGGCGTCCCACACCTTCACCTTCCACCATGCCTCGTCGCCCGAGGCGAGCGCCGCGCCGCGGTATTCGATGTTGAGGGTTTCGGCGGAAGCGACGCGGCCGGAGTCCCACAGCGCGTCATCGCGATCGAGGGCTTCGCGCGTGCGGGCGGCGAGGATGCGGTAGGCCGTCTGGCGCTGATTCGTCTCCTCGGAGGTGACGATCCAGGACAGACGCGGGCGCGGCGTGCCGAGGCCTTCGGGATTCTCGAGCCATTCGGCGCGCAGGCGCGCGAGGCGCAGGCCGGCCAGGTCGTAGGTGATGGTGGAATCGGCGCTGGCGAAGCGGAAGTCTGAATTCTCGAGCGACATCGTGATAGTGCGCGCGTAGCCGAAGAAGACGCGGAGGAAGAACTCGCTGCCGTAGGTGGCCGGGAACCACAGGTCCGGCGCCACTTCGCGGTAGGTGACGCTGAAGCCGAGCTGCTTGAGGTTGATGCCGAAGACGACGCGCACCCAGCCGGGGATGATCTTGCCTAGTTTGGTGGTGACGAGCAGCGGCTGACAGGCTTCGGGGTCGATGGCTACTTCGCCGGACCAGGGGCGCCCTTCCTCCTCCTTGCGCGGCTCGAAGGCGACGATCCAGGCATCGCGTCCGGCCACTTTGCGCGTGCCCTTGAACTGGAAGGTGTAGTGGCGCTGCTCGGCGCGGGTGAGCGGGAACAGGTCGGTGGAAAGGCCATCGCGGGATTTGCGGTCGTTCACGAGGTCGTCGGTGAGGTCCTCGAGAATTTCGCCGTCGAGGTCCACATCTTTGTGGCGGAACTTGGGGTCGTCGTAGGGGTGGAGCTTGCCGCCCTTTTCGTACTGGCCCCGGAAGCTGACGCGCTCCTTGGTGGTGCCGTCGGGGGTGGGGGTGACGGTGTACTCGCGCCACTCCTCGCGGGCAAGTTTCCCGCCGCCGCGGAGCAGGCGCGAGCGGGTCTTCTGCTGATAGACCACGCGGGCGCGGGCTTCGATGGCGCGCTCCTGATTGGCGGCGAGCCGGGCGAGGATGTCGTCGAGTGGGGGAGGTTCGGCGGGCGCGAGGAAGGCCAGCAGCAGAAGCAGGCTATTCATACCGCAGCGCTTCCACGGGGTCGAGCCGCGCGGCCTTGGCGGCGGGCCAGAGGCCGAAGAACACGCCCACGCCCACGCTGACAATCAGGCCCATGGCGACGGCCCACAGCGGCACGGTGGTCGGCAGGGTGGGGAAGGCGAGGCCGGCGAGGCGCGAGATGATCCAGCCGAGCAACATGCCGAGCAGTCCGCCGGTGAAGGTAAGCGCCACGGCTTCGGTCAAAAACTGGAGGCTGATGTCGAAGCGGCGCGCGCCGATGGCCTTGCGGACGCCGATCTCCTTGGTGCGCTCGGTGACCGAGACGAGCATGATGTTCATCACGCCGATGCCGCCCACCAGCAGGCCCACCGAGGAGAGCACCACCATGACCAGCGCCGTAACGGCGGTGACCTGGCGGAACTCCTCGATCAACTGTTCGGCCGTGGTGATGCCGAACGAGTCGGGGTCAGTGTATTTGACGCGGCGCTCCTGGCGCAGCACGCCGCGCACTTCGTCGATCGCCTTCGGCAGCAGGCCGGGCCTGGCGACCACCACCAGCATGTGCTCGCGCAACTGCGGCATGATCTTGCGCAGCGTGAAATAGGGCACGAGCACGCGCATGTCCGTCTGCCCCGGCATGGCGTTAGCCGGGCGCTTCATCACGCCCACCAGGCGCAGCGTGCGGCCGTTCACCTGGATCTCCTTTCCCGTGGGGTCTCCGAGCGAAAATAGCGCTTTGTATACGTCCTCGCCGATGACGACCACCGGGACGCGGTTGTGGTTCTCGGAGTCGGTGAAGAAGCGGCCGAACATGATCTCGGCGTTGCCGCCGGCGGCATAGCTGGAATCGGTGCCGCCGAGTTCGACGCCGGGCAGGTCGTTGGTCAGATACCGCGCGCGCTGGAAGCCCTGCATCGGGAACAGGTAGGGCGAGACGGCCTGGACCGACGGGCAGCGCTCCTCGATGGCGCGGGCGTTTTCGAGCGTCAGCGGCTTACGCTGCCACTCTTCGCGCGGAATGCGGCCGAAGCGGATTCCGGCCTGCCACTTCGTGACGATGATGGTTTCGGTGCCGAAACTCTTGATGACGTTCGTGACCGCCGAATCGAAGCCGGTGAGGATGGAGCCGACGCCGATGATGGTGCCGGTGCCGATGATCACGCCCAGCACGGTGAGGAACGCGCGCATCTTGTGGGCGCGGATCGCCTGAAACGCCAGCGCGACGCCGGCGGTGATGAGGGCCCAGTTCTGGCGGTGCTTGCTCATTTTTCAAACCTCAGGGCGTCGATCGGGTTGAGCTTCGCCGCCTGGCGCGCGGGATAGATGCCGAAGAACAGGCCCACCACCGAACTGATGCCGATGCCCAGCGCCACGGCGATGGGCGGCAGCACCATGGGCACGGGCGTGGTGTTGCGGACGATGATGGCGACAATCCAGGCGATGGCCACGCCCACCGCGCCCCCGCACGCCGAGAGCACCGAGGATTCCACCAGAAACTGCTGCAAGATGTCGCTGCGGCGCGCGCCGAGGGATTTGCGGATGCCGATCTCGACCGTGCGTTCGGTGACCACCGCCAGCATGATGTTCATGATCACCACGCCGCCGACCACCATGAAGACACTGACCACGGCGACGGCGGTGGCGGCGATGGCGCCCGTGAGCCGCTCCCAGGCGCCCAGAATCGAGTCCGAGGCGAAGACCGTGAAGTTGTCCTCACGCTGCGGCGGCAGGCTGCGGTGGGCGCGGATGAGCACGCGCATCTCGTCCATGGCCTGTTCCAGCTGCTCGGGCGAGTTGGCCATGGCGGCGTAGCTGAGGCCGCGGCGGTAGCCGTACATCTTGAAGAAAGTCTGGATGGGGATGTGGACGAACAGGTCCTGCGACTGGCCGAAGACGCTGCCCATGCGCTTGGCGACGCCGATGATGGTGAACGGGCGGCCCTGGAAGTCAATCGTCTTGCCGAGGGCATCGACATTCGGAAAAAGCTGTTCCTTGATATCGGCGCCGATGAAGGCTACGTAGCGGCGGTTGGTGTTTTCAGGCTCGGTGAAGTAGCGGCCGGTTTCGGGCTGCAGGTTCTGGAGCAGCGCGAGGTTCGAGGTGCCGCCGGTGATCTGGGCGTCCTCCACGCGGTTGTTGCCGTGGCGGACGTCGGCGCGCTGGTTGGCGCGCAGGCCGAGCTCGCGGGTCAGCTTCATGTTGGCGCGCAGGAACTCGTACTCGGAGGGGGAGAGCTCGGGATTCTTGCGCTGGAGTTCAAGGAATTTCTTAGGGTCGAAATCTCCGAAAAAGGCCATGCGGACCACCACGTAGCCACCGGCGCCGAGGTCGGCGATCTTGTCCGCGACGTATTTATCCATGCCGTGAATCACGGCCATGACGGCGATCAGGGTGGTGGTGGAGAGAATAATGCCGAGTAAAGTAAGGAAACTGCGCAGCTTGGCGGCGCGCAGCGAGGCGAGGGCCATCCGGGCAGCCTCGAGGAAAGAGGCGCGAAACGAGGTCATTCAGATTGTAAGACGATAGCGGAGGGGCGGTTGTTCCGCCGCGCCTCCAGCCATTCCATTAAAATTTGGTCCAGCCAGAAGCGCGGGCGGCGCCGGGCGATGAAGCCGAGATGGCCCCCGTGAGGGACCGGGAGCAGGCGCAGGGCGGGATTGCCGCTGATGGCGGGGTGGCGGTAGATGGCGAAGGGGATGAGCGGGTCGTCCTCCGCCTGAATGAGCAGGGTTTCGACACGAATGCGGCCCAGAAAGCCGAGGGCCGATTGCGTGCGGTAGTAGTTGGGCGCATCGCCGAAGCCAAACGCCTTGGCGGTGAAGCGGTCGTCGAATTCGAAAACGGTGCGCGTGCGGTGGAGCCCGTCCAGCGGGAAGCGATGCGGCTGCGCCTGGTGGCGGCGGAAATAGCGGGCGCGGAGCGAGCGGACGAAGCGCTGCTCGTAGATCCAGTTTTCGCGCGCGCCGAGGCGGCGGACACATTCGTGGAGGTCGATGGGGGTGGAGACCGCCGCCACGCCGGCGAGAAGATCCGGCCCGGCTTCGCCGAGTTCGCCCGCCAGTTTCAGGGCGACATTGCCGCCCAGCGAGAAACCGATCAGAAAAAGCGGCGCGGCGGTGCGGGCGCGCGTCTCGGTGAGGATGGCCCGCACATCCTGCGTGAGGCCCGAATGGTAGAGGGTCGAGGTCAGGTGCTCAGTGCCGCCGCAGCCCCGCATGTTGATGCGGTGCGCGGCGTAGCCGGCTTCGCACAGCGCCTGGGCGAGCGACACCATGTAGCCCGACCGGCTCGAGCCTTCGAGGCCGTGATGCATGAACACCTCGCCGCGCACTTCGCCCGGCGGGCGGTTTTCGTGGACCAGCACGCGCGTGCCCGGCTCGGTGTCGTACAGGACTTCGCGCGTAGGGAAACGCTGCTGGTCCACCGCGCGGCGCCAGAAGTTGCCGGCAATGGTGGCCAAGTGCGGATTGCGGAAGTAAGGCTGGAACGGCCGCAACTCACCATTTTAGGACGCGCGGGGGCGCGGTTGGCGTATAATCAGGTGCAGTTTCGTTTTGTGAAACGCAGTTGGATGATTTCGAAATGACTATGACCCGCCGTGCCGCCCTCGCCGCCTCGTTCGCGCCTCTCATGAAAGCCGCTCCCCGCCCGTTGCCGGACGGGTTGTGGCCCGTGATGCTGTCGCCGTTCAAGGCCGACAAGTCGATGGACTGGAATGCGCTCGACGCGCTGACGGACTGGTATCTCGCCAATGGCTCGGCTGGGCTGTTCGCGTGCTGCATGTCGAGCGAGGTCTTTCAACTGACGCCCGAGGAGCGCATCGAATCGGCGCGGCGCATTGTGAAGCGCGCCGGCAAAACACCCGTCGTCGCGGCGGGCATGCCGTCGCGGCAGCACGCCGAAGCGCTGCCGTTCATCAAACGCATGATGGACACAGGCATCGATTCGTTCGTCATCATCACCAACCAGATGGCCGAAAAGGATGAGCCGGACAACGTCTGGAAAGAGCGCACCGAAGCGCTGATGGCCGCCACGGGCTCCACGCGGCTCGGGTTCTATGAAGCGCCCAGCCCCTACAAGCGCCTGCTCAGCGCGGAACTGCTCGGCTGGGCGGGGCGTAGCGGCCGGTTTCATTTCCTGAAAGATGTCTCGCTCGATGCCGCGGTGATCGGTGAACGCGCGCGCGCCGTCGCCGGGACGCCGCTCAAGATCTTCAACGCGCACGCGGCGATCATGCTGGATGCCGTGGCCGCGGGCGGGCATGGTTTCAGCGGCGTGTGCGCGAACGGGTATCCGGGCCTCGTCAGCGCTGGCCTCAAGAAGAACTCGCCCGAGGCGCAGCAGTTCCTGCGCGCGCACGAGCCCACGATCAGCCACAAGTACCCCACCTCGTGCAAGATTCTGGCGCGGATGGCGGGCGTCCCCATCGAGCCGGTCTCGCGCCGCCGCGACGTTATCTTCACCGAACCGGAAATCGAGAAACTGCGCGCACTGCGCCGCGCCGCCGACGAACTGGAACAGTCTCTCTCCTGATGGATTGACACGCGCCGCGCGTTGTGATGATCTGGACCCCGGCGGGAGGTCCGCTTCATGGTGACACGCAGAACGTTTCTGGGCTCGGCGGCGATGGCGCCGGCCTTTTCAGCCGTTGCCCCTTCTGACCGGGTGAACATCGCCTGCGTCGGTATGGGCCGGCAGGGCATGGCCGTGATGATGGATCTGCTCGCGCGGCCCGACGTGCACATCACCGCCGTGTGCGACTGCAACCGGCAAAGCAAGGACTACGCCGAATACTCGCCCAACGCCCTGCTGAACGCCGAGCGGAAGCTGCTCGGCGCGGGCCACGAGAATTGGGGCGCCGACCTTGCCTCGCCCGGTTCGGTACAGTTGACCAGCACCTTCAAAACCAGCCTCGGCGCCGCCGGGCGCGACCCCGCGCGCCGCCTGGTGGAAGCCTACTATGCCGCCCGCGCGGGCAAGGACAAATACGCGGGCTGCGCCGCCTACGCCGACTTCCGCGAACTCCTCGACAAGGAAAAGGGAGTGGATGCGGTCTATGTCGCCACGCCCGACCACTGGCACGCCGCCATCTCCATCGCCGCAATGAAGCGCGGCAAACACGTGCTGTGCCAGAAGCCGATGGCCCATTCCGTCGGCGAGTCGCGGCGCATGGCCGATGTGGCGCGCGATACGAAAGTGGCTACCTCGGTCACCGTCAACAACCCGTCGAGCGCCGCCACCAAGCTCATCAAGCAGTGGATCGACGCGGGCGAAATCGGCCCGGTGCGGGAGGTGCACAACTGGTCGAGCCGCCCCTATTGGCCGCAGGGCGTGCCGCGGCCCACCGGCGAGGAGAAGATCCCCGAGGGCCTCGACTGGAACCTGTGGCTCGGCCCCGCGCCCGAGCGCCCGTTCCACCACGCCTACCTGCCGTTTGTCTGGCGCGGCTGGTGCGACTTCGGCTGCGGCTCGTTCGGCGACATGGGCTGCTACAGCTTCGCGGGCATCTTCGAAATCCTCGGCCTCGAACCGCCCGTCGCGGTGGAAAGCTCCACCAGCGAACCGTTCGCGGAAACCTACCCGAAGGCTTCCATCGTCCACATGGACTTTGCCCGTTCCACTGGCCCCCTGCGGCTTTCCTGGTATGACGGCGGACTCATGCCCCCGCGCCCCGCGGGCCTGAAGCCCGAAGACGACCGCCTGTTCCGCCGCGGCGGCGAAGGCATCATCTATGTCGGGACCAAGGGGCTGATTGTGGCGGGCTTCAACGGCCAGAACGCGCGCCTGTACCCCGAACGCCCCGGCATGACCGCCTCCGCGCCTGAACGCGGCGGCGGCATCGACACCGCCGTGGCCACCTGGATTGAAGCCTGCAAGGGCGCCCAGCCCGGCCCCGCGCGCTTCGAACGCCAGGCCCCGGCCAGCGAAGCCTTCCTGCTCGGCTGCCTCGCCCAGCGCTTCCCCGGCGAACGCATGCAGTGGGACGCCCCGTCCAAGCGCCTCACCGCATCGGAAGCCGCCCGCGCCCTGATCGACCCGCCCTGGCGCGGCAGCTGGGGTGTCTGAGCGCAGACTCTCGCTCGCCGCGCAGGGAGCCTTGTGGTTGACGCCCCGCGATTCCCACTGATAGCTTGTTGCTGATAGCAATGGGTGTCTGGGGTGCTGGTCTCTACCATAGCGACATTGCGGCCGAAGTTCGGGAGCTTCTAGGTGACTTGGTCCGGCTGCCTTATGACGCTGACAAATTGGTGAGCCTGATCGGGCAGGCATTCCCGGAGCCCTCGAAGCCGGACGATGAGAGCTACAACGATTTCTGCCTGGCGCTGGCCGATCAATTCCATCTCTACGGCATCCAGAACGAGAACGCCCTCAAGCGGGCGCTGGATCTGATCGCCTCGGGAGCAGACCTGGAGCGAAGGCGGGCTCTTGGTGCGTCCGAACGGGAGCTCCGCCAGCGGGCGCGTGTCCTCGCTGATCTTTCGAAGCGCCTGCAAACATCGCATCCCAGGCCGAGGAAGCGAAATGTGCTCGCCAAACCAGAAAATTGGCTGTTCGAAGAGGGCGAGTGCGTGGCCTACCCCACCCGCCGGGGCGAACCCATCAACCCCTATTTCCCACACCGGCTCTTGGCGGATTGGTCGCAGGACAGTTGGGCCGCTTTTGTTGTCCTGGGCCGGTCCCGACTGCTCGATTACTTCGCAATCTACCTCATTGCCGTGTACGAGCCTGCACACTCTGCACTTCCCAGGCTGGAGCAGTTGGCCGCCGGTGTGCCGATCCCATTTAACGCGGCTCTGGTCTCTGCACGACGCCGAGACCTTTCGAAGATGCGTCTGGAACCTATGGGGCGAACGAATCTCCGAGTGGACCTGATTGAGCAGGAGTTCAGTCCCGGTGCTCCCCCATTCGACTGCCGCCCAGTGGAACTCGCCAACGCGCTCTGTTTGCATCCTGGCGCATACAACCACGGCACGCGTCCAGATCTGCGGCGATTTATCGGCGGATCCGAACCGCGTGCCGTGACAATCGTCTAGCGATCGCCGCGCTCCCGCCCTGGCGCGGCAACTGGGCTTAGCGCTCTCTGCGCTCCGCGGGTGCGGCGTGTTCCTCGCCCAGCACCGCGCCAAGCGGGATTTCCAGCGTCCCGATCCGGGCTGACGCATTGTCGCGTACCAGCACCCGCAGTCGCACTGAACTCGGATGCGGCGCCCATTCGCGGCGGTAGGGAATGCCCTCTTGCAGAGTCCGCGCCCAGTGTTCCGGCCGCACTCGCAGACGCGCCGTTTCCCGGTGGATCATCGTGCGTCCTTGAGCGTCCAATTCCGCCACTGCCACTTCGATCGATCCGCCCCGCTCACCCCGGCTGTCCACGAACGTCAGCGTCTCGGCGTCGACCTGGACAAACAGGCGCAACGTTCGCCCCGCAGGGCTCAGAAACGGTTCGCACCGCGCGTTGAGCAGCACCGAGTGCCACCCCAGTGGCGCGGTCATGCGCGACTTCACCGTCTCGTCATCCCACACCTCGGCCGGGGCAGGGGCGCCAAACCCCTCCCGGTGGGCCGTGCTGTAGCCGCGACGGTTCACCTTCACCTGCACCTCGGTCCAGGGCGCGGTGTCGTCCTCTGTCGCGTAGAACGCCACCGTGTACTGGTTGCGCTGGTCCTCGATTGCCGCCTCAAGCGCGGTAGTCAGCCGGTTGTCGGCCCAGAAATACCGCCCGCCTGTACTCTCGGCCAGCACCCTCGTGCCGATGCGGGCGTCGCCAGTGATCCGCTGGCCGTCCAGCACCGGATCGCCCAACCTGAGGCTCATCGGACTGGCTGGCGCCACCAATCCCCGGCTGTCGTGATAGTAGAGCGCCACATTGGCTTCCGATAGCTGCCGCGCCGCCGACCGGATTCGATCCAGATACGGAACCTTGCTGTTGTGGCTGCCAAAGGTCCAGTACCCCACAATCTGGACTGCCGGCAGACCCCCGCCCGCCCAGATCAGCGCCTTACGCCCAGGCGCCGCCGCCAGGTGGCGGGCGAGCGCCGCCATCGAAGCATATGCCATCTCATAGCGGTCCGCTTGCATCCGGCTGGCTTGATAGATCTCCGCCTGCAGGCTCGCGTCCAACGCCTGTTGAAACGTGCCGGCCCGCTCGCCAAGCACGTCGAGCAGATCCTGATTCTCGCGCTGCGAGGCGGCCAGATCGTCCTCCGCCCCCGGCCGACGCACGGCCTTCAACTCCGCCACCCGCCGCATCAGTGCCTGCGGGTCCTCCGTGAAATCATGCAGCACGCGCAGGCGCGAACCCAAGTGGTACAGCGCCACCCGGCTTCCCGGCGGGATGCGAGTCAACAACGCGCTCACATCGCCGCGCATCCGCAGCCCATCCTCTCGCGTCGAATTCAGCGTATCGAGAACGATCGCCACCACATTCGGCCGACCCTCCGTCTGATACTCCGGCCGGTTCGTGAAGATGTAGCGCGGCAACGGGGCCAGTGGCGCTTCCCGCTGCACGGCGCCTTCAAACTGAACGAACGCCACCGGCCGCGGCTTCCCGCCCGCCGTCACCTTGAAATCGTCCTTCGTCAAACGCCCCGGCGGCTCGTTGGCCGGGCCCTTCACCGCCACGCTGATCTCCACCAGCCGTGTTGTGGTCCGGAAAACTGGCTCCGGTTCTTGAGCCATCGCGAACGCGGCCATCGAAAACCCCGTCGCCATCATCACCCAAGCCACACCAGAGATTCTCATGTGAACCCCCTTTTCTCTGGTTCCAGACCTACGTGTCTGATGACGCGGCCGCACACCCACACGTTTCCACGGTATGGGCTTGCCGCAACACTATTGTGTGCGTCGATTGGTGGTCCACTTGCGCTCTGGGATCGCCGGGAATGCGCCGAGCGCCCTCGTCAGTTTCCCGCTGGCCTGTCAGCCCGGCTGTCTAGCGATCGCCGCGCTTCGTGATGATCCGGTCGATCATCCCGTAGTCGAGTGCCGCCTGCGCTTCCATGATGTAGTCGCGGTCTACGTCCCGCTCGATCTTTTCGACCGGCTGGCCCGTGGCATCGGCCAGAATCCCGTTCAGGATCTCGCGCATGCGCAGGATTTCCTTCGCATAGATGTCGATGTCCGTCGCCTGTCCGGCGAGGCCCGACATGTGGGGCTGATGGATCAGAATGCGCGCATGGGGCAGGGCGAAGCGCTTGCCCTTGGTGCCCGCCGCCAGCAACACCGCGCCCATCGACGCGGCCTGGCCCACGCAGTAGGTCACAATGTCCGGCTCCACCAGCCGCATCGTGTCCAGAATCGCCAAACCGGCCGTAATCGACCCGCCCGGCGAGTTGATATAGAGCGAAATGTCCTTCTCCGGATCCTCCGCCGCCAGAAACAGCATCTGCGCGATGATCAGATTCGCCACCTGGTCGTCAATCGGCGTGCCAAGGAAGATGATGTTTTCCTTCAGCAGCCGCGAGTAGATGTCGAAGGCGCGCTCGCCGCGCGAGGTCTGCTCCACCACCATCGGCACAAGCATATTCTGCGGGGTGGGAAACTCCCCGTGTTTGTTGGGCATTCGGCCTCCTGAGCCAGTATCGGTCTCCGCCGTCCGCGCCCGCCGCCTGCTTCCGCGCGGCGCGCCTCAGACCTTGGGTGTGGAGCGCTTCGAGGACCCCTTGCGGGACTTCTCGACATTCTTGCGCTTCAAATCGAGGCTCTTTGCCAGATCCTCGATCGAAGTCCGCTCCAGATACTCCATGATACGACTCCGCAGCGCCTTCCAGCTATCGTGCATCCCGCACGGCGCGTTGTCGTTGCACTCGGCCAGCCCTGCCGGGCAGCGTTCGTAGTCGGTGAGCCCGTCCACGGCATCGACTATCATGATGAGCGAAATCTCCGGCGCCGGCATACGCAGGCTGAACCCGCCCGTGGGCCCCTTGCTGCTGCGCAGGAAACCCTTCCGCGCCAGCTGCTGCAGTATCTTCGCCAGAAAATGGGAGGGGATCGACGCATCCTCGGCGATCTGTTTCACCATGGCGTATTTGCCCTCCGGCACGCTGGCCAGGTGAACGAAAGCGCGAATCGCATATTCCGCGGAGCGCGAGTAGATCATGAGCACCTCATAGACCGAGACCTAGATGAAAATACACGTTTATCTTAAAAGTATTAGTTGGTTAGATGCAAGTGCAAGCGTCCTAGATCGTACATTTTCTTCCTCCCGGCCCGATTCTCCCCTTTGTGGGATAGAATCAGCGGCAGGAGATCCGCCCATGCCTTCGCTCACCCGCCGCCAGGCGCTCGCCGCCCCCCTTCTGCTGCCTCCGCTCGTCCGGGCCCAGCGCGCCCCGCGGCCCAACATCCTCTGGATCTCCGCCGAAGACCTCAGCCCCGACCTCGGCTGCTATGGCGACTCCTACGCCGCCACGCCCGTTCTCGACAAGTTCGCCGCCCAGGGCGTCCGCTACAACCGCGCCTTCTCCGTCTATGGCGTCTGCGCCCCCAGCCGCTCGTCCATCATCACCGGCCAGTACCCCTCTGCGATTGGGACTGGCCATATGCGCTCGAAGGGCGTGCCTCCGCCGGAAACCCGCTGCTTCACCGAATACCTTCGCGAGGCCGGCTACTACTGCACCAACAACGTCAAAACCGATTACAACTTCGACGTGCCCGCCACGGCCTGGGACGAAGTCTCCACCAAAGCCCACTGGCGCAACCGCCCCAAGGGGATGCCCTTCTTCAGCGTGATGAACTTCACCATCAGCCACGAAAGCCAGGCCCGCCCCACCCCCGAACAGCACGCCAAGAATACCGCGCGCCTCACCGCCGCGCAGCGCCACGACCCCGCGCGCGCCGTCCTGCCGCCCTACTATCCCGACACGCCCGTCGTGCGCGACAACTGGGCGAAGTACTACGACACCGTCTCCGCGCTCGACCATCTGGTGGGCGACGTGCTCAACCAGCTCGAAGAAGACGGCCTCGTGCGCGACACCATCGTCCTGTTCTGGGGCGACCACGGCCGCGGCCTCACGCGCGGCAAGCGCTGGGTCTATGATTCCGGGACGCGCGTCCCGCTGATCGTCCGCTGGCCCGGACGCGCGGCGGCCGGCGGGGCCAGTACGCGCCTCGTCAGCCTGATGGACCTCGGCCCCACCGTGATGTCGCTCGCCGGCATTCCCACGCCCGCGCACATGCACGCCAGCGCCTTCCTGGGCGCCCATGCCGCCGCGCCCCGCAAGTACGTCCACATGGCCCGCGACCGCATGGACGAAACCCCCGACACCATCCGCGCCGTCCGCGACGCGCGCTGGAAGTACATCCGCAACTACCGCCCCGAGCTGCCTTACGCCCAACACATCAAATATATGGACGAAATGCCCATGCTCCAGGAGATGCGCCGCCTCCACGCCGAAGGCAAACTCACCGGCCCGCCCGCGCTCTGGTTCGCCCCCACCAAGCCCACCGAGGAACTGTACGACTGCGACAGCGACCCGCACGAAATCCGCAACCTCGCCGCCGATCCCGCCCACCGCGCCAGGCTCGAAGAGATGCGCGCCGAACACGAAGGCTGGCGCCGCCAGTACCCCGACCTCACCGCGCTGCCCGAAACCGAACTGATGGAGCGCCTGCGCCCCGGCGGCGCCTGGCAGACCGCGCCCGAGCCTGCCGTCTCCGTCTCGAAGACCCGCGCCGGCCTGCGCGTCACCCTGGACACGTCGACCCCCGGCGTCCGCACCGCCTGGACCACCGAAACCGGCCCCAACCCGCGCTGGCAGGTTTACTCCAAGCCGCTCGACGTGAAACCCGGCGTGACGTTGCGCGCGAAGTCCTGCCGCCTCGGCTGGCGCGACAGCGCCGAGGTCGCCACCGCGCTGTGATCGGCTAACCTGTAGAAAGCGCCTTGCAACAGTTCTGGAGCCTTCTTCGCCGCAACCGGAATTACCGCTACGCCTGGCTGGGCCAGACGGTTTCGGAAGTTGGCGACCACTTCAACACCATCGCCGTGTTGAGCCTCGCGCTGCGGATGACCGGCTCCGGCTTCACCGTCGGCATCGTTATGCTGGCGCGCATCCTGCCCGCCCTGCTCGCCGGTCCCGTCGCCGGCGTCTTCCTCGACCGCTACGACCGCCGCAAGGTGATGATCGCCAGCGACCTGTTCCGCGCCCTCATCGCCATCCTGCATGTGTTGCTGTTGACCTACCCCAGCCCGCCGTTGATGTACCTGTTGAGCGCCCTGCTGATGTTCGCCTCGCCATTTTTCAACGCAGGCCGCAGCGCCATCCTGCCCAACCTCGCCGGCAAGGAAGACCTCCACACCGCCAACGCCCTCACCCAGACCACCGCCTGGCTCACGCTCACCATCGGCACCATGCTCGGCGGTGTCTCCACCGCGAAGTTCGGCTACGAGTGGGCCTTCGTGGCCAACGCCGCCTCGTTCCTCGTCTCGGCCATCGCCATCTGGCGCATCACGGGCAACTACCGTCCCGACCGCGCCGCCGCCGCCTCCACCACGGCCGTCCGCTGGCAAGGCGCACACGAATTCATGCTGTCGCTGCGCTACATGCGCTCGCGCCCGCTGATCTTCGCCATCGCGCTCACCACCGTCGGCTGGGCCTCGGGCGGCGGCGCGGCGCAGGTGCTGTTTACCCTCTTCGGCGAAATCGTGTACGGGCGCGGACCCGCCGGCGTCGGTCTCATCTGGGGCTTCGCCGGCATCGGTCTCGTCCTCGGCGGGCTGCTCGGCCACCGCATCGGTGAACGGATGGGCTTCGAGGGTTACAAGCGCGCGCTCACCATCAGCTTTTCCATCCACGGCGTCAGCTACATCCTGTTCGCGCTGATGCCCAACATCTGGCTCTCGCTCATCTTCATCACGCTGTCGCGCGTCTCGATGGGCCTGAACAATGTGCTGAACCGCACCATGCTGCTCCAGCACGTGCCGGACTTCCTGCGCGGCCGTGTCTTCACCACCGTCGAGATGATGATGCACGCCACCATGATGCTGTCGCTCGGCGCCGCCAGTTGGGCCTCGGCCGTCTACCCCATCCGCACCATCGGCGTGATCGCCGGCGCCCTCAGCGCCTCCACCGCCATCTTCTGGGCCTGGGCCGACGCCACCGGCCGCCTCCGCGAACCCCCGCGCGACGACACCGTCACCGACCTCGAACTCGCCGAGCCCGTTACCCCTTCGTAAGCCGGCGGCGGATTCTTTCCACCAGCGCCGCCCGCTGCGTCTCCAGATAGAAGTGCCCGCCCGGCAGCCGCTCCACCGTGCATTCGGCCGTGGTCACCTCCCGCCATGCCGCAAGATCGGCCTCGGTCAGGTTCGGCTCCTCCGTCCCCGCGTACACATGCACGGCCCGCGCCAGCGGCTCGCCCGGCGCGGAGACATACCGCCGGTACAGCCTCGTATCGGCCTCCAGCGCCGGCAGAGCCAGCTCCAGGAGATCCGGCGAATCCAGCACCTCGCGCGGGAAACCATCCAGCCGCCGCACCTCGGCCAGCAGTTGCTCGCGCGTGGGCTCCGGTCCCTTGAGCGGCTCACGCCTCCGCACGGGCGATCGCGCGCTCGACACAAGCAGCCTCTCCGGCAGCGCCAGCCCTGCGTGCCGCAGCGCCCGCGTCAACTCAAACGCCACGCCCGCGCCCATGCTGTGTCCGAAGAAGGCGAACGGCTTGTCCAGCAGCGGCCGGATCTCCTCGACCAGCGCCTCCACCAGCGCCCCCATGTCCTCGATCGCCGCCTCGCCGGCCCTCGTCTCGCGCCCCGGCAACCGCGCCGGACACACCTGCGCCACGCCCGCCAGCGGCTCCTTCCACGCCGCATAGCCCAGCGCTCCCCCGCCCGCCCACGGGAAGCAGAACAGCCGCATCTCCGCGCCCGAAGCCTCCTCCGCGCCCGGAAACCACAGGTTCGCCTTGCGCGCCAGCTTCTGCTTCAACTTCAGCGCCAACAGCCGCTTCTTCGCATCGGTTAATCCCGCCGCCGGCTGCGCCGGGCCGCGCTTCGGCCGCTGCCGCAACTCCTCCAAAAACGCCTCGAACGGAAGCACGTTCAGGTTCTCGGCATACTCGAGCGCCGCCTTCCGCGAATGACGTTTAATCTCCTCCCAATGCGCGGGGTCGAGCGTCAACCGGTCGATCACCTCGAGCCACGGACCAATATCCTGAGGCGGCACGTCGGCAATCGGGACCATGCTCGCGTCAATGCTCGGCTTGTAATGCCGGATCGGATTCACCGGCACCAGATACGGCACGCCCAGCTTCGCCTCGTGCAGCCCGCCCACGTCGCTCGCCACCACCGGCACCCCGCGCGACATCGCCTCCAGCACGATCCGCGACCGCGCCTCCGCCCACACGCTCGGCACCAGCATCACGCGGCTTACCCGCAGCAGCTCGTTGATGTCGTCCACCGGGTCCATCACCGTGATGTTCGGCTGCGCCACCATCGCCGCGAACTCATCCGGCTGGGTACCCCAGGTGGGTATCGCGCAGAACTCCAGCTTGGGCCGCTGCCGCGCCAGTTCCAGGAAGATCCCGATGCCCTTCACCGCGCACGGGTTCACCATCGAGATGAAGCGGTTGTCAAACCGCCCCAGGTCCGGATACTCGGGCACGTTCTCGAGCAGCGAAATCGGCACGTGGATCGCATCGATGCCCGCCCACTGCCGCACATAGCCCGCCACGTAATGGCTCACGCCCACCACGCCATCTGCCTGTCTGAGCGCCATGGTCTTTTTCTCGTTGACGCCCGATGAATCCGGCCCGAACGGCACCGCGATGGTCGCCCGCACCAGGTACACCACGCGCGCCTCCCGCGCCCGCACCGCCAGGTCAAACAGCAACTGCCCCGGATCGTCCGTCGAGGTGATGATGATGTCCGGCTGGAAATCATCGATGTGCGCCTGAAACGCCGCGCGCAGTTGCGGCGAGCGCGTCAGCGTCCGCACGTCCACCCCGCCCAGCCGCAGCCTCACCTCGCCATTCGGCTGCACCTCACCCTCCTGCCCGCGCCGATTCAGCTCCTCGAGATACCGGTCGTGGCTCGCCTCGTCCAGCCGCTCGGTCCGTGTGAACACCCGCACTTCGTGCCCGCGCGCCGCCAGCGCCTCCATCAGCAGCCGGTTCGACTTGTCCCCGCCGCCCAGGGAAGGGAAGTAGGTCGAGTTGTGGGCCAGAAGTATCCGCATGGCGTCTATTGCCGTTGACTGAGCTTACGCCGGAGCAACTCGCGCCGCGCCGCGTCGAGCTTGCGCTGCCGGTCCGCCACCGCCACTTCCGGCGCCGCCTCCCGCCACTCCGGCGGCGCGCCCAGCCCTTCCAGCATCCGCTCGAAATCGCCCGCGTCCAGCTTGGCGACGAACCGCAGCGCCGCCTCGCGCGACCGCTCCGCTTCCGCCCAGTAGGCCCGCTCGTCGGTCAACAACTCGTGCAACGCGCTCTTCCACGGCTCCAGATCCTGCTCCGGCGCCACCGCCACCGGCATGTGCGTCTCGTCGAACTCCCGCTCATACCTCTCAACCGGCCGCACCGGAATCACATACCCCGTCCCGCTCTTCGCCTCCATCAGCCCGCCCGAATCCGACGCAATCACCGGCAGCCCGCGCAGCATCGCCTCCATCGCGATCAGCCCGAAGCCCTCATACCAAAGCGACGGCATCAGCAGCAGCCGCGCCCCGGCGAGCACTTCCTCGATGTCCGGCACGTTCCCGAGCAGCCGCGCATTCGGCTGCGCCTCGATCGCCGCGCGGTCGCCGGAAGTCGTCCCCCAGCCGTTCAATGCCGCGAACTCGATCTCCGGAAACGCCCGCGCCAGCGCCAGGAAGATGGGCAGGCCCTTCACCAGGCACGGGTTGATCATCAGCGCAAATCCCGACCCGAACCGTCCAAACTTGCTATACGGCGGCTTGCCGTACATGGGCGGATGAATGACGTGCGCCTCCGCCCCCGCGTGCTCGCGGATGTAGCCCGCCATGTGCGTCCCGATCGCCACCACCGCACGCGCCCCGCGCACCAGCGCCGTCGCCGCCTCGTCCCGGTTCCAACTCTCGGGCCCAAACGGATAGAACTGCGGCGTGTGCGCCAGATAGATCAGCCGCCCCGGCGCCGCGTGCGCCGCCTCGCGCAGCAGCACATGCGACAGATCCTCGCTCGACACCAGCGTCCAATCGGGCCGGAACCGCCGGATCTCATCGGCCAGAATGCGATGGTGAAAACTCAGATCCTTCACGCCGCGGATCGCGATGCCGTCCACCACCGTCTCCCGGTCCGCCGCGCCGCCATCCGTCGGGCACACCACGCGAATCTCGTGTCCCCGCGCCGCCATCGGCCGCAGCCATGCCAGGTTGCTGCGCGTCGAGCCGCCCTTCGGCGGATCATAGCTCGCATTCGAGGCCAGCAGCAGCCGCATGAGTCTAATTGTGACTCTCCGCGCCTGCGTTGTCTTCCTCTTGAGCCAGCAGCGCCTGCACCTGCTCCTCGCTCAGCCCCTCGATCTCCTTCAGCAGTTGCTCGTACTCCTCGGCCGAGATGTCGCCCAACTGCCGCGCCTCCAGCGTCCGTGCCAACTCGCCCAGCGTCAGCGTCCCCGAATACACATCGTCCACCGATAGCTCCACCCCGAACTCTTCCTTGATCCGCATCAGCAGCAGCACCGCCAGCAGCGAATGGCCGCCCAGGTCGAAGAAATTATCCGTCACCAGCACCGCCGGCCGCTTCAGCAGTTCGGCCCACAGCCGCGCCAGCCGCCGCTCGGTCTCCGTCGCCGGCGCGCCGGGCACATCCGCCGCCACATACTGTTGCAGACTCTCGCGCCGCACCGCCTCCAGCACCTGCTCCGGACGCGCCAGCGCCCGCGCCACCATCCCATACTCGCGGAACAGCCGCACCGGCGGCGCCGCCGACCCATTCCCCGATGCTGGCAGCGAAACCGGCGCCGGCTGCGCCGCACGCCACTTCAACTGGCCCAGGTCCACGGCCTGAAACCGGTACACCTGCGCGCCGTTCTCCTCCCGCACCGCCGCCCCCGGAATCGACTCGAGAAACTGCCGCGCCGGCAGGTTCCTCGCCGTCGCCGTCACCGGCACCGCCACCGTCTCCAGCCCCAGATCGAAGGCCGTCTGCCCCGCGAAGGCCAGCATGCGGTGTTCCACCCCCCGGCCCAGCACGCGGCAGCTCAGCAGCAGGGTGTCCACCCGCAATTCTTCCGTTCCCGGCTCCAGCACCAGCAGACCCGTCAGCCCGTATTCGCCAAAGCGGTCCGCCACCGTCGCGGTCCACACTTGATGCCCGTTCCCGGCCAGTTCCGCCAGTTCCGCCTCGGTCCGCCGGATCGTGGTCGTGTTGAACTGGTTGGTCCGCTGCGTCAGTTGCGCGCACCGCGGAAGCTGATCCTCGCGCATCTCGGCCAGATGCAGCGTCAGCCCCAGGCTCGCCATGAACTCTTCCAGGCTCGCCGCGCCCGTCGCCGCGCGCTTGAAGGCGCGCACCTTCTCGTAGTTCGCGCTCCGCTTGCGGTCCTCCTCGGTCACCACCGCATGGTCGAAAGCCCACACGTGCTCGAGCCATCGCGGCAGGTCGTCCATCGGCTGCGGCAGCGCCAGGCTCAGCACCTCCGGCGCCGCGTCCTCCACCTCCGCGCACTCCTTGTAGTTGTCGTCGATGAAAATGAAGCTGTCCAGCCCCAGGCTCAGTTCCTCGGCGAGCGATGCCAGGTTGCCGCCTTTCGGCTCCCAGTTGATCCGCCACGCCGCGAAGTGCTCCGGCCGCAGCGGAAACTCCGGATGCGCCGCAAACGTGTCCATCACGTCCTGCTCGTTGTTCTTGCTGGCCATGGTCAACACCATGCCCAGTTCGCGTTGCTTCAGCAGAAACTCGTGCAATTGCCGGTGCGGCTCTTCCAGACGCACGCCCTCGGGGCCGTCCTCGCCGCAGATGCCCGCCCACAGCGTGTTGTCGCAGTCCACGGCGATCACCTTGAACGGCGGCCGGGTCAGCACGTCAAACTGCCGCGCGATCACCGTCCCCAGCAGCGCGAAGTACAGGTCCGTATAGGGAATCCGGCCAAGCTGTTCGCCCTCGGCATGGTGCCAGATCTCCACCGGATATTGACTCGCGATCTCGCGCCAGTGCCTCGCATGCACCGCGCGCTTGCCCGCCAGCGCCTCGCGCATCCGCCGCCCCGCCCGCTCGCTCAGCTCCGCCCACCCCGGCGTCTCGATCAAGGACGGCGAGGGCGGGCACAGGATAAAGGCCACTGGCGCGGCAAACCGCCCGTCGGCCTGGCCCACCTCGTCCAGCAGCTTCTCGAAGTTCGACTCCATCTGCGCCAGCGCGTCCCCATCCAGCCGCGTGAACTGCCCCAGATCCTCCAGCCGCGCCAGCATCACGTTCAGCCCTCGCCGGTTCCGCGCGAACTCGCTCGCCGGGTCATGCAGCGTCTGATAAAGCTGGTTGAATGGAGCGAACCGCACCGTCCACGGATGCTTCAGCCGCCGGCTCCAGAACTCGAGCGGAGCCTGCAACGGCTCGGCGGTGAAACTGGCGCTGATGGCGATTCGGGATGCGGGCGGGGTTTGGCTGAGGTCGTCGTTCACCTGGTACCTGTCGGGACGATTTGGAGCGGAAGGCGCACGGGCGCTTCCACATTCTATTTCAACATAGGAGCGCCCGGCATGGCCTTGCATCAATCCAATGGACGCATCCAGATGTTCCGGAATTTCATCACGGTATGCGGCGCGTCCTTGAAGCCGCTGTGGTCCTGCAGCATCAGCGGACCCGGCTGGCACATCCCGCCCCGGTGGCCCAGCCGCACGTTGTCCTGCACCAGCACGCCGTTCACGAACAGCGTCAGCCGCCCGGTCTCCAGCAGCGCCCCCCGCTCGCTGCACTTCGGCGCCGTGTAGAGGATGTCGAAGCTCGACCACTCGCCCGGCTTCCGCGCCGCGTTCACCCGTGGTGCATGCTGGCCGTACACCGCGCCCAACTGGCCCGTCGCGTAGGTCGGGTTCTGATAGCCGTCCAGGATCTGAATCTCGGTCAGCCCCTGAATGTACACGCCGCTGTTGCCCTTCAGCTGGCCCTTCTGGTTCGGCATCTCGGGCGTCAGGAACTCCAGGTGGATCTGCGCGCTCTTGAACTTGCGCTCCGTGTAGACATCGCCCGCGCCCGTGGCGCACACCATCTCGCCGCTTTCCGCCTTGCAACCCGTGGGCTCGCCCTTGCGATTCACCCAGCCCGCCATGCTGCGCCCGTCAAACAGCACCACCGCATCGGACGGCGCCGCCGCGCCCACGCCCGGCGTCACCGCGGTCAGCTCTTCTGACCGTCGCCCGCCCTGGGCCATCTCGGGCGGAATCGGCAGCGTCACCGCACCCGTCGCCGCCCATTCCGCTCCGCGCGTGAACGTCGTCGTAAAACCGATGGTCCGCACCGCCGCCTGGTCGTGACCCAGCACCGTCGCGAACACCTTGCCCTTGCCGTAGTTCACCGTCCACATCATCGGCTGGTCCAGCCCCTCGCCCGGCGTCGGCTGCCGCGGGTTCACATACAGCTTGTGGTTGTCCCACGCCGTCGCCAGCACGTGATAGCTCCCCTCGGGCTGCCACTTCAGATTGGCGTACAGCTCATCCCACGGCTGGCGGAACTTCTCCCGCAGCCCCTTCATGATCGGGTGCTCCCGGTCGCGGATGGTCACCGTGAAATCGTGGCTCGGCGAGTGATGCCCGTTGCCCGGACGCCAGTTGCCGCCCGACATCTTCTCGTACTCGGTCCAGCCCTCGAAGGCGGCGGTCGAGAAGTGGAACATCACCAGCCCCTTGCCGCTGCGCACGTAGTCGAGCAGCGCGTTCTGCGCCCGCTCGCCCCACCACAGTTCGGGCTTCTTCTGCTCGTAGTAGTTCAGCACCACCAGGTCGTATGGCGCCAGCGTCTCCGGACCCGCGCCGCGGAACTCTTCCATCACCCGCACCTCAAACCGCCCGGTCGCTTCCAGCGCCGCCCGCAATTCGGGCGTCACCGACCTCCAGACATGGCCCGGCACGTCCTGGCCGGTGATGATCAAGGTCTGGATCTTCGGCGTCTCCTGCGCTGTGGCGCAGAACGAGGACACCAATAGAGCAAGGGCGATACGGACAGGTTTCATGATTCAGACTCCTCCGTCCATAATACTCCGCCCCGCTCCTATTCCTGCTCGCTTTCCACCCTTATGCCCGAAGCCAGCAGCATCGCCTCCACCTCGGCCGCGCTCCGGCTCGCCGCCGCCGCCAGCCCGCCCTCGGCCATCAGCGCCCGCCACTTCGGCCGCAGGGCCGCGGGCAGCAGGCTGTCCACATACTCCACGCTCAGCGCCTGCACCACGCGATCCTTGGCCTGCAGCGCCTGGTAGGCCACTTTCAGAGTCTCGCGCCCGTGCAGCAGCGCCAGCAGCGCGAACAGCATCTCGATGCGTCCGCCCTCGCCTTCCTCGCCCACGCCCCGGCTGCGCCACACCGGCGGCGCCACCGACAACTCGCGCTCCAGCGCCTCGTGCAGCCGCTCAGGGAGATCGGAAGAGCGTCGTGTAGGGAAAGAGTGTAGATCTCG
>ERZ761609.1105-NODE-1105-length-25897-cov-33.504102_pt1 | contig 25897 bp, 22 predicted proteins | sample MGYA00511163_ERZ761609 | MGnify/ENA primary metagenome ERZ761609 (study PRJEB28899, sample SAMN02445070) | bioreactor sludge metagenome | biome: EBPR sludge | place: Australia: Brisbane, Thorneside Wastewater Treatment Plant | collected 2011-12-16 ... | reverse complement strand
TCGGCCTCGGTGGCCCACGATGTGGCCAACCTGCCGCCGGTGGGCAGCCTGTTCCACCCGCCGCGCCTGCGGCCGCTCCGGCCACCTCAACGCGCCAGGCCACTGCACCCTCGGCCACCGACCGGCTCATCATCGTGGCGCTGGACCCCGGACACGGCGGCGAAGACCCCGGTGCCATCGGCCCCAACGGCACGCACGAAAAAAAGGTGGTGCTGGAAATTGCGCACAAGCTGCGCGACCGCATCAACGCCTCGCAGGTCAAAGGCAACCCGATGAGGGCCTTCATGACCCGCGACGCCGACTTCTTCGTGCCGCTGCACGTGCGGGTGGACAAGGCTCGGCGCGTACAGGCCGACCTGTTCATCAGCATCCATGCCGACGCGTTCTTCACCCCCAACCCGCAGGGCGGCAGCGTGTTTGCGCTCAGCACGCGGGGTGCCAGCAGCGCCGCGGCACGGTGGATGGCCAACAGGGAAAACGCAGCCGATGTGGTGGGCGGCCTGAACGTCAAAGCCGCCGACGCCACTGTGCGGCGCGCCATGCTGGACATGAGCACCACAGCACAGATCAACGACAGCCTGAAACTGGGCGCGGCCATGCTGCGGGAAATGGGCCGGGTGGGTAAACTGCACAAACCCAGGGTGGAGCAGGCCGGTTTTGCGGTACTGCGTGCGCCCGACATCCCCAGCGTGCTGGTGGAAACTGCCTTCATCAGCAACCCCGACGAGGAAGCCCGCCTGAACGACCCGGCCTACCAGCACCAGTTGGCCGACGCGCTGATGAAGGGCATCGAACGCTACTTCCAGGCCAACCCGCCACTGGCACGCACCCGAAGCACCTGATGACCGACCGCATGCGCCCCGCCGACATTGCCCTGGCCCTGCTGGTGGTGGTGGCGTGGGGCCTGAATTTTGTGGTGGTGAAGGTGGGCGTGACCCATGTGCCGCCCATGCTCCTGGGCGCGCTGCGCTTCATGCTGGCGGCATTTCCCGCCATCCTGTTCGTCCGCCGGCCCGATGTGCCGTTGCGGCTGCTGGTGCTGTACGGGCTGACGGCTTCGGTCGGCCAGTTTGCTTTCCTGTTCACGGCGGTGAAGCTGGGCATGCCCACGGGACTGGCGTCGCTGGTGTTGCAGTCGCAGGCGTTTTTCACGCTGGTGTTGGCTGCCCTGGTACTGAAAGAGCAGTGGTCAGCCCCCCAACTGGGCGGCCTGGCGCTGGCGGGCTGCGGGCTGGCACTGATCGGCTCGGCGCACGGCGCGCACATGCCGCTGATCGGCTTTGGCCTGACGCTGGCTGCCGCCACCAGCTGGGCCGCCAGCAACGTGGTCACACGCGTCATCAGCCACCGGGGCCCCGTCAACCAGCTGGGGCTGGTGGTGTGGGGCAGCCTGGTGCCGCCCATCCCTTTCCTGCTGCTGTCGTACGGACTGGAGGGCCCTTCCGCGATGGGCGACGCCCTGGCCGCATTCAACTGGGAGGCGTTGGCGGCGCTGGCTTACCTCTCGCTGGTGGCGACGCTGTTTGGTTACAGCATCTGGACGGGACTGCTGACCCGCTACCGTGCCAACCTGGTGGCCCCGTTCAGCCTGCTGGTGCCGGTGGTGGGCCTGACGACCGGCTGGGTGGTGTACGGAGAGGCCTTGCAGGCCGTCCACTTTGCCGGCGCAGCCTTGCTGATGGCGGGCTTGGCACTGAACCTGTGGGGTACACGGCTGCGCGCCTGGCTGGCCAACCGGTTCTGACGAACCCGCCAGACAAACAGGCGACGGCAGGGTGACGCAACCCGGGCCACAATCCGTCACCATGTTGCCCACCCCTGACTACGAACGCACGCCGCTGCACACCCGTACCCTGACCTTCCGTGGATTCGCCCGGCCCGACGGCCTGTGGGACATGGAAGGCGAGCTGCACGATGCCAAACACTACGACCACATCAGCGGCCCCGGCATCCGCCGGGCCGGTGACCCGGTGCACCACCTATTCCTGCGCGTGACGCTGGACGCCGACTTCCGCATCCACGACATTGCCACCAGCATGCACACCGCCCCGTTTGGCGAGTGCGGTGTGGCCAACCAGCATATGCGCCGGTTTGTGGGCATGACCATCGGCAGCGGCTGGCGCCAGACCATTGAGAAAACCGTGGGTGGCCTCGAAGGCTGCACCCACCTGCGCGAACTGCTGTTCAACATCGCGACCGCCGCGTTCCAGACCATTCCGCACCACCGCGAGGTGCAGCGCCTGGCCCGTGGCGAACCCATGCACGACCCCGACAAGCCGCCCTTTTTTGTGGGCCGCTGCATGACCTGGGACGCCAGCGGCCCCGTGGTGGCGCGGCTGATGCCACAGTTTGCCAAACCCGTTCAGTGACCGAGCGATGCCGCGATGGCGTGGTCGGTATCTGACGACACGCTGCTCTGAATGGCCGACTCGATCAGATCGTCCACCGCGCCCTTGTCGATCAGCGCCAGGAACGCCTCGGCAATGGCGGGTTCGAAATGAACGCCACTGCCCCGACGGATCTGTTCCAGGGCTTCAGATTTCTGCCAGGGGCCCTTGTAGGGACGCGCGCTCACCAAGGCATCGAACACATCGACCACCGCCACCAGTCTCGCGACGAACGGAATCGCCTCGCCCTTGAGCCCATCAGGGTAGCCCTTGCCATTCCATTTTTCATGATGGCTCCGCGCAACCAAGCGTGCCATGGCCAGTGAGGGGCTGCGCTTGAGCACGGCATCGCCTATCAGGGTGTGGCGCTGCATCTGGGCAAACTCCTCCGCATCCAGCGGACCGGGCTTGCGCAAAATGTGATCGGGAATGCCGACCTTGCCCACATCGTGCAACCGACTGGCCTTGCCATAGGCCAGCGCATCGGCAGGCGTGGCACCCAGGGCCAGCGCCAGGCGCTCGGTGTACGCCTGTATGCGGCGGATGTGTGTGCCGGTGGCACTGTCCTTGAACTCGGCCACATGGCCCAGCATGTCGATGGCCTCGTCATAAGACTCCTCCAGGCTGTGGTGCAACCTGAAGTTGTCCAGCGCCGCCGCACATTGGTTGGCCATGATCTGTATCAGCTCGCGGTCGCTGGCCGACAGTTTGTCGCCCACTTCCAAGTACACGAAACCTAAAACCTTGCCTCCTACTTGCAGAGGCACCACCATGGCGCCGTTGCGCAACCGGTCAGGCAGTTCGTGGCTGATGACAGCCTGCGAGCACAGGCGCACGATTTCCTGTCGGCGCTGTTCGCCACCGTTGGCCGTGTCGAAATCACCCGCACCGGCGCGGATGCGGACATCCTCTCCATCTACCGTCGCCACCAGGCCGTCAATGGTGGAAATCAGCCCCGATTTGCCCAGCTTGCAGATGCCGATGAGTTGCATCAGCACACCCTGAAAGTAGTCTTCCAGCTTGTTGCGCTGCAGGTTGTACAGGTCCGGCGTGACCTGCAAGATGCGCGACAGACCCACCCGGTTGAGCTCGATGGTTTGCAGGTCGTGGAAACCTTTCAGGGCATTGCGCACCGTGGTGTACAGGCGCTGCGCCGTCAGCTCGGTCTTGTCCTTGTAGTCGTCGATGTCGTAGTGGTCGATCACGTAGCGTTCAGGGGCCACCCCGGGCTGACCGGTACGGATGACCAGCCGGATCATGGTGTTGCGCAGGTCCTTGCGGATGTATTCCACCAGCTTCAGACCCGCATCGTCCGACTCCATCACCACATCGACCAGCGCCAGCGCAATGTCATCGTGCTCACTCAACAACTGTTTGGCCTCTTCTGCGCTGCTGGCCTCCAGCAGTTCGATGGGGCGGTCTCCGAACACGAAGCCCCTCAGGTTGAGCGAAGTCAGGCGCAACACATCGGGTTCGTCATCGACCACCATCACCTTCCAGGGCACGATCCGGGGGCCGATGGTGCCATCGGCACCGGTCTTGAGTTTGCGGACAATTTTCATCACAGAACTTTCGAATGCTCGCCACCCGGCGTCGGATCAGTCCTTGCCGGCACCTGCCGGGCCGGAAACACGATGGTAAACCGGGTGCCCGCACCCGGCTCGCTGTCGCAACGGATGGTGCCGTGCAAACCCTGCGTCACCAGGTTGTGGGCAATGTACAGCCCCAATCCGCTGCCACCCTGACTGCGGCGCGTGGTGAAAAACGGCTCGAACACCCGGGCCACCGTTTCAGCCGACATGCCCACGCCGTTGTCGGCAAACGTGATCTGCACGCCCTCGTCCGTCCGCTGCGCAGAAAGTTCGATGTCGCCGGCCGCTTTGCCGTCATTGAAGGCGTGGATGCGGCTGTTTTGCATCAGGTTGATGAGGAGCTGCGTCACGGTGCCCGCTGGCCCGAACAGGCGCAAACCTTCTCCGCACTGGCGGTGGATGCGGATGCGCGTCTGCTTGAATTCATTGTGCAAGCTGCGCTCCACATCTTCAAAAAGCTCGGCCAAGTCGTACTCGCGCTCCCGCTCCGACGACTGATCCACAGCCGTGCGTTTGAAGCGTTGCACCATGTCCGCTGCCCGGTGCAGGTTTTTGGTGGCCAGCGCCGAAGCCTCGTGGAGCATGCCCATGCGCGCGTCCAGGTCTTCTTCGCTCACTTCGTCCTGTTGCATCAGGTCGGCCAATTCATTCAGCAACTCCTGGGCATGCGTGGTCGCCCCCAGCGCAATGCCGACCGGTGTGTTCACCTCGTGGGCAAAGCCCGCGACCATGCGGCCCAGAGACGCCATTTTTTCGGCTTCCAGCGTGCGGGCCTGCTCAGACTGCAATCGTTCATTGGCCTCGCGCAGCTCGGCCGTCCGTTCGTCCACGCGCCTTTCCAGGGTCAGGTTCAGCTGGGTCAAAGAAGCTTGAGCGGTCACCAGTTCTTCGTTGCGGCGCGCCAGGCCGGCATACAGCCGCCGCAAGGCGCCCAGCAAAATGCCGGTACGGGGGTCATCAGAGGCTTGGTCATGGGCATAGGCATCGTCGGGTGACGTGCCGGCCCGCAAGGCAAGCACCTGCCTGCCCAACGACTGGTCGTCGCCCAGAATGTGGAACACCAACCAGTCGGCCAGAAACTCCACCAGTGCACCGATGGGCAGCTGCTCCCCCGCCTGGCGACGACCGATCCATTGCACCACCTGCGCCACAAACCGCTGGTGTGTGGCACGGTGCCGGTCTGCGTGCAAGGCAGACACGCCCGCATCAGCCATGATGCGTTCTTCGCACTCGAAGTGATACACCGTGTAGTCAGCCAGTTCAGCCAGGGCCTGGTCGATGCGCACCGCATCGCCGCTGTGGGCATCGTCGCCCAGCTGGTTGACCAGCGCCACCAGGCGCTGGTGCTGCGCATCGACCTCTTCCAGGCCAGTTTCAAACAGGCTGCTCCAGGTAAATGCTTGCATGGTGGCCTTTCGGTCAAAACGGTCGGCAACAAAGACTCAGGTTCATTCTAGGCCCCTGCCAGAACGGCCATCAGGCGCGTCATGAGGAGGCGGCCAGATGCCCGCCCACCGCGCTAATGGGCCCGCAACATGCCCCACACCAGCGACACGCCTGCGGCCACCAGATCGACCGTCAGCAGGTTCGAGGACGCACCTGCGTCCGCGCTGAAGCGCGTGTGCTGCCGTTCGCGCTCGGCGCGGCTGCGGTCGCGCTCCAGCGCCACCAGCGCGTCACCGAGGTCGGCCATCGATTTCTGGCCTGCCGCAGCGCGGGCATTGGCGCTGGCCTGCGCGTACCCTTCCATGGCCCGCATCACGGCCTGGGGATCCAGCAGGGACAGCGGGGCCTTGCAGTAACTGCAGGCATGCTCGTTGCGCACATCCACCGGCGCGCCGCAACTGGTGCAACTGACCGCCCCCACACGTTGGGCCAGGTCGTCGATTTCGGGGCGCGTCATGTGGCGCACAAACCCCTTTTCGACCATGAACGACGAAAACGGGCTGAACCTCCCGTGCTGTCCGGCGCAGCGGTAGGTGATGTAACGGCCCGTGCGCACCACGTCGAAACCTTTGGTCAGCGGCTTCGGGCAGCGCGGGCACGTCAGGGTGTTTGCCAGGGGCAATTGCTGATCGGCCCGGTGCTCGTGCAATTGGCGGAACAGCTCCACCACAGCATCCGGCGACAGCTTGAGGTTTTCATGCTTGTCGAACCAGAGTCCCTGGCAGCTGAAACAGATATCAAGCTCGACCGGTGACCCGGCATGGGTGGCGAACCGGTGGACCGACATGGGCTGGCGACAGGAGGGACAGGCGGGGGCAGGCAACATGACAGGCAAACGGTGGAAAGCAGGCAGGCAGCAGGAAAGGACACCACTGCCACCGACCATACACGCAACGCCCACCCGCTGTCGACACTTTCAACCCATCCCAGACAACTTGGCCCTGACACCGACATCGTCTGTTGCTGCAACGACAATTGCCACATGGACGCGCTGCCCCCTTCACCCCCTCTTTCACCCCCCACCGCACCCGAACGGTTAACAGCCGCAACCGCCAGGACGGGCCTGTCAGGTCGTGTGCTGTCGCTCATCCCTCCGATGACGCAGCTCAACACCCCCTACCCCTCCACCGCTTACCTGACGGGGTTTCTCAGGGAACAAGGGGTGCAGGCTGTGCAGGCCGATCTGGCGCTGGCGCTGGTGTTGCGCCTGCTGTCCGCCGACGGACTGGGGCAGGTCAAGGCTGCTGCATTGGCACAGGCACCCCGGGCACGCAGCCAGCAGGTGCAGCATTTTCTGGCCGAGTTCGACCGTTACCAAGCCACCGTCGACCGCGTCGTGGCGTTCCTGCAGGGGCGCGGCAACACATTGGCCCACCGCATCGCCAACCGCAGCTTGCTGCCAGAAGGCAAATGGTTTGCCACGCTGGACCAGCACCCCGACGACGGCAGCGGCGACCCGCTGGGCTGGGCCTTTGGCGCACTGGGGTTGCACGACCGCGCCCGCCACCTGGCCACGCTGTACCTGAACGACCTGGCCGACGTGCTGAAAGACGCGGTGGACCCCCGCTTCGAGTTTGTGCGCTACGGCGAAAAGCTGGCCGCAGCCCAGGCCAGCTTCGAGCCACTGGCGCAGGCACTGGCCGAACCGGCCCATCTGATCGATCAGCTACTCATTGAGGAAACAAAAAAGGCTCTGGCGCTTTATTTACAAGCAACTAATGCTATTGATGATGAATCAAGCACCTCGCCAGGCAGTGTGGCACCTCCGCGCGTGGCACTGCTGTCCGTGCCGTTTCCGGGCTCGGTGTACGCGGCCTTCCGCATCGCGCAGACCATCAAGGCGACCGATCCTGCCATCGTCACCGTGCTGGGCGGAGGCTACGTCAACACCGAATTGCGCGAGCTGGCGGACCCCCGGGTGTTCGACTTTTTCGATTTCGTCACCCTGGACGCAGGCGAGCGCCCACTGCTCGCCCTGCTGGCGCACCTGAACGGCCAGCGCAGCCGCCAGCGGCTGGTGCGCACGTTCTACCGCGACAACGGCACGCCACAGGCCGACCCGTCCGGCGAGCAGACAGCGCCCGCCACCGCTGACACCCCACCGCGCGTGGTGTACGCCAACTGGCAAGAGCCCGATGTGCCGTTCGAACACGTGGGCACCCCCACCTGGGACGGTCTGCCACTGGACCGCTACCTGAGCCTGCTCGACATGCTCAACCCCATGAACCGCCTGTGGAGCGACGGGCGCTGGAACAAGCTCACCGTGGCGCACGGCTGCTACTGGAAGAAGTGCAGTTTCTGCGACGTGAGCCTGGACTACATTGGCCGCTACGAGACCGCTACCGCCACCACCCTGGTGGACCGGATTGAAAAAATCGTGGCCGAAACCGGGCAAACCGGCTTTCACTTTGTGGACGAAGCCGCACCCCCGAAGGTGCTGCGTGCGCTGGCCGAAGAACTCATCCGCCGCAACGTGGGCATCAGTTGGTGGGGCAACATCCGGTTTGAAAAAAGCTTCAGCCCTGAGTTGTGCGAGCTGCTGGCCGACAGCGGCTGCATTGCCATCTCGGGCGGGCTGGAGGTGGCGTCTGACCGGTTGCTGAAACTCATGAAAAAAGGCGTGGACGTGGCCCAGGTGGCCCGCGTCACCCGCGCCTTCACCGACGCGGGCGTGCTGGTGCACGCCTACCTGATGTACGGCTTTCCCACACAAACCGTGCAGGACACGGTGGACGCACTGGAGTACGTGCGCCAGTTGTTTGAAAACGGGTGCATACAAAGCGGCTTCTGGCACCGGTTCACCTGCACCGTGCATTCACCGGTGGGCAAGCACCCCGCCGAGTACGGCGTGACACTGCACCCCCTGCCCGAACCACCCACCGGACCCAACGGCCAGGCACTGACGTTTGCCCGCAACGACGTGGGCTTTACCGACCCCAGCGGCGTGGACCACGACACGCTGGGCCTGGGCCTGAAAAAAGCCATCTACAACTACATGCATGGCATGTGCCAGGAAGACGACGTGCGCCGCTTCTTCAGCATGAAGGTACCCAAACCCACCGTGAAGCGGGACTTTGTGGCCCGGGCGTTGCACACCGGAAAGTGATCCCGCCAGCCCTGTGTATCAGCCAGCGAGCCTGATGTAGCTCGCCGCGTCGGCATCGTCAAACTGCGTGTGCCGCAAGGCCCAGTCAGACATCAGCCTGTTCAGCATGTCCCTGTTGACCGAGCCCTTTCCCACGTCCTGACTGACCTGGTTCAACCTGGAGAGCAATTCATTGTGGTAGCTCACGTGCAGGGCCAACCCCGGGTAGCCAGCCGCCTTCATCAGCTCTTCTTCCAGCTCGAAATGCTCTCGCGTGTGACGGTACAACTGCATCAGCACCGGCTTCAACCGGTCCGGTGTCCCAGCATCAGCCATCTGGTTGATCAGGTCGAACATTTCCTGGTGCTGCGCATCGATGCCAGGGTGTCCCAGCGCGTAGCTTTCTTTCCATTCCACCAACATACGCATCTCCACAGAATGTCTGCCAACGGCCAGCCCGGCCGCTGTGCGTTCAGCGCACCATCACACCGGATGATTGCGCCATGATCTCCCTGGCGATCAGCCCCAGCGGAATCGTTTTTTCCACTGCGCCCCGCTTGACCGCTTCCTTGGGCATCCCATACACCACACACGAAGCCTCGTCCTGTCCGACCGTGCGCGCACCCGCATGTCGCATTTCCAGCAAGCCGGCGGCACCATCGTCACCCATACCGGTCATGATGACACCCAATGCATTCGCACCTGCGCACTTGGCGACCGAGCGGAACAGCACATCCACCGAGGGCCGGTGACGGTTGACCAGCGGGCCGTCCACCACTTCGACGTAGTACTGCGCGCCGTTCCGCTTGAGCAACATGTGCTTGCCCCCTGGGGCAATCAAGGCTCGGCTGTTGACCACACGGTCATTGTTTTCAGCCTCTTTGACTTCGATCTGACACAACCCGTTCAACCGTTGGGCGAACGCAGCCGTGAATTTTTCAGGCATGTGCTGGACGATGACGATGCCAGGCGTCACGCGGGGCAATGCAGTGAGCACAGCCTCCAGCGCCTGGGTGCCGCCGGTTGATGTGCCCAGCGCCACCACCCGATCGGTCGTCTGGATCATGGCAGAGTGTTTGTCACTGGTGGGGGCCAGGATCACGTCCGCAGTGTGCTTGGTGGGTGCCCGCAGCACGCGCACATTGCTTTTGGCCGCCGCCTTGACGGCAGCCACCAGATCATCAGACGCGTCTTCCAGAAACTGCTTCAAGCCCAACTTCGGCTTGGTGATGATGCTGACCGCCCCTGCAGCCAGCGCTGCCATCGAGGTTTCGGCCCCTGACTCCGCCAGCGTGGAGCAAATGACCACTGGCGTCGGGCGCTCGGACATGATTTTTTTCAGAAACGTGATGCCATCCATGCGCGGCATCTCGATATCCAGCACGATCACGTCGGGCCACTGCGCCTGCATGCGCGCCATGGCCAGAATAGGGTCCGCCACTGCAGCCATGACTTCAATGTCGGGGTCGCGCGTCAGCAAGGATGCCACCACCTGTCGCACCACGGCCGAATCGTCCACCACCATCACCTTGATCCGCGTCACTTCAATCGCTCCTGTGCATCCAATTCAGCAGCCACCTCCTGCAGCGACAGTTTGACCTGCCGCACCCAGACATCTCCCTTGCTGACATCGAAAATAACCTGTCTGTGACCGACACCAAACAGGCTTTCGGTCACCACGGCAATGCCCTGTTCGGCCAGCAACGCACGGGCGGCCTCCCCATTGCGACGGCCCACGTGGGTGCCATCGACCTTCATCTGGCCGGGAAACATGTGGCCCCCACCGAAAATTTTGGCCTCGCACTGGCGCGGCTCCACACCATTGGCACGCAAATCACGGCACATGAGCGCCAACGCTTCGTCGCCATAATGGCCGTCCAACTCCGCCGACACCGGACTGGCCGCCCCTCGCGTAGGCAACAAAAAATGGCACATGCCCCCCATGCGCACACGCGGATGCCACAACGTGATGGACACACACGAGCCCAACACCGTGCGTATCTGGTAGGCCGCATCAGCCACGAACCATTCGCCCGGCATCAGGAAAATGTCCATCAGCGCGTTGTTCTGCACCGTCACACCGCCTTTTGATAAATGGACGGTGCAATCTGGCGGACGGCATTGGTGATGTCGTTCAGGCTTTCGGAATGGCCCACGCAAAAATAGCCGCCCGGCCTGATGGCCGCGAGCACCCTCGCAACAACATCGCGTTTGGTGTCCTGATTGAAATAAATCATGACATTACGCAGCCACACCATGTCGAACTGGCCCAACTGGGGCAATGGGGCATTCAGGTTGGCATGGACGAACGTCACGCGGTTACGCAGTTCACGGTTGACCAGGAAATGCCCTGTGTATTCGTCCGTCCCCTTGCGGCAGAAACGCTGCAGATAATCTTTTGAAATGTGGCGTCCCCGTTCCAGCGTGTAAAGCCCACGGCGAGCGCCCTCCAGCACGCGGGTGCTGATGTCGGTCCCGACAATTTCCCAGGCCTGCCCCGGCATCACGTCCGCCAGCACCATGGCCATGCTGTAAGCCTCTTCACCCGACGAACTGGCCGCGCTCCACAACCGGTAGGGTTGAGGCCGCCCACGCGCAGACAGCGCCTGGGCCCGCAGAAAGTCGAAGTGCTTGCTCTCGCGAAAAAAATAGGTTTCGTTGGTGGTGAGCAAGTCCACCGCCATTTGCACCTCGTCGGGGTGTCTGCCCGATGCCAGGAGGTTGAAATAGGCACCGAAGCTGTCCAGACCGTGCAGCATGAGGCGCTTGCTGAGCCGCCCGGTGACCAATGCTTTTTTGGCATCGGCCATCGAGATGCCCGCCGAATCAAAAATGAACCGCTGGAACTGCGCAAACTCCGCGTCGGTGATGGGCTTCATGTGCAAAGTCTGGCGTGTCCAACCTCAGTGCCTGTTCAGGCCTGAGGCAGGGCCAGGTCTGCTGCCGCAGCCACTTGCCCCATCTGGCTGATTTCTTCGGTGGACAGCACGTTGTTCACATTCAGCAGGATCACGAACTTGCCGTTCACCTTGGCAATGCCTTCGATGAAATCGGGGCGAATCTTGGCACCGAAGGACGGGGCGGGCTCGATTTCAGACGCCGGGATCTCCAGCACGGCCTGCACTGAATCCACCACCACGCCCATGTGTTGCTGCTCACCTTCCTCGTCGGGTGCCAGCTCAATGATGACGATGCACGTGCTCTTGGTGACCGGTGTAGACGGCTTGCCGAACCGCGCCGACAGGTCCATCACCGGCACCACCGCGCCGCGCAGGTTGATCACCCCACGTATGCAGGCCGGCATCATGGGCACATCGGTCAGGTTGGCATACCAGATGATTTCCTTGATGGCCAGGATGCTGAGCGAGAACATCTCGCCACCCAACATGAACGTCAGGTACTGTTTGTTGTCATCCACCGCCTGAGCAGCTGCCACCTTCGCAGGCGGCTTTTTGCTGGACTTGACCAGAGCAGACATGGCTCGCTCCTTCAGAACTTGGTGAACTTGGATTCGTCCACATCCTGTGGTCCTGCCTGCGCAACCATCTTGGCGGACGCCTTGGCAGGCGCAACCCGGCCGGTGTTGTCAGCGCGGGGAGCGCTGGCTTTGGCCTTGCGTGCGGCCGGGGCTGCCGCTGCACGCCGCCCACCGGCTTCCAACTTGAAGAACGCCATGGTCTGCTGCAACTGCTCGGCCTGACCGCTCATTTCCTCGGCGGTGGCGGCCAGTTCTTCCGAGCTGGACGCATTTTGCTGCGTGGTCTGGTTCAACTGGCTCACGGCAGAGTTGATCTGCCCCACGCCGGACGACTGTTCGGTCGAGGCTGCCGTGATTTCTTGCACCAGATCGGATGTTTTGCGGATGTTGGGCACGATTTCAGCCAGCAACTTGCCGGCTTTCTCGGCCAGTTCGACACTGCTGCTGGCCACTTCGCCGATTTCCTGTGCGGCGACCTGGCTGCGTTCGGCCAGCTTGCGCACCTCTGCGGCCACCACGGCAAAGCCCTTGCCATGCTCGCCGGCACGGGCGGCTTCGATGGCGGCGTTCAGCGCGAGCAGATTGGTCTGAGCGGCAATGTCGTCGATGATGCCGATCTTCTGGGCAATCTGCTTCATGGCCGTGACGGTGGCCTCCACCGCCTCGCCACCGTCGGCAGCATCGCGGGCAGCCTTGCTGGCCATGCCGTCGGTGATCTTGGCGTTTTCGGTGTTCTGGGCGATGCTGGAGGTCATCTGTTCGATGGACGCACTGGTCTCTTCCACACCCGCAGCCTGCTCGCTGGCCGCCTGCGACAGAGACTGTGCGGTGGCGCTCACCTCTTCAGATGCGCCGGCCAGAGCCTCGGCCCCGCTGTTGACGTCTGTCACCACCTCACTGAGCTTTTCGACCATGCCCTTCATGGCAAACAGCAGGCTGGACTTGTCTTTGGCATCAACCTCGATGGTCATGGTCAGGTCACCGTCGGCCAAGCGGGTCACCATGTCGCGGGCGTAGTCGGGTTCCCCGCCGATCTGCTTCATCACGCTGCGAGTGATGATCCAACCCAACAAAGCAGACAGGAAGGCAGCAATGCTTCCCAGGACCATGATCAATGTTTGGGTGGCGTTGGCCAAAGCATCGGCATCCTTGCCGGTCTTTTTCATCAACTCATCCTGAAAATCGATCAACCCGCGAATAGCCTTCAGGTAGGCATCCGTCGCTGGGCGCATGTCTCCGTACAACAACTTGAACGCCGCGTCGCGTTCGTTGCTTTGGACGTGCGCCAGGAATTTTTCCAGCGTCGATACATATACCGCTCGCGTGTCATTCATCACTCTGAGCAATTTTTTGCCTTCGTCGGAAGTGATTCTCGATTCCAGCGAATTGATGTTGTCTGTGATGATCTTGCGCTGCTCGGTCATCCGCGACACCTGACTCTTGATTTCATTGGGGTCGGTGACCAGCAACAGGTTACGGTTGATCTGTGCCACCTGGTTCATGGCCCGGATGACATCTATCGCGTCTATGGTTTTGGGGTATTTGTCATTTACCAGGTCTTCTATTTCCCGGTTCAGCGTGTTCAACCTCGTGTAGCTGACAACGGAGATGATGACCAGCAACAGCAGGGTCGCAGCGAAACCCAGGCCGAGCCGGACGGCTAATTTCATATTTGCAAACATGTCTGAACCCTCTCAACAACAAAAAAACTGACTCGGTTGAACGCACCAGGCATTCAACCCCTTTCGAACCCTGCCCGAATGCATCGGCCCGAGTGCCCTCAAACTCGTGCCAACTCAAGCCTTTGCCGTGCAACCGAGCCGCTCTTGTCCATGGCCTGACGCACCAGGGAAGGCACATCCAGAATGAGCGCCACATCGCCACTGCCCAGAATGGTGGAGCCGCTGACGCACTTGACCTGCGCAAACATCTTGCCCAAGGGCTTGATGACGGTCTGGAACTCGCCCAGCAGGTTGTCCACCACGAGGCCGGCTCGCTGGTCACCGTGTTTGAGCACGACAATGTTCTCGCCCTTGGCCGCCTTGCCAGGGATGCCAAACAGTTCCCTCAAGCGGATGAACGGCAACACCTCGCCCCGCAGGTTGGTGTAGTCATGACCGGGCTCGGCCGAAAACGCCACGCATTCTTCGATCATGTCGAGCGGAATGGCATACACCGCTTTGTCCACACCGACGAGGAAGCCGTCGATGATGGCCAGCGTGAGGGGCAACTTGACCGTGACGGTGGTGCCCACGCCTTCTTCGCTGCTCATGCTGACCGTGCCACGCAGGGCCGTGATGTTGCGCTTGACCACGTCCATGCCCACACCGCGGCCCGACAGGTTGGACACCTTTTCGGCGGTGGAAAACCCGGGCTCGAACACCAGGGCATACACCTCGGCATCAGACAGGTTGTGACCCGGCTCGACCAACCCACGCTCAATGGCCTTGGCCAGAATTTTGTCACGCTTCAGGCCGCCCCCGTCGTCTTCGACGGTGATGACGATGGCACCGGAGTCGTGGAATGCGTTCAGGCGGAGCGTGCCTTGCTGGGGCTTGCCACGGGTCACCCGTATGTCAGCAGGTTCGATGCCATGGTCCATCGAGTTGCGCACCAGGTGCATCAGCGGGTCACCGATTTTTTCGACCACGGTTTTGTCGAGCTCGGTGTCTTCGCCGCTGATGACCAGCGCAATGTCCTTGCCCAGCTCGCGCGACACGTCGTGCACCACCCGCTGGAAGCGGTTGAACGTCGCGCCGATTTTGACCATGCGCAGCTGCAACGCACTGTCGCGCACCTCTTCCACCAGCGTGGACAGCTTGGACGTGCTTTCCTCCAGCTCGACCACCTTGGCCCGGTGCGCAATCATGTTGACGTTGGCGCCAGCGATGATGAGCTCGCCCACTAGGTTGATGAGCTGATCGAGCTTGTCGGCATCCACACGAATGGAGCGGCTTTCCGCAACGACGGTCTCTTTGGTTTGCTTTTGCTTCTGTAGCGCCGCCTCCACCACCTCCGGCTGGACAGACCCCTGCGTGACCAGAATGGTGCCAATGGGGGTGGACGGCGTGGCCACCTGCTCGTTCAGCGCGGTGTCCAGCTCCTGGCGGGTGAGCGTGCCACACCGCACCAGCATCTCGCCCAAACGGGCCGCGTCGCCTTGCTGCTGCTCCAGCAGCTTGACGTACTCGGACACCAGGCTGTGTGGCGGCAGGATGAAGAGTTGGCTGTCTTCGCGGACAAACTCGAACACCTGCTCGATGGCCGATTTGTCGACGCTGCCCTTGAAGGCCATTTCAAACCCGAGGTAACAGGTTTCCGGGTCCATGGCCGCCACATCGGGCAGCGCATCGGCCACAGTGGCTATTGCCGTGATCTGACCCAGCGTGCCGAGGTAGCGTATGAACGACAGCGGATCCATGCCGTTGCGCAGTACATCGGGCCCGAACCGAACCGAAATGTGCCAGTGATCGGCATCGACCTGCGCGCCATTAATCCGCCGCACAGGATCGGCCTCGACCGCCTGATCGGCCACCACCACCTGATGCGCCGGCACCGCTGTCCCGTTGAGATACGACCGCAAATCGGCCACCAGGGGTTCACCCGCCTGCGCTAGCGCAGGCGTACCGCCCTGCTCGCCAGCGGCCACGCCGTCGACCAGGGCACGCATGTGGTCGCCACAGGCCAGCAGCAGCGCCACCAGCTTGTCATTGAGTTCGAGCTTGCCGCCTCGCACGCGGTCCAGCACACTTTCGACCACATGGGTGAACGCCACGATGTGATCGAGGCTGAACAACCCGGACGAACCCTTGATGGTGTGGGCAGCGCGGAACACGGCATTGATCATTTCGCTTTTGTCGTCTGCCTGTTCGACAGCCAACAGCGCCGTTTCCATGTCTTCGAGCAGCTCACCGCATTCGACGATGAACAGCTGGAGGGCTTCATCAAGATCCATCGGAACTCCTTGCTGCGCCACCCGATGCTGACCGCGAACGTGACTCCATGACCATGGGGTCGCCAAAATAGGCCGCCACATTGAGCAGTTCGAACACATCGACCACTGCCTCGCTGTGGCCAGTCAGGTGCAGTTCCCGGCCTTGTGCCACAGCCGTTTTTTTGGCCAGCATCAACAATTGGAGACCGGCGCTGTCCATTTCAGTGACGCCTGACAAATCTATTTCGGTCGCCGGCGGATCGGCAAACAGCACAGGTTTGAGTTCGGTCGCACGGAAGATGGTCAGTTCACCTTCTATGCGAAGGGTGTGCGCGTTGCTCATGGCAGGCACAGGCGCTGAACCGCACCGATGAGCTGTTCGGGCTGAAACGGCTTGACCACCCAAGCTTTTGCGCCGGCAGCCTGACCTTCGCGCTTCTTGGACTCTTCAGACTCGGTCGTCAGCATGATGACCGGGGTGAACCGGTAGGCAGGCAGCTGCTTGACCGCCTTCAGGAACGAGATGCCGTCCATGTTGGGCATGTTCACGTCACTGATGATGAGGTGCACTTTTTGCCCGGTCAGTTTGGCAAGCGCATCCCTGCCATCTGAACCCTCGATCACGGTGTATCCAGCTCCCTTGAGCGCAATGCCCACCACCCTGCGTACGGAGGCGGAGTCGTCAACGATCATCACAGTTTTGCTCATGTCCCAACCCTTCAGAAAAAGCTGATGTCAGAAGATTTGGCCTGGTCGACCTTGCCACCCTGATGGATGATGTGCTGGTCGGCCATGACGTAGGTTTTTTTCAGTTCACTCAAGAGCAACTGAGGATCGGCCACGCTCAAGTTGCCGGTGTCGGCATACGTTTGCTCGCCATCCTTCAGAACCTTGGGCATCATTTCCATGTTCTTGATGACCTGAGTCATGATCTGGCTCACGCGGTCCTGGAACTGAAACTCCACCAGCGCATTGTTGACCTGCCCCTGAATGCCCATGCTCTCCATCTTGAGCGTGTCGCTGGCGCGCTGGAAGGTGTCAATGACCGTTTTGAAGTCACCGATGACCTTGGCAATCACGGCCTGTGAAGCGGCCAGCGAGTCTTCTTCCTGCTTGACAGAGCCCTTGACCACCTGACAGGTCTCCAGGATGGCTCCGCTGATGATTTTGACTTTTTCACCGATGCGGCGTCCCGTCTCACCCGACTGGTTGGACAGCATGCGGAACTCTTTGGCGACCACCGCAAAGCCACGGCCCATTTCGCCGGCACGGGCGGCTTCGATGGCTGCGTTCAGCGCCAGCAGATTGGTTTGTTGGGCGATGCGATCCACATCCCGGGCCATGGTTTGCAACTCGACAATGAACCGGTCCAAGCCCTGCACTTTTTCGACCATGGTGTCCATGCGGGCGGTGGCATCTGCCTGTACCGCCACCAGGTCATGCAACTGTGTTTCGCTCCGGCTGAACATGCCGACCAAGCCGCCTTCTCCGTTCTCGACGCTGTCGGTTTCCAACGAAGTGGCCTGGATGGTGGCATCGATTTTGTCCACAAGGCCGCCGAACTCTTCCGTCAGTGCATTGACCGCCGTTTCCATCTGCTCGCGTGAGGTGTCAAGATGCCCCTTCCAGATGGGCACCACCTCAGCGACAAAAGATGTCTGACCCGCCACGTAACGTTGGGTCTCGGCTGCATTTTGTTTCAGCAGATTGACGATCCACAGACCCAATGCGAATCCGGCGATCGACAAACCGATGGCCAGCACGCCCGCCAACCAGGTCAACCCGGCAGCGACCAACACACCCACGCCACCAAGCAGGCCCAAGGCACTGCAGACCCAAAACGGCTTTTTGTAACGTTGAATAACGATCATGACGAATTGATTTTTATCAATGCTGCCTGAATCCCTGACCCCTGTCCCTGATCCAGATCAACACATCGAGCGATTGCAGAACATTGTCACCGATGACTTGGCACAGCTGAGGGCAACTCAGCCAAACTGGATGAACAATTGATAAACTCAAAAACAGAAGCAATAGAACGAATAAATAAAAGCGCTGAAAGCAAATTTTTTATTCAATATTGGGAGGCAAACCCATCAAGTTGCTGCCTGAGCGGCAGCCGCTCGAGCCGAGAAACTGTTCATGCCGCTCTGGCAGTCTGGGTACAGGTCAGAGTATGAACCAGTTCAGTACACACAAAGAGACGTCTCACGAATGTCCGGCATGCCAGGGTGATGGACGTTCAAGGGCAAAGTACGCACCCGAAGACAGTCTGAAATGCCTGCACGAACTTGCGTGCAATCAGGCCGTGCCAAGTATCCGTCGGCTGCCAACCGACCAGCCGATCAGCGGAAGCGTCAGGACACCACTCGCGCAGACTGGTTGCCCGCGCGCAAGGCGTTGGCGGCACCGCTTTGCAGGTTGGCCGCTGCGTCGCGCTGCTGGCGTGCTTGTGCGGCCTGCGCCAGTTGGGCCGACTCATCGTCACTGGCACGCGTGGGCCTGGTCCGCTCGGCATTGTTCGCACCCGTGGGGTCGTTGGATGCCGAGGTGCTGCGGCTGACCTGAGCCGCCTGCCCACGCTGCGACTGGCTGGAGGCGGTATTGGCGGGGGTCTGCTGCGCAGATTCGTATGCCCGCAGCGCGGCCGAGACATTGACCGGCAAACGGTTGGGCGCAGCACCCACGGACGAGCCGGACACACGACCCGACTCGCCAGACGCTTCTGCGCTGGCACGCTGGCGCGCTGCCTGGTTGATGGACACCACCGCCGATGCCGACCGACCGGCATCATCCTGTACCTGCCGGCTGTTACCTGCCTGCTGCCCTACACCGCGCAATGCAGCCACTTCGGCTGCAGGAGTCACCTGGGCGCTGCGGATGTTGGCGTTGCTGTTGATGGTGGTGTTCATGGCGTTACCTTTTGCATACAAACGTTCAAGCGGTCACGTTGATCAACTGGCCCAGCTTCTGCCCGCCCAAGCCGATCACGCTCGCGGCAGACTTGACCATGGGCGAGGCCTGTTGCTCCACCGTGGGGGCCTCCGCATTCAGGGCGTTGCTGACGGGTTTGACCTGGCCCACCTGGGCAACAGGGGCGGTGTCAGCGGGTGCCACCACTGCGGAACCCTGGCGCACCTGGCCGGCATGGGCTTCTCCCCGGCTTGCCTTGATGCCCAGTCCCTGGGCTGTGCTTTGCGCACGGTCGGCATCCTGCTGGGCAACATCGGCCTTCTGCCGCAAATCGCGGGCAACCTGCTCGGCCTGCTCAGCTGCCCGTTTCGACTCGCGCACGCGCACCTGCTGCCCGCCAAACGACAAGGCACCGGAGCCGCCTGATAACAACGAGATGCCAGACATATTCAAATCATGTTGTCACGTCTGGTGCAATGATAGACCTTTGACACCTGACTGACCACCCACTGAACTCGAAAGCCCGCAGCAGGCATGAGGTGGCGCACGGTCATGCACCCCGACGAACTGCTGCCAACTCGTTTCCGCAGGTTCTGCCAGAATGCTGCAATGCACCATTACAACACCGACACCACCGAAGCCCTGCCCGAGGACATCAGACGAACCGAAAACACCCTGGCCGACATCAGTGCCCGCATTGCACGCCTGGCCATGGCCATCGACGCGCCGGTTGCGACATTGAACGACATTGAAGCCATCATGAACAAGGAGGTGCCGCTGTTGGCGCATCACGCCTACCAGGCGACGGCAACCTTGGGCGGCAGCGACCAGGGCCGCCTGACGCATCAATGGGAAGAACTGCGTGGACTGTTGCTGCTGCGGTGTGACCTCGTCAGCCAATTGATCAAATCACACGATTTGCACACGGCCACAACGGTGCTGACCGACATCGAGGCCCAATTGGAGCGGGAGGGGTTTCAACACCGGGCGCTCGCCTTCAATCTGGTCAGATACCTCTCTCAGAACAGCCAGGCAGATGGCTCAATGGACGAGAACACGCCGCTGCCCAAGCCCCTGGTTTGAACCGAAAAGTTCCACTCTGCGCGCCCACTCAAGAACAGGCTTTCAGGCCACACCTGTAGGGCCTGTCCGAACGGGATAACGCCGGAACAGCGGCTACAGACCAGACAATTCTGCAGATGGCCCAGCATGCAGTGTGCGGGCGCCCCGCCTAAAATGACCGGATGATTTCACCCGCCCTGCCCTCCGACCCCGAAACCGAATTTGCCGCGACCCTGCCCGTGGTGCGCGGCATGGCAGCCGAAACCCAGGCACTGGTGGTGGGCGACCTGGGCGACCCCAGCTACCGCATCGACTCGTTTGCCGAAAGCCTGGACCTGATGCGCAAGGTGGAGCAATCGGGGGCCGATGTCACGCTGGTGGTGCTGAGCAACCGTGCAGGCGAAGCGCCCGAACTGGTGCTGGCTTTCTCGGCACGCGTGCGCAACATCAGCGATGACACCCAAACCATGGAGATGGACTTGCCACTGGCCAGCCCGCCTCTGGCCAAAGGGCAAATATTGCGCGGCTCCATCCGCCTGCAGGGCATCATCGTGACCTTCGAGGCCGAAACACTGGGCAGCCGTGGGCAACCCGACGGTACGCAGGTGCTGCATGCCAGGCTGCCGTTCCGGCTGTACCGATTGCAGCGGCGGGACAGTTTCCGGGTGCCGGTGCCCTCGTCATCGGGGGTGTTCGTCACGCTCAAGACCGGCATGCGTTACCTCGAAAACCTGAAGGTGCTGGACCTGAGCTGCGGTGGCGTTTCGGTGGTGGTGCGTGCGCCGATCGACAGCGTGCACCTGGGCAAGCGCTTCCCGGGTGGGTTGTTCAAGCTGGGTGGCCCGGCCGGGCAGGACACCTTCCGGGTGGACATGCTGGTCAAACATGTCCGCATGGCACCTGCCGCGCTGAACCAGCTGGTGGCGGCCACTGCGGTGCTGCGTCAGCCTGCCCCCCCTCGGTCCAGCACGGCCAACGCCGCGTTCCGCGAGTCGGCCATGGCCGCCGTGGGGGCGTTGCTGCAACCCGAGTTGCTGCAACTGGGCATCGAATTCGAGCGCATGCCCATGGATCTGGAACGCAACCTGGCTCGACTGGTCAACGAGCTGGGCGTCAATCTGGTGACCCGCGTGAAGTCTGACGACTGAACTGGCTCCAACCGCAAACCGTCGTCAGACCAGCCGGGCACCTTTCGCCTGGACAGACCGCAGCCTGCGGCCGCTGGAACAAGCCTGTCAGGCGGGCAATTCAGCAGTCAGGCCAGGGCGACCGTACAGGTAGCCCTGGTAATGCAGGCAACCGTGGCCGGCCAGTGCGTCCCGCTGGGCGGCTGTTTCGACGCCTTCTGCAATCACGTTGAGCCCCAGGCTGTCAGCCAGCGCCACGATGGCACGCACGATGGCAGCGTCTTTCGGGTCGTCGGTCACGTCGTGGACGAAGGACTGGTCAATCTTGAGCTGGTCCAGCGGCAAGCGCTTGAGATAGGCCAGCGACGAGTAGCCGGTGCCGAAGTCGTCCAGTGAAAAGCCCACACCGTGCACTTTGAGCGCGGTCATTTTCTGGATGGTGTCTTCCTTGTTGTCGAGCAACAGACTTTCGGTCAGCTCCAGTTTCAGGCGGCCCGGCGGTGCGCCGGTGCGGGCCAACGTGTCCAGCACCCAAGCTACAAAGTCCGCCTGACGCAGTTGCCGACCGCTGACGTTGACCGCCAACACCCGCTCAGCGGTGGCCGGTTGCGCCGCCCACAAGGCCAATTGCTGACAGGCAGCCTCCAGCACCCATTGACCCAGAGGCAGGATGAGGCCGGTATCTTCAGCCAGCGGAATGAACTCGGCCGGTGACACCATGCCACGCAGCGGATGCTGCCAGCGCACCAAGGCCTCGGCCCCGGTCATGCGACCCGCAAGGTTGTACTGGGCCTGAAAGTACAGGCGCAACTGCCCGTCCCGGATGGCGTGACGCAAATCTTTCTCCCCAGCCAGACGGGCCATGATGGCTGCTTGCATGTTGGGGTCGAAAAAGCGCAGCGCATTGCGCCCCCCGGCCTTGGCCTGGTACATGGCCAGGTCGGCATGTTTCATCAGTTCGTCGGCGCTGTGCTGCTGGTCTGAGAACAAGGCAATGCCCAGGCTGCAGGAGCTGTCCACCTCCTGTCCGGCCAGCAAGTGGGGGCGGGACAGCTCGTACAGCAGCTTTTCGCCCACCAACCGGCAATGCGCACCGGCCTCTTCCGGCAACGGGCTGAGCTCTTCGAGCATGATGACGAATTCATCCCCCCCCAAGCGGGCCACGGTGTCACCTTCGCGGACCGCGGCAGTCAGGCGGCGCGCAACTTCACACAGCAGCTCGTCACCCTTGTCGTGGCCCATGGTGTCGTTCACGATCTTGAAGTTGTCCAGGTCGATGAACATCAGCGCCCCCGAGCGCCCGCTGCGGTGGCAGGTCACCAGCGCCTGCTGCAAGCGGTCCATCAGCAAGCGACGGTTGGGCAGCCGGGTCAAGGGGTCAAAAAAAGCCAGGCTGCGGATTTCATCCTCGGCAGCCTTGCGCTGGGTGATGTCGGTCAGGGTGCTGACGTAATGCGTCACCTCACCTTCGCGGTTCTTCACGGCGGTGATGGTCAGCCACTCCGGGAAGACCTCGCCATTCTTGCGCCGGTTCCACACCTCGCCAGCCCAATGGCCATCGTCAGACAGCGCCTGCCGCATCGCGGCATAAAAAGCTTTGTCATGCCGACCCGAAGCCAATATGGATGGTGTCTTGCCAATGACCTCTTCTGCCTCGTAACCCGTCACCCGGGTGAAGGCCCGGTTGACCCGCAGGATGACGCTGTGGGCATCGGTGACGGTCATGCCCTCTTGTGTCTCGAAAGCAATGGCCGCAATGCGCAAGTCCACCTCGGTGCGTTCGCGCTCAGCCTGGTATGCCTTGAGCACACCGGCCAGCCACCGCGAAAATACCCACGAGCAAGCCAACCCCAAAGCGAGCGCACCCAGCAGGGCAGCTGCCCACTGGAGCGTGTGCGCAGCAGAACCATCCTCCAGCAGCCGACGCTGCTCGGCCAGTGCGCCCCGCACGTCATCGTCGAACACCGTGACCACCAGCACCCAGCCCCAGGGTTCGTAAGTGCGCAACAGCGCCGTTTTAGGCGACAGTTGCCCGGTCTTGGGGTTGACCCAGTCGTACCTGACCAGGCCGCCACCCTGCATGGCCACCGCTTGCAGCCGTGCCAGCGTGGCCCGCTCCCGCTCGGGCATGTCACCCAGAGATCGCCCTTCCAGGGTCGGGTCGCTGGGGCTGAGCAACGAACGACCATCACGATCCAGCAGACCGACGCGTCCCGACTCCCCGAACCGCAGGGCACGCAGACGGGCCATGGCCTCTTTTTTCTGCATCTCCTCCCATTCGTAGGTGTAGTCGCCAGTCCCGATCAGCCAGTCAAACGGTGCAAAGTGGCGCACATAGGCCAGCTTGTCGGACATTTCCTTGGGCCTGTCAGGGCGGTACCAGCGGTAGCGCGAAAAGCCCTCGCCCTGCGGCTTGCCTGCTGCCTCGATGAGGCCCTTCATGATGTAGTGGCCGGTGTCGTCGCGGTTGTTGATACCGTTTTTGCCTTCCAGGTGCGGCGCGGTGGGCAGCAGGATGAACTGGCCGTCCATGCCATCGACGAAAAAGTAGCCCCGTCCGTCGAAAAAGCGCATCGGACGCAGGGCTTCGATGATGAGCTGCTTGACCTCCTGGGGTGGACGTTTGCCAACCTCGCGTGCATAGAGCGCTTCGACCATTTGCATCGCACCATCCACCCGGTCAACCATGCTCTGGCGCAACAGGTTCTCGGCGCGGGACCGCGTGAAATCCAGGTAGCCCATGGCCGACGTCATTTCTGCCGTCAGGCGCGCTTCCTGCTGCGCAGCAATGGCTTGCTCGACACGCTCGAAAGCAGCCGTCTGCTCGCGCACGCCCTGCCACGAAAAAAATGCAGCCAGCGACAACGTGACCACGAGCAACACCAGCCCCGTACCGAACAGGTGCAACCGTGGCAAGTTTTTTTCTTTGGCTTTCAGTGGCATGGGGGCATCATGTGGCGAGCGGGCAGTTTACCCCCCGCCCCGCGCATTGCAAGCCTCGCGTCAGGTCAGGCCCACGTGCAACCTGCATCAGGCACCGGCACCCTGCGAGTTTTGCCTTGCACGCCAGGCACCGCCGATGGCGATGAGCCCTGGCAGGATGATGAGCGCCCAGATGATTTTCTCCAAATGCTCTTTCACCCAAGGCAGGTTGCCAAACAGGTAACCCGCCCCGCACAGCCCCACCACCCAGAGGATGGCCCCGCCGATGTTGTAGACGGTGAACTTGCTGCGCGTCATCTCGGCCACACCGGCCACAAACGGCGCAAACGTCCGCACAAATGGCATGAACCGTGCGATGACGATGGTGATGCCACCGTAGCGCTCATAAAACGCATGCGCCTGGTCAAACGCCTGCCGGTTGAAAAACCGGGACTGCTCCCACTGGAACACTTTGGGGCCGAAGTAGCGGCCAATGGTGTAGTTGGTCTGGTCGCCCAGAATGGCCGCGGCCAGCAGCACGGTCACTGCAATCGGCCAACTGAGCAGGCCGGCCCCGGCCAATGCCCCCACAATGAACAGCAGCGAGTCGCCCGGCAAAAACGGCATCACCACCACACCGGTTTCGGTGAACACGATCAAAAACAGCAGCGCATACACCCAGGGCCCGTATGCCTGTACGAACGCGGCCAGATGCTTGTCCACGTTGAGGATGAAGTCGATCAGAAAGGCGATGATTTCCATGGCCCGGATTATCGGCCACTGCGTCCGTAGAATCGACTGGGTGACTGCCCCAACCCCTACACCAGCCGGCCCATCGCATCCCTCGCCTGTGCCGGCACGGCAACCCCGCCGCCCCATCTGTGAACTGCCCGACAACCTCATCAGCCAGATTGCCGCTGGCGAGGTGGTGGAGCGCCCCGCCTCCGTGGTGCGCGAGCTGGTGGACAACGCGCTCGACGCCGGGGCCACCTCCATCACCGTCCGGCTGCTGGCCGGTGGCGTGCGCCTGATTGCCGTGGAAGACGACGGCTGCGGCATTGCCCACGCCGAACTGCCCCTGGCCCTGAAGCGCCACGCCACCAGCAAAATCAACAGCCTGACCGAACTTGAAGCCGTGGGCACCATGGGCTTTCGGGGTGAGGCGCTGGCCGCCATCCACTCGATTGCCGATGTGTCGGTGCTGTCGCGCCAGCCCGATGCCGACCAGGAACACGGCTGGCTGCTGCACGGGGCCAGCGGCGAAATCAGCCCCGCCGCGCGCATGCCTGGCACCTCCATTGAAGTGCGCGAGCTGTTTTACGCCACCCCTGCCCGCCGCAAGTTTTTGAAGACCGATGCGACCGAATTGGCCCACTGCGTGGAAGCCGTGCGCCGCCACGCGCTGGTGCGCCCCGACGTGGGCTTTGCCATCTGGCACGAGGGCAAGCTGACCGAGCAATGGCGCGCCCAGGGCAGCGACGCCGCCGCACTCGACCGCCGCCTGGCCGACGTGCTGGGCCCCGACTTTCTGACCCAAAGCGTGCCGGTAGACGGCACCGTGCACCTGAGCGGTTGGGCAGCGCCTGGTGTCGAAGACGGCACAGGCGGCGTGGCCGGCCCCGTCATCCGCGTTCGGGGCCGCGCCGGCCTGCCCGATGCCGCCCGCTCGCGCGGCGACCAGCAGTTTGCCTACGTGAATGGCCGGTTCGTGCGCGACAAGGTCATCACCCACGCCGCACGCAGCGCCTACGAAGACGTGCTGCACGGCCAGCGCCAGCCGGTGTACGCGCTGTACCTGGACATGGACCCCACCCGTGTCGACGTGAACGTGCACCCCACCAAAATCGAAGTGCGCTTTCGCGACAGCCGCGATGTGCACCAGGCCGTGCGCCGCGCCGTGGAAGCCGCGCTGGCACGGCCCCGCGCGGCGGATGCCAAGGCCCCTGCCCTC
>ERZ761609.1104-NODE-1104-length-25902-cov-27.819051_pt1 | contig 25902 bp, 19 predicted proteins | sample MGYA00511163_ERZ761609 | MGnify/ENA primary metagenome ERZ761609 (study PRJEB28899, sample SAMN02445070) | bioreactor sludge metagenome | biome: EBPR sludge | place: Australia: Brisbane, Thorneside Wastewater Treatment Plant | collected 2011-12-16 ... | reverse complement strand
CCAGCCCCGCCTGCCGCGCCCGGCTGCGCGCCCTCCGCAGGCAGGCCCGTCACCGTGCCTGACACCTGCACCACCTGGCCGGGGAAAATGACCCGGCACTCGTTGCTCCCGAAAGTACACAGTCCGGGATTGAGCCGCTGAAACTGAGCCAGTGTCAGTCCGAACTTTTTGGCGATCTTCGACGGATTGTCCCCCGGCTGCACGATGTATTGCGACATGCCGCCAGCCTACCTCTCCCCGCCAGCGTAAAGCAACGCCGAAGTTCGAAATTCGAAGCTCGAAATTCGAAATTCAAACCGCACATTCCGAAATCCGCACTCCCGATGCCCGACGCTCTCACACTCCACCTCGTTCAGCTTGACTCCCAATGGGAGGACAAAGCGGCGAACTTCGCCCGCGTCCGCGACCTCATCGCCCGCGCAATGCCCGCTCCCGGCGGCCTGATCATCCTGCCGGAAATGTTCGCCACCGGATTCAGCGACCGCCTCGCCGCCACCCTCGAGCCCCTCGACGGCCCCGTCACCGCTTTTCTCCGCGACATCGCCTCCCGCACCCGCTGCGCCGTCGTCGGCGGCCTCGTCACCCCGGCGCCGGACGGGCGTGGATTCAATCAAGCACTCGCCATCGCCCCGGAAGGCTCCGCACTCGCCCGCTACAGCAAGACCCATCCCTTCGCCCTTGGCGGCGAGGATTCCGTCCACGCGCCCGGCGGTCCGCCCGTCATCTTCGAGTGGGGCGGATTGAAAATCTCCCCCCTCATCTGTTACGACCTGCGCTTCCCCGAGACCGCCCGCTCCGCGCTCGCCCTCGGTGCCGAGGCCCTCCTCTACATCGCCTCCTGGCCCGTTCGCCGCCAGGACCACTGGATCACCCTGCTCCAGGCGCGCGCCATTGAAAACCAGGCCTATGTCATCGGCGTCAACCGCTGCGGCAACGACCCGCGCCACAGCCACGGCGGGCGCTCCCTCATCGCCGACCCGCACGGCGTCATCATCGCTGACGCCGGAGCGCAGGAGCGCGTCATCACCGCGCGTGTCGAGCCCGCACTCGTCCGCGAATGGCGCGCGCAGTTCCCCGCCGCGCGCGAGTATCTCGCCCTTCAGCCTTGAAAGCGCCGTTTCCGGATCATGCCGCCAGACCCGCCACCACCCGAAACAGCGGACACCGCGCCCGGCAGCCTTTGCACCGCCTGCGGCCTTTGCTGTGACGGCACCCTTTTCCACATCGTCCGCCTCCAGCCCGCGGATTCCGCCCGCCAGTTGTCAGCCCTCGGCATGAAGCTGCGCCGCCGAAAAAAAGACCCCTACTTCACCCAGCCCTGCGCCTTTCTGCACGACTGCCGCTGCGCCATTTACGAGCACCGCCCCCAGCGCTGCCGTCACTTCGAGTGCCGCGTCCTTCAGCGGCTGCAAAACGACGAGATCACCCCTGTTGCCGCGCATGCCCTCATACGCCAGGCCCGCCAGATCGCGTGTGGCATTGAGGTTCAGCTCGCCTCCGGAGACGACACCGCCGCGCATCTCCCCCTGCTTGAGCGCTGCGAGGCCGCCCTGGCCGCCATCCCATCCGGCACTCCGGCCAGTTCGAATTTGAGCGCCGCTCTCCAGGAACTTCAGCGCCTCCTGCGCGCCGAGTTCCACGCTCTCGGTTGAGTTTTCCAGTCCTCTGCGCCCCTGACGCCAAACGCGCGTCCGTCTTGACCAAAATATGGGAGGCATCCTGGCTGGACACTGGCATGAAAGCAGCGTCTTTGACAGGCACACTCCCGCACACCCATGAGCAAGACAAATCCCTCCAAACCACTCAGCAAAAACATCCACCTCCTCCGCTGGGTGAAGAAGATGGCCGCCCTGTGCAAGCCCGACCGCATCCACTGGGTGGACGGCTCCAAAGCCGAGTATGACCGCCTCTGCGAGCAGATGGTGGAAGGCGGCACCTTCATCAAGCTCAACCAGAAACAGTGGCCCGGCTGCTATTACGCCAAGTCCGACCCCAGCGACGTCGCCCGCGTGGAGGAGCGCACCTTCATCTGCTCCCACTCCAAGGACGGCGCGGGGCCCACCAACAACTGGGAGGACCCCTTCGAGATGAAGAAGAAGCTGCGCGGCCTCTTCAACGGCTGCATGAGGGGCCGCACCATGTATGTGCTGCCCTTCAGCATGGGGCCGCTGGACTCGCCCATGTCCCAGATCGGCGTGCAGCTCACCGACTCGCCCTACGTCGTCGTGAACATGCGCATCATGGCCCGCATCGGGAAGAAGGTCTTCCAGATCATAGACAAGGGCGAAAAGCGCGTCGTCCCCTGCATGCACACCGTCGGCGCGCCCCTCAAAAAGGGCCAGAAGGACGTGTCATGGCCCTGCAACAAGGAGAAATACATCGTCCACTTCCCCGAGACGCGCGAGATCTGGAGCTACGGCTCCGGCTACGGCGGCAATGCCCTGCTCGGCAAGAAGTGCTTCGCCCTGCGCATCGCCTCCGCCATGGCCCGGGACGAGGGCTGGATGGCCGAGCACATGCTCATCCTCGGCGTCGAGAACCCCAAGGGCGAGAAGACCTACGTCGCCGCCGCCTTCCCCTCCGCCTGCGGCAAGACCAACTTCGCCATGCTCATCCCGCCCGCCCACTTCCAGAAGCAGGGCTGGAAAGTCTGGACCGTCGGCGACGACATCGCCTGGCTCAAGCCCGGCCCCGACGGCCGCCTCTACGCCATCAATCCCGAGGCCGGCTTCTTCGGCGTCGCCCCCGGCACCAGCGACCACACGAACCCCAACGCCATGGCCGCCCTGCGGAAAAACACCATCTTCACCAACGTCGCCCTCACCCCCGACGGCGGCGTCTGGTGGGAGGGCATGACCGATGAGCCGCCCGCCAAATGCACCGACTGGCAGGGCAACCAGTGGACGCCCGAGATCGCCAGGGAAAAAGGCGTCAAAGCCGCCCATCCAAACTCCCGCTTCACCGCCCCCGCCGCCCAGTGCCCCACCATTGACCCGGACTGGGAGAAGCCCGAGGGCGTGCCCATCTCCGCCGTCATCTTCGGCGGCCGCCGCGCCACCACCATGCCCCTCGTCTATCAGTCCTTCAACTGGAGTTGCGGCGTGTACATCGGCGCCACCATGGGCAGCGAGATGACCGCCGCCGCCGCCGGCACCGTCGGCAAGGTGCGCCGCGACCCCATGGCCATGCTGCCCTTCTGCGGCTACAACATGGGCGACTACTTCCGCCACTGGATCTCCATGCAGCGCCGCCTCACCGAGACACCCCGCGTCTTCAACGTGAACTGGTTCCGCAAGGACAAGGACGGCAAGTTCCTCTGGCCCGGATTTGGTGAAAACATGCGGGTGCTCAAATGGATCGTGGACCGCTGCACAGGCCGCGGCATCGCCAAGGAAACCCCCGCCGGCTGGATGCCCCATTACGAGGACATGGACTGGACCGGCCTCGACTTCCCGAAGGAGAAGTTCGACGAGATCCAGCGCTTCGACCGCGACGCCTGGCGCCAGGAGATCCTCCTCCACGAGGAGCTCTTCCTCGACCTCCGCAGCCACCTGCCCAAGGAGATGATCTACGAGCGCGAGCTGCTCATCTGCCGCATGTGAAGCTTTGCACGGCAGCTTGGAGATAATCGTGCCCTTGGGGGACGCGAAACTTGATCCAAGGTTTGCACTCCAGCCCGCTCGCATTCGCCCGGGGGATGAAGCTGACGGTTTCACAAATCGTGCAGACGCGCGGCTTAAATCCGCGCGCTCGCTTGCGCGCAGCCCGCGTATCTCCAGGTTCACGCCCCCATGCCGAAAAAAGCTCCCGTCAAAGCCAAGCCCGCCGCCCCCGCCGATGTCATCCAGGTGCGCGGCGCGCGCCAGAACAACCTGCGCGGCATTGATCTCGATCTGCCTCTTGGCAAACTCTGCGTCGTCACCGGTCCCAGCGGATCGGGCAAGTCGTCGCTCGCTTTTGACACGATCTATGCCGAGGGCCAGCGCCGCTATGTGGAGACCTTTTCCCCCTACACGCGGCAGTTCTTTGAGCGCATGGACAAGCCGAAGGTGGACGCCATCCACGGCATCCCGCCCGCCATCGCCATCGAGCAGGTGAACAACATCCGCTCCACGCGCAGCACCGTCGGCACCATCACCGAGATCAATGACTACCTGAAAATGCTCTTTCCGCGCGTGGCTGAGGCGAGCTGTCCCGAATGCGGCAAGCCCGTGCGCCCGGAGTCGGCGGAGAGCATCCTGCACACGCTGCTGCATCAGCACTCAGGCGCGCAGGCTCTCATCAGCTTCGGCGTGCCGGTGCCAAAGGGCACCAAGCCGGAGGACTTTTTCCCCTTCCTGCAAAGCCAAGGCTACCTGCGCGTGTGGCTCTACGGCGAGGTCCTGCGCACGGATGAACCCGCGTCTTTGAAAGGCAAAAAGCTGCCCGCCATCGTGCTCGTCATCCAGGACCGCGTCACGCTCACCCTCGAAAACAAAGCGAGAATCAGCGAGGCTCTCGAAGCAGCGCTACGACTGGGCAAAGGCACCACCACCATCGTCTTCCCGGAAAATCCGCAATCCGCAATCCGCAGTCCGCAATCCTTCTCCACCGACTGGCGCTGCGCCGACTGCGACCTGAAGCTGCCCGCCCCCACCCCCGGCCTGTTCAGCTTCAACAGCCCCATCGGCGCCTGCCCCGCGTGCAAGGGCTTTGGCCGCACGCTCGGGCTCGACATCCACAAGGCCATGCCGGACGAATCCCTCAGCATCAGCGAGGGGCTCGTGCGGGCCTTTGGCGGCAGCACCTACAGCGAGAGCCAGGACGACCTCGAACGCTGCGCCCGCAAGCGCGGGGTGGACCTCGACACACCCTTTTGCGACCTGCCCGCCGATCAGCAAAAGTGGATCATCGAAGGCGAGGACTCCGATCCCGAGCGCGCCTGGAAGCGCGGCCTCTGGTATGGCGTGAAGGGCTTCTTCAAATGGCTCGAAGCCCGCGCCTACAAGATGCATGTGCGCGTCTTCCTCAGCCGCTTCCGCGCCTACACCACCTGCGGGGACTGCGATGGCGGGCGCTTGAAAAAGGAGGCCTACAACTTCCGCGCCAACGGGCGCACCATCGCCGACCTGTGGAACCTGCCCGTCACCGATTTGCTGCCCTTCATTCAAAGCTGGCCCATCACCGGGAGTGACAGCGCCGCGCTCATGCTGCGGGATGAAATCTGCGCCCGCCTCAATTACCTCGACCGCGCCGGCCTCGGCTACATCCATCTCGACCGCCAGACGCGCACGCTGAGCGGCGGCGAGCTCCAGCGCGTGAACCTCACCACCTGCCTCGGCGCTTCCTTGGTGAACACGCTCTTCGTGCTCGACGAGCCCAGCATCGGACTGCATCCGCGCGACATCGGCCGCCTCATCGGCGTCATGGAGGGATTGCGCGACAAGGGCAACACGCTGCTCGTCGTCGAGCATGAGGAGGCGGTCATGCGCGCCGCGGACCACGTCATCGAGATCGGCCCCGGTCGTGGCGACAAAGGCGGCACGCTCGTCTATGACGGCCCTCTCGCCGGCTTGGCCGAGGCGAAAGACTCCCTCACCGCCGCCTACCTGACCGGCAGCAAAACCATCCCGCTTCCAGAGAAGCGCCGTCAGATTTCGAATTTCGAATTTCGAGCTTCACCCCCGTCGAAGCCCGCAAAGTCCAAGTCCAAAAAAACCGCCCCGCCAGCCTTCAACCCCGGCTTCCTCTCCATCGTCGGCGCGCGCCAGAACAACCTCAAAAATCTCGACGTGGACATCCCGCTCGGTGTCTTCTGCTGCATCACCGGCGTCTCCGGCTCCGGAAAAAGCACGCTCATCCATGAGGTGCTTTACCGGAACCTTCAGCGCCTGCGCGGCGAGGTCTGCGAGGACGAGCCGGGCCGCGTGCGCAGCATCCTCGGGCACGAGCAGCTCAGCGAGGTGGTCATGGTGGACCAGTCCCCCCTGGCCCGCACCCCGCGCAGCACGCCTGCGGTCTATGTGGGCGCCTTCGATACCTTGCGCGCGCTTTTTGCCGAGAGCGAGGAAGGCCGCGCGCTCGGCATCACGCCCGGCTTCTTCTCCTTCAACTCTGGCGAAGGCCGCTGTGAGCGCTGCGCCGGCACGGGCTATGAAAAGATCGAGATGCAGTTTCTCAGCGATCTCTTTGTCACCTGCCCCGAGTGCCAGGGCACCCGCTACCAGCCGCACGCGCTCAAGATCAAGCTCGACGGCAAAAGCATCCACGACGCCCTGGAGATGACGCTCGATGAAGCCGTGGCGTGGTGTAGGTCAGGCGTCTCGCCTGACCCGTGTGAACCGGGCATCCTGCCCGGTTCCAAAACCCAGTCCAAGCGTTTCGCCCAACTCGCCAGGCAGCTCTCCATCCTCTGCGAAGCGGGGCTCGGTTATCTCAAGCTCGGCCAGCCGCTCAACACCCTCTCCGGCGGTGAAGCGCAACGTTTGAAACTGGTGGGGCATCTTTTGAACTCGCCTTCAGCGGGCAAAATGCCCGCTTCACACGAGTCAGGCAAAATGCCTGACCCACCCCGCAAGCCGCTGCTCCTCCTCGACGAGCCCACCACCGGCCTGCATTTCGACGACATCGCCCTGCTCGTGAAGCTGCTCCAGCGCCTCGTCAACGAAGGCAGCAGCCTCCTCGTCATCGAGCACAATCTGGATGTCATCCAATGCGCCGACTGGATCATAGACCTCGGCCCCGAAGCCGGCGCGGAAGGCGGCCAGTTCGTCTTCACCGGCACGCCGGAAGACCTCCTCCTCTGCCGCGAATCCTGGACCGGGAAATTCCTTGCGGAGAAATTCGAAAATCGAAACTCGAAATCCGAATCCCTGACCCTGGCCGAGGCGCCTGCGAAGTATGCCGCTTCGAAACTTCGAGCTTCGAATCTCGAATATTCCAACTCGATCTCCATCCGCGGCGCGCGCGAGCACAACCTGAAAAACATCTCGCTCGAAATCCCGCGCGACGAGTTCGTCGTCGTCAGCGGCCTCAGCGGCTCGGGCAAATCCTCGCTCGCCTTTGACCTCGTCTTTGCCGAAGGGCAGCGCCGTTTCCTCGACAGCATGTCCGTCTATGCGCGCACCTTTGTGGAGCAGATGGAGAAGCCCGAGGTGGACCTCATCAGCGGCGTGCCGCCCACCGTGGCCATCGAGCAGCGCATCTCGCGCGGCGGCGGCAAGAGCACCGTGGCCACCGTCACGGAAGTCTGGCATTTCCTGCGCCTGCTGTTCTCCAAGCTCGGCACCCAGTATTGCCCGCGCTGCGAGGTGCCCGTGCAGAAACAGAGCCTCGGAGCCATCACCCAGACCGTCATGGCGCGGCTGAAAAAAGGCCCGTGCAAGCTGCTGGCGCCGCTCATCAAGGCGCGCAAAGGCTTTCACACCGAGGTGGCCGAGGCCGCGCGCAAGCAGGGCATCACCACCCTGCTGGTGGATGGCGAACTGCGCGACACGATGAACTTCAAAAAGCTCGCCCGCTTCAAGGAGCACAACATTGACGCCGTCGTCGCCGAGCTGGACGGCAGCCTCGACGAGCTGGCCCTGCGCCCGCATTTGGAAAAAGCTCTCAAGATCGGCAAAGGCACGCTCAAGCTGCGCCTGCCGGACAAATCCTTCCAAGTCCTCAGCACCGAGATGAGCTGCCCCTCGTGCGAGCTATCCTTTGAAGAGCTCGACCCGCGTCTTTTCTCCTTCAACAGCCCGCACGGCTGGTGCCCCGCCTGCCGGGGCTTCGGCTTCGAAGTCGCCGCGCACGGTGCCACACCGCATCGCGGCGATGTCTCCCAGCTCGAGGCCGAGCTGGAAGAAGAGCGCCGCCTCTCCCGCGCTGCCGATGAGGATGAGGAAAACGGCGAGCGCGTCACCTGCAAGGCCTGCAATGGCTCGCGTCTCAACGCCACCGGACGAGCCGTGCGCCTGCAAGACCGCCGCATTCAGGAGATCAACGCCATGTCCGCCGCCGATGCCGCCGGCATCGTTGCGCGCTTCCGTTTCGATGGACGGGAAGCCGTCATTGCGCGCGACATCCTGAAGGAGATCGAGCAGCGACTGCACTTCATGAAGGAGGTCGGCCTCGGCTACCTCCAGCTCGACCGCAGCGCCGACACCCTCTCCGGCGGCGAGGCCCAGCGCATCCGCCTTGCAGCCCAACTCGGCTCCAACCTGCGCGGCGTGCTCTATGTGCTCGACGAGCCCACCATCGGCCTGCATCCGCGCGACAACGAGCGCCTGCTCGACACCCTCTCCGCCCTGCGCGACAAGGGAAATTCATTGCTCGTCGTCGAGCATGACGACGACACCATGCGCCGCGCCGACACCATCATTGACCTCGGCCCCGGCGCGGGCCGCTTCGGCGGCGAGGTCATCGCGCAGGGGCCGCTCAAAGCCCTCATCAAGGACAAGCGCAGCGTCACCGGCCAGGCCTTGCGCGAACCGATGAAGCATCCCTTGCGCGGCAGCAGAAGGCCCATATGGGGAACAGGCGTCCCGCCTGTTTCATCAAAGAAGAAAACAGGCAAGATGCCTGTTCCCCATGCGGAATGGCTCGTCATCGAAGGCGCGCACGCCAACAACCTCAAGAGCATCGAGGTGCGCATCCCCGCCGGCCGGCTCACCGTCATCACCGGCGTCAGCGGCAGCGGCAAGAGCACACTTTTGCACCAGGTCCTGCACCCGGCGGTGAAAGCCGCGCTCAGCAAAAAGAAGGCCGCCACGGATTCCGAGCCGCTCTGGAAATCCGTGCAGGGCGCCGGGCAGTTCGCCGCCGTCTATGAGGTGGACCAGTCACCCATCGGCAAGACCAGCCGCTCCTGCCCGGCCACCTATGTGGGCATCATGGATGACATCCGCAAACTCTTCGCGCAGCTTCCCACAGCCCGCGCGCGCGGCTATGACGCGGGACGTTTCTCCTTCAACACGGACGGCGGCCGCTGCGAGACCTGCGGCGGCAACGGCGTCATCAAAGTGGAGATGAACTTCCTGCCCACCACGCGTGTGCATTGCGAGGTGTGCCACGGCCTGCGCTACAACAGCGCCACGCTCGAGATCGAATACAACGGCAAGCACATCGGCGACGTGCTGCGCATGAGCATCACCGAGGCCGCCGAGTTTTTCAGCAGCCAGCCCAGGCTCGCCCGTCCGCTGCAGCTCCTCGCCGACACCGGCCTCGGCTACCTCCAGCTCGGCCAGCCCAGCCCCACCCTCAGCGGCGGCGAGGCCCAGCGCATCAAGCTCGTCAGCGAGCTCAGCGGCGGCGTCTCCCGCAGCGCCACCGAAAAGCTGCGCGGCCTCACCAACACCAAAAAGAACCTCTACCTCATCGAGGAGCCCACCATCGGCCTGCACATCTCCGACGTCGCCCGGCTGCTCGACATCCTGCACCGCCTCGTGGACGACGGCCACACCGTCGTCGTCATCGAGCATCACCCCGACCTCTTCGCCGAAGCCGATTACCTCATTGACATCGGCCCCGAAGCCGGCGCCGAAGGCGGCCAGGTCGTCGCCAGCGGCACCCCCGAGCAAGTCGCCAAACACAAAACCAGCCGCACCGCGCCTTTCCTCTCGCGCCTGCTGACTCAAGGCAGAGCATGACTTGTGATCTTGACATCAGTCTTGCCAGACAGACGCTTACCCAAGCTCTATCAACTGCATGGCCGCCGTTGCAGAAAGTGAATGTGACGTAAAAACAATTTGCCTGCTCCTTGATCATGTCCTGATTTTGCGACCATGAATTTTCTTGATTCCGTCCGGGACTTGCAAGGTACCGCTCTCTTCTATCCCTGCTCAGGGTATGACTGGCTCGAGCCGATTCTGACCTTTCTTCCTGTTGTGAAAAGCTTTTGGTTTGCTGACCCTCGACTGCACCGTTCAGGATCCATTCCCATCGAGCCTTTTCTGGAAGCCGCATCTGAGAGCGCCGATGGGCCGCTGGCTCAGGGACGGAGATGCACCACCCGGAGATCTCGAGATCCAGGAAGAAATGCTTCAAGGCCCAGCTTTGTCCGCCGCGGCACCAGCCTTTGCCTGGCAGACCACACCTTCAAGCGCCTCTCCTGGGAGGTGCGGGAGCAGTCACCTGTGACTGAATCTTCCAAGCCGGATCCTGACGGCAACGAAACACCCTGGGTGTATGCGCCGTTGACGGTCTCCGAGCGCTACCTCGACGCTTCCTCTGGCGCAGAGTTTGCCATTCATGCCCATCGTTGCGACGGGCAGCGCTCCTTGGACTTGCTGCCCGAACCTTTGGGAATTTTTTACCTTCGAGGCGACAATGGCAGCGGTAACTGTGAGGGAGCCGAAGGTTCCAGCGGCAGCGGCTGGCTGACACGTTCTTGGTTTGAACCCGTATTGCGGAAGCTTGTCCCGGGAGGTCTGGTCGTCACGGATGGCTCCTGCTCGGGTGATGGGAAGGACTATCCCGGGCTTTGCGAATTTTTTTTACAACCGAAACGTTGGCGAGGATGCATGGAAAAAGGCCAGGCCTTTCACCACACCCTGCGGGCATCATTTCGAGTGTGTGGGTTATGCGGGTGAGGCCTACGGACCGACCTTGGTCTGGAAGGTAACCCAACCTTCATAAACCAGCAAAGTGCCGGGGTTTTGGTGCTCACACCAGTTCATCTTCGCGGCTTCGCCGTCACTATTCGATGGCGGGAAGGAGTGCCCGCTCTCTTCATGGCAGATGAAACCCTCCCGCCGCAAACGCTACCGCATCCTGACGGCTGCCGCCGAGCTGGTGAGTCTGTGGATCGGCAGGAAGATTGGCGTGCCCAAACAGTCTCAATGCCCCAAGCGAAAGGCATCGAACGCCCCTGGGAGCGGCAAGACTCCGCCCTCTGGAATGCCTGCTGGAAACTGGGTGGTGAGTTCCAGGTGGATTGGGAGAACTATTACCGCCAGCAGGAGAACAAGCCCGGCCGGATTGATTGGCTTTTCGTGCGTTTGGCAGAGCAACACCAGACGGTCGCGGAGTTTGAGACGATCGTGAATGGCACGCTGGAACCGTCAATGGTGGAAATCCCGGCCGCGCCGGGTTTCATCCGCGTGGAAACGGGGAAACCGGGACGGACTGTTGGCCGGGGCGGGTTTGGCTACAATTTGCGCAGGACGGCGAGCCAGTCGTTTTCGTCGGGGGCGGTGAGGGTGACGGGGGTGCCGCCAGAGAGTTTGCCGTCCGGGGTTTTCAAGGGGCCGCCCTGGCGCGGGTTGAACCAGTGGAGGGTGAATTCCCCCCGATCTTTTCCGAGATCGAGCCCGACCCGCCCGCCGTCGGGGAGATAGACGAGGTAAAGCGCGCCGGGTTTGGCGAGGCAGTATTTGCTGTTGTCGTTGCTGCTGTTGCCGATGAGGGCGTTGGCGCAGGCCATTTCGTGAAAGGGGATGTTGTTTTCACGGAAGAAGCCGAGGGCGGCGCGGCACCAGTCCCAGCTTTTGTCGCGGCTGCGGAAGTCCTCGCACTTGAGGTCGTTTTCAGGGAGCTTGTAGCCGAAGTAATACTCCACTCCGGCGCCTCCGGCCATGAGGTTGCCCCAGAGAGTGTGCTTGCGGATGTCGTCGGGGGTCTGGATGACCTTGCCCCCGGACTTGCCGTCGTAGCCCTGGTAGCCGGGGTCGGGAGGCACGCCGGTGTCGGCTCCGCCCTGCTCGTCGCTGGCGACGACCCAGGGCCTGCCGGCGGCGGCGCTTTCCCGGATCCACTGGAGGGTCCTGCGGTGGGTGTCGTCCCATGCGTTCTGGAGCGAGGCGCCGGTGAGGCTGGACTGGCCGCCGAGCAGGGGACGGTAAACTTTTTCCTGGTCGCCGGGGTAGGTGTGGATGACGCGGTGGTGCTGGTAGGGGTCCGTCCGGGCGATGTATTCGGCCATGGCGCGCTGCTCATCGGGCGTCTGGGTGTTTTCCTCGCCGAGGTTCCAGTTCAGCGCGGGCAGGTGGGCGAAGCGGGAGATGAGCTCGCGCAGGTAGAGCTTGCGCTCGAGGCCGGTGCCGCCGCCGTCGAGGGCGGTGGAGACGGGGCGTTTTTCGCGTTTGGAGCCGCGGCGCTCGTCGTCGTTCTCGGTCTCCTGGAGCTTGAAGTGGGCGTAAAGGCCGAGCGCGGCGGCGTGGTCGAGGACGATGCACCACTGGTCGAGCTTGGAGCAGTCGTAGTGCAGCCTGGCGTCGCGCGCGGTGAAGGGCCAGACGTTGTCGCCGTCGCCGCCGGCGTTGTAGGTGAGGAAGGAGAAGGCGTTGCAGCCTTTGGCGGCGAGGTAGTTCAGCGCGCCGATGAGTCCCCTGCCCTTGCCGCCCTGCCAGGAGGGGTCGCCCTGGCGCCAGTCCTGGAGATGGGGCTTCCAGGTTTTGAGCGGGACGTTTTTTTGACGAGCCTCGGTGCCGTCGAAGTCGGCGTATGCGAGCAACGTTTCGGGGGCGTCGGGTCCGGCCTTGAGGAAGTAGCGCCTGGATCCGGCAAACTGGAGGTGATGGCCGCCGGTGTATTGCAGACGGCCCTCGGCGCGGAAGTCGCGCCCGGTTTTGTCGGTGGGGGCGACTACAAATGCGCCGGTCCTGCCATGCCAGGGGGCGAGGGCCTCGCCGCCGCCGTCGAGCGCGGCGCGCGCGCCTTGAGTGAAGGAGGTGGTGTAGGTCCACTTGCCGGGCTTGTCCGGGGAAAGGTGGGCGCGCCAGACGGTGCCGGAGTCGGCGCTGGTCTCGGCGGCATTGCCATCGGCGGCGAAGTGGCCCGGCACGCGGTGGCTCGGCGCGCCGCTTTCATGGGTGAAGGTGACTTCGAAGGCGAGGTCGGTGAACGGGTTGGGCGCGGTGCCGGTCTCGCGGGCGAAGGGGCCGTCGAGTTCGAGGGTGACTTTGTGCCATTGCCTCAGCTCGCCGCGAAGGGTGATGGAGCCGTCGCCGTCGCTCCCGCCGCGCGCGGCTTGGTCCCGGTCCAGATGCTCCTGGATCCACTTTGCCAGGGTGCTGCTGCCCGTGCCGTAACCGCCGGGCAGCTCGCGCATGTCGCGCGTCTGGCGGAGCGGCGGCTCGCCCCAGTGCGCGGGGAACTTCGGCGCATCGGCCGCGCCGGCGCAGACTGGAGGAAGCGCGGCGCAGAGGATGATGAGGAAAAGACGCGGGTGCATGAGAATTGAGGGCTGGGTATTGAGCTTCTGGAATGCCGGCAATGACTCAATGTAAGCCATGCCGTCCGCTTTTGCGCTGTTTCTTTGACGCTTGAATCGCGCCAGCGCTGCGGCAAGGCGGACTGCCGGCAGGGGGGCGGGTGGTTGACACTCCGGCGGGGGTTTGGTAAGTGCCGGGCATTCCATGAACGAACCAGGAGAATTCATGCCGGGCGCCATGCCGCGCGCTTTCATCATCGCCGAGGCGGGCGTGAATCATAACGGCGACATCGAACTCGCCCGGCGGCTCGTGCGCGCGGCGGCGGAGGCCGGGGCGGACGCGGTGAAGTTCCAGACCTTCCAGGCGGCGCATCTGGTGACGGCGGACGCGCCGCAGGCCGAATACCAGGCGCGCAACACGGGCAAAACCGAGAGCCAGTATGACATGCTCAAGCGCCTGGAGCTGCCTCTGGCGGCATTCGCGGAACTGGCCGCGCTGTGCCGGGAGCTGGGCATCGAGTTCATGTCCACGGCCTTCGATGAGGAGAGCGCGGATTATCTGGCCGGGCTGGGCATGGGTGTCTTTAAAATCCCCTCCGGCGAGCTGACCAACCTGCCTTTCATCCGCCGCATCGCCACCTACGGCAAGCCGGTGATCGTCTCCACCGGCATGGGCACGCTGGACGAGGCGCGCGCGGCGGTGGAGACAATCCGCGCGGCGGGCGATGACAAGATCACCGTGCTGCACTGCGTGACGAACTACCCCGCGCCGCCGGATTCGGTGAACCTGCGCGCCATGCGCACGCTGAGGGACGCGCTCGGTGTGCCGGTGGGCTACTCGGACCACACGGAGGGCATCGAGGCGCCGGTGATCGCGGTGGCGGCGGGGGCATGTGTGATTGAGAAGCATTTCACTTTGGACAAGGATCTGCCCGGCCCTGACCACAAGGCGTCTCTCGACCCCGCGGAGCTGGCGGAAATGGTGCGCGCCATCCGGCGCGCGGAGGTGCTGCTGGGACGCGCGGAGAAACAGCCCGGAGCGACCGAGCTGGAGGTGGCGAAGATCGTGCGCCGCAGCGTGGTGGCCGCGCGGGACATCCCGGCGGGAATGGAGATCACCGAAGCCATGCTGGTGCTGCGGCGACCCGGCACCGGCATCCCGCCCGCGCACCTGCATGAGGTGCCGGGACGGCGCGCGCGGGTGGACATCGCCGCAGGGGCGCTCATTCAATGGGAGGACCTGGCATGAGAAGCGTGGCCGTGGTGAGCGCGGGGCGGTCGGATTACAGCATCTATCTGCCCCTGCTGCGCGCCCTGGACGGTCATGCCGAGGCGGAGTTGCGCGTGCTGGCCACGGGCATGCATCTGGAGGAGCGCTTTGGCCGCACGGTGGATTGGATCGAGCGCGACGGCTTTCCTGTGACGGCGCGGATTCCCGTTTTGCAAAATGCGGACACGCCGCAGGCCATCGCCGCCGCCATGAGCGCCGGACTGGCGGGCTTTGGCGGGCATTTCGAACGCGAGCGGCCGGACATCCTGGTGGTGCTGGGCGACCGCTTTGAAATGTTCGCGGCGGCACTGGCGGCGGTGCCATTCAATCTGCCCATCCTGCACATTCACGGCGGTGAATTGAGCGAGGGAGCGATGGACGACCGCTTCCGTCACGCGCTGACCAAGCTGAGTCATTTGCACGCCACCGCCGCAGAGGTGTATCGAAAGCGCGTCATCCAACTCGGCGAGGAACCCTGGCGCGTGCATTACACCGGCGCGCTGGCTTTGGACAATGTCCGCGCCCTGCCGCGCCTCGACCGCGCGGAGCTGGAAAAACGCTTCCGCCTCGACCTGAGCGAGCCGCCGCTGCTCGTGACGCTGCACCCGACGACGAACGAGCACGAACTCGCCGGCGCGCAGACCGAAGCTTTATTGGAAGCGCTGCGCCGGCTGGATCTGCCCGTGGTATTCACCATGCCCAACGCCGACACGGCGGGCAGCGTGATCCGCGAGCGCATACTCAGCTTTTGCGCGGAGTGGAAAAAGGCGCGCTGGGTGGAGAACTTCGGCCCCGAGGGCTACTTCTCCATGCTGCGCGAGGCGCGCGCCATGGTAGGAAACTCCTCCAGCGGCCTGCTTGAGGCGCCCTCCTTCGCCCTGCCGGTGGTGAATCTCGGCATCCGCCAAAAAGGCCGCCTGCGAGCGGGCAATGTGCTCGACGCGCCGTTCGAGGCGGAGGCCATCGCCGAAGCCGTGCGCCAGGCCCTGACTTCGGAATTCAAAGCGCGGACGCAAGGACACGAGCACTTTTTCGGTGACGGCCAGGCCGCTCCGCGCATCGTGGACCTGCTTCTGCGTACGCCCCTCGACGCGCGCCTGCTGGACAAAACCTTCCACGATCTCCCCTCATGAAATGCGTGCTTCTCGGTGCCGGTGGTCATGGGCGTGTGCTCATCGAGGCCTTCCAGCCAAAAACCTTCGATGGCATCCTCGACGCGCGTCCCGGACTCGGCAGCGTGGCGGGCGTGCCGGTGCTCGGTGATGATGAAATGCTGCCCCGGCTCCCCGGGCTCGGTTTTACTCACTTCGTCATCGGACTCGGCTCCACGGCGGACTGCTCGGCACGCGCGCGGCTTTATGAATCCGCCGTCCAAGCCGGGCTGTCAGCGGCGGAGGTCATGCACTCCACCGCGTGGATTTCCCCCTGCGCCACCCTCGAAGCAGGCTGCCAGGTCCTGGCGCGCGCGGTGGTGCATGTCTCGGCAAAGCTGGGGGAAAACGTGCTGGTGAACACCGGCGCCATCATCGAGCACGACTGCCAAATCGCCGCGCACTGCCACATCGCCACCGGAGCCATCCTTTGCGGCGGTGTCATCGTCGGAGAGTCGGCGCACATCGGAGCTGGAGCCGTCATCCGGCAGGGCATCCGCATCGGCGCGCGAGCGCTCGTGGCGGCAGGCGCGGTGGTCGTCAAAGACGTGCCGGATGGCGGGCGCGTGGCCGGTGTGCCGGCGCGCGCGCTGCCTTGATTTGGCATGGGGCTGCTCTGGGGCAAGCAGGGGGGGGGACAGGCGTCCCGCCTGTCCACACAGGCAGGATGCCTGTGCCCCATGCGTTCACGCGGTGCGCGCAGGTCTGCGCAGAGAGGCCAGCTCATCCCGCAAATCACAGGCTGGTGGCGGCGGATAGCCCCAAGACTCCGCCATTTCAGGTGTGGCAAAGCAAGCGGTCAGGTCAATCGGGACAATCTGCCCGTCCGGGGTCTCGATGAAGTTGGAGCGCTTGGTGTCACCAATGACAAGACCATCCACAGGGCGGTACCAGATGAGGGTGTCCACGCGGTCAAAGCCCAGCCTGTCCCGAAGATGCAGCGTGATTTCCTTCTGCTCCGGCAGCGCGCCTTCCAGCTTCGGCTGGGAGATGACGAGCGAGGGCAAATCCCCCTCAATGACACCCTCAAAACGGATGGCGTCTTGAAACACTTCGTTGGCGAGGATCATGCGCTCCAGGTATTCGAGCGGAGCGGCGGAGCCAATGGCGGAGTTGTATTCGCCATGCCGGTTCTGGTGCGTGACGACGGTCAAGCCCGCCTGGCCGGGGTGGGTGATTTTGAAGAAAACATCCGGATCATGGGAACTCCGGTAAACGACATGCTCCCCTCCACGATCAAACTCCTCGCCCAAGAGTGAAACGTCAAATCGCGAACTTTCGCGGCACCAACTCACCAGTCGTATGAACTGCTCAAAACTGGAGGTCCTTCGATCTTGAGCCGCAATTCCCGGTTGCGCTTCATTTGCTGCTCGGTTTTCACCGGATCGGTCAGTATCCACTTGCGGCGGGCGCGGCCCATCTTGTGCTGCTCCTCTTGGATCTGTTCGAGGGTTGGGCGCTGGGGGATGGATTGCATGGAGGGCCGGAAGGAAGGTTTGGGATTCAGGTGTCACCTGTGAGGCAAGGCTAAGGGAAAGGCGCTGCTTGTCAATCACGGCAAAACCGGCGGAAAGTCCCGGCCCGGCCGCATCTTCGAGCTTCGAATTTCAAATTTCGAATTTGTCATCCCCCCCCTCCCGTGGCACCGCGTTTGCCTTTCCTCCAAACCATGTCATCCAAGCCCGTGAGCCAACTCTGCCTGCCGCCTGACGGCACGCTTTGGGACGCCCTCCAGGTCATTGACAAGGGCGCTTGCGGCATCGCCCTGCTCGTCGGCGCGGACCAGCGCCTGCTCGGCACCGTGACGGATGGCGACATCCGCCGGGCATTGCTCGCAGGCGCGTCCTTGCAGGACCGCGTGGAGCCGCATGCGCGGCGCGGCTTCACCAGCGTGAACGCGGTCACGCCTCGCGCCGAAGTGCTGGACCTCATGCAGGCGCGGCAGATTCATCAAATCCCCATTCTGGATGACGAGGGCCGGCTCAAGGGACTGCACCTGCTGCATGAGATCATCGGCTCCGCGCCGCGCCCGAACTGGGCCGTCATCATGGCCGGAGGCAAAGGCACCCGTCTCGGCGAGCTGACCCGCGCCACTCCCAAACCCATGCTCAAGGTTGCCGGGCGGCCCATTTTGGAGCGGCTCGTGCTGCATCTCGTGGGCAGCGGAATCCGGCGTGTTTTTATTTCCACCAACTACCTCGCCGGCATCATCGAGGATCATTTCGGTGACGGCGCGCGCTTTGGCTGCGCCATCGAATACCTGCGCGAGGAACCCGGCGAGCCGCTCGGCACCGGCGGCTCCCTGGCGCTGCTGCCGGAGAGGCCGGAGCAGCCCGTGTTTGTCTGCAATGGCGACCTCGTCACGCAAGTGGATGTGGCGGGCATGTTCGGCTTTCACGAGGAGGGCGGTCATGCGGCGACGATCGGCGTGCGCGGTTACTCGCATGAGATTCCCTTTGGCTGCCTGGATGTCAGCGAGGGGCGCGTGACCAGCATCGTGGAGAAGCCCGCCATCTCCCAGCTCATCAACGCCGGCATTTACATCCTCTCGCCGGAAGTCATCGGACGCGTGCCGCGCCGGCACTTCCCCATCACGGAACTCTTCGAGGAAGCCCTGCGTCTTGGCGACAGCGTGGGCGCCTTCGAGATCGCCGACGAGTGGCTGGACGTGGGCCAGAGGGAGCAACTCAAACAAGCGCGTGGAGGCGCGCACTGACACATCATGGGATCATTTGAAAACCAAACCGTGCTCGTCACCGGAGCGGGCGGCTTCATCGGCAGCCACCTGGCCGAGCACCTCGTGCGCGAGGGCGCGAAAGTGCGCGCGCTCGTCCATTACAACGCCCTCGGCAAACGCGGCTGGCTGGACCACTCGGACCTGGCCGGCGACATGGAAATCCTGGCCGGCGACATCACCGACCGCGACAGCGTGCGCGCCGCGGTGAAGGGCTGCGGCACCGTCTTCCACCTCGCCGCGCTCATCGCCATCCCGTATTCCTATCAAGCGCCGCGCAGCTATGTGCGCGCCAACATCGAGGGCACGCTCAATGTCATGCAGTCCGCGCTGGAGACCGGCGCGCGCCGCGTGCTGAACACCTCCACCAGCGAGGTTTATGGCACCGCGCGCTTCGTGCCCATCACCGAGGAGCACCCCCTGCAGGGCCAGTCCCCGTATTCCGCCTCGAAGATCGGCGCGGACAAAATGGCCGAGGCCTTCGCCGCCTCCTACGAACTTGAGGTCGTGACAGTGCGTCCCTTCAACACCTTCGGCCCGCGCCAGAGCATGAGGGCCGTCATTCCCACCATCATCACCCAGTGCCTGCGCGGCGACGAGGTGCGGCTCGGCGCGGTGACGCCCACGCGCGACCTCAACTATGTGCAAAACACCGTCGAGGGCTTCTGCGCAGCCGCCCTGTCCCCGAACGCCGCCGGCGAGGTCATCAACTTCGGATCGGGGCGCGAGATCAGCATCGGCGACCTGGCCGTGCTCATTGGCAAAATGCTCGGCAAGGACATCCGCGTCGTGTGCGAGCAGGAGCGCCTGCGCCCTTCGAAGAGCGAGGTGGAGCGCCTGCTGGCGTGCAATGCCAAAGCCAGGTCCCTGCTTGGCTGGGAGCCGCGCGTGAGCCTGGAGGAAGGGCTGGAAAAGACGCTGGCCTGGCTCCAGGAAAACCGCGCGCATTATCAGGCTCAAGGTTATGTCGTCTGACACGCCCTTCATCCCCCTGAGCGTGCCGCATCTCGGAGGCAACGAGTGGGCCTACATCAAGGACTGCCTCGACACCGGCTGGGTGTCCTCCGTCGGCTCGTATGTGACCCGTTTTGAAACGGCTCTCGCCCAGGCCGCGGGCACGCCCTTTGCCGTGGCCTGCAACTGCGGCACCGCCGCGCTGCACATCTCCCTGCTCGTGGCCGGCGTGCGCCCTGGAGACGAGGTGCTCGTCTCCTCGATGACCTTCATCGCCCCGGTGAATGCCATCCGTTATGCCAATGCCGTGCCCGTGCTGGTGGACTCGGAGGCCGCGCACTGGCAGATGGACGTGGAGCAGGTGCGGCGCTTTTTGGAGGACGGATGCGAGCGGCGCGAAGGCGTGCTTTTCAACCGCGCCACCGGCCGCCGTGTGACCGCCGTCATCCCCGTCCACATCCTCGGCCATCCCGTGGACATGGCCGCGCTCATGCCGCTGGCGGAAAGGCACGGCCTCACGGTCATCGAGGATGCCACCGAGAGCCTCGGCAGCACGCTGCACGGGCGCGCGGCGGGCGGCATCGGCCATCTGGGCTGCTACAGCTTCAACGGCAACAAAATCATCACCACCGGCGGCGGCGGCATGATCGTCACCGCGCGCGAGGACTGGGCGCGGCGCGCGCGCCATCTCACCACCCAGGCCAAGGCCGACGCCGAGGAGTACATCCATGACGAGGTCGGCTACAACTACCGCCTCACCAACATCCAGGCCGCGCTCGGCTGCGCGCAGATGGAGAGCCTGCCCGCTTATGTCGCTCGGCGGCGGCAAATCCAGGCGCTTTACCAAAGCGGCCTCGCCACCGTGCCCGGACTTCGTTTTCAAGGCGAGGCGCCCGGCGTCGTCAGCAACTGCTGGCTGACCACCGTGCGCGTGGATGCGGCCGCGTTCGGCATGGACGCGCGCTCCCTGCGCGCGCGGCTCAAGGCGGAGCGCATCGAGGCGCGGCCCCTCTGGCAGCCCGCGCATCTTTCCCCAGCGCATCAAGACGCAGTCCACCTCCCCTGCCCTGTTGCGGAAGACTTGTATCAAAACTGCCTTTCACTTCCTTCTTCCTCAAGTGCCAGCGACGCTGACATCCAACGAGTGGTGGCAGCCGTCAAAAGCGCGGCGGCTGCTTGACGCGGCAGTTTGCATTTGCGCGATGAAGGATTCCGGCTTTGTGAGGTGACAAGCCCGCGTTCAACGGCGCTTTCGACTCAACCCAAGCCATCCCCCATCATGTCCGACATCGCCCTCGCCAAAGGCCAGAAATTTCTCGAAGACAACGCCGCCAAGGAAGGCGTCGTCACCACCGCCAGCGGCCTGCAATACAAAGTCATCCGCGCCGGAGAAGGGCGCAGTCCGTCCGCCACCGACACGGTCGTGGTGCATTACCGGGGCACGCTCATTGACGGCAAGGAGTTCGACAGCTCCTACAAGCGTGGCGAGCCCATTGAGTTCCCGCTCAACCGAGTCATCCGCGGCTGGACCGAGGGCGTGCAGCTCATGAAAGAGGGCGCGGAATACCGCTTCTTCATCCCCTCCCAGCTCGGCTACGGCACGCGCGGCGCGGGCCGCGACATCGGGCCGAATGAAGTGCTTATTTTTGATGTCGAGCTGCTCGAAGTGGTCTGACTCCGGCCTTGCCTTCCGGGCGCGCCGGAGCATTCATAGACCCGTCACATGGCCATCAAAATAGACCCCGCCCTGCACAAGGAAAAGAAGCCGGACTGGATTCGCGTGAAGCTGCCGCGCGATCCGGTTTTCTGGAGCACCAAGGCGCTCATCTCCGACCTCAAACTGCACACCGTGTGCGAGGAGGCCCAGTGCCCGAACCGCTGGGAATGCTGGAGCCAGGGCACGGCCACCTTCATGATCGCGGGCGACCGCTGCACCCGCGCCTGCGGTTTTTGCGCGGTGAAGACGGCGAAGCCCTTCGCCCTCGAAGCGGACGAGCCGCAGCGCGTGGCCCAGGCCACGAAGCGCCTCGGCCTGAACCACATCGTCATCACCGCCGTGGCTCGCGATGACGTGGCGGACGGCGGCGCGGACCACTTTGCCCGCACCATCGAGGCCGTGCGCGCCGAGGTTCCCGGCATCACCATCGAAATCCTTGTGCCGGATTTCAATGGCAAGGACGACGCCCTTGAGGCGGTCATGAAAGCGCGCCCGCACATCTTCAACCACAACCTGGAAACCGTGGAGCGCCTGACACCGCTGGTGCGCAGCCGCGCCCAATACCACCGCAGCCTGCATGTGCTCAAACGCGCCAAAGAACTGGCCGCCGAAGCGGGGACAAAATGCGCCACCAAGAGCGGCCTCATGCTCGGCCTGGGCGAGACGGAGGTGGAGCTGTTCCAAGCGATGGACGACCTGCTGGAGCATGGCGTCACCGTGCTCACCCTGGGTCAATACCTGCGGCCTTCCGAAAAGCACCTGCCTGTGGTTGAGTACGTTCATCCCGACACTTTCGAGAACTACAAAGAGATCGCCCGCAAGAAAGGCTTCCGCCATGTTGCCAGCGCGCCGCTGGTGCGCAGTTCGTATCACGCGGCTGACTTCAAGCCGGAGCAGGATTTGTGATCAATATCTGGAAGGGTAAAGTCATTGAAGACGGAACGTCATCCTTACCTGAAGTGCCCTCCAGCGCCATTTCACCAAGCGGAGGCTACGCCCGCGCCAAAGCCTGCAAATCCTGCATCCGCCGCGCAAGGGAGGAGACGCGCGCACGCGCCTCCGGCGGGGTCATGAGGGCGCGGATTTGCTCCAGGGCCATGCCGCTGTGCGCGGCCAGCCAGGCCAGTTGCGCCTCGTCATCGCCCGCCAGGTGCGGACGCGCGCGCAGGACGCGGACGCGCACGGCATCCTGGGCGGCGGCGAGCAGCAGGTCATCCCGGCGCAGCCGATGAAAAAACTGGCCGAGGGCAGCGAGATGGTCGGCAAAATGGCGTGTCTGGTGCAGCGCGGCAGCGCGCGCCGGGCCGAAGCGCGGCAGGCTCATCCACAGCCAGGCAAGCACGAGCAGGCCGAGGGCGGTGAGCGGACGCCAGGCGCGGCTCCAGAGCAGCTCGAAGAAGCCGCTGTTCAACGAGACGATGAACCACACCCGGCGCGGTTCATTGCCCGCCAGGGCTGCCAGCCAGGCGGCGTGCTCGTGCTCGTCGAGGTAACGGTTGCGGAACGGCCTGGCGTGGGCCAGCAGCGTGACCCGGCCCTGGCCGTGCCGCAGGCTGAGCGCGGCGGCCTCCTTGCGCGTCCCGGCGGCGTGCTCGCCCTCGGCCAGACGGCGCTTGATTGTGAAATGATGCACGGCCGGCATCTCGAATTCGAATTCCTGCCCCGCCTGACGGTAGGCGCGAGTCTTCAGCGGCATGTCCTCCATGTCTCCCAGGTCAATGACCAGGTTTTTCTTCTTCTCCCCGGTTTCGGCGCCGGGCGCCTCCAGTTCGTCATTGTCCGCGGGCGGGTTTTCCTCCCCGGCAGCAGCGGCGTCTTTTTTCTCTGCGGATTCATCCCCGGACTTCTCCGGCTGTTTTGCGTCCTTGCGTAGATTTTTCAGATCCTCGACGAGGCTGCCCACCTTCACTCCACCGGTGGCTTTGACTCCCAGGGCGCGCAGGAGCGGATCATCGCTGTGATCGGCCAGGGCAAGTCCGAGGCCGCCGCCTGAGCCGCCCCAGTCGTTGTAGGGCGCGCAGCCGGCGAGCGCGTAAACAAGGTGCCCGCCCTCGCGCGTCCATTGCAAAAGCTGGCGCGCGCGCCCCTCGGGCATGCCGCCCTCGGCGGAGAGAATGAGCATGGCGCCGGAGGCGTCAGGGGGGAGCTTGAGCGCGGGCTGGCGGGCGGCCTCGTGGCCGAGGTCCTGGAGCAGGTGTTGCGCGGCCAGGAAGGGATCAAGCCGCGCCTTGCCCTTGTGGCCGAGTTCGATCTCCACATCCTCCCATTTGCCGGAGCAGGCGGTCAGCAGCAGGCAAAGCAGCGCCGCGGGCGCAAAAGGCGTCCGCCGCGCGGTTGACGGAGAGTTTTTTTCGAAGGGCCAGCCCGCGCACAAATGCTCGAACTCCTCCACGCGCGCCTCCCTGCCCGCATAGGCGGCACGCACCCACAGCAGTGTCAGTTGGCGGAAGAAGGTGGACACGCCCTCCTGACCGAGGCGCGCGGCCAGCAGCAGGCAGTCGTCCTCTGTGTCGCTGCCGCGGATGGGCAGGCGGTGCTGGGTGACGAGGCGGGACAGTGATCCCCGGTAAAGCAGGCTCAGAGCCTCGCGCGCGCGTCCCTCCCGCCAGGCGGCGCGGGCGGCTGCGGGAATGTCCGGCGGCAGGCTTTCAGGGGTGATCTCCATGCCCATGAGCACGCGCGGCGCGGCGGGCGTGGGAACGGGCGGGCGGGCGCCGCGACGAATACTGAAGAAGCCCGCATTGCGCGCCACCAGCCAGACCAGCAGCGCCACCAGCGCGCCGACCAGCAGATATCCCAGCGGGCCGAGGATTTGGCTGAGAAAACTCAAATCCCACTCCCCCGAAGACCCGCCAAGCTCCGGCACCCAGGTCTTCTGCTTGAAGACATGCTCCTCAAACTCGGGCCGTGCCAGCACCTCGGCGGCTTTTTGTTTCACCGCCTCCTTGTCCACCGGCTCCGCGCCGGACGGCGTGGCGGCTTGGGCGGTGGCAACCAGGCAGGAAAACAGCAAAAGCAACACCGTCACCACCGGGCGCAGGCGCGCGGCCAGGCGGCGGAAGGCCAGCTCGATGTCCCACCCCTCCAGCTTGATGCGCGAGTTCAGATAGAGACCGAAGCCCGCGCCCGCATAAAAGGGCTCGATGAGCGTGATGGTGACGAGGTAAAGCAGATTGCCGAGCCACTGCTGGGCGTGGGTGCCCGCCAGCGCCTCCTCCGGGTTGAGCAGCATCTCCTGAAAATCCGGCAGGCCCTCGGCCGGGCCGAGCGTGCTGGTCAGCGCCATGAGTCCAAAAGCCGCGGCGATCTCCAAATGCACGAACACCCACGTCAGCATGGCGCCGCCGCTGCCGCCATCACTGGCAAGCGTGGACACGCGCGCGCGCGCCGCCCTGCCGCGCTGGCCCTCCAGCATCAGCACCGGCAGGGTGAAGCTGCGCATCAGGGAGAGCCTCCTCCAGAGCAGCGCGCTGAACAAAAAGCGCGTCCACAGTCCGGGCCAGGCGCGCAGGGTCTCCCCCAGCGTCGGTTTGCCGCCGAAGGCCGCGCGCGCCAGGTGGTGCAGCGGCACGCGGTCATAGAGCGGCTTCAACCACCAGACCACGAGGGAAAAGGCCACCGGCCACCGCCACAGCAGCGCGGCCAGCAGCGCCCACACCGGCAGCACCGTCACCGCCCACAGCGCCAGGATGCGCCCGTAGTCCCGCCGCACCAGCGCGCAGCCGAGGTCCGCCGCCTCCCACGAGCTGCGCGGACGCAGGACCAGGGTCAGGTCCTCAAGCCGCATGACGCTCCTTTCCGCTGAAAAGCAGCCAGCCCGCCGTCAGCAGCCACATCACCGCGCCGAAGCTGTACTTCACCGGAGGCGGCAGGGGCTGCGCCGACCAGAAGCCCTCGATCACCGCCGCGAAGGCGATCATCAAGCACGCGCCGGTCAGCAGCACCAGGGCGCGCCGCCCGCCGAGCACCAGCGCCGTGCGCCGGTCATACGACCCCGGCATCACCAGGGAGAGGCCCAGTCGCATGCCGGCCACGCCGCTGAGCACAATGCCCAGCAGTTCCGGAGCCGAATGGCCGCTGACGAAGGAATAAAACGTCTCCGGATTGCACGCATGATGCACATACCCCGTGGCCGCGCCGATGTAAGTGCCGTTGAACAGCAGCACAAAAATGGACCCAACCCCGCCAAGCAGCCCGCCCGCAAACGTGCGCAAGCCGATGCCCACATTGTTCCAAATGTAAAAGGCGAACATGACAAAGTTCGACCCGAACTCGTCGCGCATGAATTTCTCCGGATTCGTGCCATGCCCGTACATGCCCTCCATCTGCACCATGCCCTGAGGTCCCAGCAGGGACATGGCCCACTCCGGCTCGTGCGGCGTCCAGACGGCCAGGAAAAGAAAGGGCAGCCAGAAAATCGCCATGCACAGCCACACCAGCCGCGCCTCTCCGCGCACCGCGCGCGGGAACTCTCTGAAGGCCACCTCATGCAGCCGCTGCCAGCCGCCGCTCATGCGCCGCTCCAGCGCGCGGTAGCCGCGGATGGCCAGCGAGTTCAGCCGGCCCGTGATGCGCGGACCATACATCCGGTGCTGCGCCACGCTAAGGTCATGGCATGCCTGGCGAAAGAGCGTCGGCAGTTCCTCCGCATCCCGCGCGCTCCCTGCCTCTTCCACAGAGTCGAGCATTTTTTCCAGCCGCTCCCAGCGCGCGGCGTTGTCCTTTTCAAACTGCGCCGGGTTCACGAGTCCGCCCCTCCCTGGCGCAGCCACAAGCCCATGCCGCAGGCACGGCGCAGCCCTTCCATGCCCGCGCTGCCGGTGAGCGGCTCCAAAAGATCGCTCAGCTCCAGCTTGCGCGCGTCCGACCAGCGCGGCGCGCGCTCCAGGAAATCCAGCAGCGCCGCCTGCTCGATCATGATCATCACCGAGTACGCTGGCCACACCCAGGGCTTCCTGGTCG
>ERZ761609.1103-NODE-1103-length-25935-cov-59.536708_pt1 | contig 25935 bp, 17 predicted proteins | sample MGYA00511163_ERZ761609 | MGnify/ENA primary metagenome ERZ761609 (study PRJEB28899, sample SAMN02445070) | bioreactor sludge metagenome | biome: EBPR sludge | place: Australia: Brisbane, Thorneside Wastewater Treatment Plant | collected 2011-12-16 ... | reverse complement strand
CGCGACTTCGTCGAACTCTCCAACCTCCAGCGCCAGTGGCTCTATACCCAGGCCGGCGCACTCGCCCGCGCCGGCGCCGGGCGCCTCCTCCTCGTCGACCGCGACTTCGTCGAACTCTCCAACCTCCAGCGCCAGTGGCTCTATACCCAGGCCGACGCCGGCGACGCCCTCCCCAAAGCCGCCGCCGCCGCCCGCCACCTCGCCGCCATCAACCCCGAAGTCGAAATCGTCCCCCACATCGCCGACCTCACACCCGCCAACATCGACGACCTCCTCGACGGCGCTCACCTCGTCCTCGACGCCACCGATAACTTCGAAACCCGCTACCTCCTCAACGACTGGTGCATCACCCGCGCCCTGCCCTGGATCTACGGCGGCGCCGTCGGCAGCTACGGCCTCGCCATGCCCATCCTCCCCGGCCAAACCGCCTGCTTCGAGTGCATCTACCCCGAACCCCCCTCCGGCGCCCAACCCACTTGCGAAACCGCCGGCGTCGTCAACACCATCACCGCCATCGTCGCCGCCTGGCAGACCTCCCTCGCCTACCGCATTCTTACCGGCGCTGGCGAGGTCGAACCCCGCATCTCCACCTTCGACGTCTGGACCGGACAGACCCGACAGATCGCCATGCCCCCGCGCGACCCCAACTGCCCCGCCTGCGCCCACCGCTCCTGCCGCCATCTCTCCGGTGAGGGCCGCCCCCCCATCTCCCTCTGCGGCCGCAACGCCGTCCAGATCCACGACCGCCATCGCCCCGTCGACCTCCCCGCCCTCGCCCAGTCCCTCGCCCCCCTCGGCCAGGTCAAGGAAAATGGCTTCGCCCTCCGCTTCATCAACCCGCCCTACGAACTCACCGTCTTCCCCGACGGCCGCGCCATCATCAAAGGCACCACCGACCCCGCCCTCGCCCGCAGCCTCTATTCCCGCTACATCGGCAACTAAACCAAGCTAGACTCAAAAAAGACCCACCGTGGGCGGTTAGCTCAGTTGGTTAGAGCGCCTGCCTTACAAGCAGGAGGTCGCAGGTTCGAGACCCGCACCGCCCACCACCCTTCACTCCCAGTTCAAAATCCGCAGAGCATTCTCCCGGTACAGGCTCCGCAACACCGGCTCGCTCAGTTCCAGCCCATAATACGGCCACCAGATCCGGCCCGGCATATACTCGTCACCGGTCTCCATCAGCCGCCACCAGCCGTGATACATCCCCGCATCCCGGCCCATGTCCGTTCCGAACAGCACCCGGTCCTTGTACTTCTCCAGAAACCGCTTCATCGTCCGTGGCTGTCTGCCCATCTCGTAGTCGCGGGCCGAAACGTCGAGATACATGTTCGGAAACCGGTCCAGCATCGCGCCCAGCGCCGCGGTGTCATGGCCCTGGTTGCTGAAGTGGCAGAAGATGAACTTCGTGCCCGGATTGCGCGCCAGCATCCCTTCGCGCATCGCCAGGAGTTCGTCAAATGGCGGCACATCCTTGTCCGCCAGGTTGTAGGTTTGAAAATCGGGCGTCCGTTCCTGCTTTGCATCGAGAGGCTTCCAGCACGACGGATGATCCGCGATGTGGATGTTGACCGGCATGTTCAACTCGCCGCAGCGCTTCCAGAAGGCGTCCAGCCGCGGATCATCGAAGCGAAGCCGCCGCGCCCGGGGCAGGGCATTGCGCTCGTTCGACTCCACCCCCCAACCCTTGTCCGTCAACTCGCCCACTCCGCGCGCCCCCTTCTTGTAAGCCCGCTCCAGTTCCGCAATCGTCCGCGCAGTGAAATCCGGCGCGTCCGGGTTCGATCCGTCGATCGAGTACCACACCTGAAACCGCTTCGGATACGACCCCAAAAACAGCTCCGCCTGCCAGTCAAACTCCGCCCCGTGCGCGTTCGTGAACACCACCGACAGCTCCACGTTGTTCTCGTCCATCGTCTTCACCCACGCATCGACATCCGCCCGCGTTTTGATGCGGCTCATCGAGGAGTGGGTATGCGCGTCGATCACCGGGAATCGCGCGCGCGTCACCCGCGTCTCCGGCACCACCAGCGACGATGCCGGCGTGTAATCCTTCACCAGCACCGCGTCCATCGGGCCCGCCTTCACCGGCACCCCGAACTTGGTCACCGGCTTCGCCGCCGCCGGCTGTGCCGGCTGTTGAGCCTGCCACGCGAAAACAACCCCAAGCGCGCTCGTCATCAGCAGAACCCAGGTCAACTTCTTCAACATCGTTCCACCTCCTCGTGGGTAGCCGTTTCACTCTCCCAGCCCGCGCGCGCTACTTCGCTTCGAGCACCAACCGGCCCCGAGGCCGCTTCACCACCAGCACCCCTTCACCGCTGGCGGTCACCGTGCCGCCCGGCATCGAGTACACCGCGCCGGGCCGCGCATCCACAATCCAACATTCTGCCTCGCTCTCCAGTTCCAACTCTACCCGGCTCAACGGCCGGGCATCGTGGGCGAACACGGCCACGCTGCCACCCACACGCAACGCCACGATCCCGTCGCCGTTCTTGATCATCTGGACGGATGCACCGCCCGCCCCCGGCAGCAGCACATTCAGGAACCGGTGCGAGGTCCCGCCCGCCCCTGGCTCCGGCTCCACCTCCACCCGCCAAAGCCCCAGTGGCTTCGGTCCACCGGCGCCCTTGCCCGCGTCCGGCGTCAGATTCGTTCCGTTGAATCCCGTCGTCTGATCGCCATCCGCCTCCACATAGCCAGCGAAATTCGGCCCACCGATCTTCAATGCCCGGCTCGGCTCCGGTAGCAGCACCCGCTGTGTCAGAACACTCCCTTCACCGCGAATCGTCACCTCGCGGTCGCGTGTCTCCAGAATCCCGTCTTCCGGACCCGCGCCGGTCAACAGTTGCTCTGTCGCGGTCTCCGGCTTCGCAATCGCGTGCAGCAGAAATTTCGGAGTGAACCCCGGCAGCGTCGTCTCCACGCGATCAAAGACCACAAACGCCGGCGCCTCCCGCAGATACAGGAACTGCCGCGTCACCATCGACACCTTCGCCGCCGCACCCGGTTCGGCATACCGCGTCGAATTGTAGGACGCCGTGATATCCACCGCGATGTAGTCGCCTCGCCCGGCCACACTCTCGAATGCCGTGATCTCCGCCCTCTCCAGCCGTGGCCCCGCCTCCAGCGACCGCCGGAAGTCATCGAGACTGACGCAATCAAACCCCGTCGGCCGGATCACCCGCTGGCCGCCCGACAAAGCCGTCCACGGTGACGAAGGCTGCGCCAGCAGCGCCCGCGATCTCTCCCCAGGACTCAGCACCAACAAACTGTTGGACGCCACCGTCTGAATCGCGTAGCCCAGCCGGTAGGCCCCCGTGTAGGACGAAGCCCCGTAAACCCCCGTCAACGGCGCCAGCAGGCCGCGCTGCTGGATGCTGAAATGTCCGTTGTTGTAGTGATCATGATGCGCCAGCAGGTCGCCCGCCTTGAAGGTGGCAAACAGTTCGTCCGCGTCGCCCCAGACCCCCCGGAAGAACGCCACGCCCAGCGACCGCCGCCCGAACAGCATCGCCTGCGGCAGGCTCTTCCTCAAGATCAACTCCGGCCGTGAATCGCTTCCCGCCCCTGCCGGCGGCGCCGGTTCGTACGCCAGTGCGGCATACCAGTGGATTGGACGCTTCCCGTAAGGGGCCGGCGATCGCGAACGCAAAAACCGGGCTCCGGCCGCCAGTGCCGGATCCCGCGACAGCCGCGCGAAATAGTCCGCACTCGCCTCCCACATCCCCGTTTCCCCAAGCCGGAGCGACCCAGCCGAATCCCCAAATGGCTCGAAAATGCCGTTCGGCCCGTACTGATATAGCGTCCAGAGCCCGATTTTGCGCATAATTGAGCGCACATTCAGCCCGGCCAGCGCCTCCTGCCCGGTCGCCGTCAGATAACAGTCGGCCGCCACCGCGTAGGGCAACGCCCGGTTGTAGATCCAGTAACTCGGCCCCTCCGGCCAACCCTCGGAGAAATCCAGCGCACGCAGGGCTTCGATGTAGTGCGCCGTCGCCCGGCCCCGCTGTGCCGCCTCGCCATCCAGCGCCACCGCCGCCACCATCGCGCCGTTCGCCGCCTGATTGCGCCCGTGCCACAGCGCCATCCCGGTGTCGTCCAACTGAGCCAGTTCCGTGGACAACCGCTCGCCAATCCGCGCCGCCACCCGCTCCCGCCGGCCCCCGGCCAACTCGGGATGATGATACAGCCAGTCCCACGCCAGCGCGAACGACCAGATATTCGAATAGCTGCCCGACCCGCTCTCCGTGATCTTCGCCTCGTCCAGCAACCGCACCGCCGTTCGCGCGTGCCGGTCGTCGCCGCTCACGATCCAGCACGCCGCCGCCATCGCCGGATGGCCGGCCGTTTCGCACGCAACCAAAGCCTGATCGAAAGTTGAGCGAAAGAAGGCGTCCGTCCGGTACAGCCCCCGGACCTGCTCCACCGAACGCCCCGCCCCAAACACCAGCCGTGGATGTCCCGCCGCCACCTCCGGCGCCGCCACGGGCGGCGTGTGCGGCGCCCTCTGCGCAGTGGCAACCCCCACCAGGCAGACGAGCCAGACAGTGTAGCGAATCGAGAGAGTCATCACTTCGCTCTCCTTCTGGGTCAGTACGACACCGAAACCGTCCGGCACCGCGTCAAACCCGGAGCCTCGGCCCTGTACACCGCCTCACCCTCCCTGAAATCCGCCGGACGCAGCACCTGCCGGTGGGCTTTCTCCCCGGCCGCCGTCTCATAGCGGTACTCCACCGTCACCGGCCCCTTCAGCGCGCCCGCCTCCGCCACCCGGAATCGAAGCGTGTTTGTACCCGCAAAGAGCGGCGGAATCGACATAATTCCGTTCTCAAAGTGCAGTTGTAGAGCGAGTCCATTCAATCCCGCTGGCCCGGCGCCCCCCGGCACCCGGACCCGCAACTGGAACCGGTACACCCCGTGAATGCTGACTTGTTTGCCGTTGAACCGGGGCCGCCCCAACTCGACCGAGTGCGTTCCCGCCCCCGTGCGCAAAATCTCCCACTCCGACCATTCATCCGGCTCCGCCGCGTTGCGCGGCTTCGGCGCGAATGTCCGGATCGCCACCTCCGTGCCTGCCCCCACCAGGTCTGCAGATAGCGTCCCATCCACCAGGATAAAGGGCGAACGAATATCGAAAACCGCCTCGCCGCCCTCGCCCGCCCGCGCGGGCCGCAAATAGGGCGCCTCCGCCGAATGGCGCAACGTCCCGCCTGGCACAAGCCCGTCCAGGTAAGCCGGATCGCTCAGCTTCGGCCGGTAATCGATCACCCCCGACGCCTGCCCGATCGTCCGTCCCCCCGCCACCTCCTCCGGATACCCCTCCGCCGCCGGCACCTGGCTCAGATACTGCTGGATCCGCCCATAATTCGGGTCGTTCTTCGGCCAATTGCCCCCATGCGACTGCTCTGTTACGCGATAGAACCGCCCGCTCGGCAGAAACGGCCACTCGCGCTTCGTCCGCTCGCCCGCTGGAATGTAGAACTTGCGCGCCTCATTGTCCCAGCGCCGCACGATCGTCATCCCCCGCAGCAGCGTGAACCCCATCTCGTGAAAACGGGTCCCCATCGTGTACGCGGTGTCGCCAAAGACATTCTCGATCGGCGCCCCCGCCGCCCGCCACGCGGCCTCGCTCTCGAAGTAGGCTGCTTCCAGCAGCAGCGCCCGGTCCCACTCCTTCCCCGCGATCTCGAAAAAGGGCCCGGAACGGTGCTTAAATGCGCGATTCTGCTCGAATTTACCCCTCAATTCCGCCCAACCCAGCACCCGCGCGTCGGGCGCATCGCGCTCGATCAGATAGTATCCATAACGCGGATCGAACGCAGCATCCCGGCCATCCAGCCGCAAACTGTACATCGTGTGATACCCGCCGTCCTCGTGCTGGGTGATGACCCGCGTCGCCGCCTTCACGTCGCGCTTGTACTCCTTCCACGCCGCCTCCGCAATCCGGCTTGATGTATCGCAAAACCCCCAACCATAGACGAACAACTGCTTGTGCGCGTCCAACACCGGCCGCTCCTGCCCATAGGGGCCCTCGAACGACTGAATCATCCCGCCAACGGCCATCTTTGAAAACAGCCTCAGCCACTCGAAAAATGCCTTCCCTTGCGCCGTTTCGCTCGCTTTTTCGAGCCCCGAAATGCGGACAACATCCGCCGTCCACTCGCTCAACCGCGTCGCCCGCGGCCACGCGTCGTTGCTGAGGACCACCCCTTCCACGGGCTGGCTTTGCGCCAGCAATCCAGTCCCCGCGCCAGCCAGCAGCGCCGCCATCAGCCATTTCGCGATCGTCGCCTGCCGCATTTGCGTTGTCCTCCAGCCAAGCTCTGACTTCGTTCACTTCTCCGGTGCCGCCACCACCATCCTGTGGACATGCCAGCGGTGCAACTGGAATGCTTGATATAGAGGCTCGGTTCCATAGCGCACGTCCGGCGTGTAGTGAAAACTCCAGCTTTCGTTGCGCAGAATCAGCGGAATTTGCACTTCGCGTGGCGTCTCCGCCGCCATCCGGACCACGCTCGTCAACTCCTTCGCGCCTGTCCATTCCCGCTGCTTCTGCTCCTCCAACCGCTCCGCTTCCGTGATCCACGGCGAATCGGCATGCACCCGCGCCCGGTACCAGTGCCCTTTGTCGAAGGGATCCAGCCCTTGCGCCAGTTTGACCCAGATCGTTGCCTCCTCCCCCGGTTCAAGCACACCATTTCCGTTGCCTTTGCCTTCGGTTACCGTCCGCTGCTCCGTGAAGCCCCCACCCTGATTGCCCTTCTGGCGAAACACCGGGAATGTGTGCGTCCGTCCATCCAGAATCTCCACCGCCAGCGGCGCCTGCATCCCTTCCGGCGCGATCAGCACCTCGAGATTCGCTGTCGTCCCCACCATCCGGACCCGGATCCGCGCCATCGCGAAATCCCCCGCCGCCGCCGTGAATTGCGCCTTCAGTTCTTTCGACAGATCCACCACGCCGCCCGGCGCGATTTCGGCAATTGTCGCGTTTCTCTGTACAAAGTTCACCGTTGGATAGTCACTCTCCAGAGTCACTCGAAGGTCCTTCAACGCCTCCGTCCGCGGATTGTGGACCCGGACCGGCAACCCCACCTCCACCCCCGGCAGCACCCGCAGCACGTCGCCCCGGCCCACCGGCAACAGCACCGGCGCCTGCACGCCCGCACCCGGTCCCGTGATGCTCACCTGACACCCCGCCCCGTCCACCGTGAACTTCAGGCGCCCATCCGCGCCCGCCTGCAAATGGAACTGGCGCGCCGGACCGCCTTCCAGAGGCGCGGCTTGCACGGTGTACCCGGCCCCCGCCCGGTACAGCGCTGGTGTCGTCACGGCCACCTCGCGACCCGCCACCGGCGGCCCATCCGGCGCCCACCGCCGCGTTTCGACCCGTAATCCCGTCTCCGAAACATCCGAAACCACCGTGTAGCCCGCTCCGCCGCCCCGCGCCTCGAATCCCCAGCCCCAAACCGCGAACCGCTCGTGCGCATTCGCGTGATGAAACCGGCCCGGCCTCGTGTCCAGCGCTGGATTCGCGAAAGCCCGCTGGTGAAATGCAAACGTCTCCCCAATCGATGTCGCCCAGTGCCGGTGATACTCGTCCTGCCGGAACTCGAAATCCACCGCCTCGTTCCGCGCGTACGCCAGGCGCGTCTCCTCGTGGTACTGGCTGATGTAGTCCCCGCTCGCGCGGATCAGCCTCACCATCGAGTGCGTGTGGTTCGGGACATGATCTTTCGGCCGCCACAACACCCGCCGGCCCTTCTCCCCCGCATAAAATTCCGGCCCCGGATTGAACGCCGACGCGCTCCCGATCAGATCCGGATACCGCGCGCTCAGGTAGAGGCTCATGTACCCGCCCATGCTCAATCCGGACGTAGCCCGGTGCCGCCGCCCGGTCAGCGTGCGTAGAGTGCTATCAATATGGGCCGTCAACTCGCGGAAATACGCCCCGAAATCGTAATCACCCCCCTCCTCCCGCACGTCGTAGGGTGACCCGCCGTAGAACCCCGTGTAGTGCTCCGCGACAAAGCCATCCACCGCCACCACGATGACACCGTTTTCGGCCACGAACCGCGCAATCTTCGGCACCGTGTCCTTGCCATCGTCATAGTGCTCCAGCGTGTACCGGTCGCTATGTCCATGAAAATAATAGATCACTGGGTAACGTCGCGCCGACTCCCCGTAATCTGCCGGCAGAAACAGCCGGTAGCTTCGCTCCTGCCCGAACACCTGGCTCTGGAAGCTCCTGTCTTCGTAAGGAGTCGCCATCAAACTCAGCAGAATCAGCGCCAGCACCATCGGCATCCTCCACCGCTCCCGCCCGGCCGGGGTTAGGTAATTAGATTAACTAACAGGCTACACCCACTCTCCCGACCTGACAATCCTTGTTTCGCCGATTTCCATTGACACCCTTAGTTAAGCGTCTTAACATACAGATCCAGGCACCTCAAGCCCGGAAAGCACCCCTCCGCCATGCAACTTCTCCTCCCCCTCGGCCTGCTCCTGGCCTCCTTCATCCCGGCGCTCTGCGCCCCAGGGGACCTCCTCCTCCGGGGCTACACCGTCATTCCCACCCCCCAGCGTGTGTCGCTCGATCCGGGCGACATCCACCTCGATGCCGGCTGGATGGTCACTGGCGACACCGGCATCGCCGCCCGCACCCTGACCGCCGGCCTGGCCGAGTTCCATGGATTTCACCTCAAAACCGTGGCGGCCGCCGCCGGCCCCCACACCATCCTCCTCGCCATCCGCGACGGCGCCGCCCCCGGCGCGCCCGCCGAAACCCGCGCCCAGGGCTACCGCCTCACGATCCGCCCGGACCGGATCGAAATCACCGGAAATGGCCCCGCCGGCCTCTTTTATGGCGTTCAAACCCTCATTCAACTCGCGAAAAGCACCCATTTGGGCATACTTTCGCTCCCCCAGGGCGTCATTGAGGACTGGCCTCAACTCGCCCTCCGCTTCCTCCACTGGGACACCAAGCACCACCAGGACCGCCTCCCCACCCTTAAGCGCTACCTCGACTGGGCCGCCCGCTTCAAAGCCAACATGATCGGCTTTGAACTCGAAGACAAGTTCAGCTACCCCTCCAATCCCATCATCGGCGCCCCCGGGGCCTTCACCCCCGCCGAACTCCAGGAACTCGTCGATTACGGCCTCGAACGCCACATCCAGATCGTCCCCGTCGTTCAGTCGCCCGCGCACATGGCTTACGTCCTCAAACACCCCCAGTTTGCCCATCTTCGCGCCGACGGCAACAACTACATGTCCTGTCTCTGCCTCGAGGACACCTACAAGCTCATTTTCCAGATGTACGACGACCTGATCGCCGCGACCCGGGGGATCGACTACTTCTTCGTCTCCACCGACGAAATTTACTACGCCGGCATCGGCGCCAACTGCAAGCAACCCTACACACCCGAAGCCCGCAGCGCCCACTGGGCCGATTTCGCCATCCGTGCCCGCAACCACCTCGCCAGGAAAGGCCGGCGAATGCTCGCCTGGCTCGAATACCCCCTTCTCGCCCAGGATCTTGAGCGGATTCCCGCCGATGTGATCGACGGGGTGGTCGGCGACGAGAGCTTCGTCGAGATCGAAAAGCGCAAGGGAATGCGCCAACTGGCCTACACATCCCTCCAGGGCGCCGAATTCCTCTTCCCCGACCATTTCGCCATCGAAAGCCTCCCCGCCGGCGCCGTCATGGGAGAATTCGAAGCCGTCCACACCGCAGGCCGACTCGCCTCGACGCACGCCTCCATCGCCCGCGGGCGCGCCCTCTCCTTGAACCCCATCGGCGTCTTTGGCGCCGCCTGGGACGATTCCGGACTCCACAACGAAACCTTCTGGCTCGGCTGGAGCGCCGCCGCCCGCTGGGCCTGGCATCCGGGCACCCCCGGCCCCGAACAGCACGCCGCCGAGTTCATGCACATCTACCATGGCCCCCAAACCACCGGCATGGTCGAGATCTACCGCTCCCTCCAGCGTCAGGCGAGGGCCTGGCAGCGCACCTGGGACCGCGTCGTCTCCCGCACCCGCGCCCCCGGCTATGGCAACTCCGACGGCAAAGGCCTCGGCACCGCCCGCCAGGACCTCACTCTCACGCCCCCCCCTCTGCCCAACCCCGATACCCTCGCCTTCCAACCCGCCTTCGCCGCCCGTTATCGCGACTGGATTGCCGAGGCCCCCGCCCAGCACATTCTTAACGACCAACTCCAGCACGCCCTCCTCGATAACCTTCTCCGCGCGTCCCGCAACCACTACAACCTTGAGGTTCTCCACGCCCTCGCCCGCTTCACCGGCCACCACTGGTCCCTGCTCTCCTCTCTCGCCGCCGCCGAACAGGACCTCGTCCGCGCCTCCGCCGCAGCCGCCAGCAACCGCCCCGCCCTCGCCGTTGGCCACCTCGTCGCCGCCCACAATCGCGTTGCCCGGCTTGAGCAGGACGCCACCGCCGTCCACCGGCACCTCACCCAGACTTTCGAGAAGAGCCGCCTGCCCAAAGGTCTCTCCCTCAACGGCCGCCACTTCGTACACGTGCTCGACGACACCAAAGACCACTGGGCCGACCGAACCCCCGATCTCGGCTACATGTTTGCCCCCGAACGCAGCCTCCAACTCCCCGAATGGCGCACCCAACTCGCCAATATCACCCAAAACTACGCCGCCCAGCGCAAAATCCCCGTCCAGGGCCTCGCTACACCCCGCCTCGAAGACTGACTGCGAGGCCCGCAGATTTTCCTTGACTCCGGAATTTACCTATGGTTCACTTCGTTTGTAAGGAAAGTTAACGTACTTACCGTGAGGAAGTTTAACCATCCCGATTCCCCCTCCGCCATCGGCCGCATGCGCGCCTCCAGCATGCGCAAAGTGAACGCGGCCCTCCTCCTGCGGATCATCCGCGAGAACAACCTGGTCTCCCGCGCCGACCTCGCCCGCCTCAGCGGCTTGACCAAACCGACCGTCTCGAGCCAGGTGGCGGACCTGATCGAACGCGGCGTCGTCGTCGAGAGCGGTTCCGGCGAACCCGACGCCCGCGGCGGCAAACCACCCACGATGCTTCGCTTCGATGCCGGGTTCGGCGCCCTGATTGCCGCGGAAATCGGTTCTTCATCGGTCCGCGTGTGGCTCGCGGACCTCGATGGCCGGCCCGCCGAATCCGAATCCCACCCCATCACCCCCGAACTCGGCGCCGGGCACGTCCTCGACGTGCTCTGCCAGGCCATCCAGGCGGTTCTCGAGCGGGGCCAGAAGCGGAAGGAATCTCTGTTCTCGATAGCCATTGCCGCCCCCGGCCGGGTCGATGTCAACCAGGGCGTTGTCGTCGCCGCCGACAACGTTTTCCACTGGCGCAATGTGGAGGTCAGGAAGCGCGTGGAGGACCGTTTCGGCGCCCCGGTTCTGGTCGACAACGACGTCAATTTCGCCGCTCTCGGTGAAATGCACTCCGGCCTCGCCGCCGGACTCCAGAACTTCATCCTCATCCGCCACGGCACCGGGGTCGGAGCCGGCCTCGTCCTTGGCGGCCGCCTGTACCAGGGCACCCACTGGGCCGCCGGAGAAATCAGCCACATGATCTTCGACCGCGCCTCCGCGTCGGAAGCCTCGGCGAACCGGGGCATCCTCGAACTCGCCATCGGCAGCGACCGCGTCCGCGAGCGCATGATCTCCGCCCGCCTCGGCCAATCCGCCGACCTCCACCCCCTGCCTGCCGGCGATTTCGCCGCCGAACTCGCGGAGCTTCTGCGCAATCACGACGAAGCCGCCTCGCGGGTCCTGGATGAAGTCGCCGCCCAACTCGGCATCGCCGTCGCCGACATGGCCGCCATGTTCGATCCCGAACTGATCGTCCTCGCCGGTGACCTCTTCGGCCTGATCGCCGACCGGATTCGTGAATTGGTGGGGCGCGTCATTCCGTGGCCCACGCGCGTCGAGCTTTCCGCGCTCGGCGCCGACGCCGCCCTGATGGGCGCCATGGGGTCCGCCCGTGGCCTCGCTCATGACCTGATCTGCGACCTGGGCTACACAGAGTCCCAGAACTAACTAGGGACCGAGGTACTTGTCGATGCGTACGTTCTCTCGCGAATACTGGCTTCTGACGGCGCTGCTGATCTCGCTCGCGGCGCCCGCATTCACTCAAACCGGGACCGGCGTGGTTCGGGGCACGGTCTACGATTCGGCTCGCGCCCCGGTCCCCGCCGCCAAGCTGGTGCTCCTCCATACCGGCACCAACATCGCCCGGGAAGGCGCCTCGAACGAACTTGGCATCTACCTGTTCGCCGGCATGCCCCCAGGTCAATACCGGATCACCGCCGAGTACAGGGGTTTCAAAAAGTGGTCCACTGACCTCACCCTTCTCGCCGGGCAGACGGCCGTCGTCGAACCCATCCTCGAGATCGGCAGCGTGGATACTGTCGTCGAAGTGAGTGGGGCGGCTCCCATCATCACCACCGAGAGTTCCGAGGTCAGCGACATCAAGGATGCCCAACGCATTCAGCAACTGCCCCTCAACGGCCGTAGCATTGTGAATCTCTTTGACCTCACGCCCGGCGTCGAAGGCGGCGGCAACCCGCGCGTGAACGGCCTCAAGGTCGGCGCCGTTGAAATGACCCTCGACGGGATGTCGCTCGTTGACCGTTTTGGCGGCGGTATGGCTCGTGTCCAGCCCGGACTTGATACCGTCCAGGAGTTCCGTGTCGAGACCGTGGGCTCCGGCGCTCAGTTCTCGCGGCCCGCCACCGTCACTCTCGTGACCAAAAGCGGCACAAATCAGTTCCACGGCACAATGTTTGAGACGTTCCGCAATAACGGGGGAGGACTGCGCGCCCGTCAGCGCCAAAGCGGATCCACGGCTCCCTTCTATGCCAGGAACGAGTATGGCGCCTCCGCCGGCGGTCCCGTCGTCCTGCCCAAGCTTTACGACGGCCGCAACCGGACCTTCTGGTTCGCCGCCTTTGAAGGACTGCGCGAACGTCAACAACGCATTTCCAACGGCAATCAGGTTCCCACCGTCGCCATGTGGGAGGGCAATTTCTCCGAAGTCATGGACAACAATCGGAACCGCATCACGATCTACGATCCCCTCACCACGAGCAGCAACGGCACGCGCACACCCTTCACCGGCAACATCATCCCCGTAAACCGGCAGAACCCCGTTTACGCCGTCATGCGTTCCGTCTCTCACTTGCCCACCACCGACGTCAACCCATACCTCGGCGGAAACATGAATGAGGTCTACAGTAACAAGTCAGACAGCGGCAACCTGACCTTTAAGGGCGACCAGGTCGTCGGCTCCCGGGATAACCTCTCCTTCCGCTACACCCGCTCCACCCGCAATAGCGCCATCACCGGCGGCGTCTTCGGGGCTCCACGCGCCGATATGACCAACGGTTTCGGCACCAGCCGCGGAGACTACTATGTCCACAATGGGACCGCCCGCTGGACACGCTCCTTCACTCCCACCTTCCTCAGCGAACTCATGGTCGCTGCCCACCACGCGCCCAAGAGTTCCGGCACTCTCGCCGACGATACGGACTGGCAGTCGCAACTCGGCTTCCCCAACCCCTTCGGCGCCACGGGCTGGCCTACTCTCTATGCCGGCATCTTCGGCTGGGACGGCGACAACCGGAAAGAGGAGATCCTCTCCGCCTGGGTCATCGAGCAGAATCTCACCTGGGTGACCGGCCGGCACACCGTGAAATTCGGCGGCAAGTTCCGGCCGGAGTACAACAGCGTGCAGGAACTGGCGCAGCAACAGGGGGACGAGTGGTTTGGCGGAGAATGGACCGCTCAGTATGATCCCAATCGTGATGGCGCGCTGGCCTTCACGGGGGATGGCCTCGCGGCGATGGCACTCGGCCTGCCCACCTACGTCGGCGCCCAGTACAATCGCGGCTTCTTCGACTTCCGGCAGAAGGAGATCGGCCTCTACTTCCAGGACACCTGGAAGGTCTCGCCACGACTCACCATCGATCTCGGACTCCGCTGGGACAAGTGGACCGCCTACAGTGAGAAAAACAACCGGCTCGTCAACATCGACCCACGCTCGATCGGGAATGTGTTTCAGGTCGTGACCCCCGGCACCACGCGTGTCGAAGACATGCCCAATATCCCGGCCGGCCTCACCGGCTCGTGGGCAGCCCGCGGCCTCACCTGGAAGACCGCCAGCGAAACCGGCCTCCCCAACAACCTCGTCGCCGGCGACAGCAACAACTTCGGACCCCGCCTCGGCTTCGCCTACAAGCTCACCTCGAAATCGGTCCTGCGCGGCGGCTACGGCGAGTATTTCTGGACAATGCCCCTCTCCCAGATCCTCCAGGCCGCCCGCCGCAATCCGCCACTCGCGCTTCTGTTCACCACCGAAGTTGCCACCCTCGACGGCACCGGATCCTACGGACTGCGCACCGCCCCCAAGCCCGAGTACTTCATCGGCAAAGTACAGATCGACACGAACGGCATTGTCCCCATCGCCCCCTCGGCGCGGCCGATGTCAGCCATGGAGCCGTTCGGCTGGAAGGACAGCAAAGCCCGATCCTTCCACTTCTCCTTCGAACAGGAACTCATGCAGAATACCGCCCTCCGCCTCAGCTACATCGGCGCCCAGGGCCGCGACCTCGAACAGCCCTACGCCATCAACCAGCGCGAGTCCGAGTACAATTACGTCGCTCGCACCGGTTTGGCTCCGCCCGCCAACCGCGACGAACTCCGCGACAACAAAGACTGGAATCTCACTTCCACAAACCACACCGGCTACTCCAATACGCACAGCCTCCAGGCCGAAGTCGAGCGCCGCTACATGAGGGGCCTCTCCTTTCAGTGGTTCTATGTCTTCTCCCGCGCCATGACTACCACCGATACCGGCGGCTTCAGCGCCGGTGGTGGCAACATCAACGCCACGAACGGCATCTTCGCGGTTCCGCAGAACAACCAGATTCTCGGCGGCGGGGCCAATATGTCCTACGACGAACTGCTCCGCCTCGGCTATCAGAATTCGGTCAATGTCCCCGCCCATCAGGTCCGTTACAACTGGCTGTATGAGTTCCCCTTCGGGCGCGGCCAGAAGTTTGGATCCGGAGTCAACCGTGGCGTGGACGCAATCATCGGTGGTTGGCAGGTTGCCGGCAATGCCAGTTGGCGCAGCGGCTACTGGATGGGTGTCAATTCGGCCCGCTACCTGTTTGGTGATCCCTCTCTGAGCGAGGACCAGCGCCTCATCATGACCTATGCGGGACGCACCCGCCGGCTCTGGTTCGCAGGGGACTTCGATCCCACCCTGGCTACCAATGTCGACCAGCAGGCCCTCCAGGCTCTCATCCCGCTCAACCGCGCCCAACGCATTCTGCGTCCCGTCGGCTCAAACTTCGCCAATCAACTGCCCCAGCGCCTCGCCAACGGCACCATCCGCAATACCGGCATCACCGATACCGTCAACTGGAACTCCCGCGCCTTCTACAAAGGCCCCGGCGCCTGGAACGCGGACATCTCCATGTTCAAAAACTTCAGCCTCACCGAACAGATCAAGCTCCGCCTCACCGCGGATTTCTTCAATGGCCTGAATCACCCCAACGACGGCAACCCGGACACAACCACCGGTCTCCAGGACCTCACTGTCCAGACCAACGAACCTCGCACCATTCAGTTCTCGCTCCGGCTAAGCTGGTGAATTGCCTGACCGGCGGGGGCGCCTCCTGGCCCCCGCCTCTTTCTGCGTCCGGGCAACTCCAGCCATGAACTCTTCACCCGGCCCCGAATCCCAGCACTTCCGCCGCGTCCTCTCCCGCCGTGACCTCGTCCTCTATGGCCTCGTCATTCTCACCCCCACGGCCCCCTACCCCGTCTTCGGCATCGTTCAACAACTCTCCGGCGGACACGCCGCCCTCGCCTACGTCGTCGCCATGGTGGCCATGTTCTTCACCGCCTGCAGCTACGCCAAAATGTCCGCCGCATTCCCTTCCGCCGGCTCCACGTATACCTACGCCCAGCAGGGCATCAACCCCTCCGCGGGCTTCCTCGCCGGATGGGCCATGATCCTCGACTACCTCCTCATTCCCCTTCTCAGCGTCATCTATGCCTCGCTCACCGCCGAACGCCTGTTCCCCCTCGTGCCTCACTGGGCCTGGGCTATCCTCTTCTCTTGCGCCATCACCGCCGTCAATATCCGCGGCATCCGCGTCACCGCCCGCGCCTCCGCCTGGCTCATGGGCATCATGACCACCTCCGCCATCCTCTTCACCCTCCTCGCCATCCGCCACATCGCCTTCACTCACGGCTGGGCCGGCCTCCTCGACTTTCACGGCCTCTACCGCCCCGATTCCTTCGCCTTCAGCCCCCTTCTCCTCGGCGCCGGCATCGCCACCCTCTCCTATATCGGCTTCGATGCCATCTCCACTCTCGCGGAAGACGCCATCCACCCAAAGCGCGACATCGGCTGGGCCACCATCGCCGTCTGCATCTTCCAGGGCCTCATCTGTATCCTCACCGTCTACCTCGCCGCCCTCGTCTGGCCCGATTTCACCACCTTCCCCGAAACCGATACCGCCATCCTCGACATCGCCACTGTCATCGGCGGCCCATTCCTGTTCGGCGCTCTCTCCTTCGTCCTCCTTGTCGCCGGTCTCGCCAGCGCCCTCACCGGCCAGGCCGGCGCCTCCCGCCTGCTCCTCGGCATGGGCCGCGACGGTATCCTGTCCCGCCGCCTCTTCGCCACCATTGACCCGCGCCGCTCCACTCCCGTCCGCGGCATCCTCTTCATGGGCGCCGTCGCCCTCCTCGGCTCTCTCTTCTTCCGCTTTCAACTCGCCGTCGAACTCCTCAACTTCGGCGCCCTCTCCGGCTTCATCCTCGTCAATCTCAGCGTCATCCGCCACTACTTCTTCCGACTCGGCCTCCGCCGCGGCTTCCAGATTGTCACCAACCTCCTCTTCCCCCTCCTCGGCACCCTCGTCTGCTCCTTCCTCTGGTTCAATCTCACCGACAAGGCCAAACTCGCCGGCTTCGGCTGGCTCGCCATCGGCCTGTGTTACCTTGCTCTTTTGACCCGCGGGTTCCGCCTCGCGCCCAAGCCGCTCTCCACCCTCCAGAAGGACTCCCCTCATGCCGACTGAGACCCTCATCCAGCACGAACTCCTCCGCTACGTTGACCACCACCGTCAACACCTCCTCGACCTTCTCCAGACCCTCGTCCGCACTCCCTCAGAAAACACTCCCCCCACCGGCGCCGAGTCCGCCTGCCAGCGCTTCTGCGCCGAATACCTCCAGTCCTGCGGCCTCACCACCGACCTCTACGAACTCCACCAGATCCCCGGCTTCGCCGATCACCCTCTCTACTACCCCGGCCGCGATTATAAGGGCCGCCCCAACCTCGCCGCCCGCCGCCCTGGCTCCGGAGGCGGCCGCTCCCTCATCCTTTCCGGCCACATCGACACCGTCCCCCGCGGCACACTCCCCTGGTCCCGCGATCCATTCAGCGCCCACATCGAGGGCAACCGCCTCTATGGCCGCGGCTCCAACGACATGAAAGCCGGCATCGCCGCCAACCTCTTCGTCGCCCGCGCTCTCCACGACCTCGGCATCCCCCTCCGCGGCGACCTGACTATCGAGTCCATCGTCGACGAGGAGTTCGGTGGCGTCAACGGCACCCTCGCCGGACGCCTCCGCGGCTATCTCGCCGATGCCGCGGTCATCTCCGAACCCACTTTTCTCCGCATCTGTCACGCCCAGCGCGGTGGCCGCACTGCCCAAATCACCTTCCGCATCCCCGCGGCCGGCATCCTTGATGACGGCATGGAATCCGGCATCGAGGCCCAGGTCGCCTGGTTCCTCTCCCAGGTCCCCGTCTTCGCGGAAGAACGCCGCTCCCGCGCTCCCGCCCACCCCGCGTACTCTTCACCCTCCAACCCCGTCCCCGTCTCCATTCTCAAAATCCACACCGGCCCCTGGGGCTTCTCGGAGCCACACTCCACCGCAAATGTCTGCAGAATCGAACTCTTCTGGCAGACTATGCCCGGAGAAGACCTCGCCTCCATTGACTCCCACTTCCAGGACTGGCTCGCCCGCACCGTCGCCGCGCGTCCCGCCCTTTTCGACACGCCCCCTCAAGTCGAATTCCCCATCCGCTGGCTACCCGGCTCCGCTATCCCCGCAAACTCAACCCTCATTCAGGAGTTCTCCGCCAGCGCCGCCGCCGCCCTCGGCGGGCTTCCGCCCGTCGCCGGCATCGAAGGCCCCTGCGACATGTTCATCTTCCAGCAGCACTTCAACATCCCCGCCATCCTCTGGGGTGTCCGCGGCTCCAACACCCACCTCGCCGACGAATATGTCGAAATCGACAGCGTGATCGACGCCGCCAAAGCCCTGCTCCTCTTTGTCCACAACTGGTGTGGATGACCTCAGCCCCCTGGCCCCGCCGCGCCCTCGATTTCTCCGATGCACAACAGTAGCGCTCTCGGCACGTGAAAACACCCCTTGTAGTGGTTCCCTTTCAGCGTGTGCGTCACCTGCCCTCGCCGGTCGCAGTAGCCGAACCACTCCCCATATCGAGGATCATCGACGAAATGCCCGAATGTGTACTCGTCCAGCCGCTCCAGCCAGTCCAACCAGCGCCTGTCCCCCGTGCGCCGGTACGCTAGCGTCACTGCGTACAGCGCCTCCGCGTGCGGCCACCACAACTTCATCGACGCCTCCAGTTGCAGCAACGGCCGCCCTTCCACGTCCATGAAGTAGTACAACCCGCCAAACTCCCGGTCCCATCCCAATTCCAGACTCCCCTCCAGAATCCGCCACACGCGCGCCTGCTCCTCCCTCGCCCCGAGCCTTTCCGCTGCCTGCCACAGCATCCAGCACGCCTCCACCGAATGGCCCGGATTGAACAACCGCCCATCCGGATACTTCCGCAGATCCGCCCCGGCCGTCAACGGCGCCGCCTCCAGCAGAATCGCCCGCTCCGCGTCTTCGTGCTCCAGTGCCGCCCTCAAACACCCCCGCAACACCTCGCGGTATCGCGGATCGCCCCCTGCTTCGTCCAATTCGAGCGCCATGTTCACCAGCACGATCGAATCCGCCAGTGACCGGAAAGCCAAGCCGCCCGCCTGCGGCGCCCGCCCCAACAACCCCGGATCCCGGATCCACTCCTCGATCCGCCAGAACAGCGCCTCCGCTTCCTCCCGGTACCGCCGGCCCGCCCCCGTCTTCGCGTACTCCGCCAGCGCCAGCACCGCAAACACCGCCCCGTACGGCTTTCTCTGAAAGAACGACGGCCGCCCGTCCCGCTCCAGCCGGAAATAGTACCTTCCCTCGCCGTCGCGCGCGTGCGCCAGCAGAAAATCCATCCCCAGCGTGGCCATGTCCAGCCACTCCTGCCGCCGCTCGACTTCGTTGTACAGCCGGCTGTACATCCAGATCTGCCGCCCCTGCAGCCAGACGTACTTCCGCGGATCGTACACCCGCCCCTCCCGGTCCAGACACGTGAAGTACCCGCCGTGCTCCCGGTCCGCCGAGTGCCGCGTCCAGAACGGAATCACCGATTCAAACAGATTCGCGCGGTACCGCTCCGCGAATGATCTCAGACTCACACGCCGCCTACCGCGGGCGCGCCGGCGAAGTCTCTTCCCGGATCACTCCGCTCATCGCCGCCAGCCGCGCCGCTTTCGGCACTTCCGGTCCCGTGAGCTTCGCGTACAACGCCAGGCCCTGATCCCGCTGCCCGTCCGCGATCATCCGCTCCGCGCACACCAGGCACGCGTCCGCCACGGCCATCTGGAACAGGCCCTTCGACTTGCCCATCACCGCCAGCAGTTCCTTCGCCGACGCCGCGTTGCCGATGCTGCCCAGCGCCGCCGCCGCCGCACGCGCCAGTTCCACGTCCGCGCCGTTCAGCATTTTGACCAGCGCCGCGCTCGCCTGCCCGTCCCGGCGCTTGCCCAGCGAATTCACCACGCCAATCAGCCGGTCGCCTTTCAGCTTCGTCAGTGCCGCACGCAGCGCCGCCAAAGCCGAAGCGTCCTCGATCGGCTCCAGCCCATAGCGCGCGTACACGCTCAAATGCTCGTCGTCCAGCAATGCCGCCAGGGCCGGCACTGCCTCCTTCGCGCCCAATTCACCGGCGCGCATGCACGCCTTCGCTTTCCGGAACTCCGAGGCGCCCCCATCACTCAAAATCCGAACCAACCCTGCCGCGTCCATCGTCGCGATCTCTTTTTCCTGGAACTCCGGAGGCGGTCCCGACGGCTTCGGTTTCGCGGGTTGCGGCGCCGGTGCTGGTTTTGCTGCTTGCTGCATCTCTCGTCTCCTTCGCTCAAATCCGCCACGGCTCGCGCAGCGCGCGCGTCCGCATGTTGTTCGCCACCGCGTCGTTCGTGAACTCGCGCTTCGCCGTATCCCACGTCAGCGTCTTCCCGCGCTGGTACGCGATGAACGCCGCATGGCACGTCACGTGCGAATTCGCCGCCGCCGCCGCGCTCGCGCTCGGCGTCTGCCGCGTCTTGATGCATCGCACCAGTTCCTTGACGTGGTTCTCCAGCGCCAGACTCGCCGGCTCCGTCGGCCTCAACAGCGGCTTGATGTTGTCCGAACACTCGATCTTCGTCGCGTCGCCCGTCTCCACCCAGCCTTCCGTGCCTTCAATCCGGAAGCTGCACGAACCTGTCGCCAGACCACCATTCCAGCCGTGGTCCCGCATCACCAGTTTCACGCCGTTCTCGTACTTGCAATTCACGAAGTATGGACCCGCGTTCGCGCCCACCGGCTCATATTCCAACGGCTGCGTCTCGTCCAGATTCGCCGCCCAGTGGCACAGATCCACCGTGTGCGAACCCCACTCGAGAATTCCGCCACCGTGAAAATCGTAAAAATTGCGCCAGCCGCCGCGCACATACACCGAATTGTACGGCCGCCACGGCGCCGGACCCAGCCACCTCTCCCAATCCAGCACCTGCTTCGGCGGCAACTCCTCCGCCGGCAGCCAGTCGCGGCTCGGCAGCGGAGGCCAGTTCACCGCCGGCCCCACATTCGCATACAACGCCGTCAACTTGCCCAGCGCGCCCGTCTGCAACAACTCGCGGCACTGCACGAAGTTCGCCCCGTTCCGCCGCTGGCACCCCGCCTGATACAGCCGGTTGTACCGCTTGAACGCATCCGCCAGCGCCCAACTCTCCTCAATCGACATCGAACACGGCTTCTCGCAATACACGTCCTTGCCATGCTGCGCCGCAATGATCGACAGCGGCGTGTGCCACCGGTCGCCCGTCGCAATCAGCACCGCGTCGATGTCCCCGCGCGCCAGCAACTCGTACTGGTCGTCGTACATCTTGCAGTCCCGGTCGCCGTAGTTCTGATCGACCGTCGACTTGATCGTCTCGCGCCGCTCATTGCGCACATCGCAGATCGCGATGAACTTCGCTTCCTGGATCTTCAGAATCTTGCTCAGGACATGCGCGCCCCGCGATCCGATGCCGATGCCCCCGAATAGAATCCGGTCGCTCGGCGCTACCGCGCCCGCACGCTGGCCCAGCACCAAACTCGGAACGATCATCGGCGCAATCGCGCTCTTCAATACCTGTCGTCTGGTCGTCATGGCGTTACAGGAATTGTATACCCGCCGCCGCCCCGGCGCACCACCCCCTACGCAATCGCCATCCGCACCAGCGGCCGCAACGCCTCCCGCAACTCCACCACCCGGCCCACCACCCACACCGCCGGCGATTCCACCCGCACCTGCCCCGCCGCCACCGCCCCCAGCGTCGTCACCGTCACCCGCTCCCGCACCGTCGTCCCATTTTCAATGAACGCCGCCGGCTCTTCCCCCGGCCTTCCCTGCGCGATCAAACACTGCGCGATCTCCACCCGCCGCTTCACCCCCATCAACACCACCAGCGTATCCGCCTTCGCCCACGCCGCCCATTCCTGACATCCGCCCGCCTGCCGGTGCCCCGTCACCACCGCAAAGCCCCCCGACAAGCCCCGGTACGTCGCCGGAATCCCCGCCAGCGCCGGCACCGACAGCGCCGAACTCACGCCCGGCACCACCTCCACGTCCCAGCCCCGCTCCGCCAGCCACAACCACTCCTCCGCGCCCCGTCCAAACACCATCGGATCCCCGCCCTTCAGCCGCACAACTAGCGCGTGCCGCCGCGCACACTCCTCCATCAATTCCAGAATCCGCGGCTGCACCACGTCCTGTTCGCCTTCCGCCTTCCCCACATAGTGCCGCTCCGCCCCCTCGGCCACCAACTCGAGAACCTCCGGCGATACCAGCCGGTCATACAGCACCGCCCCGGCCTCCCCCAACAACCGCGCCGCCCGCACCGTCAGCAGGTCCGCCCGCCCCGGTCCCGCGCCCACCAGGCAGATCCGGCTCATGATGGCTTCACCCGCCAATACCAGTCCCCAAAACTCTCCCCCGACGCCGCCCCGCCATCCCGCCACTGCTCGAACAGCGGCCGCAGCGTCGCCGCCAGCTCCTTCAGAGGAATCAACCGCCGGTACGGCGACCCCAGACGGTCGCCCCGAGGCGACCCGCCCAGATAGATCGTGTACAACTCCACGCTCTCCCCCACAATCCCGATCTCCGCCGTGTACGGCCGCGCGCACCCGTTCGGACACCCCGTCGTCCGCAAATGCACCACCCGCTCATCCAGCCCCAGCCCACTCAGTTCCTTCTGGACCTCCGCCGCCACGTCCGGCAGGATCCGCTCACTCTCCGTAATCGCCATCCCGCACGTCGGCAGCGCCGGACACGCCATCGAATGACGCAACACCGGCGGCAATTCGCCCGGCAGCGCCACCCCGTGTTTCCGCAAAACCCCCTCGACCTCCGCTTTCTGCTCCTCCCGCAGCCCCGCAAAATACAGATTCTGCTGCACTGTGAACCGGACAGCACAACCAAACCGCTCCACCACCTCCCGCACCGCCGCCCGCACCGCCCCCGCCAGCCTTCCGCTTACCACCCGCAGCCCGAAAAACCAACCCCCGCCCGCCTGCTCGTGCCACCCCAGATAATCGTCCGCCCTCGTCCACACCAACTCCCGCGGCGGCTGCAACGCCCGCCCCAACCTCGCCGCCAACTCCTCTTTGAACCAGTCCAACCCCCGCTCGTCCATCACATACTTCAGCCGCGCCAGCTTCCTGTTCACCCGGTTCCCAAAGTCCCGGTGAATGGACACCACCGCCCGGCTCACTTCCAGCACTTCGTCCGGCCCCACGAAACACACCGGGTCTGCCATCCGCGGATAACTCCCCTTCACCCCGTTCGCCTGACCCATCCCGCCGCCCGCCAGCACCGTGAACCCCGCCAGCACGCCCCCCTCGAAGTGCGGCACAAACCCCAGATCGTTCGAGTAGATGTCCGTCGTGTTGTCACCCTCGAAAGCAAATCCGATCTTGAATTTGCGCGGCAGATACGTTGCCCCGTACAGAGGCTCTTCTTCCAGTTCCGCCGGAGATTCCAGCGTCGCCGCCTTCTCCCCGTCCAGCCAGATCTCCGCGTATGCCCGGCTTGCCGGTTGCAATGCCCGCCGCAACTCGCGCACCAGCACGTCCATGTCCCCCCGCTGCGCCCCCGCCAGCGGCGCCGAGCATGCCGTCACATTTCTCACCACGTCCCCGCAAGCCGCCCACGTGTTCAAACCCGTCTCGTTGATCGACCTGATCAGCCGCGCCAGGCTCGTCTTGCCCACATAGTGATATTGAACCCCCTGCCGCGACGTGATCCGCAGCGTCCCGTCCCCCGCTTCGTCCGCCAACCGGTCCAGCCCTATATACTGCTCCGCCGTCAGCCCGCCACCCGGAACCCCCACCCGCACCATGCAGCTATACACCTTCGTCGGCGACTTCTTCCGCAAGTCCCGGTCGTCCTGCTGATACACCCCGTGAAACTTCAAAACCCCCACCGAAGGACGCGAAAACTGCGGCGAATCCGTCGCCAGATCCTCCAAAACCGGCCCTCGCAAACGGCGGCTGTTCTCTTTCAGATCTTCAGCGGGCGAACGCTTCACGGGAGGTGTCACAACCCTACCCTAACATAAAACCTCAATCTCTATCAACAATGTAGAGATAGCGGAGATCTACTCCTCCCCAGGCCCACCACTCGCGTCCCCAACCCGTTGCCGCCTCTGGAAAAATGCCCCCGACCCCTTGAACACCGTCGCCAGCAATACCCCGAACAGCGCCGCCAGCGCCAGCAGCGTCGCAATCGACCCCACCACCAGGTAATCCGTGTCCGTGTGCGGCCCCGGCAATAACTTCAGACCGATCGCCACCGTCACGCCGAATACCAGCAGCACCGCCAGCACCAGCACTATCCAGTTCTTCACCCTCGGAGACATCACTTCAGATTGTACGCCCCCTCTAGTCATATTTCTCGTAAATGATCTGCCCTCTCTCAAATCCCCGCTCCTTCAGCGCCGCCCGGACCTCGTTCACCATCGCCTTCAGTCCGCAAATGTAAACGTCCACCTCCCGCCGCCCCTCCAATGCCTCCTCCAGGTGCTCCTGGACCCTCCCCGTCCGTCCTCCCCAACCCACCCCCGGCCTCGTCACCGTCGGCAGATACCGGAAACCCCGCGCTTCCCCTGCCAACCGCTCAAACTCTCCCCGGTACAGCAATCCCTCCTCGAATCGCGCCCCCATCAGCAGCGTCACCGCCGCCCCGTCTCCCAAAACCACCGGATCTTGCAGGAACGCCCGGAACGGCGCCACCCCCGTCCCCGTCGCCACCAGAACCGAGTCCCGGAACGGCCGCTTCGGCACGAAGTACCCCAGCGGACCCTGCATCTCCACCGCCTCCCCCGCCTGCAACTTGAACAAATGCGGCGAAAACAGCCCGTCCTTCACCCGGTTCAGACATAACTCAAAACGGTTCCCCGCCGGTGCCGACGCCACCGAATACGCCCGCGTCACCTTCCGCCCCCCCACCTCGTCACTGAACGACACAAACTGCCCCGGCGTAAACGCCAACGCTTCCACCTCCCCCGCCTCGAACACAAAATGCCGCACCTCCGGCCCAATCTCTACTGAATGAACAAGCTTCGCCTTCATGCCCCTTCAGATGCCCGCCGCCCCCCGTACGATCTCTCCGCCCCAACCCGCCGCTTGCCTTAGTGGTGCACCGCCACCTTCATGGCTTCTGCAGGCTGAGTCACTGTCACCGGCTTTTCCTTCAACTTCTCCAGAACCTCCACCCGTCCGGTGCTCAGATGGTAGTCCATCGCCACCACCTGAATCCGGTTCGTCTCCACCGCCAACCGCAGAATCGGCTCCGAAGTCTTGATCTGAAACGCCACGTGCTTCGCGTTCGCCACCACGCAGTTATGGACCTGATCTCCCGGCAGGTTGCGCGCCTCCGCAATCGCCGGAAGGATCGAGTTGATCACCTTCTGAATGTGCCCCGGCGCCTTGTCGCTTTGAATCGCCGCCGTCACCGCCCCGCACTTCTCATGCCCCAATACGACCACCAGTTGCACACCCAAATGCTCAACCGCGTACTCAATCGACCCCAGCACATCATCGTCCACCACATTCCCCGCGTCCCGGATCACAAACAGATCCCCCAATCCTTCGTCAAAGATCAACTCCGGCGGAACCCGCGAATCCGCGCACCCCAATATCACTGCGTACGGATGTTGCCCCTCCTGGTCGATCTGCCGTCGCCGCTCGAACGACATGTCCGGGTGCTGCTCCTTGTGCTGCACATACCGTTCATTCCCGTCCATCAACCGCTTCAGCGCCTGCGCTGGTGATAATGTGGGGTGTTGCGGATCCGATGCCAGCCCCGGCAACGCCAGACAGGCAGCCAGAACGGCGAAGAGTGACAGACGAAGGCGCATAATGACAGCTCCAATCCTATTATCGGACGCGCGAGTCGGATTTCAAGACTATTTTGTCACAAAGATAGCCCTTCTCCTCGCCCTCCCCCTCCTCCTCCCCGCCCAGGACTTCTCCGAACTC
>ERZ761609.1102-NODE-1102-length-25957-cov-758.485252_pt1 | contig 25957 bp, 19 predicted proteins | sample MGYA00511163_ERZ761609 | MGnify/ENA primary metagenome ERZ761609 (study PRJEB28899, sample SAMN02445070) | bioreactor sludge metagenome | biome: EBPR sludge | place: Australia: Brisbane, Thorneside Wastewater Treatment Plant | collected 2011-12-16 ... | reverse complement strand
CCCTGCGCCGCGCTGGCGGCGCTCCGGTGTTCGTCGTCGGCGCACTGCAGGCTGTTGCCGGCGTCGGCAAACTCGCCAGCACGCGCCGCCAGGTCGCGCCGCGCGTCGCTGCCGGAGAGGCGCTGGCGCAGCGCCGCGAGGCTGCCCTCGACGGCGCGCAGCCGTTCGCGCAGCGGCCTCGCCTCCTTCTCGAGCTGCTTCTGGCGCTCGCACAGGGCGGTCAGCCGGGCCTGTCCGAAGCGTGGCAGATCGGGTGCGGCGTGGCGGCCGCCACGCCGTTCGCGCAGATAGCCCTGACGACTCACCCAGTCCTGGCCGCGCGGCAGGCGGGCGCCGGCGGCGGCGTCCTCGACGCGTTGCGTGCGCTGCAACAGGTGGACCAGCCACTCCGGCACCGGGCCGCGCAGCCGCAGCACCTCGAGCAGCGAGCCCGCGCCGGCCGCCGGCACGCTGACGCTTTCGGGAACCAGATAGTGCCGGTAACGCAGGCGCTCGCCAAGGACGAAAGCGTCTTCGGCCTGCCGCGCGTCGTCCAGCAGAACGATGTGCGCGAACGGAGCGAGGACGGCTTCGACGGCATTCGCCCAGCTCTCGTCGGTGATCTCGAGTCGCTCTGCGAGCAGCGCGTGGCCGATGCCCGCGCCCTGCAGTGCCGCGCGGAAACGACAGACATCCTGCGGGTCGGCGCGCCGGCCGGCGTTGAGGTTATGCAGCAATTCGGCAATCTGCGCCAGCTCGGCGCCGCGGGCGGCGAGCTGCAGGCGCAGCGCATCCCGCTCGGCTTCGGCCAGCTCGAGCGCCTCTTGGTCGGCAAGCGGATCGCCGCCCTCGACACGGGCCGCCGCGAGCAGACGCTGGCGCTCCTCGAGCCGGGTCAGCCAGCGGGTCCGCTCGGCATTGGCCTGGTTGAGCGCCGCATTCGCCGCCTGCTCGGCGGTCTCGGCGGCGAGCCGGGCGGCGACCGCGAGCTGCACGGCCTGCCGTCGCAACGGCTGCTCGTCGACGCGCGCCTGCAGCTCGTCGCGCAGCCGCCGCCAGTCGCGGCGCGTTGCCGCCAACTGGCGACGCGCACCGCGGATCGATTCGTTGAGCGAGTGAAACTCGAGCCGTGGCCGCGTCTCGGCAGCCAGCGCCTGCCGCTCGCTCGCCAGGGCCTGCCACTCGAGGTGACGGTTGACCTTCTGCTCGAAGCGTTCGAGTTCGTTGGCGAGCCGCGACTCCTCACCCTGCATCGCCTTCAGCTCGGAATTCACGAGTTCCTGATGCGCGCGCGCCTCGGCGTAGCGGTCGAGCGTCTCCTTGTCGCCAAAGACCTGGAAGACGAGATCGAGCAGTTCCCTGCCCGACAGCTCGCAGAGCTTGTCGGTCTGTCCCTGTTCGAGCGACAGCACCCGCGCCAGCGCCGGCGTCAGCCCGGCCTGGTGCAGCAGTTGCCGCCAGTCGCGGACACCGTACTCGGTGCCCTCGGCCTCGATGCGCTCGATCGCCACATCACCCGGCGCGAGGAAGTAGACGCGCGTCCAGTCGCCGCCCTTGCGCTCGATGCGGCAGGCCAGCGTCACCTGTTCCTCCTGGTGTGGCGGCCAGAACGGACGGCGGTGGTTGGGCAGCCGACGATTGTCGACGACCGCCCGCAGCCAGGCAAAGTCTTCCCCATTGCGCCGCACGTAGCGCTTGTAGTCACGCTTGCGGCTGCCGTGCCCCGAGCATTCGAGTGCCAGCAGCGTGCGCAGCGCGTCGAGCAGCGTCGTCTTGCCCGACCCGTTGGGACCGACGATGGTGACGATTGGCGCCGCGAGCGGGATCTCGAGCCGCTGCCAGTAGTCCCAGTGGACCAGTTCCAGTTTTTCGAAGCGGAACATCAGTCTGCCCCCCCGGCGCGCTGGCGCAGCAGATCGCCGAGCGCGCCCTGCAGGATGCGCGGCGCCAGCTCGGCGTAGTCGAGCGCCAGATCGAGCAACGGGCCCTCGTGAATCATCCCCTGCCGGCGCTCGATGAAGCCGAGCCGGCTGAGTGTCGGCAGCATGAACTGCCTGACGCGCGCCTTGCCGCCGAGGAGCTTGCCGTAGTCCTCGAGCAGCGCGCTCTCGGCGACGACGCCGGAAACGGCCGCGCTGTCGCGGTCAACCGGCCGCGAGGCAGCACCGAAGAGGTCACTCTGCCCCTGGCTTTCGAGGCTGTCGCGGCTGATCTGGCGTTCCCGCTTGGGCAGGATGATCAGCGCCCAGAGGAGGACCAGCAACGCCACCACATCGCGCGAGAGGCCGATGTTGCTCGCCTGCCAGTCCTTCTCGGTCTCGAAGACGGCGCTCTCGGCTGCTCGGTCGACGCCGATCGCGACGTGCGCCGCGTACGGATGGTCGAGGAGGCGGAGACCACAGGCGGCAAGCCGCGCCTCGACCTCGCCGCGCAGGCCGGCGTCGACCAGCAGGCGGGAAACGCCGGGATCGCTGCGCGGCAGGCTGCGACGGGCAAGCAGGCGGGCAATCAGTGGTGCAGCGTCCATCGACGGGTCATCCAGGCAGGTTGCAGTTTCAGGGCCGCGCCGGCAGCGGTGCGATGACGCCGGGCGTGATCGCCGCCACTTCAGCGCGATTGACCGCGGCGAGTTCCCCCGCTGCCGCGTCCGCCGACCACAGCAGTTGCACCGGCAACGCAGCCAGCGACGCCAGCTCCGACGGCGCCTTGTCCTCGCCGAGGAAAGGCAGCAGCGAGAGGCGGTACGACGCCGACCGGAAGCTGCCGCCGACGACCGCATCGGCAACCGGGATCGGGCCGTCGAGGTGTTGCAGCGCCTGCAGCAGGGCGGCGAGTTCGGGCGGTGGCTCGACCGGCAATTCGCGCGTCGTCGCCACCGCCGCCGGCGGCGGCAGGCTCGAGCGGCGGCGATCGGGGTGCTGGCGGTCGATCAGCTCGGCCTCGGCGATGTCGAGCATCACATCCTGCAGCGCGAAGACCGGCTCCGGGACGATGCGCAGGGCGCCGTCGGCCAGCGCCGCGATCTGCTCGAGCTCGAGCCCCTTCAGCCAGGCGGCGACTTCCGACGACGACAGGCCGCCCTGCGAGAGATGCACGCGCTGGCGGGCGATCGCCGCCAGCTCGCGCTGGAACACCGAGGTCATGCGCATGATTCGCGACTGCCGCGAGCCGATCTCCTGCGCCAGCCGCCAGGTGGCATCGTCAAAACCGTCGTCCGACAGGCTGGCAAGAATGGCGGTGCCCTTCTCCATCCACTTCCAGACCGATTGCAGCCGCGCCTGCGCGGCGATGAGGCGGAACTCGGAGCCGGAAGCGACGGCGGCGGCGAACTGCGCTTCCAACTCGGCCAGGCGCGCCAGCAGGTGGCGCAGGGTGTCCGCGGACAGGCGACCGACGGCACCGCCGGCAGCCACCTGCGAAGCGAGGAAGCCGAGCTCGGCGTCCTCCTCGGCGGCGAACTGCAGCATCAGGTCGATCGCCGCCAGCGCCATGCGTCCGGTTGGCGCCAGATGATACAACCGCTGCTCGCCATCCCAGATCAGCAGCTCGTGTTCGCGCAAGCGCTTGAGCACCGTGTCGAGCTTGACCGGATCGAGCCAGACGAACTGCTCCTCGAGTTCGCGCGGCGACCAGAAGGGTGACTCGGCGCGCGTACCGATTCCCTTGAGGACCGCCAGGCGGATCAGCACCTCGTCGTCGCCACCGCGAAAGAGAGCGACGAAAGCCGCCAGCAAGGGCCGCGCCGAGAGCAGCGGAAAGAGCGACGGGACGTCCTCGGCGACGACGCCAGTGGTGAGGAAATCGCCCAATGACGCGCCGGACGACCGGATCGACTGCTGGCTCATGCCGCCGGGCCGGCAGCCGCGGTCGTCACGGCAAGTGCCTTGCGAAGCAGCGATCGCCGCCGGCAGCCGGCGACGGCGCCCGGCCGCTGGTCGACGGCCGACCGGCACCTGCGGCAGCGACAGCAAGGAAGCTTCAGCAGCATGTTTCTCATCTCTCGTCGAACGACATCGGGCGCCTTGGGTCGGCGGGCCGGCCATCCCGGCGCCGCCGATTATCGCCGAATTCGCCAGCGCGCGCCCCCCCGCCATGACACCCGCCCGCCGGAGTGCGCCCGCCGACGGCTGCCGACGACCCACGAAAGCTCGCCGGAAGAGGCTCAGCGGCCGGCCCGGGAGAACGGCAGCGGCATGCCTAGACGCAATCGTGTTGCACTTACAATGTCGTTGTGGTCCAATCGGCTCGTCGAACGGCCATCACGGTCGAGACACCCCTGATCATGAAAGTCATGGCCGTTTCCCTCATCCCCGACCCTTCTCCCGCGCACGGGAACAGGGAGATTCGCGAGTGGCAGACGCAACTTTCACGGTAACGGAGGCTCCCCCGATGAAGAAGTCACGCTTTTCCTGTCTGCTCGCCGCGGCCTGCCTGCTCCCGCTGCCGGTGCTGGCCGGCCCCTCCGGGGCGCACGTCCATGGGACGGCACGCCTGCAGGTCGCCGTCGACGGCGACACGCTCAACCTGCAACTCGAGACGCCGCTCGCCAACCTCGTCGGCTTCGAACACGCACCGCGAACGGATCAACAGAAGCGGGCGATACGGGCGATGGCCGAGCGCCTGCGCCAGGCCGGCGAGATCTTCACGCCGTCGCCGGCGGCGCGCTGCACAACGGTCTCGGTCGAACTCGAATCGCCGCTGTTGCAGCCGTCACCGCCGTCGGGCGGCGACGGCCATGCCGACCTCGACGGCAGCTTCGTCTTCCGCTGCGAGAACGCAGCAGCGTTGCGCGACCTCGAAGTCGGCCTCTTTGCGAGCTTCCCGAAGCTGCGCCGCATCGACGTGCAGGTCGCCGGGCCACGCGGCCAGTCGGCCGCTCGGCTGTCGCCGCAGCAACGGCGAGTCTCCTGGTAGAGCGATGCCGGCGGCGCTCATCCGCATCGAGAATCTGCGCTTCCGCTGGGCCGACGACGCCGACTTCTGCCTCGACATCCCCCTCTTAGAGGTCCATGCCGGAGAGCGCGTCTTTCTCCACGGGCCGAGCGGCAGCGGCAAGAGCACCCTGCTCGGACTGCTCGGCGGCGTCCTGGTCCCCGAACGCGGCCGCCTGCATCTGCTCGGCAGCGAACTGACGCAACTGCGGCCGGCGGCACGCGACCGCTTCCGCGCGGACCACGTCGGCTTTCTCTTTCAGCTGTTCAACCTCATCCCCTATCTGTCGGTGGTCGATAACGTCCTCCTCTCCTGCCGCTTTTCTGCACGCCGGCTGGCGCGGGCGACCGCTGCCGGCAACTCGCCGGCAGCCGAAGCGCACCGGCTGCTGACCCAGCTCGATCTCGACGCATCGCTGCACGGGCGCCAAGTCACCCGCCTGAGCGTCGGCCAGCAGCAGCGGGTCGCCGCTGCCCGCGCGCTGATCGGGCAGCCGGAGATCGTCATCGCCGACGAACCGACCTCGGCGCTCGATACCGAGCGCCAGGTCGCCTTCCTCGAACTGCTGCGCGACGAGTGCGATCGCAGCGGCAGCACCCTGCTCTTCGTCAGCCACGACCGCCGGCTGGCGGCCGGCTTCGACCGCCAGCTGTCGCTGGCCACGGGCGGCGGCGTCAGCGCCGGTGGGAGCGCTTGATGCGGTGGCTGCTCATCCTGGCGGCGCGCAGCGCCTGGAACCGGCGCCTGACGCTCGGCATGACGCTGGTCGCCGTCGCCCTCAGCGTCACGCTGCTGCTCGGCGTCGAGCGCGTCCGCCACGAAGCCCGCAACAGCTTCGCGCTGTCGGTGTCCGGCACCGATCTCGTCGTCGGGGCACGCACCAGCGCCGTGCAACTGATGCTCTACGCGGTCTTCCGCCTCGGCGAGGCGAGCAACAACATCCGCTGGCAAAGCTACCAGGCGATCGCCGCCGATCCGGCGGTCGCCTGGGCCATCCCGCTGTCTCTCGGCGATTCGCACCACGGCCTGCCGGTGCTCGGAACGACCGGCGCCTATTTCGAACACTTTCGCTACGGTGACGGGCAGCCGCTGAGCTTCGCCGCCGGCGCGCCCTTCTCCGGTCTCTTCGAAACGGTGCTCGGCGCCGAGGTGGCGGACAGGCTCGGCTACCGGCTCGGCGACCGCATCGTCATCAGCCACGGCATGGGCGACACCGGACTCGCCGAACACGACGACAAACCGTTCACCGTCGTCGGCATTCTCGCGCGTACCGGGACGCCGGTGGACCGCACGCTGCACGTCAGCCTGGAAGCGATCGAGGCGATCCATCTCGACTGGGCAGGCGGCGCGCCGCTGCCGGGATTGTCGATCCCCGCCGAGTACGTGCGCAAGTTCGACCTGCAGCCGAAGGAGATCACCGCCGCGCTGATCGGCCTGAAAAGCCGCGCCGCTGTCTTCCGGCTGCAGCGCAAGATCAACAATCACCCCGGCGAGCCGCTGCTGGCGGTGCTGCCCGGCGTTGCCCTCGACCAGCTCTGGCAGATGGTCGGCTTTGCCGAGCGGACTCTGCTGGCGGTGTCGGCGATGGTCGTCGCCGTCGGCCTCGCCGGGCTGGTCGCGGTCATCCTCGCCAGCCTTGGCGAACGACGCCGCGAACTCGCCATCCTGCGCTCGGTCGGCGCGCGTCCGGGCGAACTGTTCTTCCTCCTGAGCGCCGAGGCGCTTTTCGTCACGCTCCTCGGCGCCCTCCTCGGCGTCGCGCTGCTGGCTCTGCTGACCACGCTGCTCGCGCCGCTCGTGCAGGCCCACTTCGGCCTCTCCCTGAGCGCGCAGTGGGTCACCAGCGACGAACTGCAGTTGCTGGCGGCAGTCGTCGCCGCCGGCCTGCTCGCCAGCCTGGTCCCCGGCTACTCCGCCTATCGCCTGTCGCTCGCCGACGGCCTGACGCCGCGGCTGTGAGCCGAGCTACCGCGAACGACCGCCGTCGACTACCGCCGCATGACGTGTAAGCCCTTGCGCCAGTAGCGCACGACCAGCTGCGCGAAGCCGCCCGGCAGCAGCCGTCTTGAGTTCCGGCTGATCTGCGGAAGGCCCTTCGCCGCATTCGCAGCCGCTGCATTGGCGTACCATTGACAGCGCTCGGCCACGGCACCTCCAGCCTTGGTCACGAGCGCGAACATCTGTCTGCCCAATGTCCAGAGGAAGGATTCAGCCATGATCAAGACCAAAGCATACGCAGCCCAAAGCAGCACGAGCGCGCTGGCACCCTTTGAACTGCACCGCCGCAACCCGGGCGCGGAGGATGTGCAGATCGAGATTCTGTATTGCGGCGTTTGCCATTCGGATCTCCACACGGTTCGCGGCGAGTGGCACAACACCCAGTATCCCTGTGTTCCCGGGCACGAAATCGTTGGTCGCGTGGTCGCCGTCGGCGATGGCGTTCGCGGCTTCAAGGTCGGTGATCTGGCGGGCGTCGGTTGCATGATCGACAGTTGTGGGCATTGCCATTCCTGCCATGAGGGTGAAGAGCAGTACTGTGAAAGCGGTTTCACCGGAACCTACAACGGTCCGGTGTTCGGCGGCGAAAATACCTTCGGCGGCTATTCGCGGACGATCGTCGTCAAGGAGTCCTTTGTCCTGCACATCCGGCACGACGAGAAGGATCTGGCGCGCGTCGCCCCCCTCCTCTGCGCCGGCATCACAACCTACTCCCCGCTGCGCCATTGGCGTGCCGGACGAGGCAGGACGGTCGGCATCGTCGGTCTCGGAGGACTCGGCCACATGGGGGTCAAGATCGCGCATGCGATGGGTGCCCACGTCGTCCTGTTCACCACGTCGCCCGGCAAGATCACCGACGCAAAGCAGCTTGGCGCCGATGCGGTATGCGTTTCCACCAGTCCAGAACAGATGGCTGCCCATGCCAACAAGCTGGATTTCATCCTGAACACGGTGGCGGCGCCGCACGACCTCGACGCCTATCTGCAACTGCTCAAGCGCGACGGCACGATGGCCCTGGTCGGCGCCCCGGCAGAGCCGCACCCGGCGCCGAACGTCTTCAACCTGATCTTCAAGCGCCGCCAGATCGCGGGCTCGCTGATCGGCGGCATACGCGAGACGCAGGAGATGCTCGATTTCTGCGCCGACCATAACATCCTTTCCGACATCGAGACGATCCCGATCGCTTACATCAATACGGCCTACGAGCGGATGCTGAAAAGCGACGTCAAGTACCGATTCGTGATTGACATGGCGAGCCTTTGATCAGATGCCCTGGTGGCGGCGCTGCCGGACGCCGGCCACGCATGCCGGCGTCCATTGCCTGCCTGCGCACCGACAGGCTCGCCCGGCATGCGCGGCGTCTCGGGCGGCGCCCACGCGATGCGGGCAAACCTGATTCAGCCAAGGCACCCGTTGCGAGTCTGCAGTGGCCGCCACAACGACTGTCGCGGACGCGTGATCTTTATCATGTCTTTACACGCGGTCCACCTCCTTTTCGACCATTTTGATGGCCACCGTCCTAGCATTCCGTTTGTCAACACCCTGACTGGAGGAATGCAATGGATGTCGTTTATCTGGCCGCGCTGGCCGCGCTGTTCAGCCTTGTCGTCGCTTTCGCCCATGGCTGCGCCCGCCTGACCGGAGGCCGCGCATGAGCCTGCTCACCATCCTCGCCGGCCTCGCCGCCGGCGGCCTGTTGGTCTATCTGATCGCGGCGCTGCTTTTTCCGGAAGACTTCTCATGAACGACCATGCATGGATCCTGCTCGGTCTTTTCATGGCGCTGTTGCTGCTCCTGGCTCGACCAATGGGCATCTACATCTCCAGGGTCATGACGATGGGGAATCACGGGACCTGGGTCAGCGGCGTCGAGAAAGCGGTGTTCCGGGCCTGCGGTATCCAGCGCGACGAAGAGATGGGCTGGCTGCAGTATGCACGGGCGGTACTGCTGTTCAACGCACTCGGCCTGCTCGCCGTCTATGCCCTGCAGCGCGTGCAATTGTGGTTGCCATTGAATCCGCAGGCGATGGCCAATGTCAGCCCCGATTCGGCCTTCAACACGGCGGCGAGCTTCGTCACCAACACCAACTGGCAGGGCTATGGCGGCGAATCGACGATGGGCTACCTGATCCAGATGCTCGGCCTGACGGTGCAGAACTTCGTTTCCGCGGCAACCGGCATCGCCGTCGCCATCGCGCTCATCCGCGGCTTTGCACGGCATTCGGCGGCTGGCATCGGCAATGCGTGGGCAGACATCTTTCGCGCCACCATCTGGATTCTCCTGCCGCTGTCGCTGCTTTTCGCGCTGTTCCTGAGCAGTCAGGGCGTGATCCAGAACTTCGCTACCTACCAGGAGGTCCGCACGCTCGACGTGACCACATACCAGACGCCAAAGCTCGACGCCGACGGCCAGGTCCTGAAGGACGAGCAGGGCAACCCGGTGACGGAAGCTGCATCGACGACGACCCAGACCCTGGCGATGGGCCCGGTTGCTTCGCAGGAAGCGATCAAGATGCTTGGCACCAACGGCGGCGGCTTCTTCAACGCCAACTCGGCTCACCCGTTCGAGAACCCGACGCCATTGGTGAACTTCCTGCAGATGCTGTCGATCTTCCTGATTCCCGGCGCGCTGTGCATTGCCTTCGGCTGCATCGTCGGCGACGAACGCCAGGGCTGGACGGTGTTTGCCGCGATGGGCCTGCTCTTCGTCAGCTTTGCCATCGGCGCGATCAGCTTCGAGCAGCAAGGCAATCCGCTGCTGGCGAAGGTCGGCGAAACCGAGGCGACGAGCGTGCGCACCACCGCCTTGACCGACGGCAACATGGAGGGCAAGGAAGCGCGCTTCGGTATCGCCGATTCGGCCCTTTTTGCAACGATCACCACGGCCGCGTCCTGCGGTGCGGTCAATTCGATGCACGACTCGTTCACGCCGCTCGGCGGTGCCGTGCCGCTGGTCATGATGCAACTCGGCGAAGTCGTCTTCGGTGGTGTCGGTTCCGGCCTCTACGGCATGCTGATCTTTGCCGTGCTGGCGGTATTCATCGCCGGGCTGATGATCGGACGGACGCCGGAATACCTGGGCAAGAAGATCGAGGCGCATGAGATGAAGATGACGTCGATCGCCATCCTCGCGACGCCGCTTCTGGTCCTCGTCGGCACCGCCATTGCCGTGATGACCGAGGCGGGCCGGGCCGGCATCGCCAACCCGGGCGCGCACGGCTTTTCCGAGATTCTTTATGCCCTGTCGTCGGCAGCCAACAACAACGGCAGCGCCTTCGCCGGACTCTCGGCCAACACGCCTTTCTACAATGGACTGCTGGCGGTCGCGATGTGGTTCGGCCGTTTCGGCGTGATCATCCCGGTGCTGGCGATGGCCGGTTCGCTGGCAGCCAAGAAGCGGATCTTCGTGACCGCCGGGACCCTGCCGACACACGGCCCGCTGTTCGTCACGCTGCTGATCGGTGTCGTGTTGCTGGTCGGTCTGCTCAACTATGTGCCCGCGTTGGCGCTCGGACCGCTGGTCGAGCATCTCATGCTGTGGTCGACGCGATGATCCGCTGGAGAATTTGATGACACGCAAGACCTTTTCCCTGTTCGACCCGGCGCTCGTCACGCCGGCCATCGCCGACTCGTTCCGCAAGCTCGACCCACGCGTACAGTGGCGCAATCCGGTGATGTTCGTCGTCTTCATCGGTTCCATCCTGACCACACTGGCAGCGGTCCCGGCGCTCAGCGGCCCGGGTCAGGAGTCGACGGCGTTCATCCTCGGCGTCGCGATCTGGCTGTGGTTTACCGTGCTCTTCGCCAACTTCGCGGAAGCGCTCGCCGAAGGGCGCAGCAAGGCGCAGGCGGCGTCACTGCGCGGCCTGAAGAAGGAAACCTGGGCGAAGCGGTTGAGCGCCCCGCGCGCGGACGCCGAGTGGCACACGGTTCCCGCGGACGACCTGCGCGTCGGCAACGTCGTCCTGGTCACCACCGGCGAAACCATTCCCGCCGACGGCGAGGTGATCGAAGGCGTTGCCTCGGTCGATGAATCGGCAATCACCGGCGAATCGGCGCCGGTCATCCGCGAATCAGGCGGTGATTTCTCGGCGGTCACCGGCGGCACCCGCGTGCTCTCCGACTGGCTGGTCGTGCGCGTCACCGTCAATCCCGGCGAGACCTTCGTCGATCGGATGATCGCCATGGTCGAGACGGCGAAGCGGCAAAAGACACCGAACGAAATCGCGCTGGCGATCCTGCTGGCGGCCCTGACCATCGTTTTCCTCGGCGTCACCGCGACCCTGCTGCCGTTTTCGGAGTTCAGCGTGAACGTTGCCGGTTCCGGCTCGCCGGTCAGCATCACCGTCCTCATCGCGCTGCTCGTGTGCCTGATTCCGACGACCATCGCCGGCCTTCTTTCGGCCGTTGGCGTCGCCGGCATGAGCCGCATGATGCAGGCCAACGTCATTGCCACCTCGGGCCGCGCGGTCGAAGCCGCCGGCGACGTCGACGTGTTGCTTCTCGACAAGACCGGCACGATCACGCTGGGCAATCGCCAGGCGGCTGCCTTCCTGCCCGCCGACGGGGTGAGCGAGAGCGAACTCGCCGACGCCGCGCAACTGGCGTCGCTGGCAGACGAAACGCCGGAGGGCCGCAGCATCGTCATCCTCGCCAAGCAGCGCTTCAACCTGCGCGAGCGCGATGTGCACGCGCTCGAGGCGCAGTTCGTGCATTTCTCGGCGCAAACCCGGATGAGCGGGGTCGATGTGCATGGCCGGCAGATTCGCAAGGGGGCCACCGACGCCATCCGCCAGCATGTCGAGGCGATCGGCGGCACCATGCCCGCGTCGGTGCTGACGGCGGTCGAAGCGGCAGCACGGCGTGGCAGCACGCCACTGGTCGTTGCCGATGACCAGTGCGTGCTCGGCGTCGTCGAACTGAAGGATGTCGTCAAGGGCGGCATCAAGGAGCGCTTCGCCGAACTGCGCCAGATGGGGATCAAGACGGTGATGATCACCGGTGACAACCGTCTGACGGCCGCGGCGATCGCCGCCGAGGCCGGTGTCGATGATTTTCTCGCCGAAGCCACGCCGGAAGCCAAGCTGGCGCTGATCCGCCAGTACCAGGCCGAGGGTCGCCTGGTGGCAATGACCGGCGACGGGACCAACGACGCCCCGGCGCTGGCGCAGGCGGATGTGGCCGTGGCGATGAACACCGGTACGCAGGCTGCCAAGGAAGCCGGCAACATGGTCGACCTCGACTCGAATCCAACCAAGCTGATCGAGGTCGTTGAAACTGGCAAACAGATGCTGATGACCCGCGGCGCGCTGACGACCTTCAGCGTCGCCAACGACGTCGCCAAGTACTTCGCGATCGTTCCGGCTGCCTTCGTCAGTACCTACCCGGCGCTGTCGGCACTCAACGTGATGGGGCTGGCCAGTCCGTCCTCGGCGATTCTCTCGGCGGTGATCTTCAATGCCCTGATCATCATCGCGCTGATTCCACTGGCCTTGAAGGGGATCCGCTATCACGCCGTCGGCGCCGCCAGCCTGCTGCGTCGCAACCTGGCCATCTACGGCCTGGGGGGTCTCGTCGCACCCTTTGTCGGCATCAAGCTGATCGACATGGCACTAGCCGCCACCGGTCTTGCCTGAGGAGATACGCATGAAAAGCCTGCTTCGTCCAGCCGTTTCACTGTTCGTTCTGCTGTCGGTCGTTACCGGGGTGTTCTATCCGCTGCTCGTCACCGGCGTCGCCCGACTGGCTTTCCCGGCTGCCGCCAGCGGCAGCCTGATCGTCAGGGAAGGCAAACCGATAGGCTCCGCACTGATCGGCCAGAATTTCACCAACCCGAAGTACTTCTGGGGCCGGCCATCGGCAACCGCACCGCAGCCCTATAACGCTGCCGCTTCGTCCGGGTCGAATCTCGGGCCGCTCAATCCGGCGCTGGCCGCCGCGGTCAAGACCCGAATCGACGCGCTGCGAGCCGCCGACCCCGGCAACCTGCGGCCGGTACCGATCGATCTGGTCACCGCTTCGGCGAGCGGTCTCGACCCGCACATCAGCCCAGCGGCAGCTGACTACCAGGCGGAGCGAGTCGCGCGTTCCCGCCAGCTTGATCCGCAGACCGTGCGTCAGCTCATCGCGCAGCACAGCGAAGGCCCTGACCTCGGCGTTTTCGGCGAAACGCGCGTGCATGTCCTCAGGCTCAACCTCGCCCTTGACGCGACAACGCGCTGAACGGGGTCACCTCACCCGAGATACATGACCGCATGGGCCAGAAATCCCGGAAAATGAAGGAATCCTTTCGATGGAGTCGAGCCCATGCTGATCAACTGCGTTGCTTACCGCGAAGGCAAGAAGCTTGCAGATATCGATATTGATGCAATAAGTGAGTACCTCAAGGATCCCGATTGCTTCGTCTGGGTTGCCCTGCGCGATGCAACACCGGCCGAACTCGACAAAATGCGCTTGGAATTCGACCTGCATCCGCTCACCATCGAGGACGCCAATCACGGTCACCAACGGCCAAAACTCGAGGAGTACGGCGACAGCCTGTTCGCGGTCGTCCACCTGCTCGGGATGGAGCATGGCGGGATCGCCGTCGGCGAAGTCGCCATCTTTGTCGGTCGCAACTTCATTCTGTCGGTTCGAAACCGCAGCGAGCAGCATCTGCTGGGTGTGAGAGAGCGCTGCGAACGCGAACCGGAGGCTCTCAAGCAGGGCTCAGGTTTCGTCCTCTACGCCCTGATGGATGCGGTGGTCGACCGCTATTTTCCGATCGTCGATGGCATGGAATCGGATCTTGAAGGAATCGAGGAGCGGATCTTCGACCGGGGGGCGGCACGCTTCAACATCGAACGCCTCTACGGCCTCAAACGTCGCGTGACGGTGGTCAAACACGCCGTGGCGCCGCTGATGGAAGCGGTCAGCAAGCTTGCCAGCGGCCGCGCGCCACCGGTCTCCACCAGTAGCCGCCACTATTTCCGTGACGTCTATGATCACCTGGCACGCATCAACGCACACCTTGACACCCTGCGTGACACCATCGGCACGGCCATCCAGGTCAGCCTTTCATCGGTAGCCATTGAGCAGAACGATGTCGCCAAGCGCCTCGCCGCATGGGCCGGGATCTTTGCCGTCGCCACTGCCTTTGCCGGCATATGGGGCATGAACTTCGAATCAATGCCCGAATTGAAGTGGGCATACGGCTATCCGCTGGCGCTGACGCTGATCGTTGGCGCAATGGGATTTCTCTTCTTCCGCTTTCGGCGCCTGGGATGGCTGTGATGAACAATGGACGTCCTGACCCCGATCAACTCTTGGCGCGCGTTCAGGAGGAGGAAGCCAAAGCTGCCCGCGGCAAGCTGAAGATTTTCTTCGGCGCCTCCGCCGGCGTCGGCAAGACCTACGCCATGCTCGGTGCCGCGCGACGGCAAAAGGAGCTTGGCACCGATGTCGTCATCGGCGTCGTCGAGACCCACGGCCGCAAGGAAACCGAGGCCCTGATCACCGGTCTCGAACGGCTGCCCCTGTGTGAGATCCCTTATCGCGGCAGCGTGCTGAAGGAGTTCGATCTCGACGCTGCGCTGGCGCGGCGCCCGGCGTTGATCCTGATGGACGAACTGGCTCACTCCAACGTTGCCGGCTCGCGGCATCCCAAGCGCTGGCAAGACGTCCATGACTTGCTCTCGGCAGGGATCGACGTCTACAGCACGGTCAACGTACAGCATCTCGAGACCCTCAACGACGTGGTCAGCGGGATTGCCGGCATTCGTGTATGGGAAACGGTACCCGACCGGATCTTTGACGAAGCCGACGAAGTGGTACTGGTCGATCTACCGCCCGACGACCTGCTGCAGCGCTTGAAGGAGGGCAAGGTCTACCTGCCGCAGCAAGCTGAACGGGCAATTCGCAACTTCTTTCGCAAGGGCAACCTGATCGCCCTGCGCGAGCTGGCGCTACGCCGTACTGCCGACCGCGTGGACGACGAAATGCTGGCCTACCGCCGCGAGTCCTCGGTGGCCACGGTATGGCAAACACGCGACGCGCTGCTGGTGTGCATCGGATCGGGCACAGGGGTCGAGAGACTGGTGCGCACCGGGGCGCGCCTGGCAGGGCGACTGGAGGCCCCCTGGCACGCCATTCACGTGCACACGCAAACCTCGGGACCGGAGCCAGAGGTGGACCGGCAGCGCATCGTCCGCGCGCTCGAACTATCCGCTTCGCTCGGTGCTGAAACGGCGACGCTCTCGGCTGACGACCCGGTCGCTGCGCTTGTCGATTATGCTCGCGAGCACAACCTGTCGCGACTGCTGGTCGGACGCGATCACCCCCGGCCTTGGCGGCCTTGGTACCGTTCGATGGCCGACCGGATTGGACAAGCGGCACCCGACCTCGACGTGGTGCAAGTGGCGCGCAGCGACGACACGCGTGCAGCTGCTTCGCCGTCGACCGCCACGCCGGCGCCGGGCAACTGGTTGGCATATCTCAAGGCAGCGGCAATCTGCGGCTTGGCCACGGGACTGGCAATGCCACTGGCGGGCGTCATCGAACTCACCAATATTGCCATGTTGTTCCTGCTTGCGGTGCTCATCGTGGCCATGCACCTTGGCCGCGGCCCGGCCGTTGCCAGCTCGTTCATGGCAGTTGCCGCCTTCGACTTCTTCTTCGTGGAACCGCGTCTTTCCTTCGCCGTCAGCGATGCGCAATATCTGATGACCTTCGCCGTGATGCTCACCGTGGCGCTGATCACCGGCCAGCTCACCGCGCGCTACAAGCAGCACGCCGATGTGGCGACGCAGCGTGAAGCGCGCGCCCGCGCGCTCTATGAAATGGCACGGGATCTGTCGGCAGCTCTGCTCCCGATACAGGTCGCCGAGGCCTGCGATCGCTTTCTGTCAGTCGAGTTCGGCGCCCAGGCCGTCTTGCTCCTGACCGATGCCGAGGATCACCTGCAGGTGGAGACGGTCAACGCCAATGGTCGCAGCGACCGCACACCGATCGTCGACGAGGGCGTCGCCCGCTGGGCCTTCGACCACGGCGAGGCGGCAGGGCTGTCCACCGACACCCTGCCGGGCAGCCCGCTGCTCTATCTACCGCTCAAGGCACCGATGCGCACTCGCGGCGTGCTGGGCATCGCACCGCGGGACCCGCTGCGTGTGCAAGGCCCAGAAGCGCGCCGGCAGCTCGAAACCTTTGCCAGTCTGGTGGCGATCGCCGTCGAGCGCATGCACTATGTCGCGGTGGCGCAGTCGACGCTGCTGCAGATGGAATCCGAGAGCCTGCGCAATTCCCTGCTGGCCGCGATTTCGCACGATCTGCGAACGCCGCTGAGTGTGCTGGTGGGACTGGCTGAATCGATCGGGCTGACGCAGCCGCCGCCAACCGATGCCCAAGCAAGAATCGCCCGGACACTGAAGGAGGAAGCGCTGCACATGAGCGCCAAGGTCGGCAAGCTGCTCGACATGGCGCGCCTGCAAGCCGAAAAAGTTCAGCTCAACCGCCAGTGGCAACCGTTGGAAGAAGTCGTCGGCAGTGCGCTAAAGGCCACCGCAGCACCCCTCGCGGCACATTCTGTGAGCACCATCCTGCCTGATGACCTGCCACTGGTGGAGATCGACGCGGTGTTGATCGAGCGTGTGCTCTGCAATCTTCTTGAGAACGCAGCCAAGTTTACCCCTGCCGGCACGCGCATCAGCATCGGCGCGGCGATGCGTGGAAGCGAGATCGAGGTGTGGGTGGACGACAACGGGCCGGGCTTGCCGAAAGGACGCGAGAAAGTCATTTTCGAGAAGTTCGAACGTGGCGCACGCGAGCGCGCGACACCGGGCGTAGGTCTTGGTCTGGCCATCTGCCGCGCCATCGTCGAGGCACACGGCGGCAGGATTCATGCCGAAGACCGGGCCGGCAGCGGTGCACGTTTCGTCTTCTCGCTGCCGCGCGGCACGCCGCCGACGACCGCCGAAGAAATCGTCGTTCCAACAGAGGGCGGCACGCCCTGACCGCTCAAGCCGATGGTCGACATCGACGACTTCGATCCCATCAAACAGATCACGCCATGACAGGGCCGCTGGCTACCATTGTCGTCGTCGAAGATGAAGCCAACATCCGCCGCTTCGTCAAACTGGCGCTGGAAAGCGAGGGGTTTCTGGTATTCGAGGCCGACACCCTGAAACGCGGCCTGATCGAAGCCGGCACCCGCAGGCCGGACCTGGTGGTGCTCGATTTGGGCCTGCCCGACGGTAACGGCGTCGACTTCATCCGTGATCTGCGCACCTGGTCCGATCTCCCCATCATCGTGCTGTCGGCTCGGACGACCGAAGCCGACAAGGTGGGCGCTCTGGACTCGGGCGCCGACGACTATCTGACGAAACCATTCGGGGCAGCAGAGCTGCTGGCTCGCGTTCGTGCCCAGTTGCGACGCCGGTCCAGTGCCACCGGCAACGGCTCTACGGTCTTTGAATTCGGCAAGATGCGCGTCGATCTCGGCAAACGACTGGTCGAGCGAGCAGGAGAGCCCCTGCACCTGACGCCTATCGAGTATCGGCTGCTGGCCGTCCTGATCACCCATCCGGACAGTGTGCTGACCCACCGCCAACTGCTCAAGACGGTGTGGGGGCCATCGCATGCCGACGACAGCCATTACATCCGGGTCTATATGGGGCTGCTACGCAAGAAGATCGAAGATGATCCGTCGCAGCCGAGACACATCATTACGGAAGCGGGCGTAGGTTACCGTTTTGTTGCCGCATGAAGTGCCGACACGGTTCCAGGCACCGCAAGGCAACAGGTACGATTGCCAGGCCCATCTCCAAGTGCAAGAGCAGCCCCGCTATGGCAACATGACGTGTCGTGTGGGGCTGCCATTCAGCCAGAAACGGGCGAGCCACTGCGGCGAGTCCTGACGGCGACCAGCAGGTGTGCTGCCCGCCCGATGGCAAGCGGCAAAGTCTCGAACACCAGGGAGTCGGCAATGAAGAAACTGCTTCTGGCGCTTTCTCTGGCGCTGCAGGCCGCAGCGCTCGCGGCTGCCGAGCCGTCGCCAGTCAGGCCTGAGGGCGTCGCGGTCAAGGATTACCCATGGCTGGCGCTACCGGGTGAGACGAACGAAGCGCTCGAACGCAAGGGCGACCGCAAGCGCGGCGAGAGGCTCTATGCGCTGTGCCGCAGTTGCCACCTGTCGTCAGCAGGCGGGAGTTCCGACGGCAGCGTTCCGCAACTCGCAGGCCAGCACAGCACGGTACTGATCAAGCAGATGGCCGACATCCGCAGCGGTGCGCGGCACAACGCAACGATGTACCCGTTCGCTGCGGTACTGGCCGATCCGCAGGATCTGGCCGATCTCGCCGCCTATCTCGAAGGGCTCTGCATCCCCCGCGAGCATGGGCAGTACGATGCCCCGGACGCAGCGCAGCAACTGGCGAAGGGCAAGGCGCTTTACGAAAGGGAGTGCAGTGCGTGCCACGGGCCGCGCGGTGAAGGCGCCAGATACAAGTTCCATCCGGTGATCGCCGGGCAGCACCATGCCTACCTGCTGCGCCAGATGACCGACATCCGCGACGGCAAGCGCCCGAACGTCAACCCGGAGATGCTCAGCGTCATCAGCCGGTACGACGATGAGCAACTGCTGGCGATCTCGGCCTACCAGTCAAGCCTGGTGATGCCAGGACGAATGTGCTCGGCCAGACCACCGGCGAGGAAGCAGTAAGGGCGGCTGCCGCGCGCCACCGGCGTCCGCCAGAGGCCAGCGCCCGGCGCTGGGGTGCCGCTTCAACCACGGCCTGGAAGCGGTCGGCGGCGGCCGGTCGAGCGGGCTCCGCTGCCGCCAGGTTCAGGACTTCCTGCCCGACTGCCCCGCCATGGGCATTCCGGGAGTCTGCGCACTGGTAAGATGCTGCCCTGGCTGCAGCTGCTTGATTGCACGCGCATCGAAGCCGGTGAGGGATCCGCAGCATGGATTCCTCGGGATGCCCCGCAAGAACCCATACTGCAGAGCCCGTTGCAATCTGCTGCCGATGCCTCTTGCCGATCCGCTCCAGCCTCTAGATGTTGCTGATTTCTTTCCATAACTCAATCCATTGACTTGCCCATGCCGAAGAATCAGGGGACCACGGAAAGCTCTTCCACGCTGCACACACCGATGATGCAGCAGTACCTGCGGCTGAAAGCGGAGCATCCCGGTCTCCTGTTGTTCTACCGCATGGGCGACTTCTACGAGCTGTTCTACGAGGACGCCGAAAAGGCCGCGCGCCTGCTCGACATCACCCTGACGACGCGCGGACAGTCCGCCGGACAGCCGATCAGGATGGCCGGCGTGCCTTACCACGCGCTCGAGCAATACCTGGCGAAGCTGGTGAAGCTCGGCGAATCGGTGGTCATCTGCGAGCAGGTCGGCGACCCGGCGACCAGCAAGGGGCCGGTCGAACGTGCCGTGTCGCGAATCGTCACCCCGGGGACGCTGACCGACGCGGCGCTGCTCGACGAGAAGCGCGACACGCTGCTGCTGGCGATCCACTTCACCCGCCAGCTCGCGGGACTGGCCTGGATCAACCTGGCGAGCGGCGAGTTCCGCGTCTGCGAAGTCGCTCCAGGCAGGGTCGCTGCCACCCTCGAACGCATCCGACCGGCCGAGATCGTCGTCGCCGAGACGCTGGCGCCGGGTTTCACCGCGGACGCTGCGCTGACCCGGCAGCCCGACTGGCATTTCGACGTCGAGGCCGGCGGCCGCGAACTGTGCGCGCACTTCGGCACCAGTTCGCTCGCCGGCTTTGCTGCCGATGGCCTGCGACCGGCGATCGCCGCTGCCGGCGCGCTGCTGCGCTACGCGCGGGCAACGCAGACGCGCGCCCTGCCGCACCTGCGCGCACTGGTCGTCGAACGTGATGCCACCTTCCTCGGACTCGACACGGCGACGCGGCGCAACCTCGAACTCACCGAAACCCTGCGCGGCCAGCCGGCGCCGACGCTCTACAGCCTGCTCGACACCTGCGTCTGTGCGATGGGCTCGCGGCTGCTGCGGCACGCGCTGCATCACCCCTGGCGCGAGCCGGCGATCCCGGCTGCGCGGCATGCGGCGATCGCCATGCTGCTCGACGACGAAGGCCACAGCCTGCGCGCGCTGCGGCAGGCGCTGCGCGGTTTCGCCGACATCGAGCGGATCGCTGGCCGCATCGGACTCTACAGTGCCCGCCCGCGCGACCTGTCGAGCCTGCGCGACAGCCTGCAGCGACTGGGCGAACTGCGGGCACCCCTGCAAACGATCAGCGCTGCGCCTCTGCTGGCTGAACTGCAGGCGCAGCTGGCAACTCCGGCTGGCGCCCTCGACCTGCTGCAGCGTTCGCTCCAGCCCGAGCCGGCGGCGCTGATCCGCGACGGCGGCATCATCGCCAGCGGCTTCGACGCCGAACTCGACGAACTGCGGGCGCTGAACGACAACTGCGGCGCGTTTCTCGTCGAACTCGAGGCGCGCGAGCGCGAGCGGACGGGTATCGCCAACCTGAAGGTCGAATACAACCGGGTGCACGGTTTCTACATCGAGGTCAGCAACGCCAACGCCAGCCGCGTGCCCGACGATTACCGCCGGCGGCAGACGCTGAAGAACGCCGAGCGCTATCTGACACCGGAGCTGAAGTCCTTCGAGGACAAGGCTCTGTCGGCGCAGGATCGGGCGCTGGCACGTGAGCGGCTGCTCTACGATGGCGTTCTGGCAGGCCTGCAGTCCGAGCTGCCGGATCTGCAGCGGGTCGCGCAGGCGGTCGCCAGCATCGATCTGCTGGCGAGCCTTGCCGACACCGCGCAACGGCGCAACTACTGCCGGCCGCTGTTCACCAACGAACCGGGACTGCTGATCGAGGGTGGCCGCCACCCGGTGGTCGAGGACCAACTCGCCGGCAGCGAGACCTTCATCGCCAACGCGACCCGCCTCAGCGACCAGCGGCGACTGCTGCTGATCACCGGCCCGAACATGGGCGGCAAGTCGACCTACATGCGGCAGACCGCGCTGATCGCCCTCCTCGCCCACGTCGGCAGCTATGTGCCGGCAAGCCGTGCCGTTCTCGGCCCGCTCGACCAGATCTTCACCCGCATCGGCGCCGCCGACGATCTGGCAGGCGGACGTTCGACCTTCATGGTCGAGATGACCGAATCCGCCGCCATCCTGCACCACGCCAGCGAGCGGAGCCTGGTCCTGATGGACGAGGTCGGACGCGGCACGTCGACCTTCGACGGGATGGCGCTGGCTTTCGCCATCTGCCGTCAGCTCATCGAGAAGAATCGCTGCCTGACGCTGTTCGCCACGCACTACTTCGAGCTGACGCTGCTCGCCAACGAGTACGCCGAACTGGCGAACGTGCACCTGGACGCGATCGAGCATGGCCAGCGCATCGTCTTCCTGCATGCCGTCGAGGATGGACCGGCGAACCAGAGCTACGGCATCCAGGTGGCAGCGCTGGCCGGCATTCCGGCGGCGGTGCTGAAGGCGGCGCGGCGACAGTTGCGGGAGTTCGAGCAGCGTGCGTCGATCAACCCGCTGCAGCCGGATCTCTTTGCCAGCGCGCTGTCGACTGCCGCCGAAGCATGCGAACCAGCCACCCATCCGGCGATCGACCGGCTGCGCGCGATCGATCCCGACCGCCTGACGCCACGCGAGGCGCTCGACGCCCTCTACGAACTGAGAGCCCTGATCCAGTGACGCGAACAAGGGCAGGTGCGGGATTGCTTGCCGCCGTCGGCGGCCTGCTGCTGGCCGGCGCGCTGCAGGCCGAAACCTGGCGCTTCGCGGCGATCGGCGACACGCCCTACAGCAGCCACGAGCTGCGCGAACTGCCGCGAATGCTCGACGACATCGCTGCCGAACATGCGGCCTTCGTCGTGCATGCCGGCGACTTCAAGGACAGCCGATCGGTCTGCAGCGACGGGCTGTTCGAGGCCCGCCGCGATCTCCTCGACGCCTCGCCGGTGCCGCTGATCTACGTTCCCGGTGACAACGAATGGACCGACTGCCGCCATCTCCCGGCTGGCGAGTTCGATCCGCTCGAGCGTCTGCAGAAGCTGCGACAGTTGTTCTTTGCCGCACCGCGTTCGCTTGGCCAATCGACGCTGCCGCTCGAGCGGCAGCCCGGAGACTACCCCGAGCATCTGCGCTGGCGGCTCGGCCCGGTACTCTTCGTCTCGCTCAACGTTCCCGGACCGAACAACAACTTCGGTCTCGGGAAGGAACCGCGCGACGAGTTCGTCAGCCGCAACGCAGCCGTCATCGACTGGCTGCGACAGGCTTTTGCCGTCGCGCGGCGCGAGCAGCTCGCCGGCCTGGTCATCATCATGCAGGGCAATCCGGCCTTCCGTCACCACGCCGCCGGCCTGCCGCACGCCGGTTATCGGGAACTGCTGCGTACCCTGAGCGATGAAACCGTCGCCTTTCCCGGACGGGTCCTGCTGATACACGGCGACTCGCACTGGCAGCGCATCGACCAGCCGCTGCGCCATCCGGCGACGAAGCGGCCGATCACCAACTTCACCCGCCTGGAGACTTTCGGCTACCCGTTCATGGGTTGGGTGAAGATCATCATCGACGACGAGGGACCGCAACTGTTCCGCTTCGAGATTCACCCGCATCCGCGTCGTCTCCCCTGAGCATGCACAAGGCTGTCGACAGCAGCCGGCGCAGGGCCTAGACTAGCCCGGCGAATCGTCCGCATCGGCATGGCGAGCGGCCCCTCTCTGCCTGCTTGCCGGTTGCGATGGTGGGTGGTCGCAAGCGGTCGGGCCGTGCACGCCCCGGGCGTCAGCCGGTCATGACAGCTTGCTCGCCGCGGTTTCCTGTCGCCTCGGGAGGGAAGGATCATGAGACTGTCCGTCTGGCTGCGCTCTGCGCTGGCTTCGCTGCTCACCGTTCTGACTGCAGCCGCCAGCGCCGACATCGTCATTGGCCAGGTTGCCGCCTTCAGCGGCCCCCTGGCACCTACCGGAACCCACATGCGGGCGGGCGTGCAGCTCCAGTTCGACGCCGTCAACGCCGAGGGCGGGATTCACGGCCAGAGGATTCGGCTGGCGTCGGCTGACGACGGCTACAAGACCGACGAGACGGTCCGTCTGGCACGCGAGATGCTCCGGCACGAGCAGCCGCTGGCCTTCATCGGCTTCGTTGGCACCGGCAACGTCGAGGCGATGCTCGACCACAAGGTGCTCGCCGAGGCCGGTGTTCCGCTGCTCGCCGTTCGCTCGGGCGCGGAGACCCTGGTTCGCCGCAACGACGCCTTTCTGTTCCTGACGCGCGCCAGCTATGCCGAGGAAATCGACAAGATCACCGACCAGTACGTGACCACAGGTTACACCCGTTTTGCCGTCCTCTACCAGGACGACGCCTTCGGCAAGGGCGCCCTGGCGAGTGCCGAGCAGTCGATCCAGAAGGCAGGCGGCACGCTGGTGGCCAAGGGAGCATACGAGAAGAACACGACCAACGTCGGCGCCGCGGTGCAGACCATCGCTGCTGCACAGCCGCAGGCCGTTATCTTGATCGCCAACACGGCTGCCAGCGCCGAGTTCCTGCTGCAGTCACGCGCCGCCGGCAACCTGGCGCAGTATGTCGCCCTGTCGGTCACCGACGCCGGGCAGGTGGTGCAGAAGATCGGCGCCAACAAGGCCGAAGGACTGGCGCTGACGCAGGTCGTTCCCGATCCGAACAGCCACACGGTCCCGCTGATCCGGGAGATACAGAACAATTTCAGGAAGTTCAAACCCAAGGACGTGACGCTCAATCACACCTTCGTCGAGGGCTACCTCGGTGCCAAGGTGCTGGTCGAAGCGCTGCGCCGCGCAGGCCCGGAACCGACGCGACGAAAGCTGCGCGACACGCTCGAAGCGCTCGCGAACTACGACGCCGGCGGCGTCTTCATCAGTTTCTCGCCCAGGCGTCACGCCGGCTCGCGCTTCGTGGACATCACCATTCTCAACCGCAGCGGCAAGCTGCTGCGCTGAACCGGCGCCCGCGAGATCAGCCGAAGAGCAGCCGCCAGGACTCGAGCGACAGCCGAACGCCACCGCCGATCAGCAACGCCACGGCCACCGACAGCCCGACCGAGAAGCAGGCCTGCCGGGCGCCAATCGTCCGCAGCATGAGGGCGAAGGTCGATACGCAGGGAATATAGAAGGTGATGAAGACGAGAAAGGTAGCGATCTGCACCCGGTCGAGCAGCGGCACGATCTCGATCGTGCCCAGCGCCTGATAGACCATCAGCAGCGACAGTTCCTTGCGCAGGACGCCGAACAGGATCGGCACGCCAAGCAGCACCGGCAAGCCGAGCCACCAGTGAGTGACCGGCGACAGCAGCAGGTTGATCCACTCGTCGGCGCCAAAATGGCCAAGCAGAGCGAGAACGATGCTGCCCGCCACCAGCAGCGGCGTGACGATGGTCACGATATCGCTGCTTCGCTCCCACGTCCTCGCCAGCAACGGCCGCCAGCGGGGCAGCGCGTAGGGCGGAATCTCCTGGATCAGCCCGACGGCAACGTTGGCGTAGCGCCGCGCCAGCAGGCTCCCGAGCAAGGTCAGGACGACGAAGGTGAGGGCGAAGATGGCGAACACTCCCAGCCCGCCGAGGTACTTGCCGCCCATCGCGAGGATGATCGCCGAGCGCGCCGAACAGGGAACGAAAGCCAGCAGCAGCGTGGCGACGAGCCGGTCCTTGCCGCTGCTGGTCGCCGCGACCATCGAGATGGCCGGCACGTTGCAGCCGAGCCCGATGAGGAAGGGGGCGGCGACCCCGCCGTGCAGTCCGATACGGTGAAAGCCGCGATCGACGACGAAGGCGACGCGGTGCATGATCCCCGACTCTTCGAGCGCGACCAGCAGCAGCACCAGCGGCAGCATGTAGGGGACGACGATCGCGACGAGACCGATCAGGCCGTCGACGACAGCCCGCCCGACGACGCCGACGGTGGACCCGGGCTGCCACTCCTGCGCCCACTCGACGAGCGGTGCGGCGGTCCACGCGTCGAGCGTCGTGCTGACCTTGAACACCACCAGCAACACCAGCGCGAACACCACCGTGCTGCCAAGCAGGCCCCAGCGGGGATGCAGGAACAAGCCATCGAGCAGGCGCTGCCAGCGACCGGCACCGGCGGCACCGCCGAAGCGGCTGACGTTTTCGAAGAGAAGCGCCGCCTGGTGGTGGCGGTCGGCGTGCACCTCGTCGGACAGCGGTCGCGGCAACAGCCGCGCGGCGGCATCGCGCGCCGCCAGCACCTGCGGCAGGAGCTGCGGCAGGTGGCAGGCCAGCTCCTGCAGGAAGTAATCGTTGTTCTCCGCCAGCTGGATGCGCAGGAAGGGCAGCGGAACGTGGAAGGCTTGCGCCACCGCCGGCTGCGCGAGCAGCGCCTGCAGCGGCTCGAGGGCAGTGCTGATGTGCGGGCTCGGCGTCTGGATGCGCGGCAGCTGCTGCGCGCGCGCGACTTCCAGTGCCGCGGCAAAGAGATCACTGACGCCAATCCCCATGTGCGCCACGGTCGGCAGCACCGGCACGCCGAGATGCTCCGCCAGTGCACGGCTATTGACGTACACCCCTTTGCGCCGTGCCTCGTCGACACGGTTGAGTGCGATCAGCAGCGGCTTGCCGAGGAGACACAGTTCGAGGCTGAGCTCGAGGTCGCGCTGCAGCGCCGTCGCGTCGACGACCTGGACGAGGACATCGGGCGCGTCGAACGAGACCTCCGGCAGTTGATCCTCGTGCAGCGCCACCGGTGGCCAACGGTCGCCCCAGAGCAGGTACTTCAGCACCACGACATCGCGGGCACCTGGCGAGTGCAGCGAGTCCACCGCCGGCAGGTCGACCAGCGAGATCTGCTCGAGTCCGATATCGACCACGCACTCGTCGTAGGAGTCGCCTTCGCGCAGCAGCCGCCGGTGTTGCGGCGCGGCACTCGAGGCAGCCAGAAACAGGCTGCTCCTGCCGGTACGCGGGCGGCCAACGAGCGCCACCCGCGGCCGGCGCCTGCCGCGCAGCAGCGGCTGCGGCAGCAGAAGAGCACACGTCTGAACTCCAGTCACTGACCAATCTCGTATGCCGTCT
>ERZ761609.1101-NODE-1101-length-25997-cov-49.173541_pt1 | contig 25997 bp, 19 predicted proteins | sample MGYA00511163_ERZ761609 | MGnify/ENA primary metagenome ERZ761609 (study PRJEB28899, sample SAMN02445070) | bioreactor sludge metagenome | biome: EBPR sludge | place: Australia: Brisbane, Thorneside Wastewater Treatment Plant | collected 2011-12-16 ... | reverse complement strand
GCAAGCGATCGCGCTGGTGCGCGGCGCAGAGCTGGATTTTGCAGTACAGTTCACCCCCTACCCAAAGCCGCCTGACCCCCCAAACGATGCAAAAACCCTGACCACCCCACCATCCCCCCCAAGTCCCTCACCCCTCGTGTGTCTGCCCGCGGCGAACAGCGTCAACGTCAGCGATCCGGCCTGCGACATTCCACCCTGGGCCGCGGCAATGTCTTTGCAGACCGGTTTGGTCTAGGCCGGGACGACGCACAGGATGCCGGTGGGAGCGGCCAGGAGGTTGCCCAGGGGTGGAAATGCCGCTCAGGGATTCGATCGCACGGGCTTCATTCCGAACAGCAAGCGCGTGAGGCGGTGGCGGCGGGTGATTTCGAAGAACGCCCAACTGCCCAGGAAAGTGCCCCCCGCGAGCAGTGGCAGTTTCACGGGAATGGAGGCGTTCCAGCCGATCATGTAGTAGGCAAGGGTAACGGTGATGGTCTGGTGGACGATGTAGAAGGGGTAAACCGCCTCGGTGGCGTAGCGGAGCAGGGGGCTGTCCCGGTTCAGTTTCTCCCGGCTCCAGCCGACCAGGGTCACGATCCAGGCCATGCCCATGTAGGATTCGACGGTCAGGCTGACGGCGAACCTTTGCGCGGGGCTCCAGGACTCGCGCGCATCCGTGAGGCGGAGACCGTAGAAGACGGCGGTGAGCAGGAGAGCGACGATGAGGAACTCCCGCCGTTTGCGGACGATGAGCGAGAGGAAACGCTCGTTGCTGCAGATGATGAAGCCCCACAGGAAAGTAAGCAGGCTGCCGGTGAGGTTGGCCCAATCGGCGGTGAGGTTATGGGTGGTGGGCCACTTGGGTCCGAGCCACGCGGCAACAAGGAGGTTGGGCACGCCGACCAGGTAGATTGCGCCGGGCTTTTCGCAGAACCGCGCGAACGCTTCGATGAGCGAACGGGCGCGAGCGGTTTTCAGCAAGGCGAACACGGGGATGCCGAGGAGCGAAAACACGAGGATATAGGCGACAAACCAGAGATGGTGCCAGCTCAGGCTGCCCTGCGGGTAGGAGACGAAGTCGAAGACGGTGCGCCAGAACGCCCAATAGCTGGAGAACGATACGCCCTGGTCCAGGCGTTCGTAGTAGATCTGCGGCGGGACGATCACGAACATGCCGAAGGCGAGCGGCAGAAACAGGCGCCGCATCCGCTCGCCCGCAAACTCGCCCCAACTCCGTTTGCGCAGCGCGAAGCTGACGCCGGCTCCCGAGATGAAGAACAGCAGGGGCAGCCGCCAGCGGTTGAAGAACAGCATCACCCAGGTGAGGGATTCGCTCAGCTCGGGGTTCTTGACGTGCCACTTCCAGGGCACGAAGAACATGCCGGTGTGGTAGCCGATGAGGATGAGGAAGGCGATGACGCGGAGCCAGTCGAGGCCGTACTCGCGCTGGTAAGGGACGGATGAGTTCACTAGAGTTTCCTACGACGGCGGGAAACTGAAGGTTCCAACGGGCACATTTCGCTTGACCCGGACAATTCCGGGGACCATACTGTGGCCGAGCATGAAGGCATGCTCAATCATTGCTGGCGATAGGAGCTAACATGCGCCGGTCCATGCTGTTTATGGCCTCGCTGAGCCTGTTGGCAATGGCGAGCGCCTTCCCGGGGAGGCTGTCCGCGCAGAACGGAACGCCTCCCCAAGACGCAAGTGTTTCATTCGATGTGAACCCCGGAGACCCCTTTGGATCCTGTGCGTTCCCAATCAACATCACCACCGAGGGGAAGGGGAAGACCATCGTGCTTCCGACGGGCAACCTGATCTTCACTTCTCCGGGCTTGCGCGCAACGGTGACCAATCTCGACGATCCCACGAAGAAGATCGACCTCGTCATCACGGGAGTGTTCCACGTGACCCCGACCCCCGACGGGGGCATGTTCTTCAAGGTCACGGGCCGCAATCTTCTGACTGACCCCTATGCGGGCGTCGTTCTTGTGACAGGCAATTTCAGTTTCGCCTTCGACGCAGCCGGGAACCTGACCCAGCCGCTCACGATGAAAGCCGGTATCGTCACCGATCTCTGCGCCGCGCTGAACTAGGAGTATCTGTCCGGGCGGAGTGGGATCAGCGCCACCCACACGGGGTGGAGGTGCAGCCATGAGACCCATCGCCCTGCTGCTGATCACTGCCGTGCTGATTCCGGGCGCCCGGCCTCCGCTGGTCCTGGAATGGGAGCAGACCACCGCCGCATTTGCTAACCGCCGGGTGCTGGTGGTGCTGGATTCCGGCGCGCGCATCGAAGGCCACTGGCTTGAGGTCACGCCGGACACCTTCAGCATCGAGGTTGTTCGCAGCCACGGAGCCAATGCGCCCGCGCGGGGCGTGCACTCGTTCCCGCGCAGCGCCATCGTCCGCCTGCGCATCCAGGAGAAGCGGATCCGGGGGCGCGTCTGGGGCGTGACCGCTGGATATCTCGGAGGCGCCGCCGCGCGGCTCAGTCTGGAAGAATCCCGCTTCCGCGAGAACGACAACCTGGCGAATGCAATCATGTGCGCATCCGTCATCACCGGCTTTGCCATCGGCCGGCTGATCGACAAGAGGGTTACGGACGTGGAAATCCGTCGTCCCGCCGAATGAGCAATCGACTCTCGAACCCGCCTGCTTCCAGATGAGGGGAAGGGGGACGCCGAGGCGCGGAGGATGCCTCCGCCCCGAGTTTCAGTACTTCCAGTACAAGGCCCCAGTTTTTTCTTGACAGGCGAGCGCGCCGCGCATAGACTCAAAAGAACTCATTTCTCGGGGAGCCGGGTGCCGTTCGCGTTGCAATCGGCTGCCCAGCATTCACTGGCCACCAGTAGCCAATTACCTTGTCGTGTGAACAGACGTGCAGTGCGCGTAGTGTCTTCATTTTTTGCCTTACTTTACACAGATGGGCAAAGAGCATTGGTCAAGGAGAGAGAGAATGTATTCCCCCATTAACAGATCCCATTTTCAAGTGCTTTCACGGGTCACTTTTCGAGCGCTGGCGGTGGCTGCCGCGTTCGCGACGATAGCGTTGGCGCAGTTCACGACCGCGAATCTGGGCGGCATCGTGAATGACAGTTCAGGCGCGCCGATTCCGGAGGCGAGAGTCACGGTCCGCAACCTGCAAACGGGCTTCGCGCAGGCGACGTCCACCAATGCAGTGGGGGCGTACCAGTTTTCGCTGCTGCCGGTGGGCGTGTACTCGATGACGGTGGAGAAGCAGGGCTTTTCCACGTATGTTCAGGACGGTCTGCGGTTGACGGTGGACCGGGCCGCGAATCAGAACGTCACGCTGCAGGTGGGCCAGGTGTCGGAGCAGATCACGGTGACGGGCGAGGCCGAACTCGTCGAGACCCGCGTCGCCACCGGCGGTCAGTTGATCGACAAGCAACGGATCGAGGAACTGCCGCTGCAAGGGCGCCGGCCGGAGCGGCTGGTGTACCTGGCCGCGGGCACGGTGGATCTGGGCCGGAATGCCTGCCGGATCTGCGGGCACGGCGGCGTGTACCCCGGCCAGGAGACGACGGGCGTGAACGGCGCGGGCATCGGCCAGGTGAACTTCCAGTTGGACGGCACCAGCCATAACGACACCTACCTGAACGCCAGCCTGCCCTTCCCGAACCCGGACACGGTGCAGGAATTCAATCTGCAATCGAGCAATTTCACGGCGGAATATGGCAATGCGGCGGGCGGCGTGGTGAACATTGTCGCCCGCTCGGGCACGAATGAGTTGCATGGCACTTTGTTTAACTTCCTGCGCAATGGAGCGATGAATTCGCGGCAATTCTTTGCGCCGACGCAGGACGCGCTGAAGCGCAACCAGTTTGGCGGCACCGTGGGCGGCCCCATCGTGCCGAACCGGCTCTTTTACTTCGGCAGCTACCAGGGAACGCAGATCCGGAACACGCCCGCCGGGGTGATCCGCTTCGTGCCGACGGCCGCCGAACGGGCGGGCGATTTTTCGGCCACGCCGCGGCAACTGGTGGATCCGGTGTCGCGGCAACCGCTGCCGAACAACCAGATTCCGGCGAGCCGGCTGAACCCGGTGTCGCGGTACTTCCTGGACAGGATTCCGCTGCCCAACGGCGCAGGCGGGCAACTCACGTTCCCGGGCCTGCCGCTCGAGGACACCGAGCATCAGTTCATGGGCAAGGTGGACTACCACGCGGGGGCGCACCAGCTCAGCGGCCGCGTTTTCGTGACGGACTTCATGCGGCCGGCGGGCATTCCGGGCGCGGGCGAGAACATTCTGGCGGCCCGCGGCGGCAACCAGGTACGAGTGTCGAACTATTCGCTGAACCACGTTTACATGATCAAGCCGAACCTGCTGCTGAACAGCACTTTCGGGATGAACCTGCAGCGGGGCGGCAGCCTTTCGGGCGCGCCGTTCGGGTTTGCGGCGGCCGGCTCAAAAGTGGTCGGGCCCGAGAGTTCGACCCTGAACGCGCCGCCCGCGCTGAACCTGTCAGTAACGGACGGCTTCAGCATCGGCACAAACCATCAGGGGATCTTCAACCGCGGCGACTACACGATCCGCGAGTTGGTGAGCTGGAATGTGGGCAGCCATGACGTCCGCTTCGGCGGCGAGGCCGTGCGGGTGCACAACCCGATCACGAACACGTTCCAGATGATGGGGAACTTCGGATTCAATGGCCAGCTTTCGGGCAACGGGCTTTCGGACTACATGTTTGGCCGGGCCTCGGCGTTCACGCAAGGCGGCGGCGAGTTCAAGGACCTGCTGGGGACGCGCTGGAGTTTCTTCATCCAGGACAACTGGCGCGTGAACTCGCGGCTGACGCTGAATCTGGGCGTGCGCTGGGATCCGTACCTGCCCTACTACGACCGCGAGGGCCGCGTGGTGTGCTTCCAGCCGAACTCCGGACGCGTTTCGCGGCGCTTCCCGAATGCGCCGATGGGCCTGCTCTATGGCGGGCTGGCGAATGACGAAGGCTGCCCCACGGCCGGGTCGGAGCCGAACTGGGGCAACATCGGGCCGCGTGTTGGCTTTGCCTACCGGGTGACCAACGACGGCCGCACCAGCCTGCGCGGCGGATTCGGCCTGTTTTACACGCCCATCCAGTCGAGCCACATGAACCCGTACACCAACATCGCGCCGTTCGCGGGCACGTTCACGCTCAACGACGTCGCCTTCGAAGACCCCTACGGAAGCAAGGGCATGGCCAATCCGTTCCCGGCCAACTTCGGCCCGACGATTCCGGGCGGGGACTTCGTCTTCTCCCCGAACAACAATATCCGGGCTTACTTCGCGCCGGACTTCCGGATTCCGCAGCTTGCTTCCTGGAGCCTGCGGCTGGAGCGCCAGATCGGGCAGGACTGGGTGGCCAGCGTGGCCTACATCGGCAACAAGGGCACCTACCTGATGTATCTGATCGACGAGAATCAGGCGGTGTTCGGACCCGGGGCGACCGTGGCCAACACCCAACAGCGGCGCATCTATCCGAATTTCGGAATGGTGCGGCGTACCGATTCGGGTGGCAACAGCCACTTCCATTCGGCCCAGGTGAATCTGGAGAAGCGATTCGGCCGCGGCTATTCCATCCTGACGAACTACACGTGGTCGCGGACGATCGACGATGCGCAGGCGGGGAGCCTGGTGGTGAATCCCTATGACCGCCGGCAGAACCGCGGCCTGGCCGGCGAGGATATCGAGCACAACTTCAAGTTCTCGAACATCTACAGCGTGCCGACGCTGCGGGTGAACCCGGTGGCGGCGAAGATCGTGAATGGCTGGCAGCTCAACGCGATCCTGATCGCGCAGAGCGGCTTCCCGTTCTCGGTCTCCAGCGGCCGGGACAATTCCTTCAGCGGCATCGGTTCGGACTACGCCGACTACCTGGGCGGGCCCGCCATGTTTGCAGGCGACCGGACGCGCAACGACCGCGTCTTCAAATGGTTTGACACTTCCCAGTTCACGGCCAACGCCATTGGGACCTTTGGGAATTCGGGGCGCAACATCATTCGCGGACCGAACTTCTTCCAGGCGGACCTGGGCGTGGTGAAGAACACGCCGATCACGGAACGGGTGCAACTGCAGTTCCGCGGCGAGGTGTTCAATGTGACCAACAACGCCAATTTCCGGCTGCCGAATGCGAATGCGGCTTCGGCCCAGTTTGGACGCATTACGGCGGTGACCGAGGACAGCCAGCGGATCATTCAGTTGGCGCTCAAGCTGTCGTTCTGAGACGAGAGGGTCTGCACAGGCCCTCCCGGAATTGGCCGGTTTGGAATGAGGCCGGCTCGCCTTTGCGAAGAGGCGGGCCGGCCTTTTCTGTTATCTCAGATGAGGCGCGGATATGGTATGGAGTACGTATGCCCGCCTCCACTGCCCGCCTCGCCGATTCAGTTCTGCAGATGAAAATCACGCTGCGTCATGCGAAGCCGCCGATCTGGCGGCGGATTCTGGTGCCGCCGGAGTTTTCGTTGGGGCAGTTGCACGCGGCGATTCAACTGGCGATGGGCTGGGAGAACTGTCACCTGCACGAGTTCATGATTGACGGAGAGTCGATTGGCGGTAACGATCCGCTTGGCTTCGATGATGAAGGCCCATCCGGCGCCGGCGAGGACTCGGTGCGGGTGGGCGAGGTGCTTGGGCGAGAGCGCGCGAAGGCGCGCTACATGTACGACTTCGGCGACGACTGGGACCACGACATCGTGGTGGAGAAGATACTGCCGCGCGACCCGGAAGCGATGTACCCGCTGTGCGTCGCGGGCAAGGGCGCCTGTCCACCGGAGGATTGCGGCGGAGTGTACGGATACATGAACCTGGTGGCGATTCTGGCGGACCCCAAGCATGCGGAGTACGCGGACATGCTCGAATGGGTGGGCGGTCCGATTGACCCCGAGGCCTTCTCGATCGAGGAAGCCAACGCGCGGCTGGCTCTGCTGATCCCGAAGAAGCGGAAGCCGCGGAAGAAGAAGTGAGGGGTCGGGGGGCTACCCGGTTCCGGTCTGCGCCTTGGCCTTGGGGGTGGTGAGGTCGCGGACGAGCCGTTCGAAGCCGGCTTCGTAGCCGAGGTAGAGCGGGATGGCCTGGATCCGGTGGAAGCCGAAGGGCAGCAGAAGGTCCGCGGAGAGCAGCGGGATCACCACCTTGTTGCGATCCCGTGCGTAGGTGACCTCATCGCCCACGTGGGGCGATTCCAGCGATTTCGGGCTGATGAGAAACAGCACGTGGGTGGACTTTTCGATGGCAGTGGCGATCTGCCGCTCCCATTCGGCGCCTCCTGGGATGTCCGATGTGTCGCGCCAGCAACGGATGCCCCGGTTGTCGAGATCGGTCCACAGCCGGTCGGCCAATTCGACGCCATCCTTGCGGCTGTAGCTGAGGAAGCACTCGATGGAGCGGAGGATGGATGGCTCGAGGGAGTTGAGGATCTCGCCGACTTCCGAGACGTCCTCCGGCGCGGCGCCCTGGAACCAGGCGCGGTCGGAGAGGCGGGCGAGAGTGGAGGCGGCGCGGGTCACCTGCTGGTCGAGCACCACCGGATAGACCGGAAGTTGCTGTAAGCCCTGCTTGCTCATCACCTGCTCGACTTGCCAGCCGAAGCCGGATTCAAGCAGCGCGGCGCCGGTGAGCAGGACGAGGACGGCATCGGCGTTGGCGTAGGCATCGAGGAAGTGGCGGCGCCATTCGAGGCTGTCTTCGGCGAAGCCTGGCAGGGCGTAGATGAATTCGCAACGGGTGGCATTGAGGGCTTCGCAGAACCGTTCGGCCTGGACGCGTTCGTCGCGGCCGTGGATGACGACCACGCGGGTTTTGAGCGCGGGTCCGGGCGGCGGTACTGGTGGAGGCGCGGGGGTGGCGGCAGGCTGGGCGGGCGGGGGTCTGGCGGCCCGGGCGCGCATGACCGCGAACGTCACACCGGAGGCCGTGGCGGCCACCAGGAACAGGATGAGCGCAAAGAGCGACACGTTGGTCCACGAAGCCGAAGGCGCGGGGACACTGACCATTACGTCGCCGGGCTTTGGCTTCTCCGGAGGCGGCGGTGGCTTGTCCCAGGTGTGCGTGATGGGGGGCTGAACCGGGATCCACTGGCCGCCGGGCAGGCGGGCCTGCAGGTCGAGGATGAGTTCCGGCGGCCCTTCGCCTGTTGCCTCGATTTGCCAGATCCATTGTGCGGGGCGGGAGGAGGAGAGGCTCTGCTCGCCACGGGGAAGGACGAAGATTGGATTCACCCCCATGGATCCAGTACTTCTCGGCTCGTTGCTGGCTGGCGGTGGTGAGACTTGGGCCGGATCGTCTCCGGTGGAGCCGCAGGGACGCTCGTTGCCGCTGACTGGGCGAGGAAAGACCCTGCGCATTCTGACGTTCGTCCCAGTAAGGTCGGCACACATCGAGCCGGCGACCTTCACCGGTTCGCCCTGGAGCACGCCCGGTTCCGTGAGGGCTTTTTGAAGTTCCTCGTTGGAGTTAACGAAGAGCGGGTTGGTGTCCACGAACAACCGGACAGTGGCGCCAGCTTGCGGCGAGTCTGGGGCGGCGAACAGGAAGGCGCCGGTGGGCAGGGCGGCGAGTTGTTTGTCGAGGGCGGTCATGCGGTCCGCGGGGACGGCGGGTTCGGATGGGCGGAGGAGGACGAGGCGGCGGATGTCGGTTTGGGGTGTGCGGGAGATGGGCGCGGAGGCATCGGATGCTGACGCGGGTGACCTACCTGCCGACTGGCGAACTATGGCTGGTTCTGGCTCCATCGTTGGCGGAGGCGACGTTTGTAGTTGTGCTTCAGGCGGCTGATGAACCTCTATTGTCAGCCGGCGGACCTCACTGCCACCGGGGCCAACCGCCGTCAGAGTGTAAGTGGTGGTGGTATCCGGCGAGATGGTGATGCGGCCCGCGGGCTGAACCGGCCCGATTCCGGGTTCGATGGTGGCCGAGGTGGCGTACTCGGTGTGCCAGACAAGGACAGTGGAGTCTCCGCGGGCAATCGCCGCTTGACGGGAGCTGAAGTCGGCAATGAACGGACGGGGCGAGACCTCCTTGGCGATGGGCTCATGCTTTGGTGGCGGAGGCGGTGGAGGCGGGATGTACCGCTTCTTGCAGCCGGCGATGCCGGCCGAAAGAGCGATGGCGAGCGCGACTGCGATTGACGCACCAATCCTCATTGCCGTAATTGAGCATAGGGTCAGTCGATCAAAACGTCAATCACTTGTTTGGGCAGGAGGGCGGGGGCCGCTCACTGGCCCGATTTGTTGGGGTAGGGCGGCGGCTTGGGGACCGGGACCGGCTTCTGCTTGATCAGGCCATCGAGGTGCTTGAGGGCGGCTTCGAGCTGGGCGTCGCGGCCCTGGAAGGTGGCGTGGGGCAGGTTGTCCACCGTGATGTCCGGATCGACGCCGTGGCCTTCGATGAGCCACTGGCCTTCGGGTGAATAGACGCCGATCTCAGCGGCGGTGGCGATGCCGCGGTCAGCAAGCGTGTTGCTGCCGGTGAGCCAGATCTCGCCGCCCCAGGTGCGGGTGCCGATCACCTTGCCGAGGCCGAGGCGCTTGAAGCCTTCGGTGAAGGCCTCGCCGTCGCTGCCGGTGAACTCGTCCTGCAGCACCACGATGTGGCCGCGGAAGGCGTACTGCATGTTCCAGGTGGGCTCGCCGACGCGCGCCTGCCAGTAGAACCACGCTTTGCGCATGAGGCGGCTGAGAATCCAGCTATCGATGTTGCCGCCGCCGTTGTGGCGGACGTCGATGATGAGGCCGTCGCGGTTGTGGATGGGATAGTAGTGCTCGGCCCACTGGGCGATGTCATTCGGCCCCATGGCGCGGAGGTGGACATAGCCGATCTTGCCGCCCGAGGCCTCGTCGACGGCGAGGCGGCGCGTGTACTCCCACTCGTGGTAGCGCAGGCCGTTTTCCTGCTGCAGGGTGATGGGCTTTACGATCACGTCACGCTCCTCGCCGGAGGCGGGCTTGACGCGCAGCAGCACCTGCTTGCCGGCGGTGTTGCGGAGCAGTTCACCGAGGCCGCCGGCGCCGAGCGTGGGACGCCCGTTCACGGCGAGGATGGTGTCGCCGATGGCGACGTTGGCGGCGGGATGGGCGAGCGGGGCCATGAGGTCGGGACGGTCGGGGTCGTGGCGGAAGATGTGGCGGACGAGGTAGCCGCCGGCCGATTCGTCGCGGTCGAGCCGCGCGCCGAGCGAGGCGATCTGGATCTGGTCGGCGCCGCGGCGGAGGTCGCCGCCGCCCACGCTGGTGTGGAGCGCGCTGAGTTCGCTGACCATCTGCGCGATGAGGTCGCTGAGTTCCTGGCGGTCGCGCACGCGGGTGACGAGCGGCTGGTATTTGTCGAGCACGGCTTTCCAGCGGACGCCGTGCATGCCTTTGTCATAGAAGTAGTCGCGGTGGAGACGCCAGGCATCGAGGAAGAGTTCGCGGAACTCCTCGGCGGGGATGACGGAGAAGGTCCAGCCGGAGAGATTGACCTTGGCCTCGGCGAGGGCCTTGGGGGCCTTGAGGGCGGCCTCCTTCGCGGTGGCGTCGAAGATGTAGTAGTCGTTCTCCTTGCGGACCATCATCTTCTTCGAGTCGCCCGAGAGTTCCCAGTCGCGGATGTCCTCGAACAGCGTTTCGGGCTTCTCTTCTTTGTTGGCGATGTCCATGCACTGGAGGTTGGTGCGGTTGCGCTCGCCGCGTTCGACAACGGTCCAGCAGAGGCGTTTGCCGGGCGCGGCGAGGGCGGTGTAGTTGCCGGCAGGCGCGGGCGTTTCGAGGATGCGGGTGGCGAGCCCGTCGAGGTCGATCTCGACGCGGACGGCGTCGGGCTTGGGCTCTTCCTTCTTCGCTTCGTCTTTTTTCGCTTCGTCCTTCTTCGCATCGGCCGCGGGCTTGTCGGGGTTCAGTTCATCCACGGGCAGGAAGGGCGAACGCAGGCCCTTCTTCAGCGCGAGTTCGTAGATCTTGTCAGGCCGGTCGAAGAACGGCTCCGGCGCGCGGGGGCCCCAGGGCGAGCCGACGGCGCTGCGCAGGGCGCGATCGCTGAGGAAGTAGAGGAACTTGCCGTCGGCGCTCCAACTGGGGTGGGAGGAGTTGTAGCGGTCGGTGGTGGCGGGGGTGAGCGAGCCGGTCTCGAGGTTGTAGAGCAGGATCTGGCTGTAGCTGTTGGGCGCGGTCATGGTGAAGGCGAGCCAGCGGCTGTCGGGCGAGAAGCGTACCTCGCCGAAGGCGGGGCGGGAGTTGCCGCCGTGGCTGGAGTGGGCGATTTTCTTCTGCTCCTTCGTTTCGAGGTTGAGGACGTAGAGGTCGTTCTCTTTGTCCTGATGGGCGGCCCATTTGCCGTCGGGCGAGGGGAGGGCCTCCCAGCGCAGCACCGTGCCGCCGGAGGTGAGCGCCTCACCGGGGCCAGTGCCGTTGGCGGGCATGCGCCAGAGTTCGACCTCACCGGTGGCGGTGCTGAGGGCGAGCAGCGTCTTGCCGTCGGGCATCATGCGGGCATCGCGGACGCGGGCGGCTTGCGCGGTGGCGGCCTCGACGAGACGGCCCTGACGGGCGGGCGCGAGGAAGACGCGGCCGCGGGAGAGCAGGATGAGGCGCGAGCCGTCGTGATCGAGACGCGCGCCGGAGTCGAATTCGTTCGGGTTGCGGACCCAGCGTTCGCGGAGGTGGTCGAAATCGGAGGCGAGTTCGATGTCGAGCTGCGTGTCGCGGCCGGAGGCGATGTCGAAGAGCCAGAGGTCGGCGCCTCGTTGATAGACGATGCGGCCGCCTTGCTGCGCGGCGGCTTTGATGTCCCAGCCGGCGTGTTTGGTGTGCTGGCGGAGCGAGCCGCCTTGCTCGTCCATCGACCAGATGTTCATTGTGCCGTCGCGGTCGGTGATGAAATAGACGCGGCCGTTCCAGGGCATGGCGTCGCGGGAGGTGCCGGTGTAGGTGGCGGTGAGGGGGACGGCTTCGGCGCCTTCGGTGAAGCGCCAAAGGTTCTGCGCGGTGCCGCCTTTGTAGCGTTTGGCGTGGCTGCCCTGGAAGCGGAAGCGGGTGAAGAAGAGCGTTTTGCCGGCGGCGTCGTAGGCGCCCTGTGCGGCCTGGGCGAGCGGGATGAGTTGGGTGTGGTTTTTGTCGTCGAGGGTGGCGAGCTGAGCGTCGGGGAGCGCTGAGTAGCGGTTGGTGGCGTAGAGGATGCGGCCATCGGGAGTCCATCCCATGACGCGCGCGGTTTGGCCCTCGAAGGTGCGGCGCGTGGGCAGGCCGCCGTTGGCGGGCATGGTGTAGACCTCGGCCGGTCCTTCGTAGTTGGCGGTGAAGGCGAGCGTCTTGCCGTCGGGCGAGAAGGCGGGGCTGGACTCGTCGCCGGGATGCGTGGTGAGGCGGCGCGCGAGTCCTCCCTTCACGGAGACTTGCCAGAGATCGCCTTCGGCGACGAAGACGATGGTGTCGCTGTGAATGGCCGGGAACCGGTAGTAGCCACGGTTGGCCTGCGCGGGCAGCAGCGCCGCCAGGACGAGAAGAATAAAGGAGAGGCGGAGAGACATGGAGAGGGCCTTGCGGCAGCCAGTGTAGCATCCCGGCGGGGCGCGAGACCGCTGCAGTGAGACAACCGTAACAGCAAGGGGCCAAGCAGCGGCGAAAGGACGCCGCTATACTGCTGCGCCTACCGCGTGGCGGCCTCGGCGTGAATCTGCTGGAGGCTCCAGACGCGGATGGGGTCGCGGAGGCGCGAGGTCATGGCTTCGGCGGCGGCGCGCGCACCGGAGATCGTCGTGATGCAGGGGACGCGCCACTGCACGGCGGCGCGGCGGATGGCGCGTTCGTCGGAGAAGGAGTGGGCGCCCGTGGTGGTGTAGATGACCAGTTGCAGCGCGCCGGCCTTCAGCAGGTCCACCGCGTTGGGGCGGCCTTCGTTCACCTTGAATACTGTCTTCACCCGCAGGCCGTGCGACTGGAACAGCGACGCGGTGCCGCGCGTGGCGGCGAGTTCAAAGCCGAGGCCGCTGAACTTCTTGGCGAGTTCCACGGCGACGTGCTTGTCGCGGTCGTTCACGCTGAAGAACACGCAACCCGTGCGGGGCAAGGGCACGCCCGCGGAGATTTGCGCCTTGCCGAAGGCCTCGCCAAAGTTGTCGCCCACGCCCATCACCTCGCCGGTGGAGCGCATTTCGGGGCCGAGCGCCGGATCGACGCCGGGGAATTTATTGAACGGGAACACGGGCGACTTCACGCAGACCTTGTCCACGGGCAGCACGCCGGAAGTATAGCCGCCGGTGAGTTCGCCCAACTCTTTCAGTTTGCGGCCGAGCATCAGCGCGACGGCGACCTTGGGCAGCGCGATACCAGTGGCCTTGGAAACATAAGGCGCGGTGCGCGAGGCACGCGGGTTCACTTCGAGCACATACACCTTGCCCTGCTTGAGCGCGTACTGCACGTTCATCAGGCCGATCACATTGAGCGCGCGAGCGAGCTTCTCAGTGAAGTCGCGGAGGATGCAGAGTTCGGCGTCGCTGATGGATTGCGGGGGGAGGACGCAGGATGAATCGCCCGAATGGACACCCGCTTCCTCGATGTGTTCCATGATGCCGCCGATGAGGACGTCTTCACCGTCGGAGAGCGCGTCCACATCGACCTCAACGGCGTCCTCGAGGAAGCGGTCGATCAGCACGGGCCGGGTGGGCGAGTAGAGCGCGGCCTCCTGCATGTAGCGGCGCACGGTTTCCTCGTCGTAGGCGATCACCATGGCGCGCCCGCCCAGCACATAGCTGGGGCGCACGAGAATCGGGTAGCCGATTTCGCGCGCCACCGCACAGGCTTCCTCGATGCTGGTGGCGGTGCCCCACGGCGGGCTGGGGATTTTGAGGTCTTCGAGCAGCTTGCCGAAGCGCTTGCGGTCCTCGGCGAGGTCGATGTTTTCGGGGTCGGTCCCGATGATGGGCACGCCGGCGGCTTTGAGCGGCAGCGCGAGGTTGAGCGGAGTCTGCCCGCCGAACTGCACGATCACGCCATCGGGCTTTTCGGTGTCGCAAATGTTGAGGACTTCTTCGAGCGTGAGCGGCTCGAAGTAGAGGCGGTCCGAAGTGTCGTAGTCGGTCGAGACGGTCTCCGGGTTGCAGTTGACCATGATCGACTCGACGCCGAACTCCTGCAGCGCGAACGAGGCGTGGCAGCAGCAGTAGTCGAACTCGATGCCCTGGCCGATGCGGTTGGGCCCGGAGCCGAGAATCATCACCTTCTTGCGGTCAGTGGGTTCGGATTCGCACTCGAATTCGTAGGAGGAGTAGAGGTAGGGCGTGAAGCTTTCAAACTCGGCGGCGCAGGTATCGACGCGGTTGAAGACAGCCTTGACGCCCAGCCGCTTGCGGGTTTCGCGGACGGCGAGCGCGTCCTGGCGCCAGATGCGACCAAGGCGGATATCGGATACGCCATCGCGCTTGGCGCGGCGCATCTGCTGGGCGGAGACGGTCTCGATGGTCTCCTCGGCGAGTTCCTTCTCGAACAGAATGCCGTCGCGCATCTGGCGGAGGAACCAGGGGTCGATGCGCGTCATCTCGTGCAGGTCCTCGACCGAATAGCCGCGCTCGAGGGCGAAGCGCAGGTAGGCGAGGCGGTCCGGGTTGGGCGTGATGAGGCGCTGCGGGATCAGCTTCTCGTCGAACTCCATCGAGGTGGAACTCTTGCCGGTTTCCAGACCGCGGATGCCTTTATTCAAGGCCTGGCGGAACGTGCGCCCGATGGCCATCACCTCGCCGACGGACTTCATCTGCGTGGTGAGCACCGGCTCGGCGCCGGGGAACTTCTCGAACTGCCAGCGAGGGATTTTTACGACGACATAGTCGATGGTGGGCTCGAAGCAGGCAGGCGTCTTGCGGGTGATGTCGTTCTTGATCTCGTCGAGCCGGTAACCGACGGCGAGCTTGGCGGCGATCTTGGCGATGGGGAAGCCGGTGGCCTTCGAGGCCAGCGCGGAGGAGCGCGACACGCGCGGGTTCATCTCAACCACGACCATGCGGCCGTTCTTGGGATTGATGGCGAACTGAACGTTTGAGCCGCCCGTGTCCACGCCGATTTCGCGGAGACACGCCAGCGCGCCGTCGCGCATCATCTGGTATTCGCGGTCAGTCAGCGTCTGCGCCGGGGCGACCGTGATCGAGTCGCCCGTGTGGACGCCCATCGGATCGAAGTTTTCGATCGAGCAGACGATGATGGCGTTGTCGGCGAGGTCGCGCATCACCTCGAGTTCGAACTCCTTCCAACCGAGGACGGATTCCTCGGCGAGGACCTCGTGGACGGGCGAGAGGTCGAGGCCGTGTTCGAGGATGGTGACGAGTTCCTCGCGGTTGTAGGCGATGCCGCCGCCCGAGCCGCCGAGCGTAAACGACGGCCGCAGGATCATGGGGTAGCCGATTTTTCCGGCGAATTCGAGGCCCTCGTCCACGTTGCGAAGCAGGCGCGACTGTGGGGTTTCCAGGCCGATCTTGCGCATCGCGTCTTTGAACAGGAGGCGGTCTTCGGCCTTCTTGATGGAGCCGATCTTTGCGCCGATGAGTTCGACGCCGTATTTGTCGAGGACGCCCGATTCGGCGAGTTCGACCGAGAGGTTCAGGCCGGTCTGCCCGCCGACGGTGGACAGCAGCGCGTCCGGCCGCTCGCGGCGGATAATCTCCTCGGCGTATTCGGCGGTCAGCGGTTCGATGTAGGTGCGGTCGGCCAGGTTCGGATCGGTCATGATCGTCGCCGGGTTGGAGTTGAGGAGCACCACCTCGTAGCCGTCGGCGCGTAGGGCTTTGCAGGCCTGCGTGCCAGAATAGTCGAACTCACAGGCCTGGCCGATGACGATGGGGCCGGAGCCGATGATCAGAATGCGGTGAAGATCGTTTCTGCGGGGCAAGTTATTTCCGGAACTCCTTCATCAGGGCGGCGAATTCGTCGAACAGATACTGGGAATCGTGCGGGCCCGGGGCGGCTTCCGGGTGGTACTGGACACAGAAGGCGGGTTCGGAGCGATGGCGCAGGCCTTCGAGCGTGTCGTCGTTGAGATTGAAGTGCGTGAGTTCCACCGAGGAATCGGGGAGCGATTCGGGGTCCACCGCGAAGCCGTGGTTCTGCACCGTGATTTCGACGCGGCCGGTGCGTTTATTGAGCACCGGGTGGTTGATGCCGCGATGGCCGAACTTGAGTTTGTACGTCTTGCCGCCCAACGCGAGGCCCAGCACCTGGTGGCCCAGGCAGATGCCGAAGATCGGCTTCTTGCCGATCAGCTTGCGCACCTGCGAGACCTGGAATTCCAGGGGTTCGGGATCGCCGGGACCGTTCGAGAGGAAGACGCCGTCGGGGTTCATCGCCAGCACGTCCTCGGCCGTTGTGCCTGCCGGGACCACGGTAACGTCGGCGCCGATCGTGGCCAACCGCCGCAGGATGTTGTGCTTGATGCCGAAGTCGAAGGCGGCCACGCGGAAGCGCTGCTCCGGCTCAGGCGGCATCAGTTCCGAGGGTGAGCAGGGGCTGACGGGCTCGGTCCATTCATACTGTTCCGCGGTGGAGACCACCGTGGCGAGGTTGCGGCCCGCCATCAGCGGCGCATTGCGGGCCATTTCGACCAGCTCCTCCGCCGTGTGGCCGGCCGTGGAGAGTGCGCCGCGCATCACGCCCTGGCTGCGCAGGCGGCGGACAATCGCGCGGGTGTCGATCTCGCTGATCACCGGGATGCTCTGGCGGGCGAGGAACTGGTCGGCCGATTCGTCCGAACGCCAGTTGGACGGCTGCTCGGCCCATTCGCGCACGACGAGGCCCTCGATCCACGCGCGGGCGGCTTCATTGTCGGCGGCGCTGGTGCCGTAATTGCCGATCTGGGGGTTGGTCAAAATGACGATTTGACCCGTGTAGCTCGGGTCGGTGAATACTTCCTGATAGCCCGTGATCGAGGTGTTGAACACCACCTCGCCCGTGCGGACGGTGCGCGCACCGTATGCGCGTCCCGGGAAGACGCTGCCGTCCTCCAGGGCCAGAATCGCGGCGTTCGACAAGGCGCCTCCTGATGGATTGTGGAACAATCTCTATTCTTCCATTTCCGGCCCCGGATGTTCAACAGAGATTCTTGCCGCGGCGGTAGAATAGAGGGTTTATCCCCGCCCGGAGAGAGGTTCGATTCCGCTCATGATGCGTTCCGCCCTTGTTTTGCTGCTCGCCGCCGCCGTCCTGCCCGCGGCGGAAAAATGGACCCCCGAGGATGTGCTGTTTCAGGAGTCCGCCGGCTCGCTCGATTTGAGCCGTGACGGGCGGATGGTGGCGTTCACGCGTTCGAAGATGGACCGCGAGAAGGGTACGTCCGTCTCGAACATCTACCTGAAGCACATCGCGGACGATTTCGAGATCGCGTTGACGCGGGGTTCCGATGGGGCTTCCGCGCCGAAGTTTTCGCCGGATTCGAAGCGGGTCGCGTTCCTGACTTCGCGCAAGGCGCCGGGCGGTGGCGCGGCGGGCGACGCCGAGGGCTCCCAGGTCTGGCTGATTGACGTGCGCGGAGGCGAGCCCTGGGCGCTGACGAAGATGGAAAAGGGCGTGCGCGCCTTCGAATGGCTCGACGACAACACGCTGCTGCTGGTGGCCGCCGAGGACGCGAGCCTGTTCGAGCAGAAAAACAAGGAGCGCAAGGATTCGACCAACGTGCTGGACGACGAGCAGCACGCCGCGCCCGTGCGCCTGTTCCGGTTCGAGATCAAAGGTTTGAAGGTCACGCGCCTCACGACCAACACCGACCGGATCAACAGCGTGACGGTGTCGCCCGACGGCGCCTGGGCGGTCACCACGCACAACCGCTCGCTCGCCGAGACCTTTAACCAGAAGATCAAGCCGGCCATCTTTCTGCATGATCTGACGAAGCGCACGAGCACCCAATTGTTCGCCGGGCTGAAGCTGCATCCGCGGAACTTCAACTTCACGCGAGACGCCAAGGGCTTCTACTTCCTGGCGCCGTTCAACAGCCACGATTACCTGTTGAACGCCTATGTGAACCGGATGTACTACTTCGACCTCGCTTCGATGAAGCACATCGAAGTGCCGCTTGATTGGGAGCGCGGCGCGGGGTTCAGCTACGACGTCACCGACGATGGCTTCGTCGCCGTGCTACTGGATGGGGCGCGCAACCGGACGGCGCGCTACACGCGGACATCATCCGGGTGGACCCGGACGTGGATTCAGGGCGAACATGAGCGGAACATCTTCTCGGTGACCACCGCATTTGACGGGAAATCCGTGGTGTATAACTACACAACGGCGTCAAAGCCGGCGGTGTGGATGCGGGCGGGCTTGAATGGAGCGGCGCTCACCGATCCGAAACCGCTCGTGAAAACCAATGCGGGTTGGGAGAAAAAATCGATTGCCAAAACGGAAGTCATCTCCTGGAAAGGCGCGCTCGAAGAAGAGGTGGAAGGAATTCTGTATTACCCGCACAATTACGAAGCGGGGAAGAAATACCCGCTGGTGGTGATGATCCATGGCGGCCCGCACGGCCATGACAGCGATGCCTTCCGCGAGTCGTGGGGCTACCCGCATCAGTTGATGGCGCAGCGCGGGGCGTTCATTCTGAAGCCGAACTATCACGGCTCGTCGGGCTACGGGCTGAAGTTCGGCGAGTCGATCTCGGGCGGCAAGTACAACGACCTGGAGTGGATCGACGTCGAGCGCGGCGTGGACCACCTGATCGCCAAAGGCCTGGTGGACAAGGACAAACTGGGCGTGATGGGCTGGTCGAACGGTTCCATCATCACGATTGAACTGACCACGCGGACCAACCGGTACAAGGCGGCGGGCGCGGGCGCCGGCAACGTGAACTGGATTTCGGACTGGGGCAACGCCGTCTTCGGCGACGCCTTCGATTCCTATTACCTGGGCACGACGCCCATGGATAATCCCGAGCTGTATGTGAAAAAATCGCCGCTGTTCCGGATGGATAAAGTCACCACCCCCACCATCATTTTCTTCGGGACCGAGGACAAACAGGTGCCCACCGAGCAGGGCTGGCAGCATTACCGTGCTTTGCAACATTACGGGAAAACCGACGTGAAATTCCTGCTGTTCCCTGGCGAAGCGCACGGCTTGCGGAGACTGGCTTTCCAGCAAAGGAAGCTGGAAGAGGAATTGCGCTGGTTTGATAAACACCTGTTCGGGACATTGAAGGACGACAATGAGGCGCTGAAAAAGGAATCGGCCCTGGCCGCCGTGCTAAAGGTGCAGCGGATGCCGGATGTGCCGGAGACCGCGGAGCGAGGGTCGCTCCACATCGGCCGCTTCGAGGTGACCCGGGCGCAGTATCAGGCCTTCGACCCCTCCTACCAGTTCCCCGCCGGAACGGGCCATTACCCGGCCAACGGAATCGCGTTTGAAAAGGCGAAGGCCTACTGCGAATGGCTCTCCAGGAAGACCGGGCAAAAGTATCGCCTCGGGACTGAGGAGGAAATGGCTCCGATGCTGGCAGCGGCGAAGACCGAGAACACGCTGGATGCCTGGGCGGGCTACCCGGTGAACCCTGATGATGCCTCGCGCCTCGCCTCGCTGCTGGAAGGGCTCGCGCCGGGCGCCCTGTTGAAGCCCGTGGGCTCGGCGGCCGGCAAGGGCGATGACCCGGTCTATGACCTCGGCGGCAACGTGGCCGAATGGGTTGTCACGAAGGACGGGAAGGGTAAGGCGCTCGGCGGCTCCGCGGACCGTCCCGTGGATCCCAAGGCGCAGTTGGAACCAAAGCCCGAGTACGTTGGCTTCCGCGTGGTGCGGGACTGAGGGCGCGCGTCAGAAGATGAAGCCGACCAGGACGTCGTGGCTCTTGTCGTTGCGGAACTCGCCGAAGCGGCTGTAACGGTAGCCGAGGGTCATGCGCAGAGTGCCGCCGTCAAGTTCCACGCCCCCGCCAAGCACCCAGCCGTTCTGCGTGGTGCTGAGGTCGGGGAAGGTGGGCACCGGAACGTCCGAGCCGCGGACGCCGCTCACACGGAAGCTCTCCGTGCGCCAGCGGCGGGCGTAGCCGGATGAAATGTAGAAGTTGATGAAGTCCTGCAGAGGGCGGCGGTACTTGAGCAGGACGGGCAAGTCAAAGACGTTTGAGCGGCTGGTGATGCCGCCCACGAGGTCGTCGCGGTCCGGATCCACGAGAAAGGGCCCGGAGTAGCCCTGGCGGCGGTACAGGGCGTTGGCTTCGAGAGCGATCGGGCCGGGCAGGCGGAATTCGACGAGCGCGCCGGGCAGAAAGCTGGTGCCTTCGTTGATCTGCGGGACATAGGGCGTCTGGATGGCGGTTCCGCCGAAGAAGCCCCAGTGCAGGCTTTGGGCCAGCCCGGCACAGGGCAAAAGGAGTAGCACCCAGACGAATTTCATACTTCCACTCTAAACGGGTCTTCAACGTTTTCGCCCGCGGCCGCGTATAAGCTGACAGTGGTGCATGAGGCCGCGCGGTTCGAATCCCTGATGCGCGCTCATGAGCGCCGCGTGCTACGCATTGCCTGGCGGATGCTCGGCTCACTCGAGGATGCCCAGGACACGGCTCAGGAGGTTTGGTTGAAACTGCACCGGCACCATGAACGGCTTGACCCGGCCACTGTGGAGTCGTGGCTGTACCGGACCACCGTCAATGCCTGCTATGACGCGCTGCGGCGGAGGCGGCCCACGGGCGAGTTGCTGATCGAGCCCGCCGTCGAGCCGGACGTCGAGCGCGAGGAACGCAGGCGGCTGGTCACTGAAGGGCTGAAGACGCTGCCCGAGCGGGAGCGTGCCGCCGTGGTGCTGCGCGAGATCGAGGGGCTTTCGACGGCCGAGGTGGCCGCGGCGCTGGGGACCAGCGAGGTGACGGTCCGCAGCCAGGTCTCGATGGGCAAGGCGCGGCTCAGGAAGTGGCTGGAGGCGCGGGGATGAAGTGGACCGACGGCGATCTCGACCTGGCGCTCCGCGAACTCGGCGCGGAGGACCCGCCGCCCGCTGCGCTGGCCGCGGTCCGCGCCGGAGTGCTTGATCGCATCCGCCGCCCACGCTGGTGGACGTGGACCTGGGCTCCGGTTGCCGCTGCGGCGCTGGCCATCCTCCTCTGGCCCCGCCCGGCGGAGATCGCCCCGCCGCCGCTGGTCGCCATCGCCCCGGCCGTACCCGCGGCGGCCTGGGTGAAGACCGAGAAGCCCAAGCCTCCTGCGGTGCGCCGCGAGCGCCCGCTGCTGGAGGCGACCGATATCCCCGGGCTGGTCCGCGTGGCTACCCGCGACCCGAACATCATCATCTACTGGAGTTTCGACAACGGCGAAGGAGACGAGGAATGAGACAGGCAATCCTGATTCTGATGACCATGGCGCTGGCGTTGCCCGCACAAGAGACGCCCAAGCCCCAGCCGCCCGCACGGCAGCCGGGCGTGGACTTCATCCAGCGCGTCTACCAGGTGCAGCATGTGGACGTAGACGAGCTGTACCGGCTGGTGTACACCAATCCGGGGCAGGGGCAGACGCCAGTCCTGCGGTCGAGCGCGGCGCTCCGGGCGATCACGGTGTACGGTACGCGCTCGGAAGTAGAGTCGATCATGGGGTCGCTGAAGGCGCTGGATGTGCCGGGGCGGGCGATGCCCGTGACGGGCCGGAACACATTTGAACTGACGAGCTACATCTTGCTGGCGGCGCCGGAAGGCGAAGTGGAGGGCCAGCCGTTGCCGGACGCATTGAAGGGCGTTGCTGCCGAACTCGAGCGGACCTTCGGGTTGCGGCAGATCCGGATGGTCGAGGCGGGGGTGCTGCGGGTCGGGTCGAGAATGGCGAATGAGCTATCCGGCAGCCTGGAAACGCTTGGCAGATACGATCTCACGGTGCGTGACGCGACGGTGGAGGGGACAGTGGCGCGAGTGAGATCGATTGTGCTCCAGCTCAATCTGGGCCCGAGGGGGCGATTTGGCATGACCAGCAGCGCCGACTTGGAGCCGGGCAAACTCGTCGTGGTGGGCAAAGCAAACCTCGGCGGCACGAAACAGTCGGTGATCCAGGTGTTGTCGGCGCGGCTGGATTGAAGGCCTGCCATTCCGTTTGACGGAATACGCTCGGTGGAATAGACTGAAGGCAGGTGATTCGCTCATTCCGTTGTGAAGCGACCCGGGCACTGTTCAACGATCTGCGGGTGCGCCAGTTTGCCGCCATCGAGAGAGTGGCGCGCCGGAAGCTGATGTTTCTGGATGCGGCCAAACGCCTTGAAGACCTTCGTGTTCCTCCGGGCAACCGGCTGGAGCAGTTGCGGAGCACCAGGAGCGGGCAGCACAGCATCCGGATCAACGATCAATGGCGAATCTGTTTTGAGTGGCGCGATGGCGAGGCACACAATGTGGAGATCGTGGATTACCACTGAGCGAACATGGCGAAGACAAAGCAGCAACTGACACCGATCCATCCGGGCGAGATTCTATGGGAAGAGTTCATGCAGCCCATGGGGCTGAGCATCAACCGGCTGGCGCGGGATCTGCATGTGCCGCCGACGCGGGTACATGCGATTGTCCATGGGGAGCGGGGGATCTCGGCCGATACGGCGCTGCGGCTCGAAGCCTACTTTGGCGTGAGCGCGGAGACATGGATCGCGCTTCAGGCCAACCATGACCTGCGGGTGGCGAGACGCGAATCGGGCGAAGCCGTGCGGAAGTCGGTCCGCAAGCGCGAAGCGGCCTGACGGGTCAGGCCCGGTCCAGGTCGAGCCACGTGATGCCGGCTTTGCGCAGGGCATAGCCGACTTCGCGGGTCCAGTCGCCGTAGGCGGTCATCCAGTGGAAGCCGCGCATCTCCTCGGCCAGGCGTTCGTCGCCGCACTTGTAGCCCACGTCGATCTGCGAACGGCAGATGGGCAGGAAGGGGTTGGCGGCGATCTCGCCCGTGAAGCCCACCCAGCGGCGGGCGCTGAAGTCGGGGATGAGGTTGGTGACCTTGCGGCCCAACTGCATCTCGACCTTGGGGGCGGCGCCGTAGTCGGATTCGAAGTGGGTGAGCAGGCGCACGGGTTCGGCGCTCTGGCCGTCCATGCGGCGCGGCGCGGTGCAGTGGGCAAGCGTGATGAGGCCATCGTGCGGATACGTCGGGTCGTTGAGGAACACCGGCATGTTCGAGATGGCGTTCAGCAGGATGCCCGAGGGGATGACGGCGAAGTCGGACTCGCAGAAGGCGAGCGCGCCCTCGTCGTTCAACAGGCTCAGCACCAGGCAGGCCGTCGTCTCGCCGATGGGCATGATGGTGGACATGCAGTTGTTCACCGTGATGGCGTCGGCGCGCTGCTCGCGCAGGATGCCGCGGAAGACCTCAGTCAGCAGGAAGGCATTTTCGACGGCATCGCGCGAACATTCCAGCTTCACGCCAGGCTGCCCAAGATAGTCGGCGGCGCGGAGGCGGGCTTCGCGGACATGGGCGTCTGAGGTCTTGGCGGCGATCATGCGCGTGCGCAGATCGTCGTAGCTGAAGTCGGCAAGCTCCATCTTCCAGAGTTCGCGGGCGAGCCGGGGCGATTCGCGGCCGCCGCGGCCCCATCCGGAAGCGCCGCCGATGCAGACCACCTTGCGGCCCATGGTCTGCTTGACGCCCGCGAGGGCGCGGAGGCGGAGTTGGAGTTCATCGGCGCGGTCCACGACGACGTCGGCGGTGGAGATGTTGGGCTCGCCCCACTCGTCCACGGTCTTGCGCAGGAAGCGTGGCGAGACGATCTCGTACCACTCATAGACCGGCCCCGAGCGGTGGCGCACGAAGACGATCGTCCACGGGTTCGTTGCCGTGAGCGATTCGAGCCAGGTTGCGGAACCAGTGGCCGGATAGAGCAGCAGCACGTCGTGGTTCCCCTGCCCGCGCGTCTTGGCCTCCTCGGCCGAGGCCACGGTGCGCAGCGGCAGGAACTCAACGGGGCACGGGCTGGAGGAACATTCAAGCGCGGCCAGTTCGTCCTGGATACGGGCCTTCTCCTCGGCGACCTCGGTTTCGGTGAACAGCCCGCCCCACGGCCGCCACGAGGTCTGGGGACGGCGCTTGTAGATCTGATAGACGAGGACGGGTTGCACGCGCAGGGTGCGGCGCTGGGCGGTGACAGGCCCTTCGTCGCGCGGCGGCTGGAGGGCAAAGGCGGCGGGCGCGGCGGTGGCGGAGGCGAACAGTTGCCTGCGGGTGAGTCCGCAGCAGGCATGGCAGGAAGCACAATGAATTGCGGACATGGCGGTATGATATTGACACCGCCGCGCGCCGGGCGCAAGGGGAATCATTGTGCGCTATGTTGGGGACTTCCAGATCCATGATGCGTACCGTACCCCTCGTCGCCCCGCGCCGGCTTGAGCTGGTCGAACAGAAGATGCCCGATGGCCCCGGGCCGGGCGAGGTGCTGGTGCGGCTGAAGGCCGTGGGGCTCTGCGGTTCAGACCTGCACTGGTGGAACGAAGGCAACATCCATGGGACGCCGGCGGCGTATCCACAGATCCTCGGCCATGAGCCGGTGGGCGAAGTGGTGGAAGCCGGGCCGGGTGTCCATGGAATTCACGTGGGCAGCCGTGTGTCGATTGAACCATCGCTGACGTGCGGGCATTGCGAGTTTTGCCTGTCGGGACGGCACAACCTGTGCGTGCGGTCGCGATTCATGGGCGGGCCGCAGGCGGCGGGGTTCCTGCAGGAATTCCGCGTGGTGCCCGCGCACAACTGCGACCCGATTCCGTCCACGCTGACCTGGCATCAGGCGACGCTGATGGAGCCGGTGGCGGTGTGGGTCCACATCTATGAACTCGCGCCGGTCCGGATGGATGACACGGTGGCCGTGCTCGGCTGCGGGTCGATCGGGCTGCTGGGCGTGGCGATGGCCCGTGCGGCGGGGGCGCGGGCGATCGTGGCGTGCGACAAGTCGCCGCACCGCGTCGAGATGGCGCGACGCATGGGCGCGCACGTGGCGCTGGAGGCGCGGCCGACGGACTTCATCGACGCCGTCATGCAGACGACGGACGGCCTCGGCGCCGATGTGGTCTATGACGCGGCGGGCGCGCCGGAGACGATCCACCTCGGAATTCAATGCGCGAAATCCGGCGGGCGCTTCGTGCTCGTCGGCATCCCCGAACCGCTCCACTTCGAAGTGGACCTGCACACCGCCATGGCCAAGGAACTGCAACTGCAGATGATCAAGCGCTCGAACCACAAGGGGCGGGCGGCGGGCGAACTGTTGGCCTCCGGGCAAATTCCCTCGTCGATCATCACCCACCTGCTGCCGCTGAACGCCGCGCAGGAAGGCTTCGAGCTGTTGCACCAGCGCGCCGATGGCGTCGGCAAGCTGATCTTTGATATGGAACTCTAAGCGATGAGCCACTTCCTTGCGATCGACCTCGGCGCCGAAAGCGGGCGCGCCATGCTGGGCCGGCTGGAGCAGAACCGGCTGGAACTGGAGGAGTTGCACCGCTTCCCGAATCAGCCGGTGCGCTTGCCCGACGGGCTCTATTGGGATTCGCTGCGGCTGTTTCATGAGATCCGCGAAGGGCTGCGCATCGCGGGACGCGAGCGCAAGCTCCACCTGGACGGCATCGGCGTGGACACCTGGGGCGTGGACTTCGGCCTGGTGGACGAGGCCGGCCGCGTCGTCGATGCGCCGCGCCACTACCGCGATGCGCGCAACAACGGGATGCTCGAGCGGACCTTTGCCGTGGTGCCGCGCGAGCGGATCTTCGCGCTCACCGGGCTGCAGTTCATGCAGTTCAACTCGCTCTATCAGCTTTACGCTGCGAAACTCGAAGGCACGGCGGGCTTGCGCGCGGGCGCGCAACTGCTGTTTGTGCCGGATTTGTTGAGCTACTGGCTCTCGGGTGTGCGGAAGAACGAGCTGACGATTGCCAGCACGTCGCAGTTCTACAATCCGGCGGCAAAACAATGGGCGTTTGAATTGTTTGAAACGCTCGGGCTCCCGGTTGGTTTATTGGGCGACATCGTCCCGCCGGGGACGCGGCTCGGTCCACTGCTCGACGAAGTAGCGGACACCTGCGGGCTGGAAGGCGTGCCGGTGTTCGCGACGGCCGCGCACGACACGGCGGATCGGAAGAGCGTCGTGTAGGG
>ERZ761609.1100-NODE-1100-length-26007-cov-9.528013_pt1 | contig 26007 bp, 32 predicted proteins | sample MGYA00511163_ERZ761609 | MGnify/ENA primary metagenome ERZ761609 (study PRJEB28899, sample SAMN02445070) | bioreactor sludge metagenome | biome: EBPR sludge | place: Australia: Brisbane, Thorneside Wastewater Treatment Plant | collected 2011-12-16 ... | reverse complement strand
ATCACTCTCCTACGCAATCAGCTCAATCTGTCCGATAGGTCCTGACGGGGAACAACAGCACGGCAGCGGGCGGGGTTTAGAAGTTTCACTTTGCGGCTTCCGCCAAGATCAGCTTGTGCAAGGTCAATTCGGAGAAGGTGCGACGTAGGCCTGCATTCTCCTGCTCCAACTCATTCATACGTTTGACTGGATCCGACATTAGCCCGTGGTGCTCTTGTCTCTAGCGGGAATACGTTACAAGATTGCCGCCAATGGCCCGGATCGCTTCCCCCTGCGTCTTACGGTGTACCAGCACATCGACGTGGCGAAGCTTGGTGACAATCTCTTCCGGCTCATGTCGCTTGCTCGGCATTTTCTGGCCTCCTCGGGATCTTATTCTTCAAGTCGGACCACTTCTTTGGGGGAGGACCAATCTCACTCCCTCCGTGACGTTGAGATGAGCCTGGGAGCCTCTAATGTACAATCAGCGCAATCTGTCCAGTGCGTGCTGACGGGAGATGATCGATGTTAAATCCTTGGCGACGATGTCGTCCGGCCATGCGCTTTCCATGCTCACCCCGCGGGCGATCTGCACAGTGAACCGGCCTTGTGACTGGCCCAAAGTGCACTTGAACATACACTCCCCGGAGTTTTCCAATCTCAGTAGGCTGTCCACGGTGGCCGGAAGCCGCAACAAATCACCGATCCTGATGGCTGCGATCTGTTGCAAAGTCATTTCCGGACCCTCCATCACCGCTGTCAATTGCACATCTGCTCGAGCCACCTCGTTCATTAATGAGCGGGACCATTCAGGATCGGACAGTGCCGAAGTTTGAGGCCGGTCGTTCTCCAGTTTTCGTCGCAGTGGCATCAAGGGCGACTGGGGAATGATAACAAATACTTTTCCACCTCCTTCCTGTAATTGCGCGGTTATCTGCGCCATGACGGCCTGCGTGTCTGGAACACCAACGGTCTTGAAGTCCACCGTCGTTTCAATACGGGCCAACGTAAGGGTCAGTGGCTCTATCGCAGAGAGTAGAGACTCTAGCGCCTTGGAGGCCAGAAGAAGGAGCTCCCTTGCCGTAACGACCTCGATTTTCGAGGGCGGACGATTGCTTGCGACATGTGGGTTGCCCCCGTCCCCGCCGTAAACTGTGTCGCAGAGGGTGAAGAGAAACCGTCGATCAAAACCGATGATAACGCTCGCGTCCCAAGGGGCAACACCGAAGATGGCGCAGAGCCCATCGTCGTACTCTTCGAACAAACTTCGGGTCGTTCCTGTTGAAAGACCTTTCAGCTCGATCGTCGCCGGCGGGATGCTATAGGACCGGACAAGTTCCGCAAGGTTGCTCGATAGGCACTCGAAAACCCCTCGCAAGATCGGCATCCGTTCGAGCTGCAGCTTAGCGGGCTCGAATGCTTCGCGCAAATCCGTTGTGCTTTTCGTAGGAGCTACTTCTGACGACATCACTTACCTCTATCGACCTCGCCCCGAAGGCTCGACACAACTCTAGTGCCAGTTCGCTGGTGCAAAGCTTGTGCTCGACGCCAGAGGCCGCTGCGCAACCTACGCGGGTCCGTATGTTATGCGGCGGGCCGCGATGTCAGTTTCGGGTAAGCTGATGCCAATATGATTTGAGTGCCGTTCTCAACTCGGTCGTGTGCCGGGCCATCGCCCGGTGATGTTGTCGTCGTGTCGTGATGTCAACGCTAGACTGTTGTTCTAATGAGACCCACGTTTGGTGAAGTCCTTGGATCGGTAGGAGTGGACGACGCCTATGGGCGATCGGGGCAAGAGCCATCGTTGCCATTGGTGATTGCTTCGGTTGCTCTGCGATTTGAGAAGAACCTCACCGAACAGGCTGCTGAAGCAGCGTACAGGAATGAAAAGCCGCCGGATGTCTGTGGCGCAGTTCCAGGTTTCGATGATGCACAACAGGTGCTCGAAAAGCTGATTGCGTTCGAAAATGCCAACGGTGGCGGCGTGGCAAGAGTGCGCCGCGCGTTCGCGTTGTTGTATCATCCTGATCGCTTCGAGCGGGACGATGACAAAGCCAGAGCCACCGAGATCATGAAAATGGCAAATATCGTACTTGTCCGATTGAGCGTCTCGCGCGGAAAATTCGGCGATTGAGCGCGGGCGGCGTCCGGAGTGGCATTCAGGCTCCGCGCAAGGTTGCCAGCCTAAGATCAGAGAAGTCCTGGGCATTGTCGACACATAAGGCTGGTCCGTGTTGCAGGACATGATCGGTTGTGTTGGTGAGTTCTGAGCCATGTACTTTGTTTGCGGTGCCCAGCTTGAAGTCCTGCATTCGTTGAGAGCGGGGAGTAAGCACCATTTTGACTTCGACCGCTCGCTTCGACGGCACTTGGGACAAATGTGGCTGCGAGGCCTTGTCCGCCCAGCGGGCGGCGACACATGGAAAATTACAGAACTCGGCCTCGGCGCGAGTAGATGCGGGCACGTTTATCATTGAATGGCGTTGGTCGTGGATGGAAACAGTATTCCGTTGGCATCATCGCATTCGAACCCAGAAATTTTCAGAAGTTTGGACGGAAACGGTCGGATTCTCGATACACCGTTAGTTGTCAACGTCGTTACACGAAGTGCCATAGAATGCCGGCAATTCAAAGTGAACGCACGGACGGCAGAGGCTATCCACGGGTTCAAGGTCGAGAGCGGGCGCGATCGAATTTCTCTTGTTTCAGATATACTCATCTGCGCGTCAGTCTGGATGCAGGTAGCCTAGGTAGGTTATGTCGTATCCATGATTGGGCTGGTCAACACTTTGCGACCGTGAGCGAGGCGTCTTTCTGGGTTCGTCGGGTGATCGTCAGGAACTGTCACCTGAAAATCGAACGATTACGGTGACGGCCGCAAGTCTGGAGATGGGAAATCCAGGATAATGGCGTGAACTGGAAAATTGTCTCGCATCGAGTTTTCCATGCCACCCCTTTCTGGATGGTGTCTCAGCAGGGGTCGCTCGAGTATCGCATCAACCGCTAAAGCTTGGCGCTCGGCTTGCTGGCTTGAGACGTCTGGACCGGCAGTCGTAGTTTCCTGCGATCTGACTGTCGCACTACGCTCCCTGCCTGGAGCAATCCTCGTTGATTGCTATCTATTCTGCTGACGTGCCCGCAGTTAACTCGACGCCGCCGCAATCCGCTACGCCAGTACGGCAGCCAACTCGCGTCGTTTTCTCGTATCCTTTCTGCATCTCAGGTGCATCGGAAATCGGAGAGGGACGAGGCGATTGAGGGATCGCAGGGACATCTGCTCGTCCGACCGGAACTGCTGACTCAGTTGTTGCGCTCCGATACATCGTTTGGCGGGGGCAATCGGAGGATCTTGCGAGGCTGATCGGAACGATCAGGTTTGGGCAAGCGCCGGGGTTGATTATCGTATCGTGAGCCTTTCGATGTTGATGCGAGACCAACCCTTTTGCTTTGTTGGGCACCTTATGAAGCATATCAGAAAGTTTTCGCCAAAAAGCCTTGTTGGCTTTTCCCGTTCGCCCGTTGAGCAGGCTCGAACTAACCTGCAGCAGGCATTGAGAGTGCTTGATATGATCCCGCTGCAGAGCAGCGAACTGATACCGCATCCACTAGTCGTTCTTCGGGTCGAGATCGAGAATGCTCGTCGCTATCTCGCGATCGAACTGGATTCCGGGCAAGGCAGTGCAGCATAGCTTGAGCAGATCGAGTTCAGTGTCGAGGCGGAAGAACGGAACAAAAAGCGTGTAAGTGGCATGCACTCGGCTGCTGGTCGCGGAGCGGGGTGATGCCGTTCCCAGGACGTTGGTTCCGTTTTTCGATCAGCGGCTTTCAGGCTGCTCAGAGCATCCGGTTGAGAGACAAAAACGTTATGGGTGTCATGAGCGAGCCTGCAATGTTGCCTTCCAGGAGAGTCAACTTGATCTCGTCGGTGCCAAACGACTAGCGTGCCCGCGGCACTACTTCCGCGTCGTCGTCGAGCGTGATCCGTGACTCGGGAGCTGTGAGGTCTGCATATCGGCTATCTCTCCAGGTTGTCAGTTTTCGAGCATCCGATGGTTAGCAAGAAGTGCGAACTGATTCTGGTGCTAACGTGACCTCTGTTGACGAGGTAAATGGGGCACCGGGCAGCAAGTTAGTGCAATCTTCACGAATCAACCCTATGATCGTTTTCATGACAGATTGTGTCGGTGCGCCGACGACGAAGGCATGATGCCGCTCTGTTATGCCGGAAGGCCGGTATGTCCCCCACAAGTCGTCTGTGTTTCAAAGGGACCTACATTCTATGTCAAGCATCGTCACAAATTCAGCGGCTATGACCGCGCTGCAGTCGCTTACCGCCACCATGAAGAATATGGAGTCGACGCAGAGCCGTATTTCGACCGGCCTTCGTGTCAATACAGCCGCCGACAATGCCGCTTACTGGTCGATCGCCACGACCATGCGGTCCGACAAGTCGGCTCTTTCTACGGTTACTGATGCCCTAAATCTCGGTTCGTCTACCATCGACGTGGCTTACACGGGTATGAATAGCGCGATCGAAGTTGCAAACCAGATCAAGCAGAAGCTGGTTGCTGCGGCGCAGCCGGGTATTGATCGCACGAAAGTGCAGGCGGAGATCAAGCAGCTCCAAGCTCAGCTAAAGTCTAATGCCGATTCCGCAGTGTTCAGCGGTCAGAATTGGCTATCGATCGATTCTGGTTCGACCGGTTACAATTCAACGAAGTCGATCGTTTCTTCCTTCCAGCATGACGCATCCGGCGCTGTTTCGGTCGGAACGATCTCCATTGACGCTTCCGGCATATCGCTCTTCGACGTCGCGACAGGTGGCGGTACAAGTCCGAACGGCATACTCGACAAAGTCGATACCACGACTGTGGGCACGCACATCAGTGCTGCCGGTGTAGTCACGAGCAGTGCTGCGGGTGGCACGGGTGTTTCGGTGTTTACGCTCGATATCTCCGCATTGACTGATTCGGCAGGCGATCTCGCAACGCTCAATGCGTTTACAAGGCAGACCGACAGCGCGATCGCCAAAATGACTGACGCTGCTTCCAGTCTCGGCTCGGCGAAATCGCGCGTTTCACTTCAGCAGTCGTTCGTATCGAGCCTGATGTCGTCTATCGACAAGGGTATTGGCTCGCTGGTCGATGCAGATATGACGCAGGAGTCGACCCGCCTTCAGGCCTTGCAGGTCCAGCAGCAGCTAGGTGTGCAGGCACTTAGCATCGCGAATCAGTCGGCACAGTCGATCCTGTCGCTGTTCCGCGGATAATCCGGCACGTCGATCCTTTAGATCGTCCGACAATTCGACATCGTTTTTCGCGGCGCGAGTCAAATCGCGCCGCGAAATGTCTTTGTCCGCCTTACGGCTTGCCGAACAGGGCGAATCGGCTTGACCTAGATTGGTGGTGATCGATCCCGGAGAGCCTTCGAGTGAGGACCCGAACGCCGGATCTTCTTGCCTCCTCACAATCTCGGCGCAAGTTTGACGTGCGATGTATGGTATCTCAATGGGAGCCAGTCGGATCGCGCAATGTCGTCTTTCGCGCAGCAGCTAGTACTACTCAAGACCAACCTTGCCAGTCTGGGTCCACGACGACTATCGGCACTCGGGGTCGCCGCTGTTACCGTCACGGCCCTCGTCTCCGCCGTTGGCTACTATGCAAGCCGTCCCGAAACGGAGCCGCTTTATGCCGGATTGGCGCAAGCCGATGTAAGTAGAATCGGTCTTGCCCTTCAAGAGTCCGGCATTCCGTACGATGTCAGCTTCGATGGAACCAAAGTTATGGTGCGCCGTGCGCAGGCGGCCAAAGCCAGGATGCTGCTTGCTGAACGCGGGCTCCCGTCTGGCGGCACGTCCGGGTACGAGGTGTTTGACAAGCTTGGTGCGCTTGGCCTCACGTCGTTCATGCAGGATGTTTCCAGAACGAGAGCGATCGAGGGGGAATTGTCGCGTTCGATCGGAACCATGAAAGGTGTTGTTTCGGCGCGCGTTCACGTCGTCGTTCCGTCTGTGAGCTCATTCAAGCAGCGCCCGGGAGAGACATCCGCGTCGGTCCTGCTCAGACCGGAAAAATCCGGTCTTGCGGCGGGTGCTGCTCAAACCATCCGTCATCTTGTTGCGGCCGCCGTGCCCGGAATGGCGCCCGAGCAGGTGAGCGTGATGAGTACGGATGGCAATGTGCTTGCCGCTGCCGGCGGCAGCGAAGCATTGATGTCCGAGCGAAAGCTTGAGACTGAGCAGATTATCGCCCGTCGCGCGCAGGATAGCGTTCGTCGGACACTGGCCCCTTATCTGGGTGTTGAGAATTTTGAAGTCAGTGCGGTCGTTCGGGTGGATATGGATCGCAGGAGGTTCCAGGAGCAGACGTGGGACCCTGAATCAAAAGTCGAACGATCGACGAGGACGGTGCGTGAACAGGGGGCATCGCAGTCTGCCAACAGCAAGCAAGGCGTGACGGTCGAGCAGAATGTGCCGACAGAAGCGAACGGCCCGACCGCGGGAGACCAATCGAAGAAGAGCAACGAACGAAGAGACAAGACCGTCAATTTCGAGGTGAATTCCAAGACACAGACGATCGTCAGCGAGACGCACAAGATCGAGAACCTCCAGGTCTCGATCGTCGTCAACCGGAAGCGGCTCAAAGACGCATCGGACCCGAATGCCCTCCAGAAGCAGCTGAAGGAAATCGAAACAATTGCTGGTGCGGCGGCAGGTGTGAATGCGTCCCGAGGTGATGCGATAGCTGTAGCTGCCGTGGAATTCCAGGATCTGCCAGGGGCGCACGCTAGCGCGCCTTCGGTCATGGAGCGGCTCTGGATGCATCTCGATACGGTGATCATCTCCGTCACGGCGATCGCTGCGCTGACGATACTCGTTTGGTTTGGGCTTCTTCCCGCTGTCAGCACGATCATGAAGCGCTCTGAAGGGCAGAACGTTGCTCAGCTGGCCCCGCCCGGCACCTTGAACGCAGAAATTGCGACCGCCGCGGGCGTGCCGCTCGCTATTGAGAACTTGGCAGCCGCGGCGGATCAGAAGAAACCGCCTTCGTTGCAAGAAAAGCTTACAGAGCTAGTGGAGAAGGACGAAAAGCTCGTTGCCGATATTCTGCGCCAGTGGGTAGCGAAGTAGAAGAAACAATGAAGACCGTTCCGGCCGCACAGCGTCTTTTGTCGATGCCTCTCGGGGCGGACGCGCATTTCGATGCAAAGCAGGTCGTTGCCGCGTTCGAGGGAGCGGAGCGGTGCTCGCAATGCGAGGAGGTCGAAATCGCCGTCGCTGCCGCCGTCAATGCGGCGCGTGCAGAAATGGAGCAGGAGGCCGCAGTCCAGTTCGAGCGGATCGAATCTGCACATAGACAAGAACTCCGGCGACTGGCTGACGAAAAACTTGCGGCAATGGCGTTGCAGATCGACAGTTCGATCGGACAGATCAAGTCTGAGATATCCTTGATCGTTGCTCGCATCCTCCTGCCATTCGTCCAGAACGAAATGCAGAAGCAAATAGTGCTCGGTTTCGGCAACGAGATACTGTCGCTACGGAAGGCGGAGCCCACTGCCAGCCTTAAAGTGTCCGGCCCACCAGATCTGATGGCCATGGTCCGGTCGCAACTCGATGTCGAAGAACTCGGACTTTCCATTGAGGAGAACACAGATCCTGAGCTGCGTTTGACGCTTGAATCCATGATCGTCGAGACCCGGCTCGGGGAATGGCTGAGCGCACTCGGGGCTGCTGGATCATGAGCCAGGATGTACCCTCGCCAAACGAGATCGTCATCGTCCGGCGCCGCGGCGGTGGGCACGACGACGCTCATCATGGTGGTGCGTGGAAGATTGCATTTGCAGATTTCATGACGGCGCTGATGTGCTTTTTTCTCGTAATGTGGCTGATTAACTCGACGGACAAGAATACCGTCACCCAGATAGCAAGTTACTTCAATCCGCTTAGGCTCAACGATCGGCTTCCCAGCAAGAAGGGTGTACAGGAGCAGAGTGTGTCTTCCGGCAATCCGAAGGAGTCGGGTTCAGATGGAGTCAATAAAAAGGAGAAGAAGGAGAAGAAGGAGAACAAGCCAAAGAAGCCCGAGCCTGTCGCCCAGGGCCCTTCAACATCCGAAGCAGGGGGGCTGTACGGGGCGGGATCGGATATCGAGGTCCTGAGGGATCCGATCGGGACAATCGAGGCGGTCATGGCTTCGGGAGCAGCGACGTCGGCCGCGACTGGAAAGCGATCATTGCCGATTGGTATGCCGCTTGATGCTTTCGACTCGGCAGTGGAGGTTGGGCTTGCCGGGGATGGTTACGGCCGAAAGTCTCCGCCTGTGCCCGAATCCAAGCCCGGGACACTGTCTGTGAGGCGCGATGAGGGAACCGGCGGTCGGGTTGGGGGGGCAGATAGAGATCGTGGCAGCGACGAGCAGCCCGCACCTCGAGGCATCCAGCAGGGAAAGGATACGAACTCGTCCTCGTTGACGCCAGCAGACACTAAGAGCAAGGAGGAAAGTGCAAACAAGGTGTCGGATTCGGTTCGAAAGGACATCGCCGCTGCGCTCGCGGATCTCAAGCCGGAAAGCAGACCGGTCGTCGAGGTAACGAGCCAGATGGACGGCATCACCATAAGTGTTGCGGACAATTTTGAATTCGGGATGTTTTCTGTCGGGTCAGCGCGCCCGTCGCGAGAGATGGTGGTCGTTATGGAGCGGATTTCGGCAGTGCTGGCCAGACAGGCCGGTGAAATCAGAATCGTTGGCCATACCGACGGGCGTAAGTACCGGACTGCGGACAATGACAACTGGAGACTGTCAAGTGCCCGTGCACAGATGGCGTTCTACATGATGCGACGTGCTGGTATCGAGGAAGGCCGCGTCGTAGGACTGGAGGGGCGGGCCGACACGGCGCCGAAAGTTCCGGATGATTCTCTGGACTCTAGGAACCGGAGGATCGATATACAGCTGTTGAAGACGAAGCCATGATGAAAAGCAGAGGGGCAGCGATCCGAACGCTGATTATCCTGTCCTGCGTGCTTGTTTCCGCGAAGGCGAAGGGTGACGTCGATACAACATTATATAAACTTTGGCGTGAGTTCGAGCATGCACAAGAGCGTGCGGCGTTTCCTCGGAGACTGAATCAGGGATCGGAGACTGTCAGCCTCGCAGTCGTAGCCAAGGCAATATCGACTGCACCGGCAAGTGTGTGGACGGCGTCCAAGAACAGTTCCATCATACCGCATTTTCTTATTAGTGGCGGTCCGGCGCGACCTGTTCGGGACCTGATCGCACAGCAGACGAAGTTCGGCGGTGACGAACCGGTAATTCTTGCAGCTCTGGCCTTTGCCGAGAATAGCAAAGAGGCCGCAAGTCAACTGGGCGAGCTGGAGCCGACTGCACTGCCAGCTAAACTAGGTGCCGCCGTCGCGCTCGCACAGGGCATTGCTTTACGGGATCAGCCGGAGCGGGCGCGCAAGAGTTTCCGTCTGGCGCAGCTACTTGCTCCAGGAACTGTCATTGATGAAAGTGCTTTGCGGCGTGAGGTGTCAAGTTTCATCGCGGAAGGCCGAAAACTCGAAGCCCTGAATCGTTCGACCAGATACTTCTGGAGGTTTGGTCACAGCGTCTATGCCAACGAAGCCGCAAAGTTTCTTGCGCTCGAGGTTCTGCCTGACGTTCTGAAGACGGAATTGACAACCGATGCGCCGGCGCGATTCCTGACGAGCCTTCCTTCTTCAGTACGGCGCCGGCATCTGATTGATCTGGGGCGATCCAGACTTGTCTTGGGTGATCTGAAGAGCGTCGATTATGTGACCGCATTATTGCGGGATCAAAATGGCCTTACACCGGCTGAGGAGATACGCCTGAGAATGTTTACGTCGATCACGCAAGCATTGCGTGGAACGCCAGGCAGGGCTCTTGAGGAGCTGCGTGGCATAGATACGTCCAGCCTCGATCATGCTGAAGTGGCGATTCTCCGATCGTCCGTCCAGCTGATTTCGTATGTGACCGCAAGTCCGTCTGCGACCGAAAATGAAGTGAATGAGGCGGATCGGCAATTCAGTTCTGTTGAAGAAGCGCGGCTCTCGATCGAGCGGGCGGATCGTGTTCTTGCAGGGGTTCATTGATGAAGGTCGATAGTATGCTTTCGGTTGCGGGTGGAGCGGCGCAAAGGCTATTGACCGCTCCCGTGGATGGTAATCCTTACGAGTTCGCGGTCGCATTACGGCTCGCCGACGTTCCGGACGGAGCGCCGCGAGTGCGATGGAATAACCTGACTGATCAGCGACCAGCTTCAGGACACCACGGTGCGAAAACTAGAACTGCGGACCTGGATGCAGATCATAATGCCGAGTCTGTTTGCGGCATAGCTTCAGAAAGGACCGCGGGGGGCGACTACGAACTGTCCGGATCGGAGATGCAGCTGAATGCCTGGGCGATTGGAACACCTCCATTTGATATACTGCGTATACGCTTGTGCTGCGACGAGCGCGTCCTCGGTTCGCACGGAGGCGCGTTTCTGCCAGATGTGGGGGCAATTCCTCTTCGTATGACGGAGCAAGTCCCGTTGTTGCGGAACGTCGGAGCGAGCGCAGACGACACAGCACACAGAGGTTCGTCCGGTTCGGGCGGTTCGGTGGCCGTCGCCGATCTCGACTGCGTTGCCCCGTCCCATGGCGATCAATCGCGCAGTGCGATTCGGGCCCTTTTTGCGCCGACGCCATCTGGCTCTCCTTCGGTTCTGAGTGTGGTTGTCTCCGGGATTGAGGAGAGGACTTTTCTTCCGGAAGCTTGTAACGGCGCCGCTTTCCGGAGCGCGATCAGGGGCCAGACCGGTTCCGGTCAAGGAATATTGGCCGTACCGCACGTTATTGCCGAAGCAGGCGCCACATCGCCGGAAGCGCTGTTCGTGGTGTCAGACAAGCCCGGCAGCGGTGGTGAATTCCGGGACGGTTCTCCGGAGGAGCGGTCGGGCGGAGTGTTGGCTTACCGGGCAGAAATCGCGCAATTCTCGGCGACGAATACGGACGACTGGATGCCGAACATTGCCGGCCAACTCGCTGGATTTATTCTCGGTAGTGTCTCGAGCTCGCGATCGACTGCGGTTGCAAGTGAGCAGCAACCGTCTGGCTTGCCCCAGAGACAGGTCGTCCATCATGAACTCGATGCCCCGGGTGCCGCAGTGATGAAATCATTGAAGGTCACACTGCATCCGGACAGCCTTGGTCAGATAGATATTCACCTGTTCATCAGGAACAACGAACTTCGTGTTCAACTCCGATCCGCGAATGTTAAGGCACGAGAGGTACTGGCGATACAGCGGGATGCGTTGAGCGGTCTGCTAAATGCCGAGGGGTTCGCGTGTCAGTCGGTCGTCGTCGACGTGTTGACCGGTCGTGCAAGCGATCTGGTAGCACCCCACAACGCTTCGCCGCTGTCTCCCGGCACAGATTTCGAGCATTCAAGCAACGCTAGCCGAGGGGGCAGTCAGGATGGAAAATCGTCAAATCGAGACACCACCCCACAGTGTACGGGAGACAAAGGTAGCGAAGCGAGAGTTGGTGATGGCGTGGCAGGCGCGCAGGGCCTTTTCGTGTAACGACACGCCGGTGCGATGCCCGGAAATCGGGTGAACAGGAGGAGACACGATGGCATCCATGCAGCTCGTGGGCCCGTACAGAATCTGCTTTGACGACATCAACGACCATGTCCGGCCGGATGTCCCAGGAGTGTTCGCCCTGGGTTATGGCGGTGCGCGAGATACATTCTTTGTGAACTATATCGGTCGTTCCGACAGTGATCTCCGTGCTCGGCTCATGGACTGTATCGGTTCGGATGCGCTGTTCAAGTTCGAGGTATCGATTAGTTCACGCGCCGCGTTCCTGCGCGAATGTGAACTGTTTCATACGTTCCGTCCGAGGGGCAATCGGCTGCACCCCGCTCGCCCGCGAGGAGCGGATTGGACGTGTCCGCGATGTGGGTTCCTCGATTTGTGATCAACTGGAGGACGTCGTTCAAGGCCGCCTGATAGCCGTGATTCCAATACGCCCTCTCCGATGCGCCTTCGCACAAATGCGCTTGTTCAATAATCGTTTCGGGTGCTTCGCCCTGCAGCCATTCGCGCAGAAAATCGCGCTGTTCCTCGAGCGATCTGATAATCTTGACGCTGACCACGGCAATCCCCGTTCTGATACCATTCGTTACTTAGCAGTCTGCCATATCTGTGTGAAAGCTTGGCGCATGGTTTCTGCGGCAATTACTTCAAACTGTAACGGTCGACGCGCGACGCGGGAGGTGTCATGAGGCCGGTCTTTCTCGAAGCCATCAAGAAATTCGAAGGGTTCACCGGCCAAGCCGAGTGGGACTACAAACAGTTTACAAATGGTTACGGAACGAAGGCGCGCCATCCTGGAGAAATCATTGATCGCTATGAAGCGGCACGCCGTTTCGATCTCGAGATCCGGGAAGCTGCGGCACGGGTGGACAAGTTTGCACCTACGCTCGACGAGGGTAGCAAAGCGGCGTTGACGTCCCTGACCTTCAATGCCGGGCCCGGCTGGATGAAGTCAGGTTTGGGAGTGGCCATCAGCCAAGGTGATCTGTTCAAAGCGCAGGCAATATTCAGGGAGTATTCAAAGGCGGGGGGCCGAACACTCGCCGGACTGGTAGCCAGACGTGAAGTGGAGGTGCAATGGTTCGGCCAGCGCAGCAGCCCTGAAGTTTCAATTGCCAGTCAGGGTGCAACAAGAAAATCCGACTTGGACTTCAAGAGCAGGCCGGTGAATCCTCCGGCCGAAAGCCCGGTCGTAGCTGCAAGCGGTGTCCTGAACGAACAGGCGGGCACGCAACTGTCCGAACTTGCGCTCTATGCTCCTCAGACGACCCGTACCGGTTCAGAGCTGGTTACAGCGGACAGCATCTACAACAATATCCAGTTGCGCCTTGTTCTCTCGCGACTGCACAGACACGTTCTCGAAACCATCGACGAGAAAAAAAATCAGGTGACGCATTCAGGGCGTAGTGAGTCTTGAATGCGATGAGGTCTGCCAATCAGCATTTGTCAGCAGACGGTGATGCGACATCCGGCAATATGCAACCCAGGATGGCATTTGAGATTGAGTGGGGCCCGAGCTTCTCTCGGTTCACTGGGTGCCACGAGAATTCTGGACGCTGTTTGAGGATGTCAGAGACTCGTCTTGCGGCCCGCGCTCCGAATCCGTGCTCCGTGGCTCGGCAAGCGGCTATTCCTTCTGACCGTATCGCGCTTACAGTCGGGCGCCGGACATGTTCTGGCCTTTTTTTGTGAGCTATTAAATTCTTTTTTCCGATGCGTTACTACGAGCAACTGCCTCATCGGACCTGTTCGGGAAACCTTCACCGCTGCCATCCGGAAGCGGCGCCTTTCTGACGTTGGCCCGTCCGATTTTTGTCATTTGATCTTGGCTGTCTGTCCGGATGGGCGTGCCGTATCTCATAGTCGAAGTGTTGGGAGGCCCAACATTCAACCTCGGTCGAATCGGCAACAGCACTTTTGAAAACGAACAGAATCCACAACTTATGGTTGCGGATATTGTTTGGCATTTGCATCTTCGATTGAAGACTATTCGATTCGTGACAGGAGCCGCCCGTATGATCATAATTGTGGAAGAGCGAGCGAGCGTGATGGATGCCTTCGTCGCCCTCCTCGAGCGCGAGGGGATTGCAGCCATCGGCATTCCGCCATCCGAACTCGAGGGCTGGATCACGGGCGTCGACAAGACGGACATGTCGGCGGTCGAAGCTTTTCTCATCGGTCGCTGTGAGAACCGCGAAGCTTCCTGCGGTCTCATTGTTTCCCGATCCAAAACGGTCGTCGTTGCTATCAGCGAGGAGCGGAGTCTTGCTGAAACGTTGAGCCTTTTCGGCGCCGGTGTCGACGATGTTATTCGAATGCCGATGCACACAAAGGAGATTCTCGCACGTATCAACGCCGTCTCCCGCAGGACGCGCATCGCTCCGGAAAGCACGCAGTGTGGTGAAATCAGGGTCTATTTTGATGGGCGAGACCCGGAAATCGGCGGGGAACGATTTCAACTGCCGCGGAGAGAGCGGAGGATTCTCGAATTTCTTGCAAACAACCGAGGCCGCCGCGTCACAAAAACTCAGATCTTCGGAACGGTCTACGGGCTTTTTAATCACGATATCGACGAGACCGTAATTGAGAGTCATATCAGCAAGCTCCGCAAGCGCCTGCGAATGCGTCTTGGTTACGACCCGATCGATTGCAAGCGATTCCTCGGGTATCGCCTCGCGACCCAGAAGGAGATCGCTGAAGAGATCGAAGTCGGATCCTATTCCAGCCCCACGCAAGATGATGATGTTTTAGTGGAAATGGGTATTTGATCGAAAAAGGGATGCTGGAATGAGCCTCTACGGAATGATGGTGACGAGCGCATCCGGGATGGCTGCGCAATCCAACCTACTCAGCACGGTTGCCGACAACATCGCCAATTCCGACACTGTCGGTTACAAGAAGGCGACGGAACATTTCTCCTCCTTGGTGCTCGTTCAGTCCGGAGTCGGGGAATACAATTCGGGTGTGGTCGCTTCACATTTGCGGCGGACCAATACCGAGCAGGGCGCCCTGAGTTACACGGCTTCGCCGACGGATCTCGCGATTCAAGGGGCCGGATTCTTCGTCGTTTCTGGCCCCGATGCGTCGATCGGATTGACACGAGCCGGGTCATTCCGGACCGACGTCAATGGAGATCTCGTCAATTCTGCGGGCTTCAAGTTGCTCGGTTATCCGACCTCGGGCGGAACTAGCCCGGTCACGAACGGGTTCGCGGGTCTTGTGCCCGTCAACGTCGGCGCATTGGGGCCGATTGCGACGCCGTCGACGTCGGGCACACTCACGGTCAATTTTCCCAGCGAAAGCGCAATCATCCCGGGGGCGGGTTTGCCGAGTATGAACGTCGGAACCTCGACGTTCACGAAAATGACGTCACTCGTCGCTTACGACAATGTTGGGGCCGAGAAAACATTGGACGTTTACGAAACGAAGACGGCCGCAAATACCTGGGAAATTGCTGTGTTCGATCGCTCCGCCGCTGCTTCGGGAGGCGGTTTTCCCTACACTTCGGGTCCGTTGGCGACCACCACGCTCTCGTTCGATCCTCAAAATGGCCGTCTTGCCTCAAGTTCTTCGACAGACATCTCCATACCGGTCCCGGGCGGCCAGACTCTTCTGCTGGATCTGACCAAATGCACCGAGCTCTCTGGGAGCTATTCCATCAACGATGCTCGCGTGAATGGCAACGCATCGAGCTCGGTGGACCACATTCTCGTAAGTTCGAGTGGTCAAGTCAGTGCAATCTACGAGAATGGGACTCACATACCGGTATTCCAAATCCCGCTCGCCACTGTTCCCAGTCCGGACAATCTCGAAATGCGTGCGGGCAATGTCTATTATACCACGCTCGGCTCGGGCAATGTGGTGGTGAGCCTCCCGAATTCGGGCAGCCTTGGATCGATCGTGCCTAACGCGCTGGAGAAATCCACGGTCGACGTGGCCACCGAGTTGACACAAATGATTTCGTCCCAGCACAGTTATACGGCGAACTCAAAGGTGTTCCAAACTGCGGCAGACCTCATGGACGTGCTGATCAATCTGAAGAGGTGATGGGCCTGTTGCCCGACGGGTCGTGCGGATGAGGTGGTGCCATGAGATTGAGTAGTGCGCTCGAAACGTCTCGCACCTCATTGTCGACGACCGCTCAGCTAATAGATGTCGCCTCCAGAAACATCTCCAATGCCAGTAACGCGGATGCGTCACGGAAAGTAGGAAGGGTCGTCACGGACGCGGGGGGCGGTGCACGGGTCTCGACGATTCAGCGTGTATCATTCAACCACCTCCAGGAAGGCGTGATCCGGGCGACATCGGAAGGGGCGCGGCTCGATGCGATTGTTGACGCACTTTATCGACTGGATCTCTCCAACGGCGGCGCCGCGAATCTTGCAACACCGTCGAGTGCGCTGATGGACTTGCGGAGTTCGCTGCAAGCGTACTCGGCGAATACAGCCGACCAGAACGGTGCGTCGAGTGTACTCAACTCCGCGAGAAGTCTTGCTCACACGGTGCAGACTTGGGCCCGGAACACACACGAAATCCGGCTCCAGACGAACTCGGAAATCGTCACGGATGTCGGCGATCTTAACGAATGGTTGCAGCGGCTCGACGTACTGGATGAGCAGATTGTCAATGGCACAGTTGCCCGTAGTGACATTACTGACCAGCTCGACGCTCGGGACGCCCTGATTGAGCGGATCGCCACGCTAGTTGGCGTGAACGTCGTCGAACGTGGAAACAATTCGATTGCCCTCTATACGGATAGCGGCATTACACTATTCGATGGTCATGCGCGGGCCGTTACGCTGCTAGATGTGCCACTGACGGATGGTGTGCCGGGTGGTGCCCTTTCCATTGACGGTACGATCGCATTCGGGCCCAACTCGGTCATGTCGGTTCAAAGCGGGAGACTCGCCGCCTTGTATGAAGTCAGAGATCGCCTGACGTTGAGTTACGGTGCTCAGCTAGACGATTTTGCAGGGACCCTGATCCGGCTGTTCTCCGAGAGCGATCAAAGTCCGAACCCGACGCTTCCGGACATAATGGGGCTGTTCACGAGTTCATCCGTCGGTTCGGTCCCTCCTGCAGGGACCGTTGTGAATGGCCTTGCAAGAGCGATTACCGTCAACGCCAACGTTGATCCGAGTCGAGGTGGTAACCTTCTGTTGCTGCGGGATGGTGGTATCGGGAATCCTGCGATAGCCGCATATCGGTACAATGCCAACGATGTTTCCGGCTACAATGATCGCGTTCAGGAGTTGATTGCTGGGTTCAATCTAGGTGAGCCGCATGGTGCGCAGACGCTCCTCCCCGATGCGGCCTCGGTGATGAATTTTGCAGCTCAGTCCTCCGGCTGGTTACAGGGGCAACGGCAATCTATCGGTGATGCCGCCGAGTTTGCGACGGCGTTGCTTCAGACGTCGAAGGGTGCCTTGCAGAAGATCGCCGGCATAAGCATCGACGACGAGATGGCGACGCTGCTCAGCCTGGAACGGACTTATCAGGCCTCTGCGAAATTGATTTCCGCGGCTGACGCGATGTTTGCCGCCCTCTTGCAAGCGGTCGACTGAGAGTCATGTCAGACTTCCATATTTCGACGGGTTCAATGTTTTCTTCTGCTCGACGGGCTGTTGTGGAAATTCAGAAGGAGTTGGCAATTTGCCAGAAGGAGCTTTCTAGCGGTCTTCGAAATGACATCGGACTGCGCCTTGGCGGCGGATTTACATCACTCGATCAGATGCGCCAAGCTCAAGTATGGCACGATGCACTCGAAGGCTCGGTCACAGTCGGCAATCTCCGTCTCGAGATCTGCCAGAATGCAATGACGAGCATTGCAGCATCTGCTCAACGGTTTCTCGACCAGCTTGTGGGGGGCAAGGGTGCGATTGCCGATCTTGCGTCGATCGGCGAAGCAGCCAAATCGTCATTATCGGCGCTGACCAATGGGTTGAACAGCAGTGTTGCGGGCGTATTCGTATTTGCCGGAAAAAACTCGGCATCGCCGCCATTGGGCGACTATCTGAAAGCTGGGAGCGCTGCGTCGATCTCAATGGCCGGGGCTTTTAGTGCGGAGTTCGGCTTAGCGCCCGGCGATCCGGGAGTTCTCGCAATAACTCCGGCGCAGATGAGTTCTTTTCTCGATGGCGCGTTTGATAGCGAGTTCTCTGACCCGAAATGGGGTGCCAACTGGTCAAGTGCCACTACTGAAGTGAACGATCTCGTAGTCGGTGACGGTGACGTAGTCGGGCTGGGCGCCACAGCTAACGAGGGTGCCTTCCGGAAATTAGCCAAAGCCTTCGTTCTTGTCGCTGAGATGGCATCGGCTAACGTCAATGAGAACACTCGGGGCACGATTCTTGACAAGGCCGTGGAATTGGTCAGCGAGGGCTTGAGGGGTTTGACCGCGCTCGGGTCCCGGGTCGGCAACGTCCAGGCAAGGATCGTTGCGTTACATAAAGCAACGGAAGGCGAGGGCGAGATTCTCGCGATGCGGGTGGCGCAGATCCAGAATGCGGATCCATTCGAAGTTGGCACTCGGCTCCGCGAGTTGATGACCCAACTCGAGGCTTCCTACTCGATTTCGGCGCGCATGCATCAGTTGAGTCTCGTCAAGTTTCTTTAAGTCGCGAGTTGCCGAGTTCTCCGGGAACGATTGTTGATTGGAATGCAGTCGGCAGTTCGTCGGGCTAAGTCTGTGTTCGAAGTGCGTCCTGTCATAACTGGGATTTCCAACTCGCGAGGATCAGCCATTATGTACACACTTGCGTACGACGAAGTTCTGCTGGAAGCACCGAGCGAGGCGCGGGCACGAGAGAGGGAGGCTATCCAACGGTCGATCGATCTCATGCTTCGGGCGGAGGCGGCTGGAGTGCGGTCCAGAGAGGCTATTGTTGCAGTCAATTTCGTTCAAAACCTGTGGTCGATCCTTATTCGGGATCTGGCCAGTTCCGGAAACACACTCGAACCTATGTTGAGGGCCAATCTGATCTCCATTGGTCTCTCGTTGATGCGCCAGTCGGAGGACGTCCGACACGAGAGATCTGACAGTTTCAGCGGATTGATAGAAATCTCTAAACTGATCTTGGAGGGGTTGCGATGACCACTCTCAATATCTGGCTGCGTGCTGGGGAGAAAATCTATCTCAATGGAGCCGTTGTCCGGGTTGACAGAAAGGTCCGGTTGGAACTGTTGAATGATGCGACGTTCCTGCTCGGCTCGCATGTCCTGCAGCTCGAAGAGGCCACAACACCGCTTCGCCGAATTTATTTTCTCATCCAAAGTCTGCTGATAGAGCCGAAGCTCGTCGATGCAATGCTGCCTGTTTTTGATCAATCGATTCAGGATGGCAGTGAGGAGGTATCCAACCCGCATATCCGTGCGCAGCTTCGAATTGTACGTGAACTCGTCGGAACAGGGAAGGTGTTTCACGCATTGAAACTCGTACGTGTACTTTTGAAGGATGAAGAAGCCGACGGGGTCTTTCGAGCCAAGCAGTCGAGCGATATGCGCAAGGAATTTGCATGACGACAATTCTCGGAACAGGCGTCGCAATGTCGTCGGCGCCTCAATTGGGGCGCGAGGCGAAAGGTCCTACGATCGACCCGAATGCGTTCCTGAAGCTGCTGGTTGCGGAGCTTCAGTACCAGGATCCGACTAAGCCGATGGACTCAACCCAACTCGTCAATCAGCTTTCGGCGATGTCGCAGGTTCAGATGGCTGGCCAGACCAACGCCATGCTTTCGTCGATTCTCGACCAGCTTGCGGTAGGCCAGTCGGCAGCATTGATAGGCCGTTCCATTACTTCTGCGGACGGGACAATCTCGGGCAAGATTGAAAGTGTCCGCGTGTCCTCCGAGGGATTGTACGGTGTGCTGTCCAACGGCAAAGAACTACTGCTCTCGGAAGGGGTGACGATCGGCCAATGACCCCTGCTGATATTCTCGACCTCTTGCGGCTTGCCGTCTGGACGCTTTCCGTAACGGCGGCTCCGGCGCTAGTCGCGGCGATGATCACGGGGCTCGGTATCGCAATTCTTCAAGCGTTGACCCAGATACAGGAGGCAACGCTGTCGTTTGTGCCGAAAATTATCGCGATCGGATTATCCTTGATTGTCTCCAGCTACTTCATCGGGTCGACAATCAGATACTTTGCTGAGCAATGCTATGAGCGGATCGCAGTGCCCTCCCGTTAATCGTCAATAGTTGTCCGCGTTCGTTTTCGACGGCAGTTCAAAGGACGCAATCGTTGGCTGAACAAATAGTGGTGCGGGGCTCTCGCGGTCAGTTGGCCAGCAAGGACGTCGCTTTCGCGGCAGCAGTTGTCGCCGTACTTACCATCCTTTTTCTGCCGCTCCCGGCGCTGATAATCGATCTGGGCCTCGCGGTCTCGATTTCGGTGTCTATTCTCATCCTGATGGTGGCTCTTTGGATCGAGAAGCCGCTCGATCTGTCTGCATTCCCGACTATACTTCTCATAACGACTATTCTTCGGCTCGCATTAAATGTAGCGACCACACGTGTTATTCTGTCTAATGGTGCGGAAGGGCACCTTGCTGCTGGGCATGTGGTTGCCGGCTTCGCCGATTTTGTGATGAGCGGCGACCTCGTCATCGGGCTTGTCGTTTTTGCGATCCTGATCACGATAAACTTCATGGTTATAACCAAAGGCGCATCGCGGATGGCCGAAGTCAGCGCGCGATTCACGCTCGATGCGGTGCCTGGAAAGCAAATGGCCATTGACGCCGACCTTTCGGCAGGAGTTATCGACGAGAATGAGGCGCGCATAAGAAGAAAGGAGCTTGAGGAGGAGAGCAGTTTCTTCGGGGCCATGGACGGCGCATCGAAATTTGTCCGTGGTGATGCTATTGCTGGCATTATAATTACGGCCATAAATATGATTGGTGGTATTCTTATCGGTGTATTCCGCCATGGCATGACATTCACGGGAGCCGCGGATGTTTTCGTTAAACTGTCGGTTGGCGATGGCCTGGTTTCCCAGATTCCGGCATTGATCATCTCCCTAGCGTCTGGACTTCTAATTTCAAAGGGTGGAACGCGAGGTTCGGCTGACAAGGCAGTTATTGATCAGCTCGGGGCGTATCCGAAGGCATTGATGCTGGCGGGGGTGGCGTCTATGATCCTGTCACTGGCGCCTGGTCTACCATTTCCGGTTTTTGCCGGGATTGGGAGCCTTCTGTTTGCGCTAGCCTATATGATCTCGCGAAGAATCGCCACGGCGGAGGCTCTCGATGCGAAAAGGGAACAAGAAGGAGCCCCACCAGGCGACGAGGATAACCGGTATGCCTTTAAGGGAGTTTTGGCTACGCATGAAATCGAGCTGTGTCTGGGCAAGCAGATTTCGTCGGCCTTGGTGTCGCGTCACGCTGAAATTGCGCACCGCATGGGGAATATGCGTCGGCATTTCGCAAAGAAGTACGGAATTCTGATTCCTGAAATCAGGATAGGCGATGACGGGCTCGATCTACCTCCAAAAAAATACTGCATCAGAATCTATGGAACGGACACTGGGCTTGGGGAGATCAGGATCGGGGAATACCTTGTGGTCACGGGGAAAGGGCCAAAACCAAACGTACCCTCTGAGGATACAACGGATCCGGCGTTTGGTGCTAATGCGGTTTGGATCTCGGAGGCTCATACAGGTGCAGTAAGGCGGGCAGGGTATAGCCCAATAGATAACATCTCTGTCGTTCTCACCCACCTCCGGGAGTGCATCAGTTCCAATCTGCCACTTCTGCTCTCCTACAGCGGATATCGCCGACTTCTCGAGAGACTGGATCCCGAGTACAAGAAACTACTGGATGAAGTTGTTCCCGGGCATCTATCGAATTCCGGCCTTCATTCGATCTTTAGGCTATTGCTGTCGGAGCGTGTTTCGTTAAGAAATATTACGCTTGTGCTCGAAGCCGTGGCGGAGGTCGCACCTCACATGCGCAAGCCGGAGCAGATTTGTGAGCATGTTCGGTTACGGCTTGCGCCTCAGATATGCGGCGACCTCGCGCTGAATGGCGTTGTGAGCATTGTTCGTATGGGGGCGCGGTGGGACACGGTCTTTCATCAGGCTTTAAGACGTGATGCGAGGGGCGAGATTGCGGATTTTGAACTCGATCAAAAATCTATCGAACTCTTCTGCACCGAAGCGTCAAAGGCTATCCAGTCTTACCTCGATACCGGCGCACAGTTTGCACTGGTAACGACGCCGGAGGCGCGGACGTATGTCCGGATGATTACCGAACGGCTGTTCCCGACGCTTCCGGTACTTTCGCATCTCGAGGTTGCACGTGCGCCGAACCTAAAACAACTAGGCTCGATATCATGAGTTTGCCGGGGCTTGAGCCGCTGTCAACATACATCCTCGTTTTCTGCCGGGTCGGTGCGTGCCTTATGCTGATGCCCGGTTTCTCGAGTCTGCGATTGCCGCTTCAGATCAGGCTGCTAATCGCGCTGGCAATCGCGATATCGATCTCGCCGTTTTCGAACTTTCCAAACGAAGCCGAACATGGTGCGACACTAACGGTCAACCTTCTCGTCATGGAGGTTCTGACTGGATTGGCCATGGGCGGCGTGGGAAGGATCGCATACTCCGCACTTCAGTTCGCCGGGAGTCTTATCGCTGTCTCCATGGGTTACTCCGGCAACAGTGTAAGCGAGGATGGAACCGGTGAAGTGCAGGCAGAAATAGGTGCGTTGATATCTGTTTCAGCGCTAGTCCTGCTTCTGGTTCTGGATTTGCACATTATGATCGTCTGGTCGATCGTCCATTCATTCGAGTTGGTTCCGATCGGTGCGATCTTTGATTCCCAGCGGGCGCTGATGTCAGTACTTCGGTCAGCGGAGCATTCGCTAGAATTGCTGATTGGCATTTCAGCGCCCTTTATTCTTGTGGGCTTCGTTGTGAATTTTGCATTCGGGGTGTTGAACAAGAGTGCACCCCAGGTTCCGGTTGTATTCGTTTCAGCGCCCTTCGTCCTGGCCCTGTCGCTATGGCTGCTCATGGGTATAAGCGACGACATCCTGATCGAAGCGACAAAGTTCCTGTTCCGGCAGTTTGACAGGGGCTGACCGATGAGCAAAGCGGTTAGGTTCAGGAAGCTTCATGCGGCGCAAGTTCAATCACATTCCATCGCAGTTTCGGAGGTGTCGCGTGTTCAATCTCAATTGTACGAACTCGGCAACCAAAAGAAAGCAATCGGCGCCGCGATTAGCGGTGATAATCCACTTGTTCCACCTGCTATTGCGATTGTCGCGTCGAGCCCCGAGCAGATGGCTATCCGTGAAGCTGAGTGCTTGAAGGCTCTACTGCAGATGGAAGCGGAGGTAAAAAGCAGCAGTTTGCTTGCAGAGCAAATGCGCAGGGTCGCGGCTGCGCATGCGTATCGCCGTGCACGGCTTCTCAAGGATCGAGAGATATCCGAAGTGATCGAGACAACTGTGCTTCGCCGCTTACTGTCTAGGATCAGATAAGCTTCGCGGGCTAACGTGAAACCGGGAATTTCTTGGGGTAGTCATGACCGATATCAAGGGGCTTGCAACTAGTGCACCGTTGCGCGTCGGGGTCCAGACCGTTTCGGGTCGAGTTGCCGATGCTGCAGTGGGTTTCGAGGCGGCACTGCTTCAGGTTCTCATAGAGCAAACCCTACCGAAGGGTAGCACAATTTTCGGATCGGGGACGGCCGGCGATGTAGCACGGTCTCGCCTGTCGGAAGAGCTGAGTTCTATCCTCGCAAGGCAGGATTTGCTCGGTCTCAGCCGACACATCGAGGATGTGCTCTTGAGGCAGCGTCAGTTGAAGTGATTGGCCAACCTGCGAGGTAAGAATGTCGACTTCGGAGGCGTCCCGGCGTCAGGTAGAGATTGTGGTGTCAAAGGCAATCCGTCTCGTCGATGAGGAAATGTCCAGGCTTCGTGAGAACCGGCTGCGCGACCACGGAGAGGTTCTGGAAGGCAAGAACATGGTTGCGTTCGAGCTGGCGTCGATGGTGAAGCTGGCTGAAGAGATTGCGCCTGATGAGGTGTTGCGAGAAAGGTTTGCAGAATTGGCCCGGAAGCTCGAACTGAACAAGAAGCTTCTCGAAGTGCACATTAGTGCAAGTCGGCAGATTATTGGGCTTCTTGCCGACGTCGTGCGAGCCACCGAGTCCGACGGCACTTATGACGTCGATCTCGCTGCGAGGAGAAGGCTTTGGTGATCAAAACCGTTCTGATCGGATTGTGGGCGTGTCTAGTGACGCTAGGGGCGGGATACTTCGGGACGATCTGGAAATCAACCGTGTCTACGGCTGCAATCGACAAGAGGAACTTCAAGACAGTTACCGTGAAGCCTGTGAGTATTCCGCATTTGAAGGATGGCACCGTGGAGGGGTACGTCCATTTGCAGCTCTCCTACGTGGCGGACGGTGACGAACTTGCAAAACATGGCGTTAGACCAGACGCCATCCTCACGGATGCAGCGCTCAAGCAGTTGTATGGCGTGGTTCCCGAGAATGCGATCAAGGAGGTACGGACTGATCTTGCGGAAAAGCTGAAGATGGCCACAAACAAGTTTTTTGGCACCAATATTGTCAGTGAGGTGCTGATCACTGAGTTTGGTTTTATTGCCGCGGGAGCTGCTCGGAAAGACCATTTCCCCCCAAAGTCGAAGAAGGGCAATGCAAATTAGTTGCTGCTTGATCTGGCGTGAGTTCCGGCCTGATTACTTCGGTTGGACGCCGTGATGTCGGAGAACCGCGGCCGCTAATTTTGGTCCTGCAGATCCGTAGCCGCGTACCGGTAATGGTTATGCGTCGATTTATTTCGAGTTCTGGTGCAGGCGCCTTTTTTAGGGCGGTTGAATTCCAGATTGGACGATGAGTGCTATTCGCCGAGGTCTCTCTTGACCACGGTTAACGGGGAGGGGTGACAATGCTGCCGGGCAGCTCTGTTCCGCTGGAGGAAGGCGCTAGAAAAGCGGCGGCGCTCCTGCTCGCTATGGGTAAGCCGGTGGCGGACCGCATCCTCAAGCACTTCAGCGAGTCGGAGTTGCGAAGGTTCGTCGAGACGTCGATTTCAATGGGGGCGGTGTCCAGGGAAAGCCTCGAGCAGTTCGCGGATGAGATGTCGCGGGAGGTGGCAAAGGGGGGGGCTGTCCGGGTCGGTGTCGAGGAGGTTGAGGCAATGCTGACGGGAGTCGTAAAGCCTGAGCAACTTGCTACGATCATGTCGGGACTGCGCCCGAACACAATCCGTTCCGTCTGGCTCAGACTGGAAGAGAGCCCTGAAGGACCGCTTACGCAGTTTCTCCTGGGTGAGCATCCGCAGATCGCAGCCTTCATTTTGTCAAAAGTGTCTTCGGCAGTTTCTGCTAATGTTCTCAGACAAATTCCTTCGGCAAATCGGTCGGATATCGTGCGCCGTATTTTGTCGGTGCGACCGGTCGCCACTCCGGCGGTGAACCTCATAGAGGCTGCACTGGATGATGTGCTGGCGACCATGACCGCGAAGAGTTCCGGGCCGCCTGTGCATGCTCGAGTTGCCGACATCATCAATAAAATGGAGCGGCAGCAGATGGAGGAAGTTCTGAGTGATCTGGATCAGAGCCGGCCGAAGGATGCGAAGCTGGTAAAGGGTCTCCTGTTCACATTCGACGATATCGGGCGGCTCTCGGCACCTGATCGCGTAAAGCTGTTCGACGGGATTCCGACAGATCGAACCATTCTGGCCCTGCATGGCGTCGAACCGGGCTTGCGGGAGTTGGTACTTGCGGCACTTTCGTCGCGCGCGCGTCGCATGATCGAGCAAGAGCTGTCCGGCTCGTCTGGAGTCGCCCAAAGGGAGATAACACGAGCGCGGCGGGCGATTGCTGATATGGCTTTGGAGCTAGCCGACCGAGGTGTGATCGATCTCGGAAGACAGAAGGACGACCGATGATGACCTGCCTTTTCGCAACTTTGACGCAAGGTATTGGGCTCAATCTCCACTTTGAGACGGCGTGTGTTTGTGCTTCAGGAGAAGAATAAAGAGGGCCCATGACCGGCACAGTTACAAAGCTTACCGAATTGATCATCAGGGGACGCGGCGAACCCAGAGGCATTCAGCGCGCTGACCGGGAGATGAGTTTGACGCAGGGCGAGGACCTGACGCCACCTGAAAGTGGACGGGTCATTGCGCGTGATATCGAATCTCTGGCATTCGACTTGTATTCAATTGCACGGGATCGACGTGATGACCCGCGTCAACTCATGCGGGACGCTCTACTGTCGATCGAGAAATGTCTCGAAGCCATCAAGACCCAGCACTAGGCATCGCCGTTTTATGCTCTGGTTGTACGCTCTTCTGGCGGGAGTGTGGCGGCTTTCTCTCCCTAGTGGTCGCTGCTGCGGCCTCGGATGATCTGCTCCCCCGACACGCCCTCGTTTGAGGCTAGAGTTTTCCGCATCGTTCC
>ERZ761609.1098-NODE-1098-length-26113-cov-46.650088_pt1 | contig 26113 bp, 21 predicted proteins | sample MGYA00511163_ERZ761609 | MGnify/ENA primary metagenome ERZ761609 (study PRJEB28899, sample SAMN02445070) | bioreactor sludge metagenome | biome: EBPR sludge | place: Australia: Brisbane, Thorneside Wastewater Treatment Plant | collected 2011-12-16 ... | reverse complement strand
GGAACTAGTGTAGCTGGGCGGCGAGCATCACCATCAGCGCTTTCTGCGCGTGGAGGCGGTTTTCGGCCTGGTCAAAGACAACGCTGACGGGCGACTCCATCACGGCGTCGGTGGTTTCTTCCTCACGATGGGCGGGCAGGCAGTGCATAAAGAGAGCGCCGGGGGCGGCCATGGCCATCAGGTCTTCATTGACCTGATACGGGGCGAAGAGACGGGCGCGCTCGATGGCTTCGTGCTCCTGGCCCATGGACGCCCAGACATCGGTGTAAACGGCCTCAGCACCATTGAGGCCGGCGGCGATTTCATTGGTCACTACAATGCGTGCTCCGGTATCGGCGGCGAAGGTGCGGGCGCCCTCGACGATATCGGGCTTCGGCTCATAGCCCGGCGGGGTGATGCAGACGAAGTGAAGACCGAGGCGCGCGGCGTCGAGCATCAACGAGTGCGCGACGTTGTTGCCGTCGCCGACGTAGGCGAGCGTGCGGCCCTGCCAGCCGCCCCAATGCTCGCGAAGGGTGAGCATGTCGGCGAGCGCCTGGCAGGGGTGGTAGAGATCGGAGAGGGCATTGATGGTGGGCAAGCCGGACCATTTCGCCAGTTCTTCGACGGTTTGCTGGGCGAAGGTACGGGCGGCGATCATGCGGGTCCAGCGGGCGAGGTTGCGGGCGACGTCCTTGACGGGCTCCCGCCCGCCGATTGGGCCGGTCTGGACGATGGAGTCGCCGCCGAGCTGCTTGGCCGCGACCTCGAAGGTGATACGGGTGCGGAGAGAAGGTTTTTCGAATAGCAGGCTGACGATGGCGCCGCGGAGCACGTTCGCATAGCGGCCGGGATGAGCCTTGACGTCGAGGGCGAGGTCGAGCAGGGCGGAGAGTTCCGCGCTGGTCATATCCAGATCCGACCGCAGATGGCCCGAGGTGAGAGGGGTCATGGAGGCAGGGCTCACTGTATGATTATGCAGAATGATGAATAATTACGCAACCGGCGAGGCGGGGGCCGGGGCGGCGAAACGGGTGCGGCCATGCGAGACTATTAGACGGACTGCCCATGCCAATTGCCGCGCCCACTCCCAGCGTGGAGTCGAGCGAACTTGAAGATCTCACGCCGCTTTGGAACGTCGTTCTGCTGGACGACGATGAGCACACGTACGATTACGTGATCGAGATGCTGGTGCGACTGTTCTTCAAGAGCGTGGAGGAAGCCTACCACCACGCAGTGGAAGTGGACACGCAGGGGCGAACAACGGTGATGACGTGTGACCGGCAGGCGGCGGAGTTTGCGCGCGACCAGATTCACGGCTACGGCCCGGATTGGCGGATGCCGAAGTGCAAGGGGTCGATGTCGGCGATTCTCGAGCCTGCGGCGGGCGGAGCCTATTCGGGCGCGTAGCGGGGGTCGGTGGCGAGGACGGCCTGGCCGAGGGCGAGACCGCCATCGTTGGCGGGGACGCGCTGATGAAGGGCGACGCGGAGGCCTTCGGCTTTGAGCGCCGCGGCGGTCATTCGGGTGAGCAGGTCGTTCTGAAAACAGCCGCCGCTGAGGGCGACAGTGTGGACGCGCGCCTGGGTGGCCACCGACGCGACCCAGCGGGCGAGCGTGGCGTGGAAGCGGCGCGGCGAGGGGGCGCGTCGGAACTGGTCCACGAGGGGGGCCCAATCGGCGACGCCGTCGTGGAGGGGCATTTCGTAGGGGCGCTCGCCGGTTTCCGCCAGCGCGGCGGCTTCCATGCGCAAGCCGGCTTCGCCTTCGTAGCGGTTGCGCGGGGCGATGCCGCTGAGGAAGGCGACGGCATCGAAGAGGCGGCCGACGCTGGTGGTTTCGATGCAGTGGAGGCCGCGGTTGAAGAGAGCGCTGTAGCGGGTTGGTTCGCCGAGGGCGTGGAGGAGGCCAGCGGCAGGCCGTTCGCCTTCCTTCATGGCGGCATCGCCGCCGGGGAGCAGGAACGGGAGGAGGTGGGAGACGCGTTCAAAGCGGCCGTTTTCGACGCGGAAGATTTCGCCACCCCAGATGCGGCCATCGGCGCCAAGGCCGGCGCCATCCCAGGCGACGCCGAGGTAGGGTTCTTCGATTCCGTTTTCGGCCGCGCAGGCGGCGACATGGGCGTGATGGTGCTGCACTTCGCGCACCGGCAGGCCCTGTTCGTGCGCCCAGAGGGTGGAGTAGTAATCCGGGTGCAGGTCGCAGGCGATCAGCTCGGGCGTCCAAAGGTAGAGTTGTTCGAGATCCTCGATGGTGCGCCGCATGGCCGCGCGGGACTCCGGGGAATCGAGGTCGCCGATGTGCTGGCTGAGGACGACCTGACGGCCGATGTGCAGCGCGACGGCATTCTTGAGGTGGCCACCCGTGGCGAGCACGCGGGGCGCAGCGCCCGTGCCGCCGATCCAGACGGGCAGGGGCGCATAGCCGCGCGCGCGGCGGAGGAGCGAGACGCCACCGGGGCCAGCGCGGGTCACGGAATCGTCGCAGGGCCGTGCGACAGGGCGGTTATGGTCGAGGAAGAGGTCGGCCACACTGACCAAACGTTCATGCGCTTCTTCGTTTGAAACGCAGATCGGCTCGCCGGTCAAATTGCCGCTGGTGGCCACGACGATGTGCGGGAAGGCTTCGAGCAGCAGATGATGGAGCGGCGAGTAGGGCAGCATCAGGCCCACCCAGGGCGACCCGCTGCCGACGGATTCGGCCAGAGCTGCCGGATTGTGGATGCGCAGCAGGACGATGGGCGACGCAGCGGACTGGAGCAGGCGGGCCTCCTCATCGCTGATGTGGGCCACCGCGCGGGCCTGGTCGAGCGAGGGCGCCATGACGGCAAAGGGCTTCGCCTCGCGCTGTTTGCGTTCGCGGAGGCGCGCCACGGCCGCTTCGTTGCGGGCGTCCACGAGGAGTTGATAACCGCCAATGCCTTTCAGGGCCACGATCCGGCCAGCGGCCAGAGCCGACGCCGCATTCTCTACCGTATCCGCTAATTGCGGGCCGCAGGCGGGGCAGGCGATGGGCTGGGCGTGGAAGCGGCGGTCAGTGGGATTGGTGTACTCGCGGGCGCAGGCGGGGCAGAGATTGAAGTCCCGCATGGTGGTATTGGGCCGGTCGTAGGGGAGCGCGGTGATAATCGTGTAGCGTGGGCCGCAGCGGGTGCAGTTGGTGAAGGGGTAGCGGTGGCGGCGCGCGGCGGGGTCGCGCAGTTCGGCCAGGCAGTCCGGGCAGGTGGCGAGATCGGGCAGGAGGGCCGCTGCGGGGGCCTCGTCGCCTCGGCTGGGCACGATCTCGAAGCCTCGCAGCCCCGCCTCCGGCAGGAGAGTGGCCTCTTCGTGGGCGATCCACGCCGCGGGGGGATGGTTGTGCCGCATGCGTTGGCGGAACCGGGCGAGCGCTTCGGCCGCCCCTTCCACCTCGATGACAATGCCGGCGGGCGTATTGCGCACCCAACCCGCCAAACCCAGCTCAGTGGCCAGGTGGTGGACGAAAGGTCGAAAGCCCGTGCCCTGAACCGCGCCGGCGAGCGTGAGTCGGATGCGCTGCATTCAAACCCAGCGTAACCCCAGGGGGGCAGAATTCGCCGAATCCTGCCTGGAGAGTCCAGCATCACAACAGATCGAGGAGATTGTATGACTCGTCAACTATTTTTGATTTTCGCTCTGGCGACGGCCTCGCTGCAGGCCGAGCCCTCCACCTGGAAGATCGACACCAGCCACTCGGCCGCGCAGTTTAGCGTGAAGCACATGATGGTGTCCACGGTTCGCGGCGGCTTCGGCGCGATGACCGGCACCGTGGTTTACGACCAGGCTAACCCCACCGCCACGAAGGTGGAAGCCGTGGTGGATGTGAATACCGTGGATACGCGCAACGAGCGGCGCGACAAGCACCTGCGCAGCGCGGATTTCTTTGATGTCGAGAAGTTTCCGCAGATGACGTTCAAGTCTACGGCCGTGCGTCCGGTGTCGCCCGGCAAGATGCAGTTGATCGGCGACCTGACGATCCGCGGGACCACGAAGCAGGTGACCTTCGAAGTGGAAGGCCCGACGGCGCCGATCAACACCGGGCGCGGCTTCAAGATGGGCGCGGTGGCCACCACGGTGATCAACCGCAAGGACTTTGGGATGACCTGGAACCGCGCGATTGAAGCCGGGGGCGTGACGGTGGGTGACGAAGTGACCCTCACCATCGACATCCAGCTTGACAAGGTAAACTGAGGGCGCGTTACAGCTTCACAGCGGCGCGCTTGGCCTGGTAGGCTTTGAACTCGTCGAGGTACTGTTGGTAGCCTTCGCGGCCCATCAGGCCGAAGGTGAATACCTTGCCGAGTTCAACGCCGGACTGGTCAAAGGCGTCGATGTCAAGCAGTTCGCCCATGAAGGCGGTTTGAAACTCGAATAACTGGATGAGGGCGCCGAGGTGCTCTTCATCCAGTCGGTCGATCGTCAAGGTGCAATTAGGACGGCCGTTGGCGGTGAGCGCCGCGGCCGTCGCTTCGCGTTCGGAGTCGATTAGCTTGGCCAGGCTTTGGCCAGTGAGGTAATCGAAGCTGTCGTAGCCGGTTTTGCCCTTCGCGATGCGTCCCTGATCGGCCCACTTGCCGACGGCGAGGAGGGTGAAGACCTTGTCGTTGGGGCCCTCGATGTAGAGCTGAACCTGGGAGTGCTGGTCGGTTGCGCCCAGCGCGGCTACGGGCGTCTGGCCCACGTGGACCTTTTTGCCCTTCCGGTTGACGGCCTTGCCCAACGATTCGGCCCACAGTTGGCGGAACCAGAAGGCCATGCCCCAAAGCTGGTTCGAGTAGGGAAACATCACCTGGATGGACTTCTTGCGCGAGGTCCAGATCAGGTAGTGGTGCAGGGCCGAGCGCAGCGCAATGTTCTGCTTCAGATCCTCGTTCCAACACAACTTGGTCATGGCGGCGGCGCCTTTGGTGAGCTTGCGGATATCGACACCGGTGAGGGCCGCCGGCACGAGGCCCACAGCCGAAAGCACGCTGAAGCGCCCGCCCACGTTTTCCGGGAGGTGGAAAGTGGGCAGATCATGCGACACCGCGAACTTCTTCAAGTCGCCCCGTTCCTTGCTGGTGACAACGACCAGGCGCTTCAGGGCCTTCTTGGCGCCGAGGGCTTTCGTCAGCCACTCCTGCACGACGAGCAACGCCGCCATGGTCTCCGCTGTGGAGCCGGATTTGGCGATGGGCACCACGAGGGTGCGCTTGGGGTTCATCGAGGCCAACGCGTTGGCGATGAACACGGGGTCTACGTTGTCGAGGATGACGAGCCGCGGGTTCTTGGTGGAGAAGGCTTTCTGGAGGGGATGGGGGCCGCGGAGGCCGCAATCGAGGGCCCAGGCGCCGAGCGCGCTGCCGCCGATGCCGACGACGCAAACTGTGTCGAATTCGCCAGCTGCGGACTTGGCGTACTGCACGATGGCGCTGATCAATTCCTTGTCGTCCGGCAGGGCGGGGAAGCCGTAGCGGCCGGCCTCGAAGCTGGCGCGGAATCCGGCGAGGGCGGCGGCGGCGCGAGGTGCGGCTTCGGCGACCTGCGCGGCAGTGAGACCGTGGGCAGCGCCCACCATTTGGGCGGAGAGATTGATGGGATCGTAATGGATGCTCATGATGACGAAGATACCCGGGGAGAGCGGGCCTTTGTCAGCATATCGCGATCGGCGCGCGGCGCGGGCTTAATCTTCGGCGGGGCCGGCGGTGAGGAAGGTGTTCGAGATGTGGTCGTGCCAAGTGAGCTGCTCCTGGTCGCAGATGGCCCAGAGCAGGCCCATGGTGCCGCTGGCGACGCTCAGGCATCCGGCAAAGACGCGCTTGACGCGCGCGCCCATGCCAGGCCGCTGTCCGTACACGCCCACGAGTTCGAGGCGAGCGCCCTGCAAGCCCAGCGTCAATTGCCCACCGACGGCGAAGATCAGCTTATAGGCCAGCATGATCAGGACGGGCGCGGGAGCCAGATAGGCCAAAGTCCTCAGATCGGTAGGGAACCAGCCCAGGGTGAAGCGGACGGCGATGGCGAACAGCCCGGTGAGGGCCATGACCACGGCCACATCGAAGGCGGTGGCCAGAGCGCGCAGTCCGAGCGGCGCGACGGACATTCTGGGTCGGCGCGAGTGGGCGACAGGGGGGAGGTTTTCAACCGGCGTGGCGGAGTTGAAATCGAAGGCGCGCTGGTCCTCGGAAACGCGGCGACGCGCGGAACGCTTGCGTTGGACGGGCCCAGGGGGCGCGACGGGCGGGGCTGTCCACGGATCCATCTCCACCACGGCGTTGGGCTGGCGGAAGCTAAACAGGGCCGGTTGCCCTGGTTTGCTCCGCTTGCGGACTTCGAGCGGAGGCGCTTCCGGGTTGACGCTCACCGCCTGAAGGTTGTGGCGCGGATTGCGTTCGAGGGCTTCGGGGCGCAGGTCGTAGGCGGGGGCAGTGGCTGAGTCGATGACGGGATAGACATCCGGGGCAGCCACGGGACGGCCCTGCGCCAGACGACGCTGGCACTTGGAGCAGCGCAGACTATGCTCCGAGTTGGTGGCTCCGCAATAACGGCAACGCATGCTCGATTTCACTCGTCTCTACCGCTTGCGCGATGGTTGATCCTTTCCAACCGCCCATGTTAGTTTGGGCTTTGCTTCCGGCCGTCCTCAATGCCTTCGCGCGGGCCCTTGTATTCGACCCTTGCTTTCTCTTTCGTAACATAAGTTATAGGAAATGTCACGACTTTTTCTTCGCCCGGTCGTCTCCGGCACTTTCCTTATTGGCTGCTTGGCTGCTGCCGTTCGCGCTTGGCGCCCAGATTGTTCCTCCGCCGCCCCCGCCGCCGCCCCCCGCTGAGACTCCCGTGAGTGCGGGGGCGAAGCCCGCCAAAGTGATCCGTCCGAACCCTGTTCCTCCGGGGCAATACCGGATTGAGGCCATTGTGCAGGAGCGGGAAGGGCCGGTTTACCGGCTGCGAGGGAGTGCTTCGATTGAGACGGCGGAGCTGTTGATCGAAGCCGACGAGATCGACTTCAACGAGGATTTGAACCTGGCGGAGGCGAGGGGGCGGGTCCACCTGTTGAGCTTTCGCGAGGGGGAGGAGATCTGGTCGGCGCGGGCCGAATACCGGTTTGAAGAAAAGAGCGGGGCATTTTATGAGGTGCGGGGCTCCGCGCCCGCGAAGATCGATCCCCGTCCGGGGATTTTGACTACAGGACAACCGTTTTTGTTCCAAGGAGATTGGGCAGAAAAGTTAAACGATCGCTATATGCTCTATCGCGGGACATTGACAAACTGCACTTACCCCAACCCGTGGTGGACGTTGAATGCTCCGGTGTTTGACATTATTCCGGGCGACCGCGCGATTGCGCGGCAGGCGACCTTCCGCATGAGAAGGATTCCGATCTTCCACGCCCCGCTGTTCTATAAGTCACTTTCGGATTCGACCCGCAAGAGCGGCTTCCTAACCCCGAACATCGGCAATTCGAACCGGCGGGGATTCATGTACGGACTGGGTTACTACTGGGCGATCAACCGCAGTTATGACATGCAGTACCGGGCGCAGTATTTCACGCAGCGGGGCTTGGCGCACAACGTGGATTTTCGTGGCAAGCCGACGCAGAACTCGGACTTTAACTTTATCCTGTATGGAATTGATGATCAAGGCTTAAGGCGTCAGGACGGGACCCGGGAAAAGCAGGGCGGACTGCTGATGAGCGCCACCGGGCAGATTCAATGGGGGAAGGGGTTTTACTCGCGCGGGGTGGTGAACTATCTGAGCAACTTCGTCTTCCGGCAGGCGTTTACCGAGACTTTCAATGAGGCCGTGTTTTCGGAGGTCAACAGTATCTTCTTCACGTCCCGGGACTGGTCCACATACCACCTGAATGTGGTCTTCACGCAGCAGGATAACTTTCAGGACATAACTCCAGGGAACAAGATACAGATCCGCAAATTGCCCCGAGTGGAGTTTCTAAGCCGGGACCGGGAGGTGGTGCGGGGCCGGTTGCCCGTGTGGGTATCGTGGAATTCGAGTTTCGGGCTGGTGCGCCGGACGCAGCCGCTGTTTCAGACACGGCGGTTTGTGGAGCGGCTTGACCTTGAACCGCGCGTGATGACGGCGTTGCGGTGGAAGGAATTCCATCTGGCGCCTTACTTGAGTCTTCGCGAGACCTACTACGGATCGAGCTTCGACAGCGGGACGGTGATCGGCACGAACTACAACCGGTTTTCGCGTGAAGCGGGTTTCGATCTGGCGCTGCCGACGCTGAGCCGGATTTTCAATGCGCCGCGGTGGTCGGGCGCGCGGCAGTGGAAGCACTCGATCGAGCCGCGGGTTCAGTTTCGTCATGTGACCGGTGTGACGGACTTCCACCGCGCGATTCGTTTCGATGAGTTCGAACTGGTGGCTAACACGACCGAGTTTGACCTTACGGTGGCGAACCGGATCTGGGCCAAGACGCGTGGCGGCGAAGTGCGAGATTACCTGTCGTGGGAAGTATCCCAGCGCCGGTTCCTTGATCCCGACTTTGGGGGCGCGCTACGCCCGGGCGAGCGGAACGTTTTCCTGTCGACGACTCAGATGACGGCCTACACGTTCCTGAATGAGCGGCGCCACTATTCTCCGGTGGTGAGCGTGCTGCGGGCGCAGCCACGTCCTGCCTTCGGGCTGGAGTGGCGGACAGACTATGATCCACTGCGGGGCAAGCTGGTGAATTCGAGCGCCAGCGCGGATGCGCGTTTCACGAACTATTTCTTCTCGGTGGGTCACAACAAGGTGAGTTGCATTCCGTTGCTGGGGCAGGAGGGGCCCGCCAACCCCTGCCGGGGGACGCCCGCGCCCGGCACGGTGTTGTCGCCGCCCTCAAACCAGATCCGCGGCATGGTGGGGCTAGGCCAGGAGAACCGCCGGGGCTGGAATGCGGGCTTCTTTGCGCTTTACGACTACCAGACGCGCATTCTGCAATTTGTGAACAGCCAGATGACGTACAACACGAACTGCTGCGCGTACAGCTTCCAGTTCCGGCGGCTGAACTTCGGCGCGCGCAACGAGAACCAGTTCCGGGTGGCGTTTGTCATCGCCAACATCGGGAGCTTTGGAACGCTGCGGCGGCAGGAGCGGCTGTTCTGATGACTGGTCAGGCCGGCACGAAGACGCCACGCTCGCGGTCCTTGCGGACGCCGTTCCAGGGGAAGCAGCGTCCGTTCATCGCGATGTAGACGCCCGCTGGGAGCACCTGGACGAAGGCCAGGGCGCTGCCGAGATTGAACATGCCGTCGGAACTACCGAATTTGTAGGGGACCATGGCCCCGGTGAGCACGATGGTTTTATCCAGGCTGGCGCGCGCCAGCCATGCGGCGGTTTCCACCATCGTATCGGTGCCGTGAGTGACCAGGATGCGGTGTTCGGCGGAGTGCCGGCATTGTTCGGCGATGAGGCCGCGGTCGTCGTCCGTCATCTCGAGGCTGTCGATCATCATGAGCGTCCGCAACTTGACCGGGAGCAGACAGCGCCCAAGGCGGAGCATTTCGGGCAGGTGGGTGTCCTGAAAGAAAAGGGAGCCGGTGAGTTCGTCGTACGCCTTGTCGAAGGTGCCGCCGGTGATGAAGACGCGAATCAGGGATTCGTCCACGAGCACTACTGTAGCGGAGTTGGGCCGTGCGGATCAGAGCAGGCCGAGGCGGACGAGCCAGGATTCGAGCAGCGCGAGCCACTGGTCAGAGGCTTTGTTCTTGCGGTTCATGCCGAAGCCATGGCCGCCGTCGGCGAAGACGTGGAGTTCGGCAGGGCGCTTGGCTTTCTTCCAGTTGGCGGCGAGACTGGTGGCGGTTTCCACCATCCGTTCGCTGTCGTCCCAGGTGACGGCGGTGAACAGCGGAGGGGCGTCCGGGGCGACGGTGTAGGGGCCGGCAAGGCCGGTGTAGATGGGAATGGCGAAGTCCGGGCGGACTTCAGGCGGGGCCTGGGTGGTGACGCCCACGACGAGCGCGCCTCCGGCGGAAAAGCCCATAAGGCCGATGCGGTTGGGCTGGACCTGCCATTCGGCGGCGCGCTGCCGGACGAGTTTCATGGCGGCGATGCCGTCTTCGACCGCGGCCTTGAGGCGGAGGTCGCGGCGGGTCTCTTCGGTCTCGCCGGGGCGGGGCCCAACGCGGTAGCGAAGAACGAAGGCGGTGATGCCTCGCTGGTTGAACCAGCGGGCGACGTCGCGGCCCTCATGTTCAATCGCGAGGATGTTGAATCCGCCTCCCGGGGCGATGACCACCGCCGTGCCATTAGGGCGGAGGACGGGATAGACCTCGAGCGTGGGGCGCTGGACGTTGCGAACCCATTTTTCGGCGGCGGACTTGACGTGGACGTTATCGGCTTCGGGGGTGTACCATTCTTCGCCTGCGGGCAGGTCGGGGCGAAGGACGATTTCCTGCTGGGCGGCGGCGGGCAGGGCCAGCGCGATGAGGATGAGCAAGACGCGGCGCATGGCGGGATTGTATCCCAAACGCGGGCGGGGCCGGCGTGCGGAGGTCAGGGACGCCAGGGGGTTTCGGCGAGTGACTCGCGGGCGGCGAGGATGGTGTTGGTGTGGAGTTCGACGGTGTCCTCGACCTTGCGGGCGTAGCCGCCAGCGAGGGTTACGCAGACGGCGGCGCGGTGGCGGAGGGCGAGGTCGAAGACGATGCGGTCGCGCAGGAGCATGCCTTCCTTGGTGAGGCCGAGGCCGCCGAGCTGGTCGTCGTGATAGGGGTCGGAGCCGGCGATGAAGAAGACGATGTTCGGGCGGTAGCCGGCGATAGCGGGTTCGAGGGCGGCGCGGAGGTGGTCGAGGTAGTCGCGGTCAGCGATGCCGTCGGGCAGGTGGATGTCGAGGGTGGAGGGGGGCTTTTCGGCGGGGTAGTTGTTCTGCTGGTGGAGGGAGAGAGTGAAGACGGTGGCGTCGGCGGCGAAGATGGCAGCGGTGCCATTGCCGTGGTGGACATCGAGGTCCACGATGAGGGCCTTGGCGGCGGCGCCATCCCGCTGGAGGACGCGGACGGCGACGGCGACATCGTGGACGGCGCAGAAGCCTTCACCGTGGCTGGGGAAGGCGTGGTGGAATCCGCCGCCGATGTTGAAGCCGATGCCGGCGTCGAGCGCCTTGCGGGCGGCGAGCAGGGTGCCGCCGGCGGCGAGGTAGAAGGCATCGACCATTTTGCGGCTGTACGGTATTTCGAGTTTGAGGAGGTCGTGGTAGGTGAGGGTGCCGGTTTCGAGTTTGCGGACCCATTCCCCGGTGTGGACGAGGCGAAGCTGCTCGCTAGTGGCGGGGGTGGGGGTGAGGAAGTCCTCAGGCCCGGCGATGAACTGGTCGAGCAGGCGGTGGCGGATGAGGCGGTATTTCTGGGTGGGGAAGACGTGTTTGCCGAAGTTGAGATCGTAGCCGTCGTGGTAGACGAGGGGGAAGGGAAGCACGGCGGGGCCTCAACGCTGGTCGGACTGAAGAGCAGTGACGATGGCGACGCGGTAGATTTCGTCCGAAAGGCAGCCGCGCGGGAGGTCGTTGGCGGGCTTGGCGAGGCCCTGGAAGAAGGGGCCGGTGTTGACGGCGCCGCCGAGGCGTTCGACGAGCTTGACGCCGATGTTGGCGCTGGCGACGTCGGGGAAGATGAGGGTGTTGGCGCGGCCGGCGACAGTGGAGCCGGGGGCTTTGGAGCGGCCGACGGCTTCGACGAGGGCGGCGTCGGCCTGGAGTTCGCCATCGATATGGAGTTGGGGGGCGCGGGCTTCGACGATGCGGCGGGCTTCGCGGACTTTGTCGACCCAGGGATGGGAGGCGCTGCCCTTGGTGGAAAAGGAAAGCAGGGCGACGGTGGGTTCGGCGTCGATGACGCGGCGGGTGGTTTCGGCGGTGGCGATGGCGATGTCGGCGAGTTGGGGGGCGGTGGGGTCGATGATAAGGGCGGGGTCGGCGAAGGCGAGGACGCCGTTGGCGCCGTAGACGGGGTCGTGGACGCAGACGATCATGACGCCGGAGACGGTCTTGACGCCGTCAGCGACACCGATGGTGTGGACGGCGGCGCGAAAGGTTTCCGCTGTGGTGGTGGCGGCGCCGCCGACGAAGCCGTCGGCATCGCCGGCGGCGACCATGAGGCCGGCGAAGACGAGGGGGTTCTGGGCAGCGCGTTCGGCTTCGGAGGTGGTGATGCCGCGGCTGCGGCGGCGTTCGTGGTAGAGGCGGGCGTATTCACGGGAGCGGGGGTGGGCGGCGGGGTCGATGCCGCCGGAGCCGCCGATGAGGATGGGTTCGACAAGCTTGTCCTGAGTGAGGCGGGTGGCGGCTTCCTGGACGCGAGGATCGGCTCCTTCGGGGAAGACAATGCGGCGGAGGCGGGGGGCCTGACGGAGACGGGCGATCTGGCGTTCCAGGAACAGCCGGGCGGATTCGGGCGGATGCATGAATCTTCCATTGTACGCCCGGCGGGCGTTAATCCCCCTTGATAGAATTCTGGGTGACGCCGCATTGACCCCGGGCCGTTCCGGGGCGCGGCCGCAATCACAAAGGACAATACCATGCGAAAAAAAGTCACCGTAGTAGGAGCAGGCAATGTGGGCGCAAACTGCGCGCTGCGCATTGCCAATAAGGAACTCGCCGATGTCGTGCTCGTCGACATCCAGGAAGGCGTCCCGCAAGGGAAGGGACTTGATCTGCTCCAGTCCGGCCCGGTCGAGGGATATGACGTGATGGTCACGGGCGCGAACGACTATGAGACCACGGCCAATTCGGACATCGTGGTGATCACGGCCGGTTTTCCGCGGAAGCCCGGAATGAGCCGCGACGATCTGTTGCTGGCGAACTATGAGATCGTCAAGAACGCCACCGAGCAGGCGGTGAAATACTCGCCGGATTCGATCCTGATTCTGGTGACGAATCCGCTGGATGCGATGTGTTGGGTGGCGCAGCAGGTGTCGAAGTTCTCGAAGAACCGTGTGATTGGCATGGCCGGCGTGCTGGACACGGCGCGGTACCGGACGTTCATCGCGATGGAATTGGGCGTGTCGGTGGAGAACATCACGGCGCTCGTCCTCGGCGGTCATGGCGACACGATGGTGCCGATCGTCCGGCTGACCACCGTGGGTGGGATTCCGATCACCGAATTGCTGCCGAAGGAGCGGATTGACGCGCTGGTGGACCGGACTCGGAACGGCGGCGCTGAGATTGTCAAGTACCTGAAGACGGGTTCGGCTTACTATGCGCCCTCGGCGGCGACAGTGGAGATGGTGGAATCGATCCTGAAGGACAAGAAGAAGGTGCTGCCGTGCGCGGCGCTGCTCGAGGGTGAGTACGGCTACAACGGCCTGTATGTGGGGGTGCCGGTGAAGCTGGGTGCGTCGGGGATCGAGAAGATCTATGAGCTGGCGCTGACGGCCGAGGAGAAGGCGGCGCTGGATCACAGCGCAGCGGCGGTGAAGGAACTGATCGACGTTCTGCAGCAGAAGACTTCGGCGTAGTGCCGGATTCTTGGGTTTACAGGGGCCGCCGGACAATAAAACGTGTTCGGCGGCCCTTGTTTCAGGCTACAATCGGCAGACGATGGCTGCCGCGACCAAACTGACGCTCCCCGCCGACCCGGCGGCCGAGCGTGCTCCTGCAATCAATCCTCGATATGCCTGCTTCCGGCTGACGATCCGGCCTTCGGGCATCCACCGCTACGGGGTTTTTACCGAGGAATTCATTCCCAAAGGCCGGAAAGTGATCGAATACACCGGCGAGAAGATCAGCCGCCGGGAGACTGCCCGGCGCGCCGGCCAGCATCTCAATTACCTGTTCACGCTCGACAGCTACTGGACGATCGACGGGTCGGTCGGCGGCAGCGGCGCCGAATTCGTCAACCATTGCTGCGAGCCGAACTGCTATGCGTGGATTTACCGGAACCATATCCTTTATATGGCTTCGCGCGACATTGAAGCGGGGGAGGAACTGACGATCGACTATCGTTTTGATCCGGACGTGGAACGGGTGCTCTGCCGTTGCGGCGCCGCGGGCTGCCGCGGAACGATCAATCTGAAGAAGGAACGCAAGCCGAGCAAGAGGGTGGCGAAACGCGTCAAAAAGAACGGCGCCACGCCGTAGGATCCCATTCGAGTTCGCCCGTGCTCTCGAGAGCGAGCAGGCGGTTGTATTTGGCGAGGCGTTCTGAGCGGGTGATAGAGCCGACTTTGATCTGGCCGGCGCCGGAGGCCACGGCGAGGTCGGCTAGGAATGTGTCCTCGGTTTCGCCGCTGCGGGCCGAGACGACGGCGCGCCAACCCGCGGCGCGGGCGAGATCGAGCACTTCGAAGGTTTCGGAGAGCGTGCCGATCTGGTTCATCTTGACGAGAACGGCGTTGGCGGCGTGTTCAGAGATGGCCCGGCGGAGGCGTACGGGATTTGTGGTGAGGAGGTCGTCGCCGATGACTTGGAGGCGGGCGCCGAGAGTGGCGGTGAGGCGGCGCCAGTTGGGCCAGTCGTTTTCGTCGAGTCCGTCTTCGAGGGAGACAACGGGGTAACGGGCGGCCCAATCGGCGTACATGGCGATGAGTTCTTCGGGCTCGGCGGTCCGGTCTTCACTGCGGAGATCATAGCGGCCGTCGCGGTGGAAGTGGCTGGCCGCGGCGTCGATGGCGATGGAAACCTGGTCGCCGGGGCGGAATCCGGCGCGTTCGATGGCTTGCGTCAGGATCTGGAGGGCGTCGGCGTTGCGCGGCAGCAGCGGACCCCAGCCGCCCTCGTCCGCCACACCGGTCAGAATGCAGCCATTTTGTACAAGCAGTTCGCGCGTCGCGCCGTGGATGAGAACTGCGGCATGGAGCGCCTCGGCGTAGGTCGGGAAGCCGTGAGGCAGGGCGAGGAAATCCTGCAATTCAAAGTTGTGCCCGGCGTGGAGCCCGCCTGAGAGGATGTTGATCATCGGAACGGGCAGGCGGGGTTTCCGGGGCTGCTGTCCATACTGGGCGAGAGTTCGCCAGAGGGCTTCGCCACGATGAGTCGCCAAGGCGCGGGCGAGGGCGCAACTGACACCGAGCAGGGAGTTGGCTCCGAGCCGGGATTTGTCGGGAGTGCCATCGAGTTCGATCAGACGACGGTCCACTACGGTGGGCTCTTCGGCGGGGAAGCCCAGCAGGGCGCTGGTAATTTCGGTCTGGATGGCGCGGACAGCCTGCCGCATGCCCAGCCCGGCGAAGCGGGCGGGATCCCCGTCGCGGCGCTCAAGGGCTTCGTGGACGCCAGTGGAAGCGCCGGAAGGGGTCTGCGCCGTGCCGATCGCCCCACTCGAGAGGCGAAGTTCGACCTCCAGGGTGGGGCGGCCCCGGCTGTCCAGGATTTCCAGAGCCCGGAGTGATTGGATGGTGAGAGTCATGAGAAGAAGCGGGCAAACACATCGCCGGGAGAAGAGGCGGGCTTCAGCAACAGGGCGCGTCCGGCTTCGCGGACCTGCCGGCGGGTGGGTTCATCCAGGTATTCGACCGGCGACTTCCCATCGACGCGGGCCAGCATCAATCCGCCGAGATGTTGCATGGCTGCCTCGGTGAGCCATTCCCAGCCAGGGCCCGCCGTTTCCTGCAACTGGCTCCAATAGGCGGCCAGGGCCTCGGCTAACTCAGACGCACGGGTTGGCATGTGGAAAGCCTTGAGAACGAGGTGGTTCGTCAGGAAGGCGGCGTCGAAGGAGGGATCCCCCCAATGGGCTACCTCGAAGTCGATCAGAAAAATCTGATCCTGATCGACCAAGATATTTTTCGGACTGAGGTCGCCATGAGTGAGAGAAATTCCCGGCTGACCGCACTTTATTATGAGAGCTTCGAAGCGATCAGCCAGATCCGGATGGCATAAGGCGGTACTCCTATAGTAGGGGTCCACTCTTAGATCGGTAAAGACGGAGAGATCGCCGAAATCCTCACGCCACCGTTGACCGGGCGTGCTTCGAAGCCAGGTTCCATGCAGGGCGCCGATGCGAAGGGCTGTGTTGCGGCTGATCTCCCCGGCCAGCAACTGGTCCTTCCAGGTGCGGGCGCCCTGTGGAGCCGCCTCCATCGCGATCACATGCTGATCGAAATCCTCAAAGATGAGCCTGGGAATCGAGCCTGCAGGCAGCAGTGAATAGAGCGACCGCAGCGCGGCAGCCTCGCGGTGGATGCGCTCAGGCGTGCATAGCCATTCCTGGGCCACGCGCAGCCGGGCCAGGGCCTGTTTAATTACGGCGCGGAAACCGGGGGCCTCGGCCAGCAGCACATGATTGGAGACACCGCCTCCGAGAGGGGTCAGGCAGAGGTCCGCAGGGCGCAGGCCCAGACGTCCGGCAAGCCAGGGGTGTGCGGCGGGGGAGGATAGGTCAAGCAAGTTTACAGCGTATACCAACCGCTCCGGCCGAATCAGCGCCCGAGCAGGGAGGCAAACAGCCCGGTGAGGCCGGACGGCTTGGGCTTGGGAAGCTCGACATCCTTGCCGAGCAGTCGCGCGCCAAGTTGGTGGATGCCACGAGCCAGTTCGGTCCCGGGACTCAGGGGTTTGCCCTCCACCAGGGCGCGCTGCACCGCGTCGTAATCGCTGGGAAGAACCTGGAGCACTTCGCAATGAAGGGCAGCTTCAACCACTTCGCGGCTCAGCCCGATGTCCTTGTTAAAGCGGTTCAACACAACACGCAGGCGTCCGCGGTCAAACCGGTTGCGGTCCAGATACGCGAGGGCGCGCTGGGAAGCCTGCAGGCTGGGGAGTTCGTTGGTGGTGACCAGCAGGATCTCATCGCAGTAATGGGTCAGTGTGAGATTCCACTGGCCGTAGGGCCCACTGATATCCACAAGGATGATGTCGTACATTGTGCGGGCGAACTCGAGCATGGTGGTGGAGTCCCGCAGTTCTTCCACGCCATGGACCGGGCGCTCCGGGGCGAGCAGCACATCGATGCCCCGAGTGGAGGCGACCATGCCTTTCCAGATGTCCGCATCCAGTTCTCGGGCGCGGGTGATGGCGTCGGTGAAGCTGTAGAGGCTCTTCAGTTTCAACTGAAATGAAACTGTGCCGGTCAGCGGGTCGAGGTCGCACAGCAGCACCCGTTTCGCGCCCAGTTTGACCAGTTGCGGGCCGAGGCTGCAGGCCAGGGTGCTGGCGCCACAGGCTCCCTTGGCGGGCATCATCAGAACGACGCGACCGAGGTCCGCAGCCCGCCCACGCGTTAGATTCGACAACCGCTCCATGACCGCCAGGAACTCCTCGGCGTTGGGAGGCTGCATTAGGACTTCGGTGGCGCCGACGCGGAGAGTCCGAAGAATGTAGTCCGGGTCGTTGTCCTTGTGCAGGGCGACGAGGGGAAGGCGGGCATCGAGCAGCGCCAGATCGCTCAGCAGGGCCAGGGCCCATTCGCGGCTGGAATGAGCATCCACGAATACCACGCCCGTACCCTGCTCGGACAGAATCTCGGACAGAACTGGCCGGGCGGGGTAATCCGCCAGAGTGATGATATTGGAAAAGGGCAGGAATTTCTCAAACAACGGCTGCACGGCGTCGTGAACGCCCTGATCCGGGGAGATCAGAAGGACCTTCCATTGGCCGAGATTCCTGCTTGCCGACTGCGCCATGGTATCCGTGCCGGGATTATTCAACCCACAACTGGTGTATCGGGCCGAATTAGAGAAAACTTGAGAGCTTTCTCCTCCTCATCGCACTAATCCTTTGAGCCGTCATGCTGCGGCCGTCCCAAACCATGATGAACCATCAAACGATTACGCGAGTTGGGCTTTGCGAGACGCAGCCCGCCGCCGCCGAAGGAGTGCGCAGTCTCCTGGCGGGCGCGCAGGATCTGGAATGCTGCTGGACCGCGGGAGGTCTCGCCATGGCGTGGGCGCTCCACCGCCAGCAGCCGGTGGAAGTAATGTTGGTGGACAAGTCCTTCACGACGCCGCGGGGGCACGACCAGAATCAGTTGTTTGAAAGTCTCCGGAGCGCGGTGTCGCTCATCATCTGGGGGCAGTCGATGAGCGAACCCGAGGCTTTACGGCTTCTCCAGGCCGGAGCGCGGGGAATCTTGCACAAGTCGGCCGATCTGGCGCTGATTCTCAGGTGTCTTCGGTCAGTTGCAGCGGGCGGAACATGGCTCGAGGAGTGTGTGTTTCGCGATGCGCACCGCATGGAATCAGCCAGCCGGACCAGCCTCACGAGCCGTGAGCGCGAGGTATTGGAATTGGTCGAGCAAGGCCTGCGCAATAAAGAGATCGCCAAGGAATTGGGCATTCAGCCGGGCACCGTGAAGATTCACATGAAGCACATCTTCGAGAAGACGGGCGTTCATGGGCGGTATGGGCTGGCGCTCAATGGCTTGCGGCAGAAGGGGCTTCTGGCGCTGACCCGCACGCACGAAAACCACGGCGCCGCCTATCGCGACTCGCTCGAAGAGGCCGAAGTCCGCAGAGCCTCGTGATATCCTGAGCTTCGTGCTGGCAGCTACAGTCCGGGTGGCGACGCTCGCGACGCTCCTTCTAGCCGGGGTCGGGACGGGAGTCTCGCAGCCCCAGGCCCCTTCGGGTGAGGCCATTGCGGGGGTACTCCGTGCTGAGCTGGATCGGAACTTCAAGATACTAAAAGAGAAAGCGCAGCCGTCTCCGTACTTCATCTCCTATCTAGTGGTAGAAGAAGACACTGAAACGCTGTCGGCCGCGCTTGGCGCTCTGACGGGGCTCAACCGGAGCCAGCGCCGTGTAGTGGATTGCTCAGTTCGGGTGGGTTCTCCAGAGTTCGACAACTCCAGGGTGATCGGTGGCGACCGGAACCGGTTTACGGCCTCCGGCCTGCTGCCGGTGGAAAATGATGAGCTGGCAATCCGGCGCCAGCTCTGGCTGCAAACCGACCGGGCGTGGCGGGCGGCTGCTCAGCGCTATATCCAGATCCGGGCGCGCAGTCAGGTCAAGCAGGAGAACACCCTTCCTGAGTTCACCTCCGAGACCCCTATCCAAGGCCGCGAACTGGCTCCCCGGGCGAAGTTCAGCGCGGCGGACTGGAACGGGCGGCTGAAGCGGGTGTCCCAGAAGTTCGGTGAATACCCCAGCGTCCTGAACTCTGGACTCTCATTAACGTACCGCTACGAAAAGAGAACGTATCTCAATACTGAAGGGGCCGAGGTGGAGCATGGTCGAGGAATCGCCCGGCTGACTCTGGTGGCGCGCGCCAAGGCGACCGACGGGCAGGATCTTCTGACCACAGAGAGCTTCGAGGCCGAGGATCCCGCCAAACTCCCCAGTGACAAAGAACTTCTGGAGACCGTTGACCGGCTGGCGAAGAACATCACCGGCCAGTTGACAGCCCAGCCCGTGGATCCCTATGTCGGCCCCGCGATTCTTTCGGGACGGGCCGCAGGTGTATTTTTCCACGAGATATTTGGGCACCGGATCGAAGGCCACCGCCAGCGGGATGAGCGCGAGGGACAGACTTTCGCCAACAGTGTGGGGGAGCCGGTGCTCCCCGAGTTTTTGTCGGTGGTGTCAGATCCCACTGCCCGGACCGCCGCCGGCCGGGATCTGCATGGATATTACCCATTCGATGACGAGGGCATCCGCGCTGAACTCGTCGTGGTGGTGGACAAGGGATCGCTGCGTAACTTCCTGATGTCCCGCATGCCCTTGCCAGGTTTCTCCAAATCGAATGGTCATGGCCGGAAACAACCCGGGCTGGAAGTGGTGCCGCGCCAGTCGAACCTGATCATCCAATCCTCCAAACGGGTAAGCGAGAAGGAACTGCGCGGCCTGCTGATGGACGAAGTTCGACGGCAGGGGAAGCCCTATGGCCTGTACTTCGACCAGGTGACCGGCGGCTTCACCACCACCCAACGCGGCGGCCTGCAGGCGTTCACCGTGGTGCCGTTGGTGGTGTACAAGGTGTATCCCGATGGACGTCCAGACGAACTGGTGCGCGGCGTGGATATCGTCGGCACGCCGCTGGCGAGCTTTGCGAAGATTCTCGCCACGGGCGACCGCGACGAAGTCTTCAATGGTTTCTGCGGAGCCGAATCGGGGTCGGTCCCGGTTTCGGCCGTGTCGCCCGCGCTGCTGGTGAGTGAGATCGAAGTGCAGCGAAAGCCGAATCCGGGCGACCGTCCACCGCTGTTGCGCCGTCCCATGAACCTCGACGGAGGCACGCAGTGATGCGGCGGAGGGATCTCTGGGCGCTGGTTTGGGCGCTGCTGCCCGTGCGTTCAGCCGCGTTCCAGGGCCAGGCGCCCCAACTCACGCCAGAGCAGAGGCGGGCGGCGGCTGAGGTCCAGCGCGACCCGATCCTGCAGGCGATGCTGGCCGAACTGAGCCGTATGCGGGAACTCCGGACTTTGCCTGAGATCCCTTACTTCGTCGAGATCGGCTGCGATGACGCCTTTCTGATGTCCGTATCGGCGACCCTGGGCGCGGCCTTCGCGCCTGTAGAGAACCGCGTGCGCCCGCTTCGCGTGCAAGTCCGGGTCGGTTCCCCGCGGTTCGATAACACGGGTTCGATCTTCTCCGACAATTACTCCGGCACTCGCTACGACAGCGGTCAACTGCCGCTTGAGGGTGGCGTGATGCACTACCGGCAGGCGCTCTGGCTCGCCATCGACCGCGCGTACAAGACCGCGGTCGAAGCCCTGGGCCGCAAGACCGCCGCCATGCGCGGAGTTTCCGTCGCCGATCCGCTCCCGGACCTGGGTCCGGCCCCGGTGGGCCCGTTGGTGCGCGATCCGGTGAAACCGAGGCTGGAGACCACGCGGTGGCGCGATGTGGTGAAGCGTCTGTCGGCCATTTACCGGAACTATCCCGCGATTACCTATTCAACAGTCGATCTGGACGTGTCGCAAGGGACCACCTACTTTGTTTCCAGCGAGGGGGCGATGGTCCGGGCACCCGAGACTGTGGCCATTCTTCGGACGCGCGCCGGCTGTCAGGCTGGCGATGGGATGCCACTCTACGACGGCGGGCAATGGGTTGCTCCCGATCCGGGGAAATTGCCGCCGGAAGCGCAGATGGCGGCGGTGGTCGAGGAGGTGGCTGCACGCCTCTCGGCACTGACCTCGGCGCCCATTGGGGCCACCTATACGGGTCCGGTGCTGTTTGAGCCACTGGCGGCAGCGCAACTGACCGGCGAGATCCTCGGAACGCACCTGTGCGCCTCGCGCCGTCTGGTGGCTGAGCCGGGACGGGCGGTCCCGTTCCTTGGGAGCGAATATGAAAACCGCCTGAACAGTAGGGTCATGCCCGAATGGCTGAGCGTGATTGATGACCCGACGCTCGAGCAGTGGGAAGGGATCCCACTGGCCGGACATTACCTGGTGGATCTGGAAGGAGTGCGGCCTGAGCGGCTTCTCGTGATTGAGAAGGGCGAGTTGAAAACCCTGCTGACCACGCGGCAGCCGATTCGCGGGATTCCGGGGTCGAATGGCCGCGCGCGCCTGCCAGGCGGTTTCGGGGTGCGCACGGCGCGCATCAGCAATCTGTTTGTGGAAGCCGGGAACACGGCTCCGCTGGTGGAGTTGCGGACCCGCCTGCTGCAGCTCGCAGGCCAGCAACAGAAACCCTACGCCATGCTGGTGCGAAAGATGGATTTTCCGTCGACGGGTTCGCTGGACGACTTGCGGCGACTGGGGCAACGAACCGCGCAGGGTGGGGGTGGACGTCCGGTATCGCTGCCGCTGGGCATTTACCGGCTGTATCCGGATGGAAGAGAGGAACTGGTACGGGGGTTGCGCTTCCGCGGACTGGGCACCCGATCCTTTCGGGATCTCCTGGCGGCATCAGCGGAGCGGGCAGCATTCCACTACGCGGACAACGCGGCGCCTCTGGCATTGACTGGCGCAGGCACCTATGTAGTGGGTTGTTCGGTGGTGGCGCCTGCCCTGCTGTTTGAGGAACTGGAACTCGAGGCGATCGAGGAGGAGTTTCCCGAGGCGCCGCTGGTTCCCGCGCCCACCTCGGCCGGCTGAGGCGTTTTGGCTTGGGTATTCTCTCTCGCGTCCTGTTTCTGGAGATCGCCGCCGCGGCGGCGCTGGGGTCGCTCCTGTTCATCTTCGTGCTGTTCCTGCAAAAGGCGGGCCAGCTCTTCTCTATCCTGGTCAATAGCAGCGCGACGCCGGCTACGGTCGGCTACCTCTTTCTGCTGCTGCTGCCGGCTACTATGCCCCTCACGTTGCCGCTCGGGGCCGCTGCCGGCACGCTGATCGCGCTGTCGCGCATGTCGAGCGATGGAGAGGTGACGGCCCTGCGGGCCGCGGGGGTGCCGGCGCGAAGGCTCGTCCGGCCTGTGACCCTGTTCGCGTTTGCCGCGCTCTCGGTGACCGCGGCCTGCTCGCTGTGGATCACGCCGTGGGCGAACCACGAGACCATCCAGGTCATCAATCGCATGGGCGCGGCGCAATTGACCGCGGAAATCCAGCCGCGAGTATTCGACGAAAGTTTTCCCAACAGGGTGCTCTATGTTGAGGACGTCCTGCCGGGCCAGCCGGTGCGATGGAACAACGTACTGCTGGCCGACCTGACACCTCCAGAACAGCGTCAGAGTTCGGCCACCGAGCGTGGCGCTGGTCCGAGCGTCACGGTAGCGAGCGAGGCCGTGGTGGTTGCCGATCCCGACAACAACCGCCTGCAGATGTCACTGCTGCGAAGCAGCACCTACGAGGCGGGAGCCGATCCCTCGAGCTATCACAAAGTCACCTCGCCGACGCGCGAGCAAGTGCTCGAAGGGCGGCCTCGCGGCGAAGTGCGCGCCAAACTCTACAGCGCCACGCCCACACTGGAATTACTGCGCGAGAGCCAACCGCCGGTCGAGGCGCGGATTGAACTCCATCAGCGATTCGCGCTGCCGCTGGCGTGTTTGCTGCTGGCGCTGTGCGGCGTCCCGCTGGGCGTTTCCTCCCGCAAGGGCGGCAAATCTGCGGCGCTGGTGATTACCGTCTTTTTCGCATTCCTGTACTACATGTCACTGGTCAGCCTGATCGGCCTGGCGCGGGAGGAGCGCATCCCCGCCGAACTCGCCGTCTGGCTCCCCAACATGGGCTTCGCGCTGCTGGCGGCGGTGCTTCTGGCCCGCCTTGAGCGGCCCGGCGATGCCGATGTGTTCGAATGGCTGCGGGGTTGGGCTGTGCACCACTGGACCCGCCTCCGGGGCGCGATAGGCAATGGCAATTCTCCGCGGATTCCACTGCCCGGCGGCGGGCGGCGCTACTTTCTGTTGCCGCAGGTGATTGACACGTTTGTCCTGTCGGGATTTCTGTTCTACTTCCTGACGCTGCTGCTGAGCTTTGTTCTGCTGACGGAGGTCTTCAACTTCTTCGAGCTGCTCGGCGACACCTTCAAGAACAACATTCCGATGGGCGAATTGCTCCGCTATCTTGTATTCCTCGCGCCCAAGCTGATCTACGATGCCGCGCCGGTCAGCGCGCTGGTGGCGGTGCTGGTCACCTTCGGGGTGCTGGCGAAGAACAACGAGATCACGGCTTTCAAGGCGTGCGGAGTCAGCCTGCATCGGCTGGCCCTGCCCGTGTTCACGGCCAGTATCGCGCTAAGTGCCGCCCTGTTCGTCTTCGATTACTCGGTGGTGACGCGGGCCAATATTATTCAAGACGCCCTGCGCGACCGGATCAAGGGGCGGCCCGCCCAGACCTATCTCAGCCCGGACCGTAAGTGGATACATGGTCTCGGCCGCCGGATTTTCTACTACCGCTACTTCGATCCCGGAGAGGGACTGCTCGGCGGAGTGAGCATCTATGAATACGACACGAACCCCATGCGTTTACGGCGTCACCTTTATGCCGAAAGCGCCCGATGGGAGAACCGTCTGAACACCTGGGTTTTCCAGAACGGTTGGGCGCGCGACGTGCGTGATGGAGAGGATCGCTTCCGGAACTTCCAGGGGGAAACTGCCACATTTCCCGAGATCACCGAGGCGCCCGCTTACTTCCAAAAGGAAGTGCGCACCTACAAGCAGATGGATTACGTGCAACTCCGTGGCTACATCGCTGAACTGCAGCAGAGCGGGTTCAACACACTGCCCCTCCAGGTGCAACTGCACAAGAAGTTTGCCGTACCTTTGTTTGTCTTCATCATGTGCCTGCTTGCCGCGCCGTTTGCCTTTCTTACCGGCAGCCGCGGCGCGATGATGGGTGTGGGTGTGAGCTTTGGCGTCGCGATTTTGTATTTTGTGGCGAATTCCTTGTTCGAACAGCTAGGCAACGTGGGACAGTTGCCGCCCTCGCTGGCGGCGTGGTCGCCTAATGCACTGTTCACTCTCACCGGAGCCTACCTGCTGACGCGGCTCAGAACCTGACAGTTCCCTGCCGGGGCTGTGATAGATTCAAGGTTTGACCTTCGTGCAAGGCTGACTCCGTGCAGGTTTTTCTTCAAGGCAAACTCCTCGGCATCGATCCGTTCGTAATGCAGGCCGGTGGTGACTTCGCCAGTCTCGCCGGGCGATGTCTGTACGCCTCGATTCTGGCCGAAGCCATTCCCCGCGCCCTGTTGGACCGGCTTCATCTGTCGCGCCAGTTGCTCGGTTCCAGCGGCTCCGGGCAGTTCCTGGTTGTGCTGACCAGCGAAAGCCTGCCCGCCGCGCATGAGTTTCTGGTGGAGGCCACCACGCGCTTGCAGGCGGCCACGGCCGGGGCGCTCCGTCTGGCGTGGGCCGCGACGGAGAACCTGGGCGCTTGGCCTGACGTACGCAAGCGTCTACAGAATGGTCTGGCGCGGTGGCGAGGCTTGAATGCGCTGGATGCCGCCTCGGCTTTCGGCCCTCTTCCGGACGCGCCCGCCGGGGATCCGTTCGCAGATCTCTTCCTGCAACTGCCCGAGTCACTGAAGCTCCGCTGGTCGGGCGAAGGCCGGTTGTTACTGGAGCAAGGTGACGAGGCTCTCCCCTTGGCTCATCATGCCGCGCCCGCACTGGAAGGCTCCGGCGCCGCTGCTCCTGAAGACCTGGCTGGCCGCGCCGCGGGCCGTCCAGCGTGGGGCATTCTTCGCGGCGATGTGGACCAGTTTGAGCAGCGCCTGCGGCGCGCCACAACGATCGAAGAGCACCTGCAGATTTCGATGTTCTACCGCCAGTTCTTTTCCGGCGAAGTGCAGGTGTTGTGTTCACAGGGTGAATTCTGGCAGAAGGTGACGGTGCTTTACACCGGCGGCGACGATTTTGCCGTCGCGGGCGCCTGGGACGCCCTGCTTGGCTTCGCCCGCGAGATGGAGCGGCTGTTCAAGATCTCGGCCGAGGAGTTTCTCCGCGAGTATCCCGGGCCGGAGGGCAAGACGCTCTCAATGGCGATTGCCCTTGCTCCCCATGATGGTGCCCCGCCCGTCGCGGTGCTCGCCGAAGCCGCGCAGCGCCTGGAAGTAGCCAAGTCGGCCGGCCGCGATCTCATTGATGTCTTTGGACGGACGCTCGATTGGAAGAGCTTCGGCGAAGCGGCAGAGATCCGGTCGATGATGACCCGTCTGGTGGAAGAGTTCGGCTGTTCTCCGCAGTTTTTGGGCGAATTGGGCGCGTTCTACCGTGAGACGGATCGGGTGCTGACCTCGCGGAGCGCCCGCGCCCGGCAGGAACGCCCGTGGCGGTTTCACCGCCGCCTCACGCGGGTGCTGGAGGCGCCCGCGCGCCAGCGCGAGTTTCAGAAGGCCCGCAACGCGCTGCTCGCCGAGTTTATGGGGCGCCGGCAGGCGCATGTGAAACTCAGGCCCGCGGGCCGTGTGGCGCTCGAATGGGCGCGCCTCGCCCAGGAGGCTTGATCGCACCCACCGCCCGGAAGCGAAAGGATCACTGATCATGAGCGATTTGGACAACGTCATCCAGAACCCGCGCGACCCGGAGACGCCGGAACGGGTCGCCGCGGAGCCCGCGCCGGCCCCTGAGCCGGTTGTGCAGGCGGCTCCGGAGCCGCTGGCTGCCGCCGCGCCCGAACCGGAACCTGTTCCTCCGCCAGCGGAAACCGCGCCCACCGCACCCGTGCCCGAGTCTAAGCCGCGCGCGGAAGTGCGAGCCGAAGCCCGGCCCGGCGGAGGCCAGCGCCCGCCGAAAGAGAAAGGTGACCGCGGACCGCGCCCTCCGCGCGAAGGCGGCCGCGAACAGGGCAGGGAAGGCGCACGCCAGGGTGGCGGGGGTAGCGACGGCAAGCGCAGCGGAAGGAAGAAGAGGTGGCGCAACAGTCGGGCGTGCA
>ERZ761609.1096-NODE-1096-length-26149-cov-8.512991_pt1 | contig 26149 bp, 17 predicted proteins | sample MGYA00511163_ERZ761609 | MGnify/ENA primary metagenome ERZ761609 (study PRJEB28899, sample SAMN02445070) | bioreactor sludge metagenome | biome: EBPR sludge | place: Australia: Brisbane, Thorneside Wastewater Treatment Plant | collected 2011-12-16 ... | reverse complement strand
AAGGCGACGACGGCGACCAAAGCCGAACCGGAATTTTGTCGGAACCGATCAAATGCGCCGGTCGGCTGCGCGCTGACGGGCGGCGCAGGAAGCGAAAGGCCGCCGATCAACAGGTCGGCGGCGTCGGTTGTCGTGATCAAAAAGGTCAGCTCGTGCGCCCCCGGTTTCGACAGCCATGGGGCTTGCAGCCGGTAGACGCCGTCTTCATCCGGGACCGGCGTCGCGCCGGCGGTTTCGCCGGCGGCGCTGACCTCAATGGTTGCGTCCTTGACCGGCTCATTAGTGGCGAAGCGGTCAAGATAAATGGTCAGCTCCCGCCCTTGCGCCGTCGCCACCAGCTGGAAGTCGGCGGAGACGGCTTCCAGAGTGGGGGTGGTGACGGCGACGACCGGTTTCGGCTCGTCGCCGCCATGGCTGTGCCCTTCATGGGCAAGGGTGGAAAACGCCGACAGCATGACGATGCTTGCGGCGCCCACAGCGACGGCGAAAAATCGTCTAATGCTCATGGCGCAGCTCCAAAGGATTGATTCAGGCGGGCCCGGGCCGCCCCAAGTTGGATTTCAATAGTTGTTCGCGCGAGATCGGCCTCAAAAACGGCGGCTTGGGCGCGAACAAGCTCGACAAGGCCGATTTCACCGGATTTTCTCGCCTTCTCAATATGCAACAGCCGGGCTTTTTGAGCTGCGGCTCGGTCGCGGGAAATCAACAAACGATCATTAGCGGCTTGAAGCGACGATCGTGCCTGACGGATATCAGATTCCACCGTACGTACGGCGCTGCTCTGTTCCGCTTCAGCTTTGACGACTTCTATTGTCGCTTCGGCCCGCTTGGGTCCGTTCACCGCATCGACAGAAAACGGGATGCGAACAGACATCCCAACTATCGTTCCGAAGCTTTCTCCCCGCACATCACGTTCCCTTCGCGCCGCTAATCCCACCTCCGGATAGTCGCGAGAACTGATATCAACGAGTTTTCGTTGCGCTTGCGCGGTCTGGACGCCTAGACGGGCAGCAACGATCAGTGGATGACGGTCAAGTGGCGGCTCGCTGATTGCCGGCTCGGGAACCGCCTTCGGCGGCGTCATCCCCGTCAGGGTTCGAAACGTTAATTTGGCGTCCGCCAAAGCAAGCTCTTCTTCCCGCAGGTCTACGGCGATGGCCAACGCCTCCGCACGCGCCAACTGCAAATCGGCTTCCGATGTCTCTCCCGCCTGCGTGGTTCGCGCAGTATCGGCTTCGAGTTGACGAGCGATTTTCAACCGCTGGCGAACAAGCTGCGTGCGCCGTTCCGCCAACGCCGCCGACCAAAGAGCCGTCCGAACTTCACCGGCGATAGCCAAACGACGGACAACGATATCCGCGTCAATGCGCGCCGACAGCGTATCGGCAGCCTTGATCGTCGCCGTCCCCTGACCTGGCAACCAAAGGGGAACGCCGATTTCAGCCTCATATTCACGACGACCGGCGTTTTTCCCCAGAGTATCGGAGACATGCCGAAGGGTGACAACCGGAGCGGCTGGAAAAAGGGCTTCCCCGGCGCCGCGTTGGGCGGTTGACTGATGGCGCCTAGCTTCCAGATTTTTGATATCAGGATTAAGGCGCCACGCCCCTTCAACTGCGTCACGGAGTGTGCCGCCCATGGCCGGAAAGGCGAAAATGCTCGCGGCGAACGCGGCGCCGACGAGGAGGCGGCGCCGCTGTTTTGGCGAAGACTTAGACGAAGTCGTCATAGACCACCTCCGTCATCATGCCGGTCGCCATGTGCAACAGGTTATGACAATGCAAAGGCCAGCGACCCGGATTGTCGGCGTCGAAAGCGATGGCGACAGAGCCGTCGGCAGGAACCAGAACGGTGTCGCGGACGGCCCCCGCAAGCGGCTCGCCGTTCAGCGCCGTCACCTGAAAATGATGACCGTGCAGATGCATCGGGTGGGCCATGGCGCTGCGGTTGACCATGGTGATCGCCACCCGCCGGCCCTTTGACACCGTCAGCGGGCGATGTCGACCGAACACCGCATCGTCGATGGACCAGACATAAGGGGCCATGCCGCCGGTCAGCGCCACGGTGAAAGAGACATCGACCGGTTTGGCGTCCATCGGCGTGACGGCGCGCAAGCGTTTCTCCAGCCCCAAATCGACCGGGCCGACGACGGCATCGGCATCGGCTTGGGAGGCGATCTTGCCGACCGATGCGCCGGGGGTGGCCAGGATGATTCCGGTGCGCCGCAGGTCGCCTTCTCGTTGCGCCAGAATCGGGAAGGCCCCGCTTTCCGCCGGTAATCGGATCAGAATGTCCAGCCGCTGGCCCATCGCTATGCCGACCAAGCGCCCGCTGGGCGCCGGATGCACCGGGTTGCCGTCAGCGGCGATCACCGTCCCTTCCAGGCGACCGAGATCAATGTGAAAGGCGGTGGATGTGGCGCCGTTGATCAATCGCAGCCGCACCCGGCCGCCGCGCTCCACCGCCACAACCTGCGGATCCTCCAGAGTGCGGTCGTTGGCGAGGTAGGCGTCGTAATCGACGTCGTTCAAATCCATCGGCATGCCGAGCGCCGCCGGGGGAGACGAAGAGACGGGAGAAGGAGCGCCATGCCCCATCGCCGCATGGTCCATGCCGTGACCGCCGTGCGCCATGGCGCCGCCGGTCAGTCCGGCCAGCACTTCCGCCGGGTCCTTGAAGGTGAAATCGTGCAACAGCACCGTCACCTCCTGTGCGTCGTCCCGCAGGTATTCAGGCGCACGCACGATCAGCGGCGCCGCCATTAATAACTGCTCCTGTAATCCATGATGCGAATGCATCCAGTGGGTTCCGGTTCGCGGCGTAAAATCGTAACGAGCGCTCGTCCCGGACTTGATCAAGGGTCGGTTGGCGTCGGCGACGCCGTCTTGCAGATAAGGCGGGGTTTGCCCGTGCCAGTGAATGACGGCGTCTTCACCGGCGCGGTTGTCCACGTTCAGTAAAAAGCGCTGTCCGGGATCAAGCGCCAAGCCGTGTTCGCCGTTCGGTTGGCGAATGCCGAACACCGACGCCGGCTTGCCCAGCACCTCCAAGATACGGCGCTCGATGGTCAGGTTAGTGGGTGTTTGCGTGGCGGCGAAGATCGGGCGCGGGGATATGAGGCCGCCCATCGTGGCCGCCGCCGTAGCGGCAAGAAAGCCGCGGCGAGAAAAATGCGTCGTCATGGCCTGCGAAGTCCATTGAAAAAGGGGGCCGCCCGTCGGGCGTCATGAAACGCCCTGGCAGGAAAAACGGAATTAAGGACTGGTCAGACAGATGCGCGCGGCGGTCGAAGGGCGGGCGATGCGCTCACTCCCGATAACAAATTGCTCGAAACCCCAAAGATTCCAGCGCCTATAAATTCAAATGAAACTGAAGGAGCGCCGGACGGCAGAATCCCGGCCATCATTGGGCATGATGCGCCTGTACAACAGCCGGACATCATCGAATGCCCGTGGCCCTTATCACATCCATCCCCATCTAATGCGGTCGATTTTATAATGCTGCCGACGTTGCCCAATTCCACCATATTCGTCTTGGTGAAAATTGTCGCGTTTTGGACGGCAGGAGCGGCGCTTGCGGAGACGTGCCGGTCGCCATGGGCGTAGGCGATGGGCGGCGCGATGAACAAGACGAAAGCGACCGAGGCCAACAGGCCCGTCGCCATCATCCTGAACAATCTCCGCAATCCAATCCACATTATCTCGCCTCTGTTCCGGCTTTAGACGCTACTGTTATCCATCACTCAGAGGCCATCGGGCAACCGATGCAGAAACTGATTCACACCACTGTAACGGAAGTGTTTTTCCGTGGTGAGACATGAACGTAACAAATTGTTACATTTTCGCGATGACGAGGGGCCTAAACCAAAGATCCCGCCCCGGCTTTCGACGTCAAGCCGGGGCGTTTTCAACGAGATCTCCATTGGAACACGATCAGTTCTTGGCTGATCGCGACAATGATCACTTGGCGTTCGTCGGCAGGCGCAGCCGACCGAGAGCTGAGTTCAAATAGAACCAAGCTTTATCGCCTTGCCCCTTATCAAAATAATCTTTCGCCATACGCAAATCTTCGTCAGACATTATATGATCCTCAGTCGCGTGATAAGCTGGCGGCCTTGCTTTATGCGCGGCCTTGGCCTCTTCCCATTTCGTCAAAAAAGCCGTGTCGCCCTGATTTTGGTGAGACGCCGCGTTTGCCGCCGCGCCCGATCCAAACACCGCCGCCGCAAGAAGGATGGCGGACAGAAGATTGCGGATGTTCATGATAATCTCCGTCAGTAAATAAGTTTTCACAGGATCAGCTCAAACAAAACACGCTTGATGATTTGCTCTGCTGCTGTGAAAACATTGAACGACAAGAATTTTTCCATGTTAAGACAGGCATGTAACAAATTGTTTCTCTAAAATCAGGGTGCGGCGGATTCAAATTTGAATTGGTTTATATGAATTATAATATATTCAGCATTTAACCCATGGCAAAATTACCGTCGCCTGCAAACCGCCTTCCGGACGATTCGCCAATTATATATCCCCGCCGTGGGCGCGGATGGCCCCCCGGGCGATCGTCAAACCAAGACCGAAGCCCCCGGTTTCGCGGTTGCGTGACGGTTCGACCCGATAAAAAGGATTGAACACCCGCTCCATTTCGGCTGCAGGAATGCCGGGGCCCTCATCATGGATGTCTACGCGAATTCTTCCGTCGCCGAAACACAGGACGACGCTCGCCCGCACGCCGTATTTGACGGCGTTGCCGACGAGATTCATGAAAGCGCGTTTGATGGTGACGGGACGGCATCGAAGCGGCGCGTGGCGCTTGCCCGAATATTCGGCATTGCGACCCGCGTCGCTGAGCGTGCCGCAGATCGTCGCCAGAGTGCTGGCGAGGTCAATGATTTCGGTTTCTTCTGGCGCCGCATCGTCTGTAAGGCTATCTTCTTCTGCGGCAAGACATGGACGTAACAAATTGTTACATTTTCGCGATGACGAGGGGCCTAAACCAAAGATCCCGCCCCGGCTTTCGACGTCAAGCCGGGGCGTTTTCAACGCGATCCCCATTGGAACATGATCAGTTCTTGGCTGATCGCGACAATGATCACTTGGCGTTCGTCGGCAAGCGCAGCCGGCCGCGAGCTGAGTTCAAATAGAACCAAGCCTGATCCCCTTGCCCCTGATCAAAATAATATCTCGCCATACGCAAATCATCGTCAGCCATGTAGTGATCCTCACGCGCAAAATAGGCGGGCGGATTTGTTCTATGCATGGCCTTGGCCTCCTCCCATTTCGTCGAGAAAGCTGCATCGCCCTGACTTTGGTGAGATGCTGCGTTCGCCGCCGCACCCGATCCAAACACCGCCGCCGCAAGAAGAATGGCGGAAAAAAGGTTGCGGATGTTCATGATAATCTCCGTCAGTAAATAAGTTTTCACAGGATCAGCTCAAACAAAACACGCTTGATGATTTGCTCCGCTGCCGTGGGAATATTAAACGACAAGAATTTTTCCACGTTAAGACAGGCGTGTAACAAATTATTTCTCTAGAATCAGAATGCGGTGGATTCAAATTTGAAATGGTTTATATGAATTATAATGTATTCAGCATTTAACCCATGGTAAAATTACCGTCGCCTGCAAACCGCCTTCCGGATGATTCGCCAATTCTATATCCCCGCCGTGGGCGCGGATAGCCCCCCGGGCGATCGTCAAACCAAGACCAAAGCCCCCGGTTTCCCGGTTGCGTGACGGTTCGACCCGATAAAAGGGATTGAACACCCGCTCCATTTCGGCTTCAGGAATGCCGGGACCCTCATCATGGATGTCCACGCGAATTCTTCCGTCGCCGAAAGACAGGACGACCCTCGCCCGCACGCCATATTTGACAGCGTTGCCGATGAGATTCATGAACGCGCGTTTGATGGTGACGGGACGGCATCGAAGCGGCGCATGGCGCTCACCCGAATATTCGGCATGGCGGCCCGCGTCGCTCAGCGTGCCGCAAATCGTCGACAAGGTGCTGGCGAGGTCAATGATTTCCGTTTCTTCTTGCGCCGTATCGTCACGCAGGAAGGCCAGTGTCGTTGCGATCATTCCCTCCATCTCGTCGATGTCGGCCATCATCTTGTCGTATTGCTCTTGATCCTCGATAAACTCGGCGCGTAGCCGCATGACAGTGAGCGGCGTTCGCAGATCATGGGAAAGCGCCGCCAGCATCTGCGTGCGGTCGGTCAGCAGCCGCTTGATCCGCCCCTGCATTTCATTGAAGGCATGCGCCGCTTGTCGCACTTCGCTGGGGCCGGTTTCCGGCAGCGGCGGGGCCGTGACGTCGACGCCGAGCCGTTCCGCCGCCCGGGCCATTGCCTTCAAAGGTTCAGTCGCTGAGCGAATGAGCGGAACGGATAACGCGACCACCGCCAGCACCATGACGATTGTCGACAACAACACGCCGTCCGACGAATGGGACGTCGGGCCTTCAATAATGTATCGCAAATTAAACCAAGCGCCGTCGGGCGACTGCGCGGAGACGATCACGATGCGGGCGCCGCCGCTGGCATGATCCGGGTCGCCGACATAGGCGAGACGAAAAGGATAATCCCGCAGGTCAGGGGCGGCGTCCAACAGGCGTTCTCGCAGAGCCGACAGGGAGGCGTCGACCGGCATATCCGTTTCGAGCGTCGCCTTGTTGCTCCAATGAGCATCGAATTTCCGCCCCGACAGCAAGGAGGCGGTTCGTTCGCGTTCCTCCGCCGGCGCCTTTAAGATAGCGGCGCGCACCGCTGCAATCCGTTCAGCCGCTCCCTGTTCGACGGCTCCGTCCGTCTGCTCCAGCAGATCGACGCGATAAGCCGCAATGCTGGCGAAATGCGATAACGTCAATCCGATCACCATTACGGCAATGGTGCGGGCGGCCATGCTGCGCGGAATAATGCGCTCAAACATCACAGCCGCTCCACGGACGCGGCGAAGACATAACCTGCGCCGCGCACCGTCTTGATGATGCTTTGCTCCGGTTCGACCTCTATTTTTCGCCGCAGACGGCTGACCTGGACATCAATCGTTCGGTCGAAGGCCGAAGCGGATCGGCTGCGGGTCACGTCCAGAAGATGATCACGGGTCAAAACCCGTTGGGGATTTTCCACAAAGACGATGAGCAGATCATATTCTCCCGCCGTCAGCTCCACCAAGGCGCCGTCGGCGGAACGCAATTCCCGGCGCACGATGTCAAGCTTCAGTCCCGCGAAACGGAAGATGCGTCCGCCGGTGTTCGCCTGACCGATTGAATCCCCCGCCATGGAGCTTCGGCGCAGCACCGCCTTGATGCGCGCCAATAGTTCGCGAGGGTTAAACGGCTTGGCGACATAGTCATCAGCGCCCATCTCCAGCCCGATGATGCGATCCGTATCCTCGCCCATCGCCGTCAGCATGATGATCGGGACCGCTGATTTGGAGCGGAGTTCCCGGCACAGCTTCAGACCGTCGTCGCCCGGCAGCATCAGGTCGAGAACGATGAGATCGGGCATGCTTTTGTCCAGACACTCCCGCATCTCATAGCCGTCGCGGGCTGTCGTCACTTTGAAATTCTGCTTGCGCAGAAAGCGACCCAGCAGGTCGCGGATTTCCTTGTTGTCGTCCACGATGAGAATATGGTGCGCGGGTTCCATGGCTGACTTCTCGATTGCAAAGGTCGGCGGCCTATCGCTCAGATTCGGCAGGATCATTGCGCCGTTTTTCCCGGACGTAAACGGTAGAGTGGCGGTCAATAAAGTGTCGTTACAAATTGCAACATAGCAGCAATGAAGGATTACAAAAAATGTGCTTTACTATTAAAGCGCTCCATTAGCCTTCAATAAAAAACTCATCAAGCAACCGTCCCAATTTTCAGCAGAATCGAAAGCTATTAATCACCATGTATTGAAGTCTTTTCAATAGCCGCCAGTAAAATCTGCGGCATATCGTCACTGTCCTTGTAACAATTTGTTACATTGCCGGACCAACATTGAAACGCGACATAACGTAAATAGAGAGTAGGGTTTCCCACGCGACAGCCGTATCGGGAATACCGTAAGGCACTTCTAAGCAGCGTAAGGGATCTGAAATGCGCCAGCCCTCCCAAAAACAGAGCCGTTTCACCACCGTCAGCGCTGTGGCCGCCCTTATTTTTGCTCTACAAGCGCCTGCGACGGGAAACGCCGCAGCAAACAGCGAGGTTGACGCGCTTATTCGCATTGCCCGCAGGATTAACCCCGAAGTGGCGGTAATGGCGTTGGAGGCGGACGCGGCGACGGCCCGGATCGATTCCGCGGGTGCGCTGGAAGACCCCAAGTTCAAGGTCGAGCTGGAATTGCCCCGCAATGAGCCGGGCTATCTGCCGGGGCGACGCGCCGGGCAGGAACTGTACCAAGTTCGCCAGATGTTTCCGTTATGGGGAAAGCGCGATTTAAAACGGGAAATTGCAGAATCCAACAGCCGCAAGGCGCATGCCGTTCGGGCCGAGGTCGAAAATACACTCATTTACCGCGTCAAGCTGACCTATGCGGAATACCATGCAGCGCATTTGGCGGCGGAGGAAACCCGGTCGCTCTTGGGGAGCATTCGGCGATTGGCTGATCTGTCGCGAGCCCGCTACGCTCAAGGTCCCGGCACGCAACAGGAAGCGACCGGCGCCGAGGCTGAATGGGGGGCCATGAAGGCTGAGTTGGCGCGGATGGAGGCAGACCGTCGCCGTGCACAAGTGCGTCTAAACGGGCTGCTCGCCCGCGCGCCCGATACGCCGCTGCCGGCGAAGCCCCATCCACGCCCGATTCCTCCACTGGAAACCTTGGCGCTTGAGGCGCTGGTCGTCCGGGCGAAATCCGACAATCCGGCTGTTCGGGTGCAGCTGGCGCAAATCCAATCTGCCGACAAATCCCGCCAACTGGCTGATCGGAATTGGTATCCGGACATCGAGGTGGGAGTCGGAGCCGTTCGTCGCGACGGTCGCTTTGATTCCTATCAGGCTATGGTCGAGATGAATATTCCACTCTATGCGGACCGTCGGCAAGCCGACCAACGAGAAGCCGCCGCTATGGCCGGTTCGGCGCGCGCCAAGCTCGACCAGATCCGTCTGGAAGTCGCAACTGAACTTCATGAAGCCCACGCTATGCTGCGCGCTCTAAAGGAACGAAAAAAGATCGTCCGCGAAATTATGTTGCCGCAAGCGAAAATCGCCCTTGAGTCCGCCGTCAGCAGTTATGAGCAATCGCGGGCGAATATCCCGGCGGTGCTGTCGGCGCAGCAGACCCTGCGCCGCGCCATCATTGAATACGTCAATGTGACGTTTGAGGAACAGATCCGGCTTGCCGAAATCGAACGCCTGATCGGGGGTGAACTATGAGCCGCATCGCCGCAATTTTCGCCCTGCTGCTGGCTGGTCCGTTGGCGCTCGGCGCGCCCGTCTTGGCGCAAACGAATCACGCCGGGCATGATGCGCCGACAGCGGCGGTTCAACCGACGCCAAATCAGGCCGCCTCACGCAAAATCCTTTATTATCGCAATCCTATGGGCCTGCCGGATACTTCACCGGCGCCCAAAAAGGACAGCATGGGAATGGACTATATTCCCGTCTATGAAGGGGAGATCGCCGCACCGACAGAAACCCCGCCGCAGAAATCCGCCCCTTCGCGCAAAATCCTTTATTACCGCAACCCGATGGGCTTGCCCGACACCTCGCCGGTTCCGAAAAAAGATCCGATGGGGATGGATTATGCGCCGGTCTATGAAGGTGAGGATACGGCGTCGGGCGTTGTGACTCTCAGCTCCGACAAGATCCAAAAGCTGGGGGTGCGCACCGACGTGGCGGCACGGCGAACGATCTTCCGCCAAGTCCAGGCTGTCGGCACGGTGCAGCTTGATGAGCGCCGCTTGTTCGTCGTCGCGCCGAAATTTGAGGCATGGATTGAAAACCTGCTGGTCGACACCACCGGCGCGCCGGTGCGCCAAGGGCAGGCGCTGATGGAGGTGTATAGTCCTGAACTGGTTTTAGCGCAGCAGGAGTACCTCGTCGCCCGTCGCACCGGCGGTTCCAACGATCTTGCCGAAGCGTCGCTCCAACGGTTGCGGAATCTCGACGTTCCTGAAGAGGAAATCGACCGGCTGCGCAAGACCGGCAAGGCGTCGCGCACCCTCACCTACCGGGCGCCGGCGGGCGGAGTGGTGCTGGAAAAGGCGGCGGTGAAGGGGATGCGCTTTATGCCCGGCGAGACGCTCTATCGCATCGCCGACCTGTCGAACGTCTGGCTGATCGCCGATGTCTTTGAACAGGATTTAAACTTCGTCAAGCAGGGGCAGCAAGCCGACGTTACGGTCAACTCGCTGCCGGGCAAGGTCTTCACCGGCAAGGTCGGCTTTGTTTATCCGACCCTCACCGCCGAGAGCCGCACCGGCAAGGTGCGCATTGAATTGCCCAATGCGGATGGTCTGCTTAAACCGAATCTTTACGCGACGGTTCATCTCAGCGCCGATGCCGGAGCAATGGCCGAATTGGTCGTCCCGGAATCCGCGCTGCTCGATAACGGCAAACGCCAGGCCGTGCTGGTGGAGATCGGTGAAGGCCGCTACGAGCCGCGCGAAGTGAAGGCCGGCGCCCGTAACGACGGTTATATCCAGATCAACGCTGGGCTGAAGGAAGGCGAACGCGTCGTCGTCCGCGCCAACTTCCTGATCGATTCCGAAAGCAATCTGCGTGCAGCCCTGGGCGCCTTCGGCGGCGGCCAACATCAGCACCAATAAGGGCGGGGAATATCGCCATGATCGCCGCCGTCATCCGCTGGTCCGCCCGCAACGTCGCGCTTGTCTTGCTGGGGGCGCTGTTCCTCGTCGGAGCAGGCGTCTACTCGGTCTCCCGCATCCCGCTGGACGCGCTGCCCGACCTGTCGGACGTTCAGGTCATTCTTTACACCGACTATCCCGGTCAAGCGCCGCAGGTGGTTGAGGATCAGGTCACCTATCCGCTGACCACCGCCATGCTGAGCGTGCCGAAATCGAAGGTCGTTCGCGGCTTTTCGTTTTTCGGCGCGTCCTTCGTCTACATCATCTTTGAAGACGGCACGGACATCTACTGGGCGCGATCTCGCGTGCTGGAGTACCTGAACTTCGCCGCCAAGCGGCTGCCCAACGGCGTCACCCCGACCTTGGGGCCGGACGCCACCGGGGTGGGATGGGTCTATCAGTACGTGGTGCTGGCCAAAGACCGCACGCTGGCCGAACTGCGCACGCTGCAGGACTGGTACCTGCGCTATCAGCTCACCAAGGCCGAGGGGGTTTCGGAAGTGGCGGGTGTCGGCGGATTCGTTCAGCAATACCAAGTCATTGTCGATCCACAGAAACTTCAGGCCTACGGGGTGCCGTTGGCCAAGGTGGCGCAGGCGATCCGCATGAGCAATCAAGACGTCGGCGGTCGTGTCGTTGAAATGGCCGAGACGGAATATGTGGTGCGCGGTCGCGGATATCTGCGCGGCGTCAAGGACATCGAAGCAATCGCCTTGAAGGTGGATCGCGGCGCCCCCATTCTTCTGCGCGATGTCGCCCGGGTTGAGATCGGCCCGGATGAGCGCCGCGGCCTTACCGAGTTGAACGGCGAGGGCGAGGTGGTCAGCGGCATCGTCCTTCAGCGCTATGGGCAGAACGCGCTGGATGTAATCCGCAACGTCAAGAACAAGCTGACCGAACTGTCGACCGGATTGCCGGAAGGCGTGACCATCGAGAGCGTCTATGATCGCTCCGACCTGATTTTGCGGGCGGTGGATAACCTCAAAATAACATTGATTGAAGAAAGCATCATCGTCGCTCTGGTCTGCATCGTCTTCCTGCTGCATGTCCGTAGCGCGTTAGTGGCGATCGTAACGTTGCCGGTCGGCGTGCTTATCGCCGTGATCATCATGGACAAGATGAGCATGACGTCGAACATCATGAGTTTGGGCGGCATCGCTATCGCCGTCGGCGCCATGGTGGACGCCTCCATCGTTATGATCGAAAACGCCCATAAGCGCCTGGAGCACGCACCGCCGGACGCCGACCGCGCCAAGGTGCTGATCGACGCGGCGGTGGAGGTCGGGCCTGCGCTGTTCTTCAGCCTGCTGGTCATCACCGTTTCCTTCCTACCTGTCTTCACGCTCGAGGCGCAGGAAGGACGGCTGTTCAAACCGCTCGCCTTCACCAAAACCTTCGCTATGGCGGGGGCGGCCTTCCTGTCGATCACGCTGGTTCCGGTGCTGATGTTGTTGTTTGTGCGCGGACGGATCATCCCGGAACGTAAAAACCCGGTGAATCGATTCCTCATATGGGTCTATCGGCCGATGATCCGGCTGGTGCTGCGGGCCAAGGTGTTGACCATTCTGATCGCTGTCGGCGTGCTGGCCGGGTCGGTGATCCCGGCCGGCAAGCTCGGCAGCGAGTTCATGCCGGCGCTTAACGAGGGCACGATTCTCTACATGCCCAGCACGCTGCCGGGCCTGTCGATCACCAAGGCGGCTGAGTTGCTCCAGATGCAGGACCGCATCATCAAGAGCTTCCCGGAGGTGGAGTCGGTTTATGGTAAGGCCGGTCGCGCGGCCACCGCCACTGACCCGGCGCCGACCGAGATGTTCGAGACGGTCATCAACCTGAAGCCCAAGTCCGAATGGCGCGACGGCATGACCTACGACAAGCTGGTGGCGGAGATGGACACCGCCCTCCAGATGCCCGGCGTCTCAAACGCCTGGACGATGCCCTTGAAGGCGCGGATCGACATGCTTTCGACCGGTATCCGCACGCCAATCGGCATCAAGGTGTTCGGCAATAATCTTGAGGAAATGGAGCGTCTGGCCCGTGAGATCGAGGCGGTGGTCAAGCAGGTGCCGGGCACGACCAGCGCCTACGCCGAGCGCATCGTCGGCGGTTACTATCTGGAGATCGATCCCAACCGGGACCAACTTGCCCGCTATGGCTTGACCATCGGCGATTTGCAGGACGTCATCCTGACCGCGCTGGGCGGAGAGATGGTGACGACGACGGTGGAGGGACGCGAACGCTTCTCGGTCAACGTCCGTTATCCGCGCGCCCTGCGCAGCGACCCTGACGCCATCGCAAGCCGTATTTTGCTGCACCCGGAGACGGGCGGCGCAGTACCGCTCGGACAGCTCGCCTCAGTGCGGCTGGCCAAGGGGCCTGCGACCATCCGCACCGAAAACGCTTTGCTCTCGGCCTATATCTATGTGGATATCCGCGACCGGGACATCGGCGGCTACGTCGCCGACGCTCGTAAAGCGGTGCAGGAACAGGTGCGGATGCCGCCCGGCTACTACGTTACCTGGAGCGGCCAGTTCGAGTACATGGAGCGCGCGGCGGAGAAGTTGAAGATCGTCATTCCGGTGACCATCGCGATCATCTTCCTGCTGATGTACATGAATTTCCGCCGGATCACTGAAACGCTGATCGTCATGCTGTCGCTGCCGTTCGCGCTGGTCGGCGGCGTCTGGTACATGCACCTGCTTGATTTTAATCTCTCGGTCGCCGTGGCCGTCGGTTTTATCGCGCTGGCGGGGGTCGCCGCCGAAACCGGCGTGGTGATGCTGATTTATCTCGACCACGCTCTTCAGGAGATAAAGCGGAAACGCGCCGCCGAAGGCCGACCGATGACCAAGGCGGATCTTTATGAAGCCATTATGGAAGGGGCGGTCGAGCGGGTTCGCCCGAAGATGATGACGGTCGTCGCCATCATGGCCGGCCTGTTGCCGATCATGTGGAGCACCGGCACGGGCTCCGAAGTCATGCAACGCATCGCCGTGCCGATGATCGGCGGCATGATCTCGTCCACCGTGCTGACCTTGCTGGTCATTCCGGCCATCTACGCCTTGGTCAAAGCCCGTGAAGCGGATCGTTCCCCATCCGCATGAGCAACTAAGCTCCCTTTCCGACACAAGAAAGAAATCATTCATGCATCAAAAGCTAGCCGCAGCTTTGCTCGTTCTTCTGATGTCCGCCCCCGCCGCCCGGGCTGATGCCGGCCACGATGCCCACCACGCTTCTCCCGCCACGGGAACAACCGGAAAGGTCAATGCGGTCGACGCCGGGAAGCGCACGATCAATTTGACGCACGGGCCGATTCCGGCGCTCGGTTGGCCGGCGATGACGATGGATTTTGGCGTCGCTTCCAGCGTTGATCTGGCTGTCGTCAAACCCGGCGACGCCGTAGTTTTCACGATCGGCAAGGACGCTGCGGGCGTCTACCGGATCGACACCCTCAAACCCGCTAATTGATGCAAAGCATGGGCGGCGTCAAACCAACGCCTTGGAAACGGCATGAATCGCCTTCATGCCGGAGCCGAAGCGGGCGATGGCGTCCCGATGCGCCTCCAACTCGCCATACGGCAGATAGCGCACTTTGAGGTCCGCGACGCGGGAGAAGGCCGGGCGCGCCAGTTGCGCCCGCACCTCATCCTCGCGGCTGTCCGGGGCCACCAGGAACAGGCCTTCCAACGCGTGCGCGTCGCCGCCCAACGCCAGATCGAGCATACGAACGATGCCGGAATAAATCGATGTCGAATGTTCAACTTCATACGCCGCCACCACCCGTCCGGCTACGGGGTCCAGCCATAAGACGTCGATCAACCGGACGGCGTCGGCGCCCGGCGCGGCGGTGATCTGAGGCGGCAAAGCCTCCAGGCAGCCGTCGCCGAGCTTGCCGCCGCCGTGGGCGCGGCCTTGATCATTAGCCGCGATCCATACCGCGTAGCCGAGGGACTTGCCCAAATCGCGCAACCATCCCTGAATGTCGGAATGAGTCCGATCCCCCTCCCGTTCGGCGGCGCGGGCCTTGGCGAACTGTTTCGATTCTTCCCGCACTTTGGCGAGATCGGCCTCCCACGCCATACGGGCGGCGGCGTCATCACTGCGCGGCGGCGGTGCATAACGCCCGGAACCGACGTCGAACAGCAATCCGGCGACAGCCCCGAGATCGTTGGACAACAAATCGCGAAATTCGGTGTTCAAGGCCAGGATGCCCTGTCGCATGGCCAGGTACTCATCCCATTTTCCCAATTTCACCTTGGCCCCGGCCAACGCGTTATAGCCGTTGACGATGGCGGTGTTGAACGGGGGCGCCAGGGTAGGATGAAGGAAATACAGCAGGTTCGCCACCGCCGGCCCCAGCCCCTTGATTTGTTTGGCGTCGATTTCACGAATGGCGGCAAGGATCTGAGCCTCGGCGCTACCGCAGACGCAAGCGTCGAGCAGGCGGCCAAAAGCCCGCTGGTTGTCAGGGTTTTCATAGATATCGGGAATACGCAGCTTGGGCTTCCACAAAAAGGCGTGGTCGGCGCCTTTGAAAATCTGCCGCTGCTCGGCGATCGAATGAACCACCGTTTCCAGCGATGAGCCGCGATAGGCGTTGCCGAAACCGCCTGCCGCAATATCGGCGACAACCTGCTGAACACCCCGACGGATTGAGCGGAAATTTTTGACCCGCTCTTCCCAAAGAAACCATGACCGATAGGTCGCTCCGGGATCATCACGCCAGCGCTGTATCAATGCCCGCATTATTTTCATCAAAGCGACCTCCCGACATTCCTGTACGCCAGGATAAAGGCTCTTTGCCGACCGAGCCATGATTCACCGGCGACACCCGCAAAATTTCGCCGTTCCATTGTGATGGTTTTCACGCACGGAAGCCGGCTTGCCATATCCCCCCAGGGGGGATAAAGTGCAGGACATGAGCAAGCACACATCCCATTCCGACATTGTCAAACGGCTGAAACGCGCTGACGGCCATTTGCGTAGCGTCATCGAAATGATCGAGGCGGAGCGGCCCTGTCTCGATATCGCCCAGCAATTGCACGCGGTTGAATGCGCCATCCGCGAGGCCAAAAAGACCCTGATTCACGACCATCTCGACCATTGCCTGAACGAAGCGACCGAAGCGGCGCCGAACGAGGCGCGTTCCGCTATCGAAGACTTCAAGGCGATCACCAAATATCTTTAAGGACGCCGCATGCCCGACTTTTCCACGCTGATTCAACAAGGGGCGGCGAACGCTTGGCTGTTCATCCCCTCTGCGATTTTTCTTGGCGCGCTGCACGGGCTCGAACCCGGCCATTCCAAAACCATGATGGCGGCATTCATCGTCGCGATCCGGGGAACTGTCGGACAGGCGGTGTTGCTCGGTCTTGCGGCGACGCTTTCCCACACCGCCGTCGTCTGGATCATCGCCCTGATCGGCCTGCAACTTGGTCAAGGATACAATGCGGAAGCCAACGAACCCTATTTTCAGATTGGGTCAGCGGCGATGATCCTTGCCGTTGCGCTATGGATGGTCTGGCGAACTTGGCGGGAACAACAAACCATCAGCCAGGAAGCCGATCATGACCATCACGGTCACGGCCCTGAAAGCCGGGTAATTGACACAGGGCATGGCGTCGTCGCTCTGGAAATCTTTGAGCAGGGCGTGCCGCCGCGTTGGCGTATCAGCACCGAACAGGGGCATAAGCCATTGGCTCAAAATGTAACCGTGATTACGACCCGACCCGACGGCGCCCGGCAGGCGTTCGCGTTTCGAGACTGCGGCGGCTATCTGGAATCGGTAGACGAAATCCCGGAACCGCACGAATTTGAAGCGCGGTTGAGCCTGGGGCACGGCGATCATGTTCATGATTTCGATGTCGTTTTCATCGAACATCACCACCAGGGTCATGATCATCAGGGATTGGACGTCAGCGACAGCGAATGGCAGGACGCCCATGAACGGGCGCACGCCAACGACATCAAGCGGCGCTTCGCCAATCAGAACGTCACCACCGGGCAGATCATCATGTTCGGTCTGACCGGTGGGCTGATTCCCTGCCCGGCGTCGATCACGGTTCTGTTGTTGTGCCTGCAACTCAGGGAGTTCACCTTGGGCGTGGTGCTGGTGTTCTGCTTCTCCATCGGGCTGGCGCTCACCATGGTGGCGTCCGGGGCATTGGCGGCGCTCAGCGTGCGCCACGTCTCCCGGCGTTGGTCCGGCTTCGGCGCCTTCGCCCGGCGTGCGCCCTATTTCTCCAGCGCCCTCATCATTCTGGTTGGGCTTTATGTCGGTTGGCAGGGAGTATCGGCCTTGGGATAAACCGTCCTCCCTTTGTGCCGGATGTCGAGCGGGAGCTGAAAACCAATCCCACAATCCTCAGGCATCCGGCTGAAACGGCGGCGGTATCATGGCGTATGCAACGAATCATTATCGTAGCGCATCTAAATATGAAGATATTGCAATAAGACCCTTTGACGCGCACTCTTTTGTGGGGTATATGCATCATACGGCATTGGTCATGCATCAGATCGCGAGCGGGGCGCATGGAGTACTTTTCAATTATTCAAGCCCTATGTCGGGCGGCGATGGGCGAACCAACGCCAGCCCTGCGCAAACAGATCGAGCGCCTAAGAGATGCTCTCGCCAATGATGGCGAGGAAAAGCAAGCGGCGTCACTCGCGGGGATTCTTGCCACGGCGGAGCGCCTAAAGGAGATGGCCCCGAGCCGAATTGAACGATCCCGAGCAAGCCTATCCGGCGAGACGCTGGGCCGCAACACGCCAGTTCCCGTTGATCGAGAAACGGCCGCCGCCTTGGCGGAGGTCATCTTTCCGTCTGAAGTCGAGAGAGCGGCCCCTCTCTTCAATTCGACAGTGACGCAGGCAGTCGGAACGATTGTCGATGAATGGACAGACTTCGAGGCGCTGGCCACCGTCGATATCATGCCTTCAAAGACTTGTTTAATTTATGGAGCGCCCGGAACAGGAAAAACACGACTGGCCCTCTGGGTTGCTCGCAGGTTGGAGTTACCTGTGGTTCTCGTGAAGCTGGACGGCCTTGTTTCTTCGTTTCTTGGAACGACGGCTCGTAATATTGGTAATCTTTTCGCATTTGCTAATCGCTATCGCTGCGTTCTTTTACTCGATGAATTCGATGCGATTGCAAAAGTCCGGGATGATCCGCAAGAGGTCGGAGAGATCAAGCGTGTTGTGAATGCTCTTCTCCAGAATCTTGATGTTAGGCAGAATATTGGATTGACCATCGGCATCACGAATCATCCGAAATTGCTTGATCCGGCGGTTTGGCGCCGCTTTGAGGTTCAGCTTGAGATCCCAAAGCCTGATTTCGAGGTGCGGAAGGCGATTGCCGCCATGTTCATGCCGCCTGTAATAGCTCCCGAAAGCCATCTACGTCTTATTGCGTGGTTTACCGAAGGCTCGACTGGAGCCGAGATTGAAGCGCTAGTGCGAACATACAAGAAAGCCACCACGGTTCGCGAGGATGATCGACGGGGGTTGCTGGATACACTCCGCCAATTTGCGACGCTCAACGCGGCCCGCATTCAGAGTGAACGTCGAACCCTGTTGTTCGACGATCCTACGACTTTATTCCGAGCTATGCGTGACGACCCCATTCTCGCATTTTCAATGGCCGACATCGGCGAAATCGCAGGCCGGGATAAATCAACCGTAAGTCGTCAGCTTGGGCGGCGGGCGAGTAAAGTCGATGGAGGGGTGAGCCATGGCTAGTCCAATCCAGATTGTTCTCAACCCAGACAATTATGAGGAAGCCCGAGAGGCAGGCGGCGGCGGCGGTCGCAAGGATTTCTTTGCTCACCGCGATCGGGAATTTGGCGCTCACAAGGCAGCTCTGATCGAGCAGATCGACACCATTTCCGGAGTTCTCTCCACGCAAGCGCAGGGACCGATCGGCTACGTCAAGGTCATCCTCAAACGGGATGCATGGGCGAAGAGCCACCGCCCCGTTGGGGCGCTCTTTCGCAGTGACCGGGCCCCCGTAGTTGGGGGAGGAGATCTCGGCGTGATGATTGTCGAAGGCCGCCCATCGGCTTTGGCACAGGTGAAAGCCGAAATCGCCAAAGCCGAAACGCAGACCAGAATGCGTTATGACGAGAAAAAGGGAAAAGATGTGCCGAACCCTTCGGCACAAAAGAGTGAGACGGGAGCAATCGATCGGATCGAACTCTATGGCGCTTCCGACAAACGCAATTTTTCGGTCGGAGAGGCTGTTGCATGGCTGGCAAATCCGATGACGGGAAGCGGGTATCAAGTTGAGTTGTTCGACGCTCTGCCACCACGTGGCGAATGGGATCGACTCGATCCAGATCACAGGCGTCTGGTCGAATCCTTCGTTGCTGGCTTCAACGCCCTTGAACAAAGTTTGTCAGTAGAGCGCCTGCCTAACTGGCGGCAGCGACTCCCGATGATTTCCGTGCGCCTGGACCAGGCCGGAGATGGCGCCGTCCTACGACTGACGAGCATGTCATCGAAGGAACGCCGTGAGCTTGCACCGTTCGACCCGAGTGTCCAGCATCACAGCCGCTTGCTGGCTTTCCTGGACAAGCATCCCTTGGTTCGACGGATTGAGTTGCCCGGCATCGTGGTGCGTTCCGCTCGCTCCGCAACACCGGGGCACATTCGACCTACTCAGGCAGTCATACCCATTCGTGATAGCCGCAGGACTCATCCAAGGCTGGGCATTATCGATGGCGGTATAAGCCCTGTCCTGGCTGACTGGGTTATTGATCGATGGAATGTTCTGGCCGACGAAGACATGGATCTATCCCATGGCACGTTCATTGGTGGACTTGCCGTCGCAGGAGCTAGCATTAATGGTGCTGATACCTGCCCAGAGCCCGATGGAGCTGAACTGGTTGACGTGGCCGTCTTCCCAAATGAGCGAAAGGCTGGGGTCTTTGCATCGTACTATTCGGGTGGCCTCCCGCAGTTCTTCGATGAAATGGACGCGGCTGTCGCCGATGCGCGAGCACGGCATGGCGTACGTGTCTTCAATATGAGTTTGAACATCCTTCAGCCTGCTGCACCTGATCGCTATAGCCCACATGCGATCCGACTCGATCAGATCGCTGAAGAGAACAATGCCGTCGTATTCATTTCCGCTGGAAACATTCAGCCGCAAGACCTTCGCCCGGAGTGGCCTGTCGATGCGATGACGGCCCTTTCCAACCTTGCACTTGCAAGAAACGACGGGCTCTTGACACCAGCGGAGAGTGCGAGAAATGTTGCCGTCGCAGCACTAAATCCACCGGGGCACAGTGGTTGCTTGCCATTCGCACCAGCCCGTTTCAGTCGTCGGGGGCCTGGGCTTCGGTCCGGAGGAAAACCCGACCTCGCCCATATCGGAGGTGCGGGCACGCAGCACGCGACGCTGGGGCATGGCCTTTTTTCCATCCTTCCTGATGGAACAGTAATCGACGGTTGCGGGACCAGCTACGCCTCACCTTTGATCGCCAAGACGGCAGCCGTCCTCGACCATGCTATCGAGGGTGAGGTCTCTCGTGAAACCCTCATCGGTTTGCTGGTCCACCATGCTGAAATTCCAGAACCCTTGCGCCCGAAAATGCTGGCGCCGGTGGCGCGGCATCTTGTTGGCTTCGGGATGCCGCCGTCTGCTGAACATATTTTGGAGACGGGCGATCATTCAATTACCCTAGTTTTCGCCTCGCGTATCCAGCGCGGCCAACAGATCAATTTCCGCTTCTCGTGGCCAGCGTCCTTGGTCGGACCTAACGGAAAATGCCGAGGACGTGCAAAGCTCACGCTTGTTTCCACGCCGCCGCTGGATGCCCGGTTCGGTTCCGAATTCGTCCGGGTCAACGTGAATGCCGTCCTGCAGCAGGAGCAGGATGAGGGTAAATGGAAGGGTCGGCTTGATCCGCTCTACCTTCCGTCTTCACGAGAGTCACCAGCCGTCGAAGCGGAGCTAATCGAACATGACCTGAAATGGAGCCCGGTGAAGGTTCACGCCAAGACTTTTCCTCAGGGCGTTGGGCCTTCTTCGAACTGGCGATTGTTTGTTGAGTATCTCACCCGCACTGGAGAGGTGATGCCAGAGGGTGGCGTTCCCTTCACGGCGATTCTAACCATCAGCGATCTAAAGGGGGAAAAGCCTGTCTTCAATGACATGCGGCAAAGCCTTCAGGCGATCGGTACACAGATCGCTGACATTCGGACGGCCGCCCGCATTACACCACGAGTCTAATACCACTCCGCCGGACTGCCGAAAGATTAATTTTTTGATAGTCTGGTATAGTCAGAAAACAATGTTAGGAAAGATCAATTTTCTTTTAATTAGAAGGTGATGATCGACAGCAACAGCAATCTCCGCATTCCTCAAAAGGAGGGAGTTGCGAAAATATACAATCATTCTCAGTATGATCATGGTAAATTAGGGAGTAAGAATAAGTATCTGTCCGGAAAGTTACCTGAGACACATCCTGTTGTCGCTACGGAGGCGGGCCAAGCCCAAGATGTTGGGGTTTTCCCGACTTTCCGGGCAGATACTAACCCATCCTGCTGGCTGTGGAAAAATCAGAGAAGTTTAAATCCCGGCTTCCTTCCCTCCGCCATTTATTCTTGAACGGACGCTCTCCCGTCCGTCAGGACATTCCAAAAATCCCGAGATATCAAAAGCCTTTGCCGTAGAATAACGGAACCGGCCCGACCGCCGTTCGGGGCGAATTGGGCCGATTTTTCTCCGTTTGCGGCCTTTTTCTCTGTGGGAACTTTACCGGCGGCCAAGTCGGTACAGTTTTTTTATGCATGGATTTTCAAACGGTTGGCTGGTTAACGAAACGTTAGGATTCGCAACCGCCAGCGGATTCCGGGAGGACCCGGAATCGAATCCCGCCGTTGGAAGTACTGCTTCGCTGACGTAGCGCCGCAGTCAAGGCGGCAAGGACTGGGGTCATCGGTCACGCTCCAGTTTCCGCCGGAGTTCCAGCAGCCGGCAATCCGTGGCCAGGGTGGTGTCCTGCTCCACGATGAGTCCCAGAACCGCGCGGGCGTTGTGGGGCCAGAGGGCGATGTCGACCGGCAGGACCCGGTGTACGATCTCCAGCACAGTACCTGGAAAGCGATGCAGCAAAACCCCTTCGGGCCTGTCCGGTTCATCAAGGCCATACAAGGCTAGGGAGGCGTGCCGGTCAAGCAAGGTGAGGCAGCGGATCACCGCCTCGACACCCGCCGGGAAGTCGTCGTCCAGCGTGAACAGAACCCGGAGCAGTCCCTCGGTCTCTCGCGGGCTGTTGGCGATGCGCTGGCGCGGCCAGACGTTGCGGAGGAACGCCAGCACATCGTCCCGGCGCGACGCCGTGTCTTTCTTCGACCAGTCGGCCAAATTCCACAGCACTTGATGACGAAACTCGATCCCACCCCGCAGCAGACAGTCGCGCATGTCCTCGTCCGTGACGATGCGTGTCTGTTGTCCGTCCACTTTCGTAATCCAGCCAGACAGAAGCCCGGCGGCAAAGGCCGATGCTTCCCTTTCCTGCGCTCCCGAGACCCGCGCGAGCACCAGGGGCTTCAGGCGGAGAAAGAGCGGAAGCGACAGATGGCCCGCATACCTCAATCCGTCCCAGAATGCGGAGACACATTCCGTGCCTTCGCCCTCCGCCAGTTGGATCAGGCGCGTTTCGGTCCAGTTCGGATCGACCCGGTACAGCCATATCAGCCGGCTGGACAATACCGCGACACTATAGCAACGCAGGCTTGCCGGCAAATCGAGGAGTTCTTCCACATAACGTCGCCATTCCTGCGGGAGTCCGCTGTCCAACTGGAGATTGGCGATGGCCGGATGTTTGAACAGCGCTTTGGCAAGCCGCCCCGCAGGAGCGTTGATGCCCTCTTCCAGCCAGTCACGGCCCCGGCTGCTGTGGACGATTCCCGACCCACCAGCGCCCGGCTCCACCCAAAGCAGGCGCAGAACGGCGTCCCAGAGCGCGCGGAAGGCGTCGGGGTGATTGCGAAACAGCGTCTCGGCCATAGCGTACATCCAAGACGTCACCGGATGCACAATCGTTGCAAGACCGGATGTGGGCAGGGCGGTCAGACGACAAGCGATCAGAGCCGTCAGGCGTGGCCGGTCGTTCTTGCGCGCCTCGCTGTTGAGGTAAGCATTCCAACTGATCGTCGGGAACTCGCCGGTCTTCGTTCGCAGCATCAGGGCCGCCAGCGCCCGGACAGGCTTCAGTTGGACGAAACCCTGGAAAGGGTCCTCCTCACGCAAGAAGTCCTTCGGGTGACGCCCACGAAGGCGTTCGGCGGCGTCGATCAGCGACGCCAGAGGCTCGTTCAGCAACGGTGTCGGTGTGGGGTCGGTGACGACCCAGCCCCCGCGGCTCTCGATCGACGCCGCAGCGTCCGCCGCGTGCTCCTCGCACCAATTCGGGGCGGCTCGTCGAAGATCCTCAATGGCTTCCGCAGCCGCCGGAAGGTCGATCCCCTTTGCTTTCAGCCAATGAATGCGATCCAGAGCGTAGGCGGCGCGCCGTACAAGGAATTCTGCTCTGTTTTCACGCGGCCAGCGCGGCGGCCCCTTCAGCAGTTTTCCCGCCAGAGCCGATCGCGTTCGCGCCGGGAAGTCCGCCCATCGCGCCGCGATGGCGACGAGGAGATCGCGCTGGTGATGCCCGTCCCAAAACGCACGGGACGACAGGCCGGTCAACAGGCGCCCGGCCTCCGCCGGGGTCGTCAGGTCCCGGCGGCCGGCGGCCCACATCCGAAGTCGGGCGAAGACGTGATCGTCCTCCGGCCAAAACGCCCGCTCCTTGTAGGCCGCCGCCGCCGAATGCGCGGCGAGTTGATTGAAAAGGCCGACATATTTTGCGAGAAGGTCGTCCAGTCCACGGACGGAGGCTAGGCCGTCGGAATGGACATCCGGGTCCGGCGTCAGCGGGCGCTCCAGCCGAAGCTGGAATCCTCCGGCCTCGGCTTCCAGAACCGTCGCGCGTTCCAACATCCGCCCGACCGCCCGGACCATCGACGCGAGATGCGCCGCCGGAATGACGACATCCGTTTCCCAGTCCGGATATTCCACCTTCAAGTTGAACAGTTGATCCATCCCGAGGTCGGGCTGATCCCGTGGCGGGATCGGTCCGCCCCAGAATGGGCCGGCGACCGTCAGGCGCGGCTGGAGCATCGTCGCGATGCGTTCCGCCGTTGAAACGGTCCATCCATCGGTGGCCAATTCCTTTTTCAGATCGTACCAATCGCGCCGGCCCCGGGAGTGTTCCTCATTCCAGGACGCCAGCAGGTGACGCCACGCCCGCTTCACGACGGGGCCGAACCGCTCAGCCTTCTGATCGACCGCCCACCGAATCTGGTCGCGAACATCAGGATGCAGCGCGCCCTGCTTCGTGGCCCACCACACAGCAGCCGGCTCGTGGCACACCATCGACAGCCAAACCCCCAGAGACCACAGGCGCGGCGGCAAGGCGACCGGCGCGTTGGCGGCGGGTCCGGCGAACCTCGCCGGCCGCCCGGCGGGGGAGTCCCCGGTTTGGGTCGTGAATGCGCTCCAGGCACATTCTGGAACCTTCCGATCAGTGAAGTGATCGTCCGGGGCGACCCGCGCAGGAACCGGATCGTCGTCAATACCGTAGCGGTCGAAGGGATCGACGTGTTCCCCCACCTCGAGGCGCCGTCCAAGGTTTCCAGGCTGCCCAAAGCGGATCGCCGGGTCGAAGACGCACAGCCATTCCGCCGGGGGCGGCGGGTCGGCCTGCGCCAGGATCTTCGCGCCATAATCGGTTGAGACGAGGTGGGTCACCTGCCCACGCTCATGGGGGGCGAGATCGGCGGGGCCGCGGCTGGCCTTGGCGATGACCGACCCCGTCCAAGCCTGCGGATCGCGCGCCCGCGCCGCCCAGGCGTCCAGGGTGGACCAGAGCGCGGCGTGGTCGTCAGCGACGTCATACGCGATGGCTTGCACGCCCTTGGACCGCCACCGCGCCCGCGCCACCTCCGGTGGGCCGTCCTGGAAGGCGTAGAGGCCAGCCGTGCTGGTGGCGGTGCGGCCGAGGGCTTCCAGAAGATATTGGATCGGCGGGTCGTCGGCGCTGTAGCCGACGAACACGATCTGGAACCGTTGCAGAAGCTGCCGCATGAAATTCGCCGCCCAGCCTTCCGCCAGATAGGCATGCCCGAAATCGGCGGAGGAGACCACGAACTCCTCCCCCTCGACCCCGGTGAAATCCCTATTGATAATCCCGTGCAGATGCACGACGCCTTCGAACGTCGCCCGACGGCGCAGGTCCGGCAGGAGGGGCGGCGTCCAGGTCCTGATGCACGGATCAATCGTCTGAAACAGGCGGTCGAAGTTGGTGGTGACGAGGCGAACGGCGCCGTCGGGACCACGGGCCAGATCGAGAAGGGTCTGATGGGCGGACAGGTTGGCGTTCGGCATGGGGCGCAGCGCCTTGGCGACCTCCTCTCGCACCAACTCAATGGGGAATTCCTGCTCCAGCAGCCCGAAGATGCGGTCGGCGGAGATCGGCTCCTTGTCTTTCTTACTGGAGAAAAGGCGTCGTGCGTCGCTGTCCGCAGCTGCGCCCAACTGATCGAGAACCGTCGTGGTCAGCCCGGAGAAATTCGGCAGCCCGGCCTTCGCCAGCGACACGCCGGCCCCACAGAAGAAAACGACCCGCCCCTCGTCGCGGGCGACGAGGAGGTCGTTTGGTATCGAAGGACCATTTTCAAGGAAGAGCATGGTTTTTGCCGGGAGCGAGGCGGGACATTGGGTGACGGAGCGGTCAGGCGGCGACGTCTGATGCGGCGTCAGTGATCTCGACGCCATAGTTGAAGGTGACGCTGCGGATCACCTTGAGCAACAGGTTTTCGCCCATTATAGACGGCGCTACGTTTTCACTGCGATGGCGATCAGCTTGAACGCCATCAGCTTGGCGATTTCCTGCGACAGGCGCCCATTCATTCGGACCGTCCGGCGCCGGACGGTGGTGAACACGCTTTCGATGGGGTTGGTGGTCCGCACGTGCGTCCGATGCTTAGCGGGGATGTCATAGAAGGTGAGCAAGGTGTGCCGACCGGATCGTGACGAAGCCGCGGGGAGAGGATCAAGCAAACTCCCATAATTTGCGCTGCTCGTCCCAGGCTTCCGGCACGTTTTGCAGCATGCGGTTGGCGGAGAGGCCGCGCGGCTGACGACCGTCGAGGATCGCCGCCACAATGTCCGGCGCCAAACAGGTGAACGCCAGCAGGCGACTGACGTAGGGAATGGTGACTTTCTCCTGCTCCGCCAGATCCGCCACAGACGCCGATGCGCCGGTTTCAATCCGTCGCCGCCAGCGGTGGGCCTTCACCAAAA
>ERZ761609.1095-NODE-1095-length-26154-cov-31.170849_pt1 | contig 26154 bp, 23 predicted proteins | sample MGYA00511163_ERZ761609 | MGnify/ENA primary metagenome ERZ761609 (study PRJEB28899, sample SAMN02445070) | bioreactor sludge metagenome | biome: EBPR sludge | place: Australia: Brisbane, Thorneside Wastewater Treatment Plant | collected 2011-12-16 ... | reverse complement strand
CCGATCTGTCGGCGCCGGCGCTGGACGGCGAAAGCATCCGCGCGGTGGCCTCCGGCGTGGTGGCGGTGACGCTGCTGGCGCTGACCGAGGCGGTGTCGATCGCTCGTGCGCTGGCGGCACGCTCCGGCCAGCACGTCGACGGCAACCAGGAATTCATCGGCCAGGGGATGTCGAATATCGCCGGCGCGTTCTTCTCGGGCTACGTCGCCACCGGCTCCTTCAACCGCAGCGGGGTGAACTACGCCGCCGGTGCCAAGACGCCACTGGCGGCAATGATGGCGGGCTTCTTCCTGCTGCTGGTGGTGCTGCTGGTGGCGCCGTGGGCGCGTTTCCTGCCCAACGCCGCCATGGCTGGCATTCTGTTCCTGGTGGCCTGGGGGCTGATCGACTTCAAGGAAATCGCCCATACGGTAAAGACCAACCGCTCCGAATTCGCCATCATGGCCGCCACCTTCGCTGCCACGCTGTTCCTGACACTGGAAGAGGCCATCATCATCGGCGTGCTGATGTCGCTTTCGCTGTATCTGGCGCGCACTTCGAAGCCTCAGGTGCACGTGCGCGCGCCCAACCCGCACAACCGCAAACGCAAGTTCACCGATGCCGCCCATGCCCCGCAATGTCCGCAGCTGCGCTTCGTGCGCATCGACGGTTCGCTGTTCTTCGGCGCCACCGCGCACGTGCGCGAAAAACTGGCCGCCCAGGATCTGGCGCAGCCCGAACAGAAGCACGTGGCCATCATCGCGCACGGCATCAACTTCATCGACATGGCCGGCGCCGAAGTCCTCTCCAGCGAAGCCCAGCGCCGCCGCCGCGCGGGTGGCGGGCTCTACCTCATCGGCGCCAAGGACAGGGTGCAGGAACAGCTGGCGGAAAACGGTGCCCTGAAAGCGATCGACGGCGCCAACCTGTTCGATTCCAAAACCGATGCCATCGCCGAAATCTATCGCCATCTGAACCGCGATGTCTGCCGCACCTGCAGCGCGCGCGTTTTCCGCGAATGCATGCCGACGCAGGTCGAGCCGGCCAGCCACCCGCATCCCTTCATTCCAGCAGGAGTCCAGCCATGAAAACCCGTCAACGCATCCTGGTTCCATTCACCCACGGTCACAGCGGATCGGCCTTGCTGCGCCGAGCCGGCGAGATCGCCGCGGCCGGGGAGATCGAACTGCTGGTGGTGAGCGTGCTGGACACCCGATCCGGTTTCGAGCTGGATGGGCCTGCCGGCAATCTGCCCGGCGAGCGCGCCGCCCGCCTCGCGCCGGCCGAGCAGAAGCGGCTGGACCACGATCTGATGCGGCACGGCCTGGGCCGGGCGCGGGCCACCGTGATATGGGGCGAGCCGCGCGCCGCCCTGTCCGCGCTGATCCACAGCTGGCGCCCCGATATGATCGTGTGCGACGGACGGACACGCCGCATGCTGCCGGCCCGGACCGGCGACGAAGGCCCGCAGATGATGCGGGTCGGCCGCACCGGCGCCTTCGCGCGCCTGGCCGGATTTTTCTTCCCGCCGGCGCAGGGGCATGCCTGAGCAGGCCGCCTGCCCGCCACTTTTCAGCCCATCCACAGGAAGGATTTACCTTGATTCGTCGCAACCCCCGAGGCGACCTGCCGGTCGTGCACGACACCGCCTTCGTCGATCCCACCGCCATCCTCTGCGGCCACATCATCGTCGGCGAGAACGTCTTCATCGGCCCCTATGCGGTGATCCGCGCCGACGAGGTCGATGACAACGGCCACATGGAACCCATCGTCATCGGTGCCCATTCGAACATCCAGGATGGCGTGGTGATCCATTCCAAGGCGGGCGGCCGGGTCGAGATCGGCGAATACACGTCGATCGCCCACCGCTCCATCGTGCATGGCCCCTGCGAGGTGGGGAATCGCGTCTTCATCGGCTTCAATTCGGTGCTGTTCAACTGCGTGGTGGGCGCAGGCTCGGTGGTGCGCCACAACTCGGTGGTCGAAGGCTGCAGCGTGCCCGACGGCTTCTACATTCCCTCCACCTGCAACATCCACTCGGACGAGGAACTGGCCCGCATCGAGCGCGTCACCCCCGATGCGGCCGATTTCTCGGAAAGCGTGGCGCAGGCCAACCACGAACTGGTGAAGGGCTACAAGCGCATCCGCAACGAGTTCTAGCGCGCGATGCCAGGCTCAAGCGCGGGCAGGGACGACGGCTTTTCCGGCTGCGGCTTGCTGACCGGACAGAACAGGTCGTCTTTGCCCGCTTCGCCCAGCCATTCATAAATGGCTGCCAGCGCCTGGTCCTCGTTGGCGAAAATGTGCTGCTGGCCGATCTCGTCGAACAGGCCGGTGTTGCGCATCACGTCCAGCACCTGCTTCTTGAGGCCGGAGAACACCAGGGTGATGCCGCTTCCATGCAGGCGCTCGTTGAGGTGCTGGATGACCTCCTCGCCGGTGGCATCCAGGTTGTTGATGCCGTCGCCCACCACCAGCACGTATCGGGCCTTGGGATGCTCGGCCACCGCTTCGAGGATGGTGTCCTCGAAGTAGGAGACGTTGGCGAAGTACAGCTGGCCGTCGAAGCGCATGGCGACGACATGCTCGCTGGTGGGCAAACCCGGGTTCACCTTGACGTCGCGCAGGGTGCCGTCGGCGTAGCGGCCGAGCTGGGCGACGCGCGGTTTCATGGTGCGGTACAGGTACAGCGCCAGCGCCAGCGCCGCGCCAAACAGGATGCCCTTGTCCAGGTGCGGTGCGGCGATCAGCGTGACGCAGAAGGTGAAGATCGCCACCGCGCCGTCCGCCTTGCTGGCCTTCCAGGCGTGCTTGATCGCGGCCGGAGTGAGCAGTCCGGCAACCGCCAGCAGGATGATGACACCCAGCGTCGCTTTCGGCAGATGGTAGAGGAAAGGCGTCAGAAACAGCAGCGTGACCGCAACGAACACCCCGTTGAACACCATGGCGAAGCCGGTTTTCGCACCCGCCTGCAGATTGATCACCGAACCGGTGAAGGAGCCGGTGGCCGGATAGGCCTGAAAGAACGAGCCGCCTATGTTGGCGACGCCCTGGCCGATCAGCTCCTGGTTGGGATCGAGGCGCTGCTTGGTCTTTGCCGCCAGCGCCTTGGCCATCGAGATGCTTTCCATGAAGGCGACCAGCGCAATGATCAGCGCGGCGGAAAACAGCTGCATGAAGGCGTCGAGCGACAACGCCGGCACGCGGAAGGACGGCAAGCCGGCCGGGATGTTGCCGACCACGTCGCCACCGCCGGTCAGGTTCATGGTGCCGTTTTCGATTTTCTTGATGTGCCAGTGCTGGCCATCGGTCTTCACGCCGCCGGGGACAGCACCTTCCAGATACAGCGTTGCGGACTGGCCATCGGGCGCATCGGCGCGCTCGAAACCCAGCTTGCGGATGTATTGCATACGCTCCTTGTTCTGCTGCTCGAAACCCGCGGCCTCCAGATTCAGCAGGTCGATCTGGTAGTTGAGATCGGCCGCAGCACGGGCGTCGTTCACCTTTTCCAGCCCACGCAATGCGGCCGTTTTTGCCGTGACATCGGCCTTGATCTCGTCGATGCGCGCCTGCGCCTGGGCATAGCTCGCCACCAGTTCGCGCGCGGCGGGGTCGGCAATCGTGTCGGGCGCGCCACTGGTCTTGTGCGCAAAGCCGGCCGCAAAGCTGACCAGGGTGGTGATCACCACCGCAACCAGCACGCTGGGCTTGGCCAGCAGCGGGATCTTCTTCATCCCCAGCATCAGGGCCAGCGCAAACACCGACATCGCCAGCGTGGGCAGATGGGTCTGCGGTAGATAGGCGAACATTTCCCAGATATCCGCCAGGAAGGAATCGCTGCGGCCCTTGGGGATGCCCAGCAGCATATCAAGCTGGGAGAGCGCAATGATGATGGCCGCCGCATTCATGAAGCCCAGAATCACCGGATGCGACACGAAGTTGACGATGGTGCCCAGCTTGAGCACGCCCAGGCTGAACTGGATGACGCCGACCATCAGCGTCAGCAGCAGCGCAAGACCGATATAGTCCTCGGAAAACGGGATCGCCAGCGGCGCCAGTGCCGCGGCCGTCATCAGCGACACGATCGCCACCGGGCCGGTTGCCAGTTGCCGCGAAGATCCCCACAACGCCCCCAGGATCGCCGGGATGAACGCCGTATACAGGCCGAAATACACCGGCAGCCCCGACAACTGCGCATACGCCATCGCCTTCGGGACCAGCACCAGCGCGCCGGTGATGCCGGCCATCATGTCGCCGCGCAGGACGACCGAGCTGACGGGAAACCAGGCCAGAAAGGGAAAAAACCGCACAAGCCATTTGTTGTCGTACATGAGTGCCGCCCCGAACGCTTACAAGTTGCTTACCGCAACATTGGTGTTGAAAAATGTAATATTCTAACATTTTGACACGACGTACCGGAAGCCGCCGGCCCGCCCGCTCGCGGCGGATTCAGGGCAAGCCGGTTTCCGGCCCACACATCAACCGAGGCCATATATGATTCGTCGCAATCCCAACGGGGACATCCCCCAGGTACACGAGACCGCCTTCGTCGACCCCACTGCCATCCTCTGCGGCAAGATCATCGTGGAAGCCAATGTATTCATCGGGCCGTATGCGGTGATACGCGCGGACGAGGTCGATGACGATGGCGGCATGGAGCCCATCGTCATCGGCGCCGATTCGAATATTCAGGACGGGGTGGTGATCCACTGCAAGGCGGGGGGCGGGGTCAACATCGGGCGCGGCACCTCGATCGCGCACCGTTCCATCGTGCATGGGCCCTGCACGGTCGGCGACCATGTGTTCGTCGGCTTCAACTCGGTGCTGTTCAACTGCGTGGTCGGCGACGGCTCGGTCATCCGCCACAATTCGGTAGTGGAAGGCTGCGAGGTGCCGGCCAGTTTCTACATCCCCTCGACCGCCAACATCCGCTCCAATGCGGATCTGGCCGGAATCGAGCGGGTGACGGCGGATGTCAGCGATTTCTCGGAAAGCGTGGCGCAGGCCAACCACGAACTGGTGAAGGGCTACAAGCGCATCCGCAACGAGTTCTAGCTGTGGTGCTTCAATAGCTTGCTCCCGCCGGCCGGCCTTGCAACGATGGGGACTGTGCTATGTTGCAACAAGGCGCCTGCCTTGCGGGCAGAGCCCTACGTCATCCACCCACGAGCCCAATTCGTCGCGGAGGTTCCATGCGTTTCCATCACTCAATCAAGAAATTCGCTTCCCTGTTGCTGGCCGCCTCGTTTCTGGGCGCACAGATTGCGCCGGTCCAGGCCGGGATGGTCGGCACTGCTCAAGTGCTGGCCGCCGAACAGGGCAGGCTGGATCGTAACCGGCTGGCATCCCTGCTGGAACGGGAAGATCTGCAGCGCCGGCTGTCTGCTCTGGGGGTCGACGTTCAAGATGCCAGGGACCGGGTGGCGAACCTGACCGATGCCGAAGTCGCCCGGATCAACCAGCACATCACTGAACTGCCTGCCGGCGGAGACGTGCTGGGCGTTGTCGTGCTGATCTTCATCATCTTCATCATCACCGACGCCATCGGCGTAACCGACATCTTCCCCTTCGTGCATCCCATCAAATAAGTCCGTTTCGATGAGGAGCGCCATCCGACGCGCCCGCCTTCTGGCGGGCGTTCTATTCATTAGCGCCCTGCTTGCGGCCTGCGCCCATCGGACACCGATCCCGGACACGCGGCTGGCCGAACTCCCGGCCAGGGTGGAACTGACCGCCACCCCCTTCTTTCCCCAGGAACGCTACCAGTGCGGGCCGGCCGCGCTGGCCACGGTGCTGAATGCGCGCGGCAAAGCCGTCACGCCCGAAGCGCTCGTTCCCCAGGTCTATCTGCCCGCCCGCGAGGGCAGCCTGCAGGCGGAAATCATGGCGGCCGCGCGCCGGCAGGGATTGCTGGCGCTGGCGGTCGAGCCCGCGCTGGATGCCCTGCTGGCAGAAATCGCAGCCGGCCATCCGGTGCTGGTGCTGCAAAATCTGGGGCTGGACTGGCTGCCACGCTGGCACTACGCGGTGGCAATCGGCTACGACCTGGAGCGACAGGAACTCATCCTGCGCTCGGGCACCGCGCCAAGGCGCATCACGCCCTTGCGCGTGTTTCTGAACACCTGGGACCGCGCCGCGCGATGGGGCATCGTCGTACTCACCCCCGGCACCTTTCCGGCGCGGCCCCAGGCGGCGCCCTACCTGGAAACCGCAAGCGCCCTCGAAAGCCTCGGCATGCATCAGGAAGCGCGTGCTGCCTATCAGGCGTCGACCGAACGATGGTCGGACAACCCCGTCGCCTGGCTCGGACTGGGCAACGCCGAGTACGCCCTCGGCCACGCCCGGCAAGCCGAACAGGCCTTCCGTCGAGCCCTGCGCACCGAGGCCGGCACCGCCGCTGCCTGGAACAACCTTGCCTACGCCCTGGCCAGGCAGCAATGCATCCGTTCAGCCCGGATGGCCGCACGATGCGCCCAGCGGATCGCGCCAGAAAACAGCGAGTACGCGCATACCCTGAACGAAATGGAAGAGCAACGGGTAGCGGGCGCGGAAAACTGCCTGCCGCCGCCCGCCTGCCCCGTTCGACAAGCGCCCGAAAGCGCCAGAACCGACACAATTGGCCTCCTGCCCCCACCTCGTTGAGGCAGGGGGATAGCGCGAAAGCGGCAGCCCACCGGTTCTGCCCGCATCACCCTTTCTCCACCTCGTACCGTTTCAGCTTGCGCCACAAGGACACGCGATCGATGCCGAGGATTTGCGCGGCCAGGGTCTGGTTGCCGCCGGCTTCCTGCAGCACCCAGTTGATGTAGTCCTGCTCCTGCTCTTCCAGACTGGGGATGCGCCCCTCTTTTTTGCGGAAGGTGCGAATCGACAGTTCGCGCAGGTCCTCCGGCAGCTGGGCGGGCTCGATGCGGTGGCCGCTGGAGAGCGCGACGCCGCGCTCGACGATGTTTTCCAGTTCGCGCACGTTGCCGGGAAAATCGTAGGCGCGCAGCAGTTCGAGGGTGTCGGGCGCAAGCTCGCCGACGTCCTTGCCCATCAGGGCGGCGTGCTTGAGCAGGAAATGATGGGCCAGCAGCGGCACGTCTTCCTTGCGGGCGCTCAGGGCGGGGATGTGCAGGTTGACGACGTTGAGGCGGAAATAGAGATCCTGGCGGAAGCCGCCGGCCTTGACCATTTCCTGCACGTCGCGATTGGTGGCGGCGATGAAACGCACGTCCACCGCGAGGGGCCGGGTGGCGCCCAAGGGCAGCACTTCCTTTTCCTGGATCACACGCAGCAGCTTGACCTGCATGGCGGGCGACATTTCGGTGATCTCGTCGAGAAACAGCGTGCCGCCGCTGGCCGCTTCCAGCAGCCCCTGCTTGTCGGCGTGGGCGCCGGTAAAGGCGCCCTTGACGTGACCGAACAGCTCGTTGGCCAGCAGCTCCTCGTTGAAGGCGCCGCAGTTCACCGCCACGAAGGGGCCGGACGCGCGCCGGCTATGGTGGTGCAGGTAACGGGCGAACAGCTCCTTGCCGGTGCCGGATTCGCCGGTGATGAGGATGTTGCAGTCGGTCGGCGCGACCTGCCGCGCCATGTCGAGCAGGTGCTGCATGTGGTGATCCTGGGTGAGGATGCGCACCTTGCCCTGGTAGCTTTCCACCTGTTCCCTGAGGCTGCGGTTTTCGCGCTTGAGGCGGATTTTCTCCAGCGCTTCGGCCACCACCTTGCGCACCTCATCCAGCCGATAGGGCTTGGCGATGTAGTAGAAGGCGCCGTGCTTCATCGCCTCGACGGCGGATTCCAGGGTGGCGTAGCCGGTGATCAGGATGACTTCGGTATCGGGGTGGTTTTCGCGGCAGCGCCGGAGTATCTGCATGCCGTCCACCTTCTCCATGCGCAGGTCGGTGAGCACCACGTCGAAGGACTGCTTTTCAAGCAGGGCCTGGGCGTTGCTCCCGCTCTGGGTGGCGGTGACCGCGTAGCCCTCTTTTTTCATCACGTGCTCGAGATTTTTCATGGCGACTTTTTCGTCGTCCACGATCAGAAGCTTGCCACTGGTCATGCGTCCTCCGGTCGTTCTATGCCCCCTTGGGGGTGGGTGTTTTCTTGCGCGGGCAGGCAGACATGGAAAACCGTTCCCGTGCCAGGCTCGCTTTCCACGGCGATGCAGCCGCCATGCTCTTCGACGATCTCGAAGGCGATGAACAGCCCCAGCCCCGACCCCTTGCCCACCTCCTTGGTGGTGAGGAAGGGATCAAGGATGCGCGGCAGCAGGTCGGCGGGGATGCCGTGGCCGTCGTCGCGCACCTCGATGTCGACCATCTTGCCGCTGCTGGCGCACTGGCCGAAGGCAAACAGGTTCCTGCCGTCCGGCGCGGCGCGCCCCGCCGGACGCAGCCGGGCGGCAAGCGTCACATGACCGGCGGTGTCCACCGCCTCAAGGGCGTTGCGGATGAGGTTGAGAAACACCTGCTGCAATCGCTGCCGGTCGCCGGTCACGCATAGATCCGCCGGAATATCGACCGCCACGGCGACGCGGCTGGGCACCTGGCCCTTGACGAAGCGCAGGGTTTCCTCGATCAGTGGCGCAAGCGGCAGGATTTCACGGCGGATTTCGCGGTCGCGCGCGAAGTCCAGCAGCGAGCGCACGATGTTGCGTGCGCGCAGCGTCTGCGCGTCGATTTCCGCCAGCAGTTCGTCGCGCAGCACGGGATCGGCCGTCCCGCCCTCCTCCAGCAGGATCTGGCAGGAACTCGAAATATTCGACAGCGGATTGTTGAGCTCATGCGCCACCCCCGACAGCAGGGTACCGAGCGAGGCCAGCTTCTCTGCGCGCAACAGTTGCTGCTGGCGCAGTTCCAGTTCGCGCATCACCTGATTGAAGGCCTGGGTAAGCGAAGCAATTTCGCGATCGGGCGAGACCGGCTCCAGGCGGGTCAGCCTGCCGCTGGCCACCGCCGCCATGTCCTCTTCCAGGCGCTGCAGCGGCCGCGCGACACGCCGCGACACCAGCAGCCCGATCGCCACCGCCGCCAGCGCCAGAAACACGATCGAGCCTGCCAGCACCTGGCGATGCCGGTCCAGCGAGGCTTGCAGGCCCGTCCGTTCGGCGCGGGCGATCGCCTCGGCCGCGTTGACCATCGCCTTGCCGATCTGGCGGATTTCGTTTTCCAGATCGGCGGTCGGGACCGGATCGCCTGCCGTGTAGGCCTCCATGAGTGCGGCGTAACGCCTCAGCGAGCGTGCCAGCGCGTCGGTTTGGCGCGCGCCGGCGAAGGTGACGAACGCTGCGCGGTGATTCTGCAGCAGCGCCTGTGCCTGCCGGATATAGGCCCGGTTTTCGGCCAAGTCCTCCGCCTGCCGATAGAGAAAAATGTTTTTCTCGAAGCGGCGGATTTCCAGGGTGGCGTCGAAGAATTCGGCGATGTGGCCGCCCGCGACGACCTTGTCGCCGATGAGTCGCAACTCGAAAAAGGCGAACACGGACAGGCCGACGGTCAGGGTGGCCAGTGCGTAATACCCGAGCGTGATTTTGCGTCGCAGCGAATGCATGGCGCCAGCATGCCACCCAGTGTTGCCAAATGCAATATAAACACACGCATTGCAACAACCTGGCGTATTGTAAAATTAATCAATTCATAACAATGATTTAACTCAAATTTAACCCATTTCAGCGTAAAGGAAACATTCGAACCATTTCTATTCGCAACACACGGCCTCTCGCACGCACGCGCACGGCCTGGCATTTCATGCGTGAATTCAATCCATTGCATGAAATCTAAGATCTGGCACGAATGATGCTTCAACGGGTTGTCCATCAATCAAGCGCGCCCCATGACGCATCCCGGCAAACAACGAACCGTCCTCCTCGCCGTGCGCGAAGGCCATGTGGAGCCACGCTTGCTGACTTCCGCGCTCGAACTTTGCCGCCGCCTCGAAGCCGATCTGGAAATTCAGGTCATTGCCGCCGGCGAGACACCGCCGCCCGAGCTGGACGGCTTTCTGGCTACACTGCGCGAAGCCGGCTTGCCGTTCAGCCTGACAGTGAAACCCAGCCTGCGGCGGCGCGATCTGGTGGACTACGCTAACGCCCACGAACATATCGCGGCGCTGGTGATCGACTCGCGCGAAGGCTGGGAGGCGCTGGCTCAGGACCGCACCAGCGACCCCTGGAAACGTCTTGAATGTCCACTGGTGACCGCCGCTGCGCACGACAAGAAGCACTGAACCCTGCCCCACAGAAAAAACTCGCTCATGCCTGCTTCCCTGAAAAAATTCTTTCCGTTCCTGCACTGGTTTCCCCTCAAGGGCGACATCCTCAAGGCCGATTTCCTGGCTGGCATCACCGTGGCGCTGGTGCTGATCCCGCAGTCCATGGCCTACGCGCAGCTGGCCGGGATGCCCGCTTATTTCGGCCTGTATGCGGCGTTCCTGCCGGTGGCGGTGGCGGCGCTGTGGGGCAGTTCGAATCAGCTCGCCACCGGGCCGGTGGCGGTGGTATCGCTGCTCACCGCATCGTCGCTGGCGGTGCTCGCCACGCCGGGGTCGGACCAGTTTGTCGCGCTGGCCATCATGCTGGCACTCTTGGTAGGCATCGTGCAGTTGCTGCTGGGCGTGTTCAAGCTGGGGGTGATCGTCAACTTCCTGTCGCATCCGGTCATCGTCGGCTTTACCAATGCGGCGGCGATGATCATCGGGCTGTCGCAGGTATCCAAGCTGTTCGGCGTGCCGATGGGGCGCAGCGAACACTTCATCAACGACATCGTCGGCGTGTTCAGGCTGATCGGCGACACCCACCTGCCGACGCTGGCGATGGGCGTGCTGGCGATCGCCATCATGTGGGGCATCAGGAAATACAAGCCGAAGCTGCCTGGTGTGCTGATCGCGGTAGTGGTGACGACGCTGCTGTCGTGGTCGATCGGCTTCGAAAGAAACGCGGCCGGCAAGCCCGAGCAGATCGCCGACCCGGCATTGCTGGCAGTGGTGCAGCAAAGCATGGCGGCCGCCAGGCGGGCGGATGATCTCAATACATCGATCGTGGAAAAATCCGCTGCGCTCAAGTCCATGCAGAAAACGGCGGGCGGACAAAACGTTCGCACGGTGCAGATGGCGGCCGAGCTGGAACTCGCCCGCATTGAGGCCCGCGCCGCGGAAGAGGCATTCAACAAGGAAAAAGCCGCGCTGCGGCATCTGCAAGTCGTGCGCAGCGTGGATGCGGACGGCGCGACCCTCGCCATCTATGCACTGGGTCGTGCCCCGCAGGACGTGGTGTTGGACGATACGCGCTACCGGTTGCGCAAGCTCACCGCAAGCGACTTCAAGCTGGTGGGCGGCGGCGAAGTGGTAGGCGCAATCCCCGAAGGGCTGCCCAGCGTGAAGATGCCCGATTTCAATCTGGACGCCCTCGGCTCGCTGCTGTCCACGGCACTGGTCATCTCGCTGGTGGGCTTCATGGAAGCCATTTCCATTGCCAAGGCCATCGCCGCCAAAACCCGGCAGCGCCTCGACCCCAATCAGGAATTGATCGGCCAGGGGCTTTCCAACGTGGTGGGCAGCCTGACCCAGGCATTCCCGGTATCGGGCTCGTTCTCGCGCTCTGCGGTCAACATGAATGCGGGCGCCAAAACCGGCATGAGCTCGGTCATTACCGCGCTGTTCGTGCTGCTGACGCTGCTGTTCCTGACGCCGCTGCTGTACCACCTGCCGCAGGCGGTGCTGGCCGCCATCATTATCATGGCGGTGATCGGGCTGGTGAATCTCAAGGCGGTCAAGCACGCCTGGCACGCCAGCAAGCACGACGGCATCGCCGCCGTGGCAACCTTTATCGCCACCCTTGCGTTTGCGCCGCATCTCGACAACGGCATCATGGTGGGCGCGGGCCTGGCGCTCGGCCTGTACCTGTACCGCACGATGTCGCCGCGCGTCGCCATTCTCGGCCGCTACAGCGACGGTACCTTGCGCGATCTCAAGGTCTACCCAGACCTGCCCACCAGCAAGCACCTGGTGGCGATCCGCTTCGACGGCTCGCTCTACTTCGCCAACGTCGCCTACTTCGAGGACGCGGTACTGGAAGCTGTGGCCAACCACCCCGACGCCAGATACGTACTGGTGGTGGGCGACGGCATCAACCAGCTGGACGCGTCCGGCGAGGAAGTCGTCCATCACCTGGTCGAGCGCCTGCGCAGCACCGGTATCACGCTGGTGTTCAGCGGCCTGAAGCGGCAGGTACTGGACGTGATGCGCGCCACCAGCCTGTACGACGTCATCGGCCAGAACAATCTGTTTGCCACGGAAGACCAGGCGATTGCTGCGATTTACGAGCAGCTGGGCGAAAATGCGTCAGACGACCTGTTCTGCCTGGTCCCTACGGCAAGATAGGCCCGATTCCGGCGACGGCTCGCCCTCACACGCGCAGGAACCGAAACAGATGAATTTCTTCCCGGCTGGCTGGAAACCTTACCCAGGCCATCTTCTGAAAGAAGACCTGACGGCCGGCCTGATCGTGGCGGTGGTGTCGATCCCGCTCGGCCTGGCGTTGGCCATTGCCTCGGTGGCAACGCCCATCCGGGGCCTGCTGACCCCGGCCATCGCGGGTTCGCCGGCCGCCCTACCTGACGGCTCGCGCTGTGAGCCTGGAACCGGGGCACGATAGGTTTACAACAAAATATGACGGAAACCCTTCCTATGTTTTCCTTCGATCCGGTCCAATGGGCCTGGGGCGTCGTGTTGTTCTGGCTGGCACTGGGATTTGCCGCCCTGCTACTGCAAGGCGCGCAGCAGCAGCTGAGCCGGCTGGTGTTTCCGCTCGGCGCGCTCGGTGCGCTCGTCATTGCGGGGGTGGGCGTGGCCGGGATGACAGGGCCCGCGTCCACGACCGTGCTGCCCATCGGCTTGCCCGACCTGCCTTTCCATTTGCGGCTGGACGCCCTGTCCGCCTTTTTCATGGTGCTGCTGGGCGGCGCGGCATTCGGCGTCAGCGTGTATGCCTCCGGCTATTTCCGCAGCATGGCCGCGGGCCCGCTCGCGCTGCTGGGCCTGTGGTACCACCTGTTCCTGGCGGGCATGGTCACGGTGCTGCTGGCCGACGATGCCTACGCCTTCATGGTGGCGTGGGAAGTGATGGCGCTGTCGTCCTATTTTCTCGTCACCACCGACCACAAGATTCCCGAAATCCGCCGCGCCGGCTTTCTCTATCTGCTGATCGCGCACATCGGCGCGGTGGCGTTGCTGCTGAGTTTCGGCGTGCTGCAGGGCGGGCACGGCGACTACACCTTCGACACCATGCGCGTGGCCGAGATGACCCCGCTCTGGGCCTCGGCCGCCTACCTGCTGGCGCTGTTCGGTTTCGGCGCCAAGGCAGGGCTGGTGCCGATGCACGTGTGGCTGCCGGAGGCGCACCCGGCCGCGCCCTCGCCGGTGTCCGCGCTGATGTCGGGGGTGATGCTGAAGACCGCCATTTACGGCCTCTTGCGCGTGACCTTCGATCTGCTCAACGTGCAGATCGGCTGGTGGGGCACGCTGGCGCTGGCGCTGGGTTTGATTACTGCGCTGTACGGCGTGATTTTCGCTGCGGTGCAGTCGGACATGAAGCGCCTCCTCGCCTGGTCGTCGATCGAGAACATCGGCGTGATCATCGCCGCCTTCGGCCTCACGCTGATTTTCTATACCGACGGCAAGGGTACGCTGGCGGCGCTGACGCTGACCGCGCTGCTCTATCACGCGCTCAACCACGCCTTCTTCAAGGGCCTGCTGTTCGTCGGCACCGGCTCGGTGCTGCACGCCACCGGCGAGCGCAACATGGGGCGGCTGGGCGGCCTGATGCGCTTCATGCCGTGGACCGCCTGGCTGACCCTGGTCGGCGCGCTGGCGATCGCCGGCCTGCCGCCGTTGAACGGCTTCGTCTCGGAATGGCTGCTGCTGCAGGCCTTCCTGCTCACTCCGGGGCTCAACCAGCCCTACCTCAACATGGTGATCCCGGTGGCCGCGGCCACCGTGGCGCTGGCCGCGGCGCTCGCCGCCTACGTGATGGTCAAGTTCTACGGCGTCGTCTTCCTCGGCCAGCCACGCGACCCGGCGCTGCACCAGGCGCACGAGGCCGGCTGGCCGGAACGCCTCGGCATGCTATGGCTGGCGGCCGGCTGCGTGCTGCTGGGTCTGTTCCCCGCCCAGGTCGTCGGCTGGCTCGCCCCCGTGGTGCGCCTGCTGACCGGCCAGTCGCTGGTGAACGACGGCAACTGGCTGATACTGGCGCCGGTCTCGGCGGAACGCGCAAGCTACGCGCCGCTGATTTTCTTCGCCGTGGTGGCGGCAGTGCTGCTGCTGACCATCCTGTGGGTGCGACGCATCTACCACGGCCGGGTGCGCCGCAGCGATCCGTGGGACTGCGGCTATCCGGAGCAGGATGCGCGCATGCAGGACAGCGCCGAAGGTTTCGGCCAGCCGATAAGGCAGATTTTCGAAGTGTTCATGCGGGTGGAGCGGGAAACCCCCGATCCCTTCGACCGCAAGCCGCGCTACAGCGGCGCCTCGCTCGACAAGCTCTGGTTCGTTCTCTATGAACCGATCGCGCGGGTGACGGGCTGGCTATCGGAGCAGGCCGGGCGGCTGCAGCATGGCCGCATCCAGTGGTACCTGATCTACAGCTTCGCCACCCTGATCTTTCTTCTGGTTTTCACACGATGAGTACCGGCATCCTTCTGCAACTCGCCCAGACCCTGCTGGCCATCCTGCTGGCACCCCTGTTGATGGGCTGGGTCAACCAGTGCCGCGCCTGGCTGCAGGGGCGCAGCGCGCCGCCGATCACCCAGCCCTACCGCACGCTGAAGAAGCTGTTCCACAAGGACGCGGTGATCGCGCACAATGCCAGCCCGTTGTTCCGCTTCGCGCCCTACATGATCTTCGCCTGCATGGCGCTGGCGGCGGGCATCGTGCCGACCATCGCCAACGACCTGCCGTTCTCGCCCGCCGCCGACGTCATTGCCCTGGTCGGAATTTTCGCGCTGGCGCGCGTGTTCCTGGCGCTGGCGGCGATGGACATCGGCACCTCCTTCGGCACCCTCGGCGCACGCCGCGAGATGCTGGTGTCCTTCCTCGCCGAGCCGGCGCTGCTGATGGTGTTTTTCACCGCCAGCCTGATTTCACACTCCACCGAACTGCCGGTGATCGTCGAAACGCTGGCGCACAAGGAATTCGTGATCTACCCCAGCCTGGCCTTCGCGGCGGTGGCGTTCTGGATGGTCTCGACGGCGGAAAACGCCCGCATCCCGGTCGACAACCCGGCCACCCACCTCGAACTGACGATGATTCACGAGGCCATGATCCTGGAGTATTCCGCCCGCCATCTGGCGCTGATCGAGTGGGCCGTCGCCTTGAAGCTGTTCACTTATTCGGCGCTCGGCATCGCGCTGTTCCTGCCGTGGGGCATTGCGGCGCGAGGCGACGCCGGCGCGCTCGCTCTGGCCGTGGGCGCGATGCTGCTGAAGCTCATGCTGGGCGGCGCCTTCCTGGCGTTCATCGAGGCCATCTCGGCCAAGCTGCGGCTGTTCCGCGCGCCGGAATATCTCGGTACCGCCTTCCTGCTGGCGGTGCTGGGCATGCTGATCCACTTCCTGCTGGAGGTCTGACATGACGCTGAGCTACCACCTGCAGATCGTCAACCTGCTGGCAGCCCTGCTGCTGCTGATCTCCTTTGCCATGCTGTCGCAGCGCCGCATCACCGGACTCATCACCCTGTTCGCCTGGCAGGGCGCGGCGCTGGCGGTGTCCACCGCACTGGTGGCCTGGTCGACCCAGCAGCATCACCTGTATTACTCGGCGGCGCTTACTCTGGCGCTCAAGGTGATCGCGATGCCCTGGTACTTCTACCGCATCGTGAAAAAGCTCGACGTCGACCGCGACGTCGAGCCGATGATCAACATCCCCACCACCATGCTGATCGGCATCGTACTGGTGATCTTCGCCTTCAACCTGGCACTGCCCATCTCGGAACTGTCCGGCACGGTGATGCGCTCGACCCTGGGCATCGCACTCGCCTGCGTGCTGCTCGCCTTCCTCATGATGATCACCCGCAAAAAGGCGATTCCCCAGGTGATCGGCTTTCTGGCGATGGAAAACAGCCTGTTCTTCGCAGCCACCAGCGCCACCTACGGCATGCCGCTGGTGGTGGAGCTGGGCGTGGCGCTCGACGTGATGGTGGGGGTGTTCGTACTCTCCATCTTCTTCTTCCAGATTCGTGAAACCTTCGATTCGCTGGATCTGAAACACATGGAAAAGCTCAAGGAAAAATAAGTCGTGGAAATCTACTGGCTACTCGGTATTCCGTTGACCGGCGGCATCTTCCTGGCGCTGTGGGGCTGCCGCAGGCACGCGCCGGAAATCAATGCGCTGTTCAGCCTGGCAACGCTGCTGGCGGCCGCGCTGCTGACCCACCGCATCATCGAGCAAGGCCCGATGATGGTGGGCGCCGGCTGGTTCTTCATCGACTCGTTCAACGTCTTCCTGGTCGCGCTGACCGCCTTCGTCGCCTTCACCACCGCGCTGTTCTCACGCCCCTACATGCGGATCGAGACGGAGCACGGCAAGCTCAACGACCAGCGGCTGCGCCTGTATCACGCGAGTTACCAGATATTCATCGGCGCCATGCTGCTGGCGCTGACCACCAACAACATGGGCATCCTGTGGGTGGCAATGGAGGCCGCGACGCTGGCCACCGTGCTGCTGGTGTCGCTGTATCGCACCCCGGCCTCGCTGGAGGCGGCGTGGAAGTATTTCATTCTGTGCGGCGTCGGCATCGCGCTGGCGCTGTTCGGCACCATCCTGCTCTACTTCGCGGCGGAGAAGGTGCTCGGCTCGGGCGGCACCGCGCTGTTGTGGACGCATCTCAACGGCGTCAAGGCGCAGCTGGAGCCGACGGTGCTGTCGCTCGCCTTCGTCTTCCTGCTAGTGGGTTACGGCACCAAGGTCGGCCTGGCACCGCTGCACAGCTGGCTGCCGGACGCCCACGCCGAAGGCCCGACCCCGGTGTCCGCCGTACTCTCCGGCCTCTTGCTCAACGTCGCGCTGTACGCGGTGATGCGTTCCAAGGTGCTGGTCGACGGTGCGCTCGGCACCGACCTGGCGGGCAACCTGATGATGGGCTTCGGCCTCCTCTCGGTGGTGCTGGCCGCCTTCCTGATCAAGCGCCAGACCGACGTCAAGCGCATGTTCGCCTACTCCTCGATCGAGCACATGGGCCTCATCACCTTCGCCTTCGGCATGGGCGGCGCGGTGGCGAACTTTGCCGCACTCCTGCACATGACCATGCACTCGCTCACCAAGTCGGCCATTTTCTTTGCCGTCGGCCACGCCACGCAGAAGGCCGGCACCCAGCTGATGACAGGCATCCGCGGCCTGATCAAGACCAATCCGACCATCGGCTGGGGGCTGATGCTCGGCACCGTCGCCATTCTGGGCGTGCCGCCGTTCGGCGTATTCGCCAGCGAATTCCTCATCATCACCACCGCCATGCACGAACACCCCTGGGCCACGCCCTTCCTGCTGCTGGCGCTGGGGGTGGCCTTCGCCTCGATCTTCGGCAAGGTGCAGCCGATGGTATTCGGCGAGACCGAACTGCCGAGGCTGCCCTACCAGCCCGCACTGGCGCCCGTATTCCTGCATCTGGGCCTGGTGCTGATGCTGGGCCTGTTCATCCCGCCCTACCTTGCCGGCTGGTACCGGCAGGCTGCGCAACTCCTGGGAGGCTGAAATGAAGATCGGCGAACACGACTGGCATCTCGATCCGCTTGGCAAGCACATCTGGCGCGGCCGGATGGAAACCGGCCAGATGCTTGCGCTGGCACGCGCGGTCAAGGAAGAAGGGGGACAGCTCGTCGCCCTGTGGGGTTCGGACGACCGTGCGCTGGGCGGCGGCTTCGGCATTCATGTCGCCCTGCTCACCAGCTCCGGACTCGCTTGGGTGAGTTGCGCCCTGCCGGCCGATGCACCGGCCTATCCCGACCTCGCCCACATCTTCCCGCAGGCCGACCGCATGCAGCGCGCGGCCTTCGACCTGCTCGGCATCCGTGCCAGCGACGCGGTGGACGACCGCAAATGGCTGCGTCACGGCGCATGGGCGGCGACCGTCTTCCCGCTGCGCAAGGATTTCGACCCCGGCCTGCCAGCCACCCGCGAAACCGACGCCTACCCCTTCATCCGTGTCGAAGGCGAAGGCGTGCACGAGATCGCGGTCGGTCCGATCCACGCCGGCACCATCGAACCGGGCCACTTCCGCTTCTCCGTCATCGGCGAACGCATCCTCAGGCTGGAAGAGCGGATGGGCTACACCCACAAGGGCACCGAAAAGCGCTTCGAGGGCATGGATATCAATACCGGCGCCAAGCTCGCCGGGCGGGTGTCCGGCGACACCCACAGCGCCTACACCTGGGCCTACTGCATGGCGGTGGAAATGGCCACCGCCAGCACCGTGCCCGACCGCGCCGTGTGGCTGCGTGCACTGTTCCTGGAAATCGAGCGCATCGCCAATCATCTGGGCGACCTCGGCTACCTCGGCAACGACGTTGCGCTCTCCTTCGGCTTCATGCAGTTCTGGCGGCTGAAGGAAGACTGGCTGCGGCTCAGCGCGAAACTGTTCGGCCACCGCTACCTGTACGACCGCATCGTGCCGGGCGGGGTGACGGCCGACATCGACGACGGCGGCCGCGCAGAACTCGCGGCGGAAGCCGACCGCATCGAAGCGGAAGTGCGTTCGCTCAAGACCATCTACGACGAGCATGCCACGCTGCAGGACCGCTTCACCCACACCGGCATCGTGAAGCCCGAACTGGCGGCCAGGCTGGGGCTGACCGGCCTGGCCGGCCGCGCCAGCGCGCAGGCTTGGGACGCCCGCGCCCAGTTCCCGCTGGCGCCCTATGACCAGCTCGACGTCAACATGGCTACCCAGCGGAGCGGCGACGTGCTGGCACGCGCCGAGGTGCGCTTTGCCGAAGTTCACGAATCGCTGCGGCTGGTGCGCGCGCTTCTCGAACGCCTGCCGGCGGGCGACCTGCATGCGCCGCTCGCCGCCATTCAAAACCTGTGCGAAGGCATCGGCTGGGTGGAAAGCTGGCGCGGCGAAGTCGTGGTGGCGGTACGCATCGGCGCGGATGGCAGGCTCGACCGCGTGCACCCGCACGATCCCTCATGGCAGAACTGGCCGCTGGTGGAGGTGGGTGTGCTCGGCAACATCGTTCCCGACTTCCCGCTCATCAACAAATCGTTCAACCTGAGTTACAGCGGAGTGGATTTATGAAATACGTGAAGGGGAAGGGCAGGAAATCCCAACCCATGCTTTACACCCTTTACTCTTTACCCTTCATCCTCCACTGAAAAAATGGCTACCCATCTCATTCTGCAGAAGATCTTCAAGACCGGCATCGTCTCCGAACCGGCGCCACAGGCCGACCCCGCGCTGCGCACGCGCGAGCAGGCGCTGCACGCGGACATCCTCAAGGTATTCGGTCAGTCGGTGGCGATCCGCCACCTCGACGCCGGTTCCTGCAACGGCTGCGAACTGGAAATCCACGCGCTCAACGGACCGCACTACAACATCGAAGGCATGGGGGTGAAGTTCGTGGCCAGTCCGCGCCATGCCGACATGCTGCTGGTCACCGGCCCGGTCTCGCGCAACCTCGAAGTGGCGCTCAAGCGCACCTACGACGCCATCCCGGAACCCAAGTGGGTGATCGCCGTGGGCGACTGCGGCTGCAGCGGTGGTCTATTCGGCGAGAGCTACGCCTCGTGCGGCAGGGTTGCCAACGTCATCCCGGTCGACGTCGAAGTGCCGGGCTGCCCGCCCACCCCGACAGCCCTGTTGCAGGGCATTCTTGCGGCGGTCAGCCAGGGCCGGGAAAGCACGGGGACTTAGGCGGGCGAACCGCGCCGCGCTCGACGGACAGGCGCCCGGGCATTCGCAACGCCGTCTAGGATGCCTTGGCTTTGGGCTTTCTGCCGGGGCTGGCGGCCGGGATATAGCCCGATACCCGGCACAGCATCCCTTCCGTTTTCTTGCCCTTGATGAATCGCGTCGAGTGGCACACGATGATGTCCCCTCTTTTCGACATTTCCGTCAGATGAAGGCGCAAGTCCGCCAACGGGATTCGCGTTGCGGCGGCGATCTCGGAATCGAGCTGTTCGCCCCGCTCTTTCAGATATTGATGGATTTTCTGCATGGCTGGGTCACCGGGTTACTGGGAAAGGCAAGACTTTAACGACGGGAAGTCTTCACCCAACGCAATTCAGCCCCCTCCCGCAGGCTGCGTACGATAGCTGAAAAATCGAGCGGAAACCGATCGGCGAGTGTCCCCGCCCGTTCCTCCAACTGTTCCCAATCGGGGGAACAGACGGCATCGGCAAAAGCAACGCCTATATGATTGTCGCCGCCGGGAACAGTTCCCAGCTGCACGCGCCCCGCGAAGGCCTCGCTCAGCAAGGCCAGGTGCCTCGACCAGTGCTTCCTCGGCCCGGCGAAGTTGGCGACGAGCACGCCGCCCGCCCTGAGCCGGCGACGCGCCGCCCGGTAGAAACCGCGATCGAGAAAGGCCGGGGCGATGCCCTCGGCGTCGAAGCCATCCAGCAGCAGGACGTCGGTGTCGCCCTCGGCTGCGGGCAGATAATCGGCGGCGTCGGCCTGGACGATCGCCAGGCGCGTATCGTCGGGGACGTTGAACTCGCCGCGCAGGGCGATGACATCGGGATCGACCTCGACCACGGTCAGGCGGGTGCGCGGCAGATGGCGATGGCAGAACTTGGCCAGCGAACCGCCCCCCAATCCGATCATCAGCACATGCCCCGGGTCGGGCGCGAACAACAGGAAAGCCATCATTTTGCGGGTATAGGCAAAATCGAGGGCGAAGGGATCGTCGAGGCGCATGGAGCTCTGGATGAAGTCCAGACCGAACAGCAGTTGCCGCGTCTCGCCATCGTCGATGATGAAAGGCCTGGAATAGCGGCCGTTCAGGATCTGCTCATAGAGCCGCACGGGGTCGCCCTGCTCCGGTTCAAGCACGCGTACCGTGACGGGGTCGCCCGAGACGCTGCCCGGCAGTTCGAGCAGTGGACGGGGTGCGGACTGCGCCTGCCCGCTCATCGGCCGCCCCTGGAGGTGCGCACGGCGACACCCGCCCGCGGCAAGCCGCCCTGCCGTGGTGGCAGGAGCGCTGGCGTGGCTCTCAGGTAAGGGGTGCCGGGTATTTTATTCATCAAATCAACACCATCTTACATGGTATCGGAATGATAATCCAGTTATCATTGCGCGCACATCCCATGCACATATCAGGCCCCATGGAAAACCGCACCGCCAGAATGACGTTCCTGATCGATCCGAGAAAGAAACAACTCTTCGAGGAAATCTGCTCACAGCAGGACCTCACCTCCTCGCAAGTGGTGCGCAGGCTGATTCACCAGTACATCCTCGAGCATGCGGGATCGCGCGAGCTGCCCGAATGGCTGACGGCCCCCGCCGCCAACCCGAAGACCCAATAAGCCCGGACAGCAGAACCCTGCGCTTGCTTCGGCGCGCCTCCCGGTATCCGGCGGGGCCACGCCACCGCTCGGCGCCGCCCGCGCTAGCCCGCGCCGAAGGCGCCCGTCACCGTGTCTGGCCCGCATAAAGCAGCGGAAGCTTTTAGCTCCGGCCGCCGCTTCGCGGCTTAACTTGCTGAAGCAAGTTAGCCTGCGCTGAAAACTGCCGATCAACCTTTAGCGCGTCAGGCCGGCGTAGAGCATCGGCAGTTTTTCCGGCAGCCGCTGCACGTGATCGACCACCATGAAATTCTTCTGTCCGAAGATGCGGCTCACGTAGTTGTCGGCGCGCGGGTCGAGGCTCATGCAGTAGGTCGTCACGCCGTTGCGGGCCACTTCTTCCACTGCCTTCTTGGTGTCGTAGCGCAGATACTGCGGATCGCGCACGTCGATGTCGGCCGGCTCGCCGTCGGTGATGACGATCAGGAGCTTCTTCGCCGAGCGCTGCAATTTGAGATGGTGCCCGGCGTGGCGGATCGCCGCGCCCATGCGGGTCGACAGCTGGCCGGTCATGCCGGCGAGCCTGGCCTTCGGCACCTCGTCCCAGTGCTGGTCGAAATCCTTGAAGCGGGTGTATTCGACGTCGTGGCGGCCGTCCGAGCAGAAGCCGTGGATCGCAAATGGATCGCCCACCTTGTTGATTGCATCGGCCAGCAGCACGCAGGCCTGGCGCGTCAGGTCGAGCACCGAGTATTCCTGGTCCTGCACCGTTTCGTTGGTCGACTCCGAAAGATCCAGGAGCACGAGGATCGAGAAGTCGCGCGTCTTCCTGACCGAACGCATCATGATGCGCGGGTCGGGCTGGTTGCCGAGCCGGATGTCGATGAAGCTGGCGATCGCCGCGTTGATGTCGATCTCGTCGCCGTCCTCCAGCTTGCGGATGCGCTGCACGCCTTGCGGCTGCATCGCGTCGAGCAGGAATTTCATGCGATGGATCTCGCGCTTGTACCTGGCGGTGATGTCGTCGATCACCTGCAGGTCGCCCGATTTGGCACGCTTTTCCAGCACCGTCGCCCAGGCCGGGCGCTCAAGCTGGATCTGGTAGTCCCATTCCGAATAATGGAAAGGATCGGACGCCGGTTCCCTGCCTTCCGTTTCGTTGAAGGATTTGCCGTTGCTCTCGGCACCGATGTTCTCATAGGGAAACAGCTCGGTACCCAGCACCCAGATTTCCTCGGCGTCGTCACCCGCCGTTTCGGTGTCGATTTCGTTGACCATCTCCATCACGCTCACATACTTGCGAACCTGTTTGACGGAATCGTAGCCAGCACTGGCTGCCTTGTCGAAATCGAATTCCTCGAATTCCCAGAAGTAGCGGTTGTCATCGCGATAGGGGGCGCTCAGCACATCCGTGCGCGGGTTGAACGGCATTTTTTTCTGCACCAGGCCGTGTGCCAGTTGCACGCCGATGTCCCACGATATCTGGTGGCTATTCAACTGGTCTTGCGCCACGGCGAACAACGCGCGGCCTTCCGCAATCCACGCATCGTCGTCCTGATAGCTGTCGTCCAGAAGCGCTCGCGCCAGCCGGTTGAGATAGTCGCCCACGCTCTGATCCTGGTCGGGAGTGGCGTGATGCAGCCGGCGCCAGAGTAGCTGCAAGCCAGGGAACCTGCGGATCGTCAGCGTCTCTACCCGCGCATCCTCGATCACGGAAATCACCGCCATCTGCATCGGGTTGAGCGACTCAGCCGAGATCGGTTGCCGGGTTTCGACGATGTGCGCGGCGCAATGCGCAGCGGCGGCGCGATAGAGTTCGAGGCCAGAAACCGGCTCCTCCCCGCCGATGGCGAAGTCGTCAAAGGCGTCAGGCAGGTGCAGCAGGTAATCCTCGATGTAGGGTCGATAGCCTTCGCGTGACTCGAAATCGCCGGATGTCGGGCGCATGAAGAAATCGCGTGCCCACAGCGCGCGCAGATACATATTGATGCGGCGCTGCACGTCGACCAGCAGCGTGCCCTTGCGCTCCTTCTGCAGCATGGCCAGCGATTCCTTCGACTCCAGGCCGAAGTACTTGATCTGCTCCTCGTAGTTGGTGCGGTGCGCGTGCGCGCCCCACAGTGCCCAGCGCCGCAGACCGCCCAGGGTCAGATGCTGGAACAGCACTTCCAGCTTGTCGAGCATCGGCCTCACGCCGCGCGGCGCCTGCGCGATCAGGATATTGATGAACTGCAGGTACTTGAGGAACAGTTCGGCGTCACCCAGCCGGCTGGCGGCGGTCGGCGCGCTGGCGAGCAGCAGCTCGATCACCGCGCCCGAGGTTTTCGAGGCCAGCATCAGCGAAGCGGTCGCCAGATCGGCCACCACATCCTCGCCCACTTCCTTGGCCACATGCGGCGCCTGCACGATCCAGGTTTCGACCAGGGTATCGCCGCGCCCCAGCCCGCGAATCGCCGACACCCCCTTCAGGTAGTTGTCCAGCCCGCGCGGCGAGAACACCTTGGTGGCTTCGTGCCAGTTGGCCTCAAGCGCCTCCCGGCTGTGCGGCGACAGGTCTTCCAGCAGTTCGACGTAGTCTTCGAGTTTGATCGACATGGCTTTTCCAGGAATCAGGGTCAGGGGTCAGGGGTCAGGGCTGGAGCGGCCTGCGGCGGCGCCGGATATCAAGGGCGCGGGTTGTGTCCGCACATTCCCTGGCCCCTGAATCCTGGTCCCCGATCCCGCGCATCAGAAGAACGTCGACACCGCCGCGTCCAGCGCGTCGCGCATATCCGGATCGTCGGTGATCGGGCGCACCAGCGCGACGCGGCAGGCGGCCTGCGGGTTGACGCCCTTGGCGATCAGCGAGCCTGCGTAGATCAGCATGCGGGTCGACAGGCCCTCGTCGAGGCCGTGGCCCTTGAGGTTACGGCTGCGCTCGGCGATCGACACCAGCTTGCCGGCGATGTCGGCGGTCACACCCGATTCGTGCGCGACGATCTCGGTCTCGATGGCGTGCTCGGGATAGGTGAAGTCGAGGCCGCCGAAGCGCTGCTTGGTCGACTGCTTGAGATCCTTCATCAGGCTCTGGTAGCCGGGGTTGTAGGAAATCACAATCTGGAAATCCGGGTGGGCGTGCACCAGCTCGCCCTTCTTCTCCAGCGGCAGCACGCGGCGGTTGTCGGTCAGCGGGTGGATCACCACGGTGGTGTCCTGGCGCGCTTCCACCACTTCGTCCAGATAGCAGATCGCGCCGTGGCGCGCGGCGATGGCCAGTGGCCCGTCCTGCCACTCGGTGCCGGAGGCGGACAGGAGGAAACGGCCGACCAGATCGCTGGCGGTCATGTCCTCGTTGCACGCCACCGTGATCAAGGGCTTGCCGAGCTTGTACGCCATGTATTCGACAAAGCGCGTCTTGCCGCAGCCGGTGGGGCCTTTCAGCATCATCGGCATGCGCACCGAATAGGCGGCTTCGTACAGTTCGACCTCGTCGGCGACGGGACGGTAGTAGGGTTCCTGGGTGATGCGGTACTGATCGACGATGTTGCTCATGGAGGCTCCTTGAAAGGGGGGCTTATTTATCCGCGAATGGCGCGAACTCATGCGAACGCGGCATTCGCGGGCAAACAAAAAGCCCCCGCGCCCAGCGGGCGACGGGGGCGTGAGATCACCCGTCGCGACTTAAACGGTCTTGCCGCGGAAAATCACCATCGACGCACCTTGCGACTGATTGAAGTTGTTGTAGCCAATCAGACGAACGTGGTTGTCGGGGTTGGCCTTGTGACAGGCTTCGGCTTCAGCCAACACCTTCGTCACATCGGTTTCGCCGAACATCGGCAGCTTCCACATGTACCAGTAGGAATCCTGCAGATGGGCGGGTTCAGTGTGCTCGATGGCCGGGTTCCAGCCTTTTTTCACCAGAAACTCAACCTGCTTCTTGATCTGTTCCGCCGTCATGGGGGGCAGATAGGAGAAGGTCTCGAATTTGCGGCTGGCAGGATCGCTTACCCGGCTTTTGTAATCCATTACTTCAGACATTTCATTTCCTTTCAGATATTGGGGCTAGGGGTCAGGGGTCAGGGGTGGTGCGGCTGCGCCGCGCTTTTTCCTGAATCCTGATCCCCGAATCCTGCTTACTTGTGGGCGACGTCCAGCTTGTCGACGGTGTCGAACTCGAACTTGATTTCTTTCCACGTTTCCATGGCGATTTTCAGCTCGGGGCTGTGTGCGGCAGCGGAGGACAGGATGTCCTTGCCTTCCTTCTCGATCTCACGGCCTTCGTTACGTGCTTGCACGCAGGCTTCCAGCGCGACGCGGTTGGCGGCGGCGCCAGCGGCGTTGCCCCAGGGGTGGCCGAGCGTGCCGCCACCAAACTGTAGGCAGGCATCGTCGCCGAAGATGGCAACCAGCGCGGGCATATGCCACACGTGGATGCCGCCGGAAGCAACCGGGAACACGCCGGGCATGGAGCCCCAGTCCTGGTCGAAGAACAGGCCGCGGCTACGATCTTCCGGGATGAACGAGTCACGCATGGTGTCGATCCAGCCCAGCGTCGCTTCGCGGTCGCCTTCCAGCTTGCCCACGACTGTGCCGGAGTGCAGGTGGTCACCACCCGACAGACGCAGCACTTTGGTCAGCACGCGGAAGTGAATACCGTGGTGGGGGTTGCGGTCGAGCACGGCGTGCATGGCGCGGTGGATGTGCAGCAGCATGCCG
>ERZ761609.1093-NODE-1093-length-26187-cov-30.125478_pt1 | contig 26187 bp, 25 predicted proteins | sample MGYA00511163_ERZ761609 | MGnify/ENA primary metagenome ERZ761609 (study PRJEB28899, sample SAMN02445070) | bioreactor sludge metagenome | biome: EBPR sludge | place: Australia: Brisbane, Thorneside Wastewater Treatment Plant | collected 2011-12-16 ... | reverse complement strand
TTGGGCCGACCTGCCGCTCACCGTGGAAGACCTCATCACCGACAAAGGCAAGGTCAAGCTCGATCTTTAGTTGGCCTACGCCAACATGGACCGCAGTGGCGTGTCGACGGGTGAGCCGATCATCGTCCAGACCGGGCCCACCTCGTTCGTAGCCGTGCCTACGCTCGTGGGCGAGCGCATCGGCAACAGCGACACCCTGGTCGCCACCTTCGGCCTGCGCTATGGCCTGACGGCCAAGGCCGAGGTCTATGCCCGCATGAGCAGCCTGTCGTCGAGCCACCGCAGCAGCGGTGTGGGCGGCACGACATCGAGCAGCGAAGCGGGTTTCGCCGATGCCTGGGCGGGCGTCAACTACCAGTTCAAGCAGGATGACGACGGCCCTGCCGTGCTCGGTTTCGGGGAGATCGCCCTGCGCGAGAAACATCGCCACAGCAGCGCCAGCTTCAAGTCGGCCATGCTGGGCGTCACCACCTACACGGCCATCGACCCGATCGTGTTCTCCTTGACCGCCGCCTACCGCTTCAACCAGAGCCGCCGCGACGGCGCGCAGGACTACCGGCCCGGCGACCTGCTGCTGCTCAACCCCTCGGTGGGTTTTGCGGTGAACGACCGCGTGACGCTGACCACCGGCGTGCAATGGACGCGCCGCCAGGCAGACCGCTTCGACGGCCAGCGCCAGGGCATCGACCGCACGGCTACCGATCTGCTGCTGGGGGTCGGTTATGGCGTTGCCCGCGGCAACACGCTCAACACCACGTTCAAGGTCAACGCCTCGGGGCGCAGCGGTACGGAACTGCGGGCGAACTGGCTGTACACGTTCTGATCGCTGGCGCGGCGTGCAGGAGTGCGAAGGTAGCGCGAGAAAGTCGGGCGGCAAGCCGCCCGGGACAAATTGCCGGTGCCGCAAACACCGTCAATGGGTGCCTCGGGAGTCTGTTTCGAGGCTAGTTGTTGTACTTCGTGACACGAAGGAGTCTATATGAAGCAGTTCAAACACGCAGCGGTGGCGCTGGCCATGGTGGGCATGCTGTCGGCCCAGGCAAACGCCAGCGAGGCGCAGGTGCAGAACCTGCAAGCCGCGCAACCGATCGCGGCGTTCAGCCAGACGGACATCGATGCGATGTTCGAGCAGGCAGGGCAGCCGATGCAGCTGGCGGCGCTGTCGCAGCAGGAGATGAGGGAGACAGAGGGAGCGGTCTGGTGGATGCCTATTCTCGGCGGCATCGGGGGTGGCGCAACCTATTGGTACAACAACCCGAGCCGCAACTTTTCCGGCCTTGCCGTTGCCGTCGGAAGTGGAGCGCTGGGTGGTGCTCTAGGGCGGATCAGCGGTTGGGGTGTTGGGGTCGGCGGTAGCATGTACTCCACTCACGTGCAGCGTTGGCGGTGACGCACTAATCAACTCCCACGGACTTCGCCATGCAATGGTGAAGTCCGTCGTGTTCTGGAGAGTGGCTTGTGCTCGAGATGTTTGTCCGGGTGACTGCTTTTTCCCTGATGTATTGGTCGTGGCACGTCGCTAGTCGCCGAAAACTAGTGTTGGCCTTATGTCTCGGATTAGGCGCGTGGGGGATGCTCGCGGGGTTTGGGCTGCTTGACCCTCGCACGGAAGAAGTGGCGAATCCGGTAGTCATTGTGCTGCTCGGATTGTTTTGCCTTGGAGCACCCATACTCGTCTATTCCGCTACAAGCGGAAGCACTGAATTGGTCAGCATCGGAATGCTAAATACTTCCCTCTCCTTCTTCCTTCTACGCAAACTTCCCTTATCGCGCCTCGATTTTCCGCGTTGGCAATCGGGACTGGCCATCACGCTCATCGGCCTGCTGATCGGCCTCGATCCGAGCTTGCGCGCCGCGCCACCCGACATGCCCGTACCGCCGTTGTGGCTGGCCGTGGGCATGGGCCTTCTCACAACCTGGGTGGCGTTTCTGATCATCGTCGGCGTGCTGCGCTGGTGGATGAGGCGCGGTGGCCGCTGGGACGGCCAGGGCGATCTGTTCAACCTGGTGGCAGCGTCGTGGCTGGTGGCCGATGCCCTGGGTGCGGGCTTGTCGGCGCTCGGGGTCGCCCCGCTATTCACCTTTCCGCTGTGGCTGTATTCGGTGTGGGTTGGGGCCAATGCGCTGTCGGGCGCCATTCCCAAGGCGAGCCTGGGCTACAGCATCGGCGGCATCGTCCTCGGGCTGATCCCGGCCATGCTGGCCTCTATGGTCGTGTTCGCGGTGCTCGGCATCGTGCTGGCCATGCTCGGGGTTGTCCCGCTGCCGCCTCCGGGCGCAGGGCCGGCGGGCATGGGTTGATGCGACCCTTGCACAGGCGCCTCATCGCCATCGCTGCGCTGCCCATGATCAGCACCATGGTGTTGGCGGATACTCTCGGCACGGCGGACGCAGGTCCGCCCCAGCGTGCCGAAGGCGTCCTGCTCGTCACCCACTCCGTCCATCGCATCGTCCCGGTGCAAAGCTGGAAGACGCGCCGCGACGCGCGCATCGTCAAGCAGGACTTGGACTACTCTTGCGGCGCGGCGTCCCTGGCAACCTTGCTCAACAGTTTTTACGGCCAGAACGTCACTGAGGAAGCCTTGCTCAAGGCCATGGACAAGGGCGATGGCCGGGCCAGCTTCGACGATATGGCGCGCGCCTTGCCGGAGTTCGGGTTTCGGGCGCAGGGCTTTGCTGCGAGCTGGGAGCAGCTTTCACGGCTCAGGATGCCCGTCGTCGTGTATGTGAAGCACCGCAAGGACGACCATTTCGCCGTTTTGCGCGGCATCAGCGGCGACACGGTGTGGTTGGCCGATCCGTCGCTGGGCAATCGCACCTATAGCCGCGCTCAGTTTCTGGCGATGTGGCAGACGCGCGAAGACGCGGACGATGGATTGGCGGGCAAGTTTCTGGCGGTGCTGCCCGTCGATTCGGACGGCGTACCGCCCAACGATTTCTTCACCCGAGCGCCGCGCCGCCAGAGCGCCAATGCAACGGCGCAGCTCGCATTTCGCGTGCAGCCGTGACCGTGGCATCCGGAGGGTCCGAAGTGATACCGAGGCCGGCTACCCGCCCATGGCGTGTGTTGGCAAAGCGGGTCAGCCAGATCCTGCACACGGTGTGGGATCCGCTCAGTATCGACTCCGAGCCTGGCGCACAGACGGAGTACTACGACTATGTGCCGGAGATCGTCCGTCTGCTTGTGTGTGATGCATCCGCTGATGGGATCGCCGCGCGGATCGAGGCTATCAGGCGCGAGCACATGGGCCTGCCCGGACATGAAGCGCGCGACCGCTAGGTGGCGATGATGCTGATCGCCTTGACCGCGCGTCGCCCGCCGCTCGCCTCAGGCCGCCTTTTCTGCCGGTGCTTCTGCGTGCGCCGGCTGTAGGCGATTGATGCCGCTGATGATGGCGCGGATCGAGGCGGTGACGATGTTGCCGTCTACGCCCACGCCGTAGCGGTCGCCGCCTTGTCCGCCGGCCTCGGTGAGCTCGAGGAAGGCGCAGGCCTGGGCGTTGCCGCCGTCCTCGCTGGGGGTGATCGAGCGCTCCTCGAAGCTGCGCACCTGGACGTCGATGCCGGCGCCGCGCAAGGCGTGGATGGCGGCGTCGATCGGGCCGTTGCCCTCGCCGACGAGCAGGTGTCGGGTGCCGCCGATCTCCACCACCAGGCGGATGCCCTGCGCCTCGCCGTGCTCGAACAGATGGTGCTCGACGTAGCGAACCGGCGCGACGGTGTCGAGGTAAGTGCTGCGGAAGAGGTTCCAGATTGCCGACGCCGACATTTCGCCGCCGCTGGCGTCGGTGACCTGCTGGACCTCGCGCGAGAATTCCACCTGCAGCCGACGCGGCATGACGATGCCGTACTCGGTCTCGAGCAGGTAGGCGATGCCGCCTTTGCCGGACTGGCTATTCACCCGGATCACGGAGTCGTAGCTGCGGCCGACGTCGGCGGGGTCGATCGGGAGGTAGGGTACGTTCCACGGGGTGTCCGCCTTGTGGGCGGCGAATCCCTTCTTGATGGCGTCCTGGTGGGAGCCGGAGAAGGCCGTGAATACGAGATCCCCCACATAGGGGTGGCGTGGGTGGATGGGCAACTGGTTGCAGTACTCGACGGTGCGTGCAACCGCGTTGATGTCGGAGAAATCGAGCCCGGGCGCGACGCCCTGGGTGTACATGTTGAGCGCGAGGGTGACGATATCGACGTTGCCGGTGCGCTCGCCGTTGCCGAACAGGCAACCCTCGACGCGGTCGGCGCCGGCCATCATGCCGAGTTCGGCGGCGGCGATGCCGCTGCCGCGGTCGTTGTGCGGGTGGAGCGAGAGCACGATGCTGTCGCGGCGCTCGAGCTGGCGATGCATCCACTCGACCTGGTCGGCGTAGACGTTGGGCGTGGCGACCTCGACCGTGGCGGGGAGGTTGATGATGACCTTGTTGTCCGGCGTTGCGCCCCATTCGGCGGTGACGGCGTCGCAGACTTCCTTGGCGAAGTCGAGCTCGGTGGCGGAGAAGGTCTCCGGGCTGTACTCGAGGCGGATCTCGGTGCCGCACTCGGCCCTCATCTGCGCGCCGATCTGCTTGATCAAGCGCACGGCCGACACCGCGAGCGCAACCACCTGGGGCTTATCCATGTTGAACACGACTTCGCGGAAGGTGGGCGAGGTGGCGTTATAGACGTGGATGATCGCCCGCGGCGCACCGCGTACCGACGCCATGGTGCGGCGGATGAGGTCCTCGCGCGCCTGGGTGAGCACCTGGATGGTGACGTCCGCCGGGATGTGGCCGCCCTCGATGAGGGTGCGTACGAAGTCGAAGTCAGTCTGCGAGGCGGACGGGAAGCCGACCTCGATCTCCTTGAAGCCGATATCGCACACGGTGCGGAACATGCGCATCTTGCGCTCGACGTTCATGGGCTCGAACAGCGCCTGGTTGCCGTCGCGCAGGTCGGTGCTCATCCAGATCGGCGCACGGTCGATGACCTTGTTCGGCCATTGGCGGTCGGCGAGTGCGATCGGGGCGAAGGGGCGGTACTTGGCGGCGGGGTTCTGCAACATCATGGCGCGGTCCTCGGGGGGCGTGGCGTGATTCGATGGAGGAGAGTTTACGCGCCGAGCTGCGGCAGACGATTGCGTTGTTGCAGTGCGATTCGGTGTTTGCTGGCAGAAAAGTTCACGAAACAGAATTTTGGTGCAACAATCTACCATTCATGAACAATGGGGCGCCTGATCATGCAGCTTGACCGCTATGACCGCCAGCTTCTGGATCTGTTGCAGCAGGATGGTCGAATCAGCAACCAGGAGCTCGCCGACCGTATCGCGTTGTCACCTTCGGCCTGCCTGCGGCGATTGCGCGCGCTGGAGGAGTCCGGCCTGGTGATCGGCTACCGCGCGCTGCTCGATGCAAAGAAGCTCGGCCTGTCGCTGATGGCGCTGATCCACATCTCGATGGACCGCCACACGCCCGAGCGCTTCTCGCATTTCGAGGCCGAGGTCGAGAACATTCCGCAGGTGCTCGAGTGCCTGCTCATTACCGGTCAGGATGCCGACTACCAGCTGAAGGTCGTCGTCACCGATATGGACGGCTACCAGGAACTGCTGCTGAACCGCATTACCCGCATTCCCGGTGTCACCGGGGTGCATTCGAGCTTCGTGCTGCGGCGGGTGATCGACAAGACGGCGCTGCCGCTGGGCAGCGCCTGATCGTTGCTTACTTGCCGGCGTTCGCTTACTGCCCGGCGTTGGGGAAGAAGAGCTGCTCGCCAGCGATCCTGTACGAGGCGATCGCTTCCTGACCGGCGGGCGACACGACCCAGTCGACGAAGCTGCGCGCTTCGGCTTCCTTGACGTGTGGGTGGCGCGCCGGATTGACGACCATCACGCCGTACTGGTTGAACAGCCGGGTGTCGCCCTCGACCAGGACTGCGAGGTCGGCGCGGTTCTTGAAGCTGAGCCAGGTGCCGCGGTCGGTGAGGACATAGGCGCCGCTCGATGCCGCCATGTTGAGCGCCGGCCCCATGCCGCAGCCGCATTCCTTGTAGCCACTGCCCTTGTCCTCCAGGCCGGCGGCTTTCCAGTAGCGCAGTTCGGCCGCGTGGGTGCCGCTCTTGTCACCGCGCGACACGAAAGGGGCTCCGGCGGCGGCGAGCTTCTGCAGCGCAGCGGCGATGTCATTGCCTGCCGCGCTTGCCGGGTCGCCCTTGGGGCCGACCAGCACGAAATCGTTGTACATCACCTGGCGGTGCGCTACGCCGTGGCCCTCGTCGACGAATTTCTGCTCGGCCGCAGCGTCATGCACGAACACCACGTCGGCGTCGCCGCGGCGGCCCACATCCAGCGCCTGTCCGGTACCCAGCGCGACCACCTTCACGTCGATGCCGGTTGCCTGCTTGAACTGGGGCAGGATGTGGCCGAACAGGCCCGACTGCTCGGTCGAGGTGGTGGATGCAATCACGATCGAGGTGGCTTGCGCCTGGGCGACGAGCGGTAACAGTGCGATGGTGGTGGCCGCAACGAGGCTTGCGACGTGCTTGCTGGCGAGGGAAAGCAGTGAGGTGCGCATGGGTATCGTCTCCGTCGGCTATCGGGCAACCGTGTTGTAGGCAAATTGGAGTGATCGGCAGGATTGGCTTCAGCGACCAGCTTGGCGCAATCTATTGGCCTAACCTAAGCTCATCAATATGAACGGCTATGCATAGGATCAGCCTCAACTACACCCTCGGCCCGGCGGCGGCACCCGCCTTGGTGCGCAACCCCTTGCTGGACCTGCTGCAGGCGGTCAGTGTGCAGGGCTCGATCTCGGCTGCAGCACGCGCGCTTGGCTTGTCCTACCGTCATGTCTGGGGCGAACTCAAGCGCTGGGAGGCCGAGCTTGGTCAGCCGCTGATCCTTTGGGAGAAGGGACAGGCGGCGCGGCTTACCGCGTTTGCGGCCAAGCTGCTTATGGCAGAACGCCAGGTGCAGGCGAGGCTTTTGCCGCAGATCGAAGCTCTGCGTGGAGATCTGGAGCGCGCCTTTGCGATCGCTTTCGATGAGTCGGCGCATGTATTGAGCTTGCACGCAAGCTACGATCAAGGGCTTGCGGCCCTGGCCGAGGAGGCGCGTTCTGGCCGTCTGCACTTGGACATACGCTTCACGGGCAGCGTCGACGCCATCCGAGCGCTCAACGAAGGCCGTTGCACGATGGCAGGCTTCCATGTCCGCCAGCCCGCAGCGCCCGACTCGCTCTCCCGCCACACCTACAAGCCTCTGTTGCGCCCCGGGCTTCATAAGCTCATCGGTTTTGCGCGCCGCAGCCAGGGCTTGATCGTGGCGCCGGGTAATCCGCTCGCCCTATGCGGGCTGCGTGATCTTCCGCGGCCAGGCGTGCGTTTCGTCAACCGGGCTCGCGGTACGGGTACGCGTGTCGTATTCGACGAGCTTCTGGGGGAGCTCGGGGTGAGCCCTTTCTCGATCCGAGGCTACGATGTGGACGAGCCTTCGCACGCCGCGGTTGCCCAGGCCGTGGCAAGCGGTGAGGCCGATGCCGGTTTCGGGATTGAGGCAAGTGCTCGTGACCGGGGGCTGGACTTCATACCCTTGGTGGAGGAGACATACTTCCTCGCCTGCCTGAAGTCCACCCTGGATCAATCCGCAGTCCGTGCGCTTCTCGCACTGCTCGGTTCGAGCGCGTGGCAGCGTCGGCTGGTGAGCCTCCCCGGCTACCAACCCTCGAATAGCGGTGAGGTGCTTTCGATGAGCCGTGTGTTGCCCTGGTGGCGTTTCCCCAGACGAAAGTGAGGCACTCAAACAGCTTTCAGGATTGCGTCCGGTATGCGCTCCAGCGGCAGCACCTGGTCTACGCCGCCGAGCTTGATCGCCTCGCGCGGCATGCCGAACACGACGCAGGTGGATTCGTCCTCGGCGATGGTGTGGGCGCCGGCATCGTGCATCTCCTTGAGGCCACGTGCGCCGTCGTCGCCCATGCCGGTCATGATCACGCCGACCGCGTTGCGACCGGCGACCTTGGCGCAGGAGTTGAACAGGGCATCCACCGACGGGCGATGGCGGCTGACGAGGGGGCCATCCACCACCTGCACCGAGTAATGGCTGCCGCTGCGCGCGAGCAGCATGTGCCTGCCGCCGGGGGCGACCAATGCCCGCCCGGGCTGGACCATGTCGCCGTTGCGCGCTTCACGCACCTCGAGTGCGCACAGGCTGTCCAGACGCGCTGCGAACATCGCGGTGAAGCGCTCGGGCATGTGTTGCACGATCACGATACCGGGACAGTTGGCCGGTAGTCGCGTGAGCACTGTTTCGAGTGCCTGGGTACCGCCGGTGGACGTACCGATGGCGATGATGCGTTCGCCGCTGCGAGGGAGGCGGTCGAGCTTCATCGGCGGGCGTTGTTGGTGAACTGTGCGAGCTGTTCTCGTGCGCCGGGCCTGGTGTACAGGGTCGGGCGCAGGGACGTCAGCTCGGTGGTGATGCCGCTGAGGGTTTCGGAGTGCCCGACGATGAAGATGCCGTCGTCCGCAAGGTGCGGGAGCAGGTTGCCGATGACTTTGCGCTTGGTGTCCTGATCGAAGTAGATCATGACGTTGCGCAGGAAGATCATGTCGAACTTGCCCATTGCGGCATGGCCAGGGGCGATCAGGTTGATCTGGCGGAACTCCACGCGGGTACGCAACTGGGGCACGACCTCGAGGCTGGCATCGAGCCCCTGTCCGCTCTGCGTGCAGTACTTCTTGAGCAGCGCCGGTGGAATGCCGCGTCCGCGATCGAGCGGGTATACGCCGGCGCGTGCGCGCTCGAGTACGGTCAGGCTGATGTCCGAGGCCATGACCTTCCAGTTGCCCGACATGCCCAGGGTCTCGGCCAGCACCATGGCGATGGTGTAGGGCTCTTCGCCGGTGGACGAGGCTCCACTCCAGACCCGGAAGCTTCGCCCACGACGGCTGGCCGCAAGCTCGGCGAGCACGCCGAAATGCGCGGCTTCGCGGAAGAAGTAGGTTTCGTTGGTGGTCAGCAGGTCCACCATCAACTGGCGCTCGACGGACTGGTCCGGACGGGTGACCAGCCGGTAATAGGCGTCGAAGGTGTCCAGGCCGTAGTGACGCAGTCGGCGCGACAGGCGACCCGCAACCAGCTGCTTCTTGCTGTCGGCCATGCTGATGCCCGCCAGACTGTAGATGAGCGTCTGGAAAAGCTTGAACTCCTGGTCGGTGAGGCCGGTGCTGTGCATTGTCGAGCGCCTGTGCTGAACATGGGTGGGGATCCGCCGCCGATAGTATGCATCAGCATTGCCGCATGGATGCCGCGTCGGCGCCTCGTGTGCGCTGCGACCTTTCAACCCGCCTTCATGATCGCTTCGGGAACGAGGTCGAGCGGCAGCACCTGGTCCACACCGCCGAGCTTGATCGCCTCGCGCGGCATGCCGAAGACGACGCAGCTGGATTCGTCCTCGGCGATGGTGTGGGCGCCGGCATCGTGCATCTCCTTGAGGCCACGTGCGCCGTCGTCGCCCATGCCGGTCATGATCACGCCGACCGCGTTGCGACCGGCGAATCTGGCGCACGAGCGGAACAGCACATCGACAGAGGGCCGATGGCGATTGATCAGCGGGCCATCGACCACTTCGACGGTGTACTGTGCGCCGCTGCGGGCGAGCATCATGTGCTTGCCGCCGGGGGCGATCAGCGCGCGTCCGGGCATGACGCGGTCGCCGTGGCACGCTTCGCGCACCTCCAGCGCACACAGGCTGTCGAGGCGTTCGGCGAACATCGCGGTGAAGCGCTCGGGCATGTGCTGGACGATGACGATGCCCGGGCATACCGCCGGCAGGCGGGTCAGCACGGCTTCGAGTGCCTGCGTACCGCCGGTGGATGTGCCGATGGCGATGACGCGTTCGGTGGTACGCACCATGCTCGAGCCGCTTCCCAGGCCAGCGCCGATCATGGCGTCGACGCTCAGTTTGGGCGCCACGGTACGCGGCGCGAGCCGACTCGCGTTGGCCCGTGCGGCGGCCTTCACCGCCTGTACCACGTCGTTGGCGCTGCCTTCGAGAAACTGCTTCACGCCCATCCTGGGTTTCGTGATGATCGCCGCCGCGCCGGCCGCCAGGGCCTGCATGGTTGCGGCAGCGCCATTCTCTGCGAGCGAGGAGCAGATCACCACCGGTGTGGGGCGCTCGGTCATGATCTTCTTCAGGAAGGTCAGGCCGTCCATGCGTGGCATCTCGATGTCGAGCACGATCACGTCCGGCCACTGGCGCTGCATGTGGCCCATGGCAAACAAGGGGTCGGAGGCTGCCGCGATCACCTCGATGCCGCTGTCACGCTCGAGGGCCTGGCGCACGGTCTGGCGCACCACCGCCGAGTCATCGACGATGATGACCTTGATCCGGCTGTTCATCGTCCGTGCCCGCTTCGCGTTGCGCTGCGGTAGCGCTCGAGCTGGGCGCGGGCACCCGCGCGGCAGTACAGCGTCGGCCTCAGGGCGCCGAGCTGGTCGGTGATCCCGGTCAGCGTCTCCGAGTGGCCGACGATGAAGACACCGTCCTCGCGCAGGTGGGGGAGCATGTTGGCGATGACCTTGCGCTTGGTGTCGTTGTCGAAGTAAATCATCACGTTGCGCAGGAAGATGACGTCGAACTGGCCGAGGTCGCGGTGGTGAGGTTCGAGCAGGTTGAGATGGCGGAACGTCACCCGCTCGCGTAGCGCGGACATGACGAGAAAGTTTCCGTCCTGGCTGCGAACGCCCTTCAGGCAGTACTTCTTCATCAGCTCGGGAGGAATGCCGCGACCGCGTTCGAGCGGATAGAGCCCGGCTGCGGCGCGTTCGAGCACGGTCAGGCTGATGTCCGAGGCGATCACCTCCCAGGGGGCTGACATGCCCAGGGTTTCGGCCAGCACCATGGCAATGGTATAGGGCTCCTCGCCGCTCGACGACGCACCGCTCCAGACCCTGAGCGGGCGGCCGCGCCGGCTGGCGGCGAAGTCCTGCAGGAAGTCGAAGTGCGCCGCCTCGCGAAAGAAGTAGGTCTCGTTGGTGGTCAGCAGGTCGACCATCAACTGGCGTTCGTCGAGGGCGTCGCCGCTGGTGACGAGCGTGTAATAGGCACCGAAACTGTCGAGGCCGTAGTGGCGCAGGCGTCGTGACAGGCGGCCGGCCACCAGCGCCTTCTTGCTGTCGGCCATGTTGATGCCGGCAAGGCGGTAGATCAGCTTCTGGAACAGGCTGAATTCCTGGTCGGTCAGGCTTTGGTTATCCATGTACGGGTGGAGTCCCGAGCTCAGAACAGTTCGACATTGGACTTGGGCGGGGGACGTCGCAGTGATTCGGCATAGGCCTGCTCGGCCTTGGCGACTTCCTGGGCCGTGGCCATCGTGGTGGTCATGCGCCGGCAGTATGCATCACCTGTCGCCGGCACGAAGAGCAGCTTGCGTGAGCAAGCGCCGAGGAAGTCCGAGGCGATCAGCTCGATGCCTTCGCGATCGAGCCATTCGCGCGCGAAGTCGGCATTGCGCTTGCCGATGCCCGAAGCGGCGATGCCGCTGATGATCGTACCGCCGCCAAACGCCTTCGCCTTGATGCGATGGCGAGCGCCGCCGCGGCCGAGGATGCCGTTGAGCAACACCTCCATCGCGTAGTCTCCGGACAGCAGCGAATCCACGTCGACCGTCCCCTCTCGCTTGCGCATGTTCGGCAGCATGAAATGGTTCATGCCACCGACCCCGACAGCCGGGTCGTACATGCACACGGCAACGCAGGAGCCGAGCAGGGTGGAGATCGGTTTCTGCATTTCGACCGCCCACTCGCCCGGCGCAATGTTCCTCGCCCGGCGCTCGATTTCCTGCGGCGACATGTTGTGCCAGTCGATCATGCGGGACTGTCCTCGGCAGCCTGCAGTCGTGCCAGCCTCAACGCGCCCGACCGCGGTGTGCGCTGACCACCGTGAAGAAGTCCATCAGCTCCTGCAGCTGTCCGGCCTGCCCGCCGAGCTCCTCGGCGGTGGCGGCGAGCTCTTCGGAGGCCGAGGCGTTCTGCTGGGTGGCCTTGTTGAGCTGGCCCATGGCGTTGTTGATCTGGCCGACGCCGGCGGTCTGCTCCTGGCTGGCCGAGGCGATCTCCTGCACGAGGTCGGAGGTCTTGTTGATCGAGGGCACGATCTCGTCGAGCAGCGTACCCGCGCGCTCGGCCAGGTGCACCGAGTTGCCGGCGAGCTGGCCGATCTCCTGGGCGGCGACCTGGCTGCGCTCGGCGAGCTTTCTGACCTCGGCGGCGACCACCGCAAAGCCCTTGCCGTGCTCGCCGGCACGGGCCGCTTCGATGGCGGCGTTGAGCGCGAGCAGGTTGGTCTGGTAGGCGATGTCATCGATGATGCCGATCTTGCCGGCGATGTTCTTCATCGCCTCGACCGTGGATTTGACGGCCTGGCCGCCCTCGCCGGCTTCGGAGGCGGCCTTGGTGGCCATGGCGTCGGTGATCTTGGCGTTTTCCGAGTTCTGGTTGATCGAGGCGCTCATCTGCTCGATCGAAGCCGAGGTTTCCTCGACGCTGGCGGCCTGCTCGGAGGAGGACTGGGACAGGCTCTGAGCGGTGGCCGAGACCTGGCCTGCGGCGTTGGTGAGCGCATCGGCCGCGCCACGGACCTGCTCGATGATCTCGGCGAGCTTGTCCATGGACTCGTTGACCGCGTTCTGCAGCACCTGGAAGTCGCCGGCGTAGTTGTCGGTGATCTTCTGGGTGAGGTCGCCCCCGGAGAGCGCGACCATGACGCGCTTGACCTCGTCGATGGGGGCGATGACCGCATCCAGGGTGGCGTTGACGCCCTGGACGATGCGGGCGTAGTCGCCGTGGTGACGGCTGGCGTCGGCGCGGGTGGACAGGCGGCCCTCGACGGCGGCCTGGGCGAGCATGTTGGCGTCGGTGACGAGCGCATTGACCGCGTCGATGGCGGTGTTGAGGTTGTTCTTGATGGTGTTGAAGTCACCGTTGTAGCTGTCGGTGATGCGGGCGGGGATGGCGCCCTTGGCAATCTGGTCGACGTAGTCGGCGGCCACGTTGAGCGGCCCGATGACGGCGTCGAGCGTGGCATTGACGCCTTGCACGATGCGGGCGTAGTCGCCAGGGTGGCGATCGGCGTCGGCCCGCGTGGCGAGGCGGCCCTCGACGGCGGCGGCAGAGAGCATCGCGGTGTCGTCCATCATCGCGTGCAGGTTTGACTGCACCTCGGCCAGCGCGCCTTCGATCTCGCCGAGTTCGTTGTGGTTGCGCACCGTGACCTTCTCGTCGAGCTGGCCTTGCGCGATGCGATGGGCCGCTTCGGCGTTGCCACGCAGGCCGCGCAACAGGCCGGTCACCTGCAGCCCGAACAGGATGGCGGCGACCAGGACGGCCACCGTCATCGCGACCGACAGCGCCAGTTGCGACGATGAGTCGGCGCGCAGCGCCTGGGCGCGGTCGAGCAGCGTGGACGCGATACGATCTTCCTCGACCTTCAGCAGGTCGATCTTGCGCGTGATCGTGGCGAACCAGGTGGCGGGCTCGATGCCGAACTCGCCGATGTTCATGCGATCGAGCGCGATCTGGCGCATGCGCGCGGTTTCGCGCCCCGCCTCGCTGTCGAGTGCCGATTGCAGGCCGTCGATCCAGCTCTGCGGTGCCATCGAGCGGAAGTTCGAAAGATAGGTGTCCTGCGCGGTCAGGATGGTGATGATGCGCCGATGCAGGGCAACATCGGCGGCAGTGTTGGCGGCGAACAGCCCGTTGATCGATGCACGTTCGCGTCCGGCTTGCTCCTTGGCGAGCACGAACATCAGGTAAGCGTTCATGCCGCGCGACAACTCGACCTCCTCGGCCGAGGAGGCGGCGATGTCGATCACCGCCACCAGGTGTTCGATCGTTCCGGTGTAATAGCTGAATGACTCGGGGCCCGGCAGCGACAGGCTCGTGACGCGCCCACGGGTATCCTGCAGCGCAGCGAGGCGGCCTTGCGCGGACTCCACTGCGGTGACGATGGCGCTGCCCAGCAGGTTTCGATCGGCGCTTGCCAGCCAGGCATCCAGTGCGTTGCGCGCCGTATTCGAGTCCTGATGCTGAGCGGCGAGTTCGGCCTGGAAGCGGCCGCCGCGCGAACCGATGAAGCCCGCCGACAGCCCGCGCTCCTTCTGGAGTTCGTGCACCAGGTTGTTGATCTGCACCGACAGCTGGCTGTACTGGGCGCCGCGCTGCATGGCGTTCTGAGCCTGCCATTGGCGGGCGACATCGGTGAGCGCATAGAACAGCACCGCTGCGATCACGATAGCAAAGAGGAGGAAAAGACGTAGCCGGATCGAGCGCCAGCCGTAGGATTGCGTAGTCATCATGGTCTTCCCGGGGATGGGCATCAGCCCTCTTCCTTGGCGCTGTCGCCGCCCATGCTGGCGAGCATCGTGATCTCCTCGGTCGAGAGCACGCGATCGACATTGAGGATGATGACGAATCGGTTATCCACTTTGCCCATGCCCTGGATGAAGTCGGCCCTGATCTTTGCGCCAAAGCTCGGCGGTGGCTCGATATCGCCGCGTGGAATCTCCAGCACTTCGTTGACGGCGTCCACGATCACCCCGAGGTCCTGGCGGTCGTCACCGTCGCCCAGCTCGACGATGACGATGCAGGTGCGGCGGGAGACGGCAGAGGTCTCGCCGCCGAAGCGAGCAGACAGGTCGATCACCGGCACAACCGCGCCGCGCAGGTTGATCACGCCGCGGATGAAGGCCGGCATCATCGGAATTTCCGTGATGTTGCCGAACTCGATGATCTCCTTGACGTTCAGGATCCCGAGCGCGAACACCTCGCCGCCGAGGCTGAAGGTGAGGTATTGCTGCGGTCCCGCATCGGCGATCGCAGGCATCTTCTGTCTGGTTTGTGTAAGGCTCTGGCTCATGGCCTGGCTCCTGCTGCGTGGCGTGTGCTCAGAATTTCTCGAAATCGCTTTCGCTGAAGCTGACTGACTTGCCGATCTTCAGCCGGCTGTTGGTGCGCGCCGTGTTGCGGCGCGGTGCGCTATCGCTTGCCGTCGGCGCCGGGGACGGAGGACTCACTGCCGCCGCTGGCTTGCGTGCGGGGCTGCGCCTGGATGTCGCGTCGTCGCTGCCGACGCTGAAGAAGCCCATCAGCTCCTGCAGCTGTCCGGCCTGCCCGCCGAGCTCCTCGGCGGTGGCGGCGAGCTCTTCGGAGGCCGAGGCGTTCTGCTGGGTGGCCTTGTTGAGCTGGCCCATGGCGTTGTTGATCTGGCCGACGCCGGCGGTCTGCTCCTGGCTGGCCGAGGCGATCTCCTGCACGAGGTCGGAGGTCTTGTTGATCGAGGGCACGATCTCGTCGAGCAGCGTACCCGCGCGCTCGGCCAGGTGCACCGAGTTGCCGGCGAGCTGGCCGATCTCCTGGGCGGCGACCTGGCTGCGCTCGGCGAGCTTTCTGACCTCGGCGGCGACCACCGCAAAGCCCTTGCCGTGCTCGCCGGCACGGGCCGCTTCGATGGCGGCGTTGAGCGCGAGCAGGTTGGTCTGGTAGGCGATGTCATCGATGATGCCGATCTTGCCGGCGATGTTCTTCATCGCCTCGACCGTGGATTTGACGGCCTGGCCGCCCTCGCCGGCTTCGGAGGCGGCCTTGGTGGCCATGGCGTCGGTGATCTTGGCGTTTTCCGAGTTCTGGTTGATCGAGGCGCTCATCTGCTCGATCGAAGCCGAGGTTTCCTCGACGCTGGCGGCCTGCTCGGAGGAGGACTGGGACAGGCTCTGAGCGGTGGCCGAGACCTGGCCTGCGGCGTTGGTGAGCGCATCGGCCGCGCCACGGACCTGCTCGATGATCTCGGCGAGCTTGTCCATGGACTCGTTGACCGCGTTCTGCAGCACCTGGAAGTCGCCGGCGTAGTTGTCGGTGATCTTCTGGGTGAGGTCGCCCCCGGAGAGCGCGACCATGACGCGCTTGACCTCGTCGATGGGGGCGATGACCGCATCCAGGGTGGCGTTGACGCCCTGGACGATGCGGGCGTAGTCGCCGTGGTGACGGCTGGCGTCGGCGCGGGTGGACAGGCGGCCCTCGACGGCGGCCTGGGCGAGCATGTTGGCGTCGGTGACGAGCGCATTGACCGCGTCGATGGCGGTGTTGAGGTTGTTCTTGATGGTGTTGAAGTCACCGTTGTAGCTGTCGGTGATGCGGGCGGGGATGGCGCCCTTGGCAATCTGGTCGACGTAGTCGGCGGCCACGTTGAGCGGCCCGATGACGGCGTCGAGCGTGGCATTGACGCCGTCGACGATCTTGCGGAAATCGCCCTCGTGGCGGCTGGCGTCGGCGCGGGTGGCGAGCTTGCCGGCGATTGCGGCGTCGGCCAGCATGCTGGCGTCGTCGATCATGCGCTTGACGCTGGTCTGGACGCCGGCCACTGCACGCACCACGCTACCCACCTCGTCCTTGGCGTCGGACTGGAGGTCGAAGGCGAAGTCGCCCCTGGCCATGCGCTCGGCAGCGGCGCTCACCTCGCCCACCGGGCGCGTGATCGAGCGCGTGATGAAGATGGCAAAGCCGATACCGACCAGCAGCGCGGCGATCGCCAGCCCGATCAGTACGGTAACGGAACGCTCGGCGAGCGTCTCGGCATTGCCACCGATCTGTTGCGTGAGCGCGGTCTGGTAGGCGATGAACTTGTTGAGCGCGTCGAGATAGGCGAGGAAGGCTGGGCGATAGGTCGCCGAGAACATGGCGGTCGCCGTGTCGAAGTCGCGCTGCTGGATCAGCCCCTCGAACTCTTGCTGCAGACCGATGAAAGCCTGCCGGGTGGACTTGACGGATTCGAGCTGCCGCTTGCCTTCGTCGCTGTAGTTCAGGCGGTCGAGGGCTTCCAGGTTGCGCAGCAGCTTGGCGCGTTCTGCGCTTGTTGATTGCGCGAAGTCGCGCAGGTCCTGCTCGCCGCGCATGATCAGCATGTTCCGGTGCAACATCCCGATCAGATTGATCGACGCGATCATCTCGTTCGAGGTCGACAGCTTGACGTTCTTGTCGCTGACGATGTCGGTGATTTCGGCCTGCAGGTTGCTCAGTCGCAGGCTGCCCACGGCCGCGATGGCGACCAGCAGCAGCAGCACGATGGCGAAGCCGATGCCGAGCCGGATGCCGATCTTCAGGTTCTTCATGATGTACTCCAGGAAAAATCGATGCGAGCCAGGTCGCCGTCAGTTGCGGGCTGCCAAGGCGGGTGCGCGCGTGGTGGCGTGGCCGCCGGCGCGTTGCTCCTCGCTCGAAGCGCAGCGCTGAACCAATGCCTGCACGTCGAGGATGAGTGCGACCTCGCCGCTGCCGAGGATGGTTGAGCCGCCAATCCCCTTGATGTGGCGGAAAATGCTGCCGAGCGGCTTGATGACGGTCTGGAATTCGCCCATCAGCTGATCGACCACGATGCCGGACTTGATCCCGGCGTACTGTACGACGACCACGTTCTGACGCGCCGGTGCCTCGCCCGCCATGTCGAACATCTGGCGCAGCCGCACCAGGGGCAGGACTTCGCCGCGCAGGTTGACGTAGTCGCGGGTGAAGCCATCCACCGAGAGCTCGACACACTCGACCACGCTGTCGAGCGGGATGACGTAGGCGGCATCGCCGATGCCGACGAGGAAGCCGTCGATGATCGCCAGCGTGAGCGGCAGGCGGATGGCGAAGCGCGAGCCCTTGCCGATCTCGGAGCTGACCTCGACGCTGCCGCGCAGGCTCTGTATGTTGCGGCGGACGACGTCCATGCCGACGCCACGGCCGGAAATGTTGGTGACCTTCTCGGCGGTGGAAAAGCCGGGCTCGAAGATCAGGTTGTAGATCTCGGCGTCCGACAGGGCCTGGCCAGGCTGGGCGAGTCCGCGCTCGATCGCCTTGGCGAGGATACGGTCGCGGTTGAGGCCGGCGCCATCGTCTGCTACCTCGATGACGATGCTGCCCGAGTCGTGGAAGGCGTTGAGTTCGAGCCGGCCGCGCGCCGGTTTGCCCTTGGCCTCGCGCGCCGCAGGCTGCTCCAGGCCATGGTCCATGGCATTGCGCACCAGATGCATCAGCGGGTCGCCGATCTTCTCGACCATGGATTTGTCGAGCTCGGTTTCACCGCCGCTGATCACCAGCTCGATGTCCTTGCCCATCTCGCGTGCGGTGTCGCGCACGACGCGGTTGAAGCGGTTGAAGGTCTCGCCGATCTGCACCATGCGCAGTTGCAGCGCAGCGTCACGAATACTCTCGACCAGGCGGCTGGTAATGGAGTTGGCTTCGACCAGCTCGCCCAGGCCGCTGCGACTGGCTAGAAGACTGACGCTGGCGCCGGCGATGACGAGCTCGCCGACGAGGTCGATGAGGCGGTCGAGCTTGTCGGCCTGGATGCGGATCAGGCGCGCCTCGGCGACCTTCTTTTCGGTGACCTGCTTCTGCTTGGCGACCGCGGCATCGACCAGTTCGGCCTGGACGACCTTGTGCTCGACGAGGATCTCGCCGATCGGGTGGGGCTCGGCGGGAGCGTCCTGAGCCTCGGCCAGCACGGTTTCGCCATCGTCCGCGTGCTGCAGCCTAAGCCCCTCGTCGAGTTCGGCCTGGGTCAGCGCACCCACCTTCACCAGGATCTCGCCCAGGCGCATCGGGTCTTCGGGCAGGGCGTTTATGTGCGCCAGGTAGTCGTCCAGCCGGCTGTGCGGCGGCAGAATGTGCAGGCTGCAGTCATCACGCACGAAGTCGAAGACGCGCTCGATGGCGGCCTTGTCGGCATTGGACGAGAAGCTGATCTCGAAGCCGAGGTAGCAGGCCTCGGGATCCATGTCCTCCGCGTTCGGCATGGCGTCGGCGATGGTCTCCAGGCGCTCTATGCGCCCGATGCTGCCGAGGTAGCGCAGAAAGGACAGCGGGTCCATGCCGTTCCTCAGCACGTCGGGGCCGAAGCGCAGCGAAATATGCCAGCAATCGGTTTCGACCATGCCGCCACCGCTGCTCTCGATCGGTGGCGGCATGGCGCTTGGCGGCCCCGAGCTCGAGTCGGCCTTCGTCTCCGACAGCCAGTCGCGCTGCAGGCGGGCGAGCAGCCCTTCGCCCTCGGCGGCGAGGTCGGGGTCGGGGCTGCTGGCAGCGGATTCGAGCACGCCGAGCAGATTGCCGATGTGGTCGCCGCAGCCCAGCAGCAGCGCGATGAGGTCTGAGTCGAGCTTGATCTCGCGGTTGCGCAACTTGTCGAGTACGTTCTCGACCACATGGGTGAAGGCGACGATGTAACCGCATTCGATGACCGCGGCGCCCCCCTTGATGGTGTGCGCGCTACGGAAGATCGCGTTCAGGGTGTCGTCGTCGTCGGGGCTGTTCTCGAGTTGCAGCAGGGCCGACTCGAGGGTTGCGAGTTGTTCGCGACTCTCGGTGACGAATACGGTGGTGATCTCGTCCATGGTTCTGCGCGTCCGGAATCAGGCCTGGTTTGCCGGGATAAGCAGCGGATCGCCGAACTCGGCTGCCATGTTGTAGAAATCGAGCACGTCGCGTACTGCCTCGCTGTGCGCGATGATCTGTGCCTCCTTGCCGAGTCGGCGTGCCTCGCGCTTGACCAGCATCAGAAGCTGGAAGCCGGCGGTGTCGATTTCGGCGACGCCGGAGAGGTCGATCTCAAGGCGCTCGGCTGCGTGGTGCAGTGCGTCGATGAGCTGCTGCTTCTGTGCTGCAGCGTGGTAGATGCTCATGTCCTCGGCGATGGCGATGCGATCCCCGGTCTTTTTCTTGCGCGCAGGCATGGTCGTACTCAGAAAAGTTCGATCTTTGGATTTGCTGCCGCTGCGGTACCTGACGATGTCTTGCCGGTGACCTGCTCGTGCGTGTGGCGCTGTTGCTCCATCACGTAACGGCCATAGATCTCTTCCAGGTGCTCCGCGAGCGGGGTGTAGCTGAAGCTGGGGTTGTCGCTCTGATCGAGTCGCTCGGCGAGTACGCCCAGGTGCTGGTCGAGGCGACTGAGCGATTCGGCCGTGTGTTCGATCTGCTGCCGGGTGACGTCCTGGAACTGGACGCTTGCCAGCGCATCCATGAACATTGCTGCAAGCTCGTTGCTGCTCTGGCGCACCGTGTCCATTGCGCTGGATTGATTCTGCAGGATGTCTTCGTAGCTTTGGCCGAGTTCGGCGAGCTGCACGGCGAACTGGCCTAGCGCGTCACGTTCGTCGTCGAGATCGGTGGCGGCCAGTTTTTCCTTGAGCTGGGTCTCGATCGTCGAGGCCACGCCCTGGATGCCAAGGTTGATCGACTGCACGGCATTTTCCGTCTCGGTCGATAGTTTGCGAACCTCGTCGGCAACGACCGTGAAGCCGCGACCGGCTTCGCCCGCCCGCGCTGCCTCGATCGCGGCATTGAGTGCGAGCAGGTTGGTCTGTGCTGCGATGTCCTTGATCAGCTTGGTCAGCGACTCCAGCGAGCGTGCCTCGCGGACCACCTGGGCGACGCGCTCCTGATCCTCCCGGGCTTCCTGGATGCGATGGTCGATGTACTGCTGCATGCGCCGGATGAGCTTCTGGTTGTTGGCGATGCGCGATTCCGAGCTATGCACCCTCTCGGTCGACTCGTTCGACTGTTCGGTGACGAAGGTGTTGAGCCGATTGACCACGTCGTCAATCGTCTGCAGACGCTCGCCGATGTCGTAGGCAGCCTGTTCGGTCTGCTGCACGACGCTGTCGAGTTGCTTGCGCAGCACGTCGCTGAAAGCCGGCACGGCACGTAGCTCGACGGCGATTTCCCGGCAGACCTGGCTGGCTTGTTCGCGGTTGTTCTGCAGCGTGTCGAGGGTGATCTCCTGGCCGAATGCAGCGTCGCGAAAGACGGCGAGCGATACCAGACGCACCCCGAGATAGGCCGCGAAGACGATCAACATTGCGCCGATCGCGTTTCCGAGCGGTTGGGGGATGCCCAGCGCCGGCAGGAAGCTGGCGTTGAACCACTCGTTGAACAGGAACACCGTGACGCCGGCAGCGAGCGCGATGGCGCCCAGCATCACCAGTGAGCGACGCAGGAAGATCGAGGAGTTCATGGTCAGCGCATGACGAGCTTGATCGTATTGAGCAGTTCGTCTGCCGAGGCGGGCTTGACGATCCAGCCGGAAGCGCCTGCCGCCTTGGCCTCCGCCTTCTTGGACTGCTGCGACTCCGTGGTCAGGAACAGGATCGGCATGAAGCGATACGCGGGCAGCTTGCGCACCTCCTTGATGAACTCGATGCCGTTCATGCCCGGCATGTTGAGATCGGTGATCAGCAGGTCTGCCTTGACGCCGCCCTGGAATTTCTTGAGGGCGTCGAGCGCGCTCGGCGCTTTCTCTACCGCGTAGCCAGCCTTGCTCAGGATCCCGGAGATCGACAGCAGGATGGTGGCGGAGTCATCGACGAGGAAGATGGTTTTCATTGTGAGTTAACCGGGTCGGTCTTGATGATGGGGAAGGGCACCGGCATGGCATCATCGAGCAGCGACCTGAGCTTTGATCAAGGTCTACAAACCTCGTCCCTACACGGGCTGCTCCGCGAACCATGTCACACTTCGAAGCGAATGTCGTTACTGTAGTCCAATCGTTGGGGTTCTTAACGGGGGCTTGGCGCGAGGACTTTAGCGCGCGGATGCCTTTGTTGGACCGCTCGGACGGGGATGAAGCAAGGCGGGTGGGTGGTCGCCTCTCTTGGATCTTGCCCGACGGTAAGTGATAAGCAGCTGTTTAAAATGCGTAATTTCGTGAAACATGGGGCGCATGCCTGGCCGCTCGGGCGTTGAAGGCGTAGAATCTCGCCCCTTGTTCACGCATTGCAGCCCGGAGCGCACCATGCTCTATCCCACTCGTTTCGATGTCATCGTGGTCGGCGGCGGTCACGCCGGGACCGAGGCTGCGCTTGCCGCAGCGCGCATGGGCGCAGCCACGCTGCTGCTCACCCACAACATCGAGACGCTGGGGGCGATGAGCTGCAACCCCTCGATCGGCGGCATCGGCAAGGGCCACCTGGTCAAGGAGGTCGATGCGCTCGGCGGTGCGATGGCGGCGGCCACCGACGAGGGCGGCATCCAGTTCCGCACCCTCAACGCCTCCAAGGGCCCGGCGGTGCGTGCCACCCGCGCCCAGGCCGACCGCGTGCTGTACAAGGCGGCGATCCGGCGTCGGCTGGAGAACCAGCCCAATCTGTGGCTGTTCCAGCAGGCGGTGGATGATCTCACCGTGGCCGGCGACCGCGTTACCGGCGTGGTCACCCAGATCGGCCTGCGCTTCGAGGCGCCGGCGGTGGTGCTGACCGCAGGGACCTTCCTCAACGGCCTGGTGCACGTCGGGATGCAGAACTACTCGGCCGGGCGCGCGGGCGATCCGCCGGCGATCTCGCTCGGCGCGCGCTTGAAGGAGCTCAAGCTGCCGCAGGGCCGACTCAAGACCGGCACGCCGCCGCGGCTGGATGCGCGCACCATCGACTTCTCGGTGATGAGCATCCAGCCGGGCGACGATCCGGTGCCGGTGTTCAGTTTCCTCGGCAACGCCGCCCAGCACCCGCGTCAGCTGCCGTGCTGGATGACGCAGACCAACGAACGCACGCACGACGTGATCCGCGCCAACCTCGACCGCTCGCCGATGTATTCCGGCGTGATCGAGGGCGTCGGGCCGCGCTACTGCCCGTCGATCGAGGACAAGATCCACCGCTTCGCCGACAAGGACAGCCACAACATCTTTCTCGAGCCGGAAGGGCTGGAAACGCACGAGATCTACCCCAACGGCATTTCGACCTCGCTGCCCTTCGACGTGCAGCTGCAGATCGTGCGCAGCATCCGCGGCCTGGAGAACGCCCACATCCTGCGCCCCGGCTACGCGATCGAGTACGACTACTTCGATCCGCGCAACCTCAGGTCCAGCCTGGAGACGAAGTCGATCGGCGGGTTGTACTTTGCTGGCCAGATCAACGGCACCACCGGCTACGAGGAGGCCGCTGCGCAAGGCTTGCTCGCCGGTGCCAACGCGGCGCTGCAGGTACAGGGCCGCGAGCCATGGTGTCCGCGTCGCGACGAGGCCTATCTCGGCGTGCTGGTGGACGACCTGATCACCCGCGGCGTTTCCGAGCCCTACCGCATGTTCACCTCGCGTGCCGAGTACCGCTTGAGCCTGCGCGAGGACAATGCCGACCTGCGCCTGACCGAGAAGGGCCGCGAGCTTGGCCTGGTGGATGACGAACGCTGGTCCGCCTTCTGTGCCAAGCGCGAGGCGATCGAGCGCGGCACCGCGCAACTGAAGGCGGCGTGGGCGCGACCGGAGGCGATTCCCGCCGAGGACCAGCAACGCGTGCTCGGCAAGGCGCTCGAGCGCGAGCAGCGCTACTTCGAGTTGCTGCGCCGGCCCGAGACCAGCTACGAGACGCTGATGAGCCTGCCTGGAGCGCCGGAAGAGCGCGAGACCGACGCGCAGGTCATCGAGCAGATCGAGATTGCAGCCAAGTATCAGGGCTACATCGACCGCCAGCAGGAGGAGGTGGCGAAGCAGGCCCAGGCCGAGGCCACCCGCCTGCCGGTCGAACTCGACTATGCCCAGGTGCGCGGCCTGTCCAAGGAAGTGCAGCAGAAGCTCAACCTGCACAAGCCGGAAACCATCGGCCAGGCCGGCCGCATTCAGGGCGTGACCCCGGCGGCGATCTCGCTGCTGCTGGTGTGGCTCAAGCGCCGCGACCTGGCGGCGCGCACCGGTGTGGCTGCGGACGAGGCGGCGCGGAGGCCTGCGGCATGAGCGGCCGCCTGCAACCCTGGGCGGCACAGCTCAGCGATGGGGTCGCCGCTCTCGGGCTTGCCCTGCCGCAGGAAACGGTCGATCGCCTGCTCGCCTTCGGCGAGCTGCTGCTCAAGTGGAACAAGGTCTACAACCTCACCGCGATCCGTAGCCCGCAGGAGGTGATCACCCATCATCTGCTCGATTCGCTGGCGGTGTTGCCGCACCTCGAGCGCGTGAGCAGGCTGGCCGACATCGGCTCCGGTGGCGGGCTGCCGGGCGTGGCACTGGCGATCGTGCGTCCGGGTCTGGTGGTCAGCTCGATCGAGACCGTGGGTAAGAAGGCGAGCTTCCAGCAACAGGCGAAGATCGAGCTTGGGCTGGGCAACTTCAGCGTGCTCAACAAGCGGGTCGAACAGGTGCAGGCCCAAGGCCTGCCCGGCGGTGCGGCCGAAGGCGTGATCTCGCGGGCGTTCTCGAGTCTGGCCGATTTCGTGAACCTTTCGGGCCATCTGCTCGCAGAGGGTGGTGCGTTGTACGCGATGAAGGGCGCCCACCCGGCTGACGAGATCGCTGCGCTGCCCGCCGGGTGGGTGGTGGCGGAGACCCACGCGCTCGTGGTGCCCGGGCTGGATGCCGAGCGTCACCTGCTGGTCATCCGTCGTGCCTGATACTGAGCCCTGAAGAGGGGCGTCTGCTGCGGCGCCGCATTGAAGTACACTCCGGGACTCGCACCCTGCGTGCGGTCCCTGCATACGGAACAGCCTGAACCGACATGGCCAAGATTTTCTGCGTTGCCAACCAGAAGGGCGGGGTGGGCAAAACCACCACCTGCGTCAATCTCGCTGCTGCCCTGCACCAGGCCGGCCAGCGCGTGCTGCTGATCGACCTCGACCCGCAGGGCAACGCGACCATGGGCAGCGGGGTCGACAAGCGCGGCTTGAAGAGCTCGGTCTATCACCTGCTCGTGGGCATGGTAGACCTCGCCGGCGTCCGCGTGCCCTCGCCCACCGGCGGCTACGACGTGCTGCCGGCCAACCGCGACCTCGCCGGTGCCGAGGTCGAGCTGGTCAATCTGGATCAGCGTGAGAAACGCCTGCGCAACGCGCTCGCTGCCTTCGATGCCGACTATGATTTCGTCCTCATCGACTGCCCGCCCTCACTGTCGATGCTCACCCTCAATGGCCTGTGCTGCGCCAACGGCGTCATCATCCCGATGCAGTGCGAGTACTACGCGCTCGAGGGTCTGTCCGACCTGGTCAACACGATCAAGAAGGTGCATGCCAACCTCAATCGCGACCTCAAGATCATCGGCCTGCTGCGGGTGATGTTCGACCCGCGCGTCACCTTGCAGCAACAGGTCTCCGCCCAGCTCGAGGGCCACTTCGGCGACAAGGTGTTCCGAGCCATCGTGCCGCGCAACGTGCGCCTGGCCGAGGCGCCCAGCCACGGCATGCCGGGCGTGGTGTTCGACAAGGCGGCCAAGGGTGCGCAGGCCTACATGGCCTTTGCGCACGAGATGATCGAACGCGCGAAGACCTTCTGAAGACCGGAACCGACATGAACAAACCCAGACTCAAGGGCCTTGGCCGCGGCCTCGATGCGCTGCTCGCAGCCAACCAGGAAGACGAAGCCGACAAGGGCGAGCTGCAGACGCTGCCCACGATCGCGCTGCAGCCGGGCAAGTACCAGCCGCGCACGCGCATGGACCCCGGTTCGCTCGAAGAGCTCGCGGCGTCGATCAAGGCGCAGGGCATCATGCAGCCGATCATGGTGCGCCCGGTAGGCGACGATGCCTACGAGATCATCGCCGGCGAGCGCCGTTGGCGGGCCTCGCAGATTGCCGGCCTCGCCGAAGTGCCCTGCCTGGTGCGCGAGATCCCCGACGAAGCCGCGCTGGCGATGTCGTTGATCGAGAACATCCAGCGCGAGGACCTCAACCCGCTCGAAGAGGCCGGCGGCATCCAGCGCCTGATCGACGAGTTCGCCATGACCCACCAGCAGGCCGCGGATGCGGTCGGCCGCTCGCGTCCGGCGGCGTCGAACCTGTTGCGCCTGCTCAACCTTGCCAAGCCGGTGCAGGAACTGCTGATGGCGGGCGACATCGACATGGGTCATGCGCGCGCATTGCTGCCGCTCGACGGCGCCAGCCAGATCCAGCTCGGCAACCAGGTCGCCGCCCGTCAGCTGTCGGTGCGTGACACCGAGCGCCTGGTGCAGCAGATCCTCAACCCGCGCCAGAAGAAGCCTGCGCCCCAGCCCGACCGCGATCTGCTGCGGCTCGAGGAAGAGGTGTCGGACGCGATTGGCGCGACGGTGAAGATCAAGGCCAACAAGAAGGGTGCCGGCGAGGTCACGATCCGCTTCGGCAGCCTCGACCAGCTCGACGGCCTGCTCGGCCGCCTGCGCTAGGGCGCAGGCGCGTCTGCGCGCTGCGCGGCGGCGATGCAGATCGGCAGAGCACACGTCTGAACTCCAG